>JFJP01037386.1_pt2 | contig 31772 bp, 31 predicted proteins | sample 431651 | NCBI WGS metagenome assembly JFJP01 (sample SAMN02602958, study PRJNA72255) | Microbial mat metagenome, whole genome shotgun sequencing project. | biome: fresh water; feature: sink hole; material: water; isolation source: purple microbial (photo- and chemosynthetic) mats found in... | reverse complement strand
TAACCTTTGCCTCAACAATACACATGGGATAAACGTCGATAGAACATATTACCAGTATGTCGAGCGGATCGTGATCGTCGCTGTATGTTTGCGGAATGAATCCATAGTTGGCAGGATAATGAACCGAAGAAAACAATACTCTGTCGAGTTTCAGCAAACCCGAGCCTTTATCGAGTTCATATTTCCCTTTTGAATAACGGGGAATTTCTATGATGCTCTGTACAAAAGCCGGTGCTTCATTTCCAACTTCAACTGAGTGCCAGGGATGTGAGGGATGATAAATATTCATATTTTATTTTTTGACGATGTTTGGGTGAACTAAGATAGTACTATTTAAACCTTTTAACTCAATGACAGGACATCACTTAATGATTAAATTCATTTTCTCCCAGATATCATCGAGGAACAAGAACGGGACAGGGACGCCCGACGGATCCTCTCCCATCCTTATCAACACCATATTCAGGGATGGAACAACACTTACATATTGGCCATTCTTCCCCATGCCGGAAAACATATCTGCTGGTCCGTTCGGAGTAATACTCCCCGGGAAAACAAGCTGTGATTCAGGCAGCATGAATGATTCTTTGCCGTTAAGCCACCAGAGGTAACCGTAGCTTTTGTTTAAATCTTGTGACGTAGTTATCAATTCTTCAATATATGCTTCATCCGCCAGAATAGTTTCATTCTCCCACTTGCCTTTGTTGAGCATCAATAATCCAAACCTGGCCATTGAACGTGCAGTACTGTAATAAACATGATCATTCCCGGTCCATATCCAGGTGCCATCCATTCCTGTTTTGTCACGCAGCACAGAATTAAAATACAGATCAAAGTCAGTTCCTGTTGCATTCTCAACTACTTTTTCAAGAAGTGTATAAGGGCCGTTATGATAAGCCCATCTTGTTCCGGCATCAGCCTTATATTTCAGATCGGCCGGAAGAAAACTGTGATTATCTGTGACACCATCGTCAAGACCGGTAGTCATTGTAAGCTGATGCCATACAGTAATCAATGATTCCTTCTGTGATGTGAGTGAGGTCCAGCCTGCACCAAGGTAATCGGAAGTTTTATCCGTAATACTTAAATAACCATCCACCTGAGCTTTGCCTGCGGTGAATGCAGTCAGGGTTTTTCCTGCAGAGGCCCAGTACCAGTTAGTGTTTTTATTGAATAAAGCGTTGCCTGCAAGATTATTTCCAAAGTATTCCTCAATTACAACCCTGCCGTCAATCAGTACAATAAAAGCACGGGTACCATTGTTCTTAAGCAGATCCAGCAAAGGCTGAATTTCAGAGACATTCCATCCAAGCGATGCAGGAGTAACAGTCTCCCATGTTTCTGATCCTGCCGGAGGAAAATAAAGTTCTGCAGACTGGGAATTTTCATCTTTACTGCACGAAAGAAAGATATAAGCTATAAATTGAATACCTGAAAAAAAAATAATACCTTAGTTCTTTATTGCACAAAACAGAGAAATAATCTCACAACTTAATACAGAAAATTAACCTAAAAACATAAACATGGGACTATTCAACAAAATCCGCGCAGAGTTTATTGATATCATTCAATGGCTCGACCCGACAAATAATACTATGGTGCACCGTTTTGAAAGGTTTCAGAACGAAATTAAAAACGGAGCCAAGCTTACTGTAAGAGAATCGCAGGTGGCTGTTTTTATAAATGAAGGACAGATTGCCGACATGTTTAAGCCCGGGCTTTATACTTTAACAACTGAGAACCTTCCGATACTGACCACACTAAAAGGCTGGAAATATGGCTTTAACAGCCCGTTTCTTGCTGAAGTTTATTTTGTGAACACAAAACAATTTACCGACCTGTTATGGGGCACACCTAATCCGGTAATGTTAAGAGATCCTGAATTTGGTCCTATCCGCATACGCGCAAACGGCAACTATGCGATGCAGATCTCCGACCCTGGGCTGTTTATTAAAACAATCGCTGGTACCGATGGGAACTTCACAACCGAAAGCATATCCAATCAGCTGCGCAATGTTGCAGTTACCCGCTTTACCGATGCAATAGGTGAAAGTAAAATACCCGTACTCGATATGGCATCAAATTTCGATGAGCTATCGAAGTTCTGCGAGAACAAAATGAAACCTGAGTTTCTTGAATATGGTATTGAACTGGTTAAGTTTCTGGTTGCAAGTATTACCCTTCCTGAAAATGTCGAAGCAGCTCTGGATAAAAGGTCAAGCATGGGCATTATCGGAGATATGAGCAAGTTCACACAGTTCCAGGTTGCAGAGTCTATGGAGGCAGCAGCAAAAAATCCATCGGGAGGCGGAGCTGCAACCGGTATGGGAATGGGTATGGGGTTTGGTATGGCAAATGCTATGATGGGGCAGATGGGACAAATGGGAGCAACGGCTCCCGGACAACCCCAGCAGCAATCAGGTCCGCCACCGATACCCGGAGCTGTAACCTATTTTGTAGCTGTGAATGGACAGCAGTCTGGACCATACGATCTTAATGCACTTAAAAGTATGGCTGCGCAAGGACAGATTAATAAAGATACTCTCGTTTGGAAACAGGGGATGGATTCCTGGGCAGCAGCAGGTCTTCAGGCTGAACTAAACAACATTTTCGGAGCTGTTCCGCCGCCGTTACCTCCAAAGTAATTCATTAAAAAATTGAAAAATGCTTCTTTACCGCAGAGCACCGCAGAGATTCAGCAAAGGACCGCAGAGCGAAACAATTAAGATGTAACTCTTTGCGGTTCTCTGCGTAAATCTCTGCGCTCTTTGCGGTTAAATGAATTCAAATTTCTGAAAAATTTCACCAAGTATTGAATATGAACCAGGAAAACAATGTTGCAGAAACCACTCAGAAAGAGATAATCTGCAAAGGATGCTCGGGAAAATTACAGTTTGCCCCCGGGACTAACCATCTGAAATGTCCGAGTTGCGGTACAGAAAACGAAATTGAGGTTACCACCCAGGTTTTTGAGGAACTCGATTTCGAGAAATTCGTAAATGAATTCAAAGAGAATTCCTCAGTTCAGGAGGTGGCAACTGTAAAATGCCATGGATGCGGAGCCGTCACCACTTTCAATCCCAACGTGGTTTCCGATTCATGCCCCTGCTGCGGTTCTCCCCAAGTTGTTAAGGATGCCACGACTACACATAGCATTAAACCAAAAGCACTTCTTCCATTTGCAGTTAATCAGGATAAGGCATTTGAACAATTCCGCGAATGGATAAAAAAACTGTGGTTTGCTCCTAATAAACTTAAACAGTATGCAAGGCAACTCGAGAAGCTAACCGGCTTGTATATTCCATACTGGACATACGACTCAAATACAAGTTCTGACTATACTGGCGAAAGGGGTACCGATTACCAGACAACTGAAATGAGACCAGTTACTGAAAACGGGAAAGTCAAAATGAAGTCTGTAACAGTTACTAAAACCCGCTGGGCACCCGCAAGTGGTCACGTTGATAATACGTTTGATGATGTTTTGGTAGTTGCGAGCAAATCACTTCCGGGAGAATATGTTGAAAAACTTGAACCATGGGAACTTGAAAACATGGTTCCTTTCAGTGAAAGCTACCTGAGCGGCTTCAAGACAGAAAGTTACCAGGTTGATCTGAAGGAGGGTTTTGATGGGGCAAAGCTAAAGATGGATGAGAGAATAAGGGCCTCGGTATGCAGCGATATCGGAGGCGACCGGCAGAAGATTCATACACTGAATACTGTTTATACTAACATTACATTCAAACATGTTTTGCTGCCAATCTGGATAAGCGCATATATGTTCAAAGACAAGGTGTACAGGTTTCTTATTAATGGCAGGACCGGTGAGGTTCAGGGTGAAAGACCTTACAGCTGGATAAAAATTACGTTTGCTGTGCTCTCAGCTGCGGCTATTATCCTGGTAATTTATTTCCTGTTAAGGGATCAACCCCCTTCACAGCTTGATTATTAACTTTGTTCGGCTGTTAAATACATATATTACGGTACGCTGCACCTTATTGTAATCACATCAACTATATTTCTACAAATATTATGGTGCTCCGTACCTTCTGATTAGTCATAGATTATAGTCTGAGAGTAGTACATGTGACATACTAAAATGATCTTCGTATAACTCATTGAACAGATTTTATTGAGGATTATAAGCGGCAGAGCCGCATAATATTTGTAGGAAATCAGGTAATCTACTTACCAAAGGTGCAGAGCACCGAAATATTTAACAAGTTCCTTACAAAAAGGTGCAGGTCAATTTATCAGGTATAAATCATCTTATGTGTCATACCGCCATCAATAACTATATTGGTGGCATTGATGAAATCGTTTTCGGCCAAAAATAAACAGGCTTTTGCAATATCCGATGGTTTTCCTACCCTTCCTGAAAAATGCTGTGCATGGTCAGCTTTGCTGAGCTTTTCATAATCGCCGGTTTCAATCCAGCCGGGACTTATGCAATTAACCCTAATGCCGACTTTTGAAAAAGAGGCAGCCATGGCATGTGTTAGAGCTACAATACCCCCTTTTGATGCTGCATATGCTTCAGAATTTGCTTCCGACATCAAAGCCCTTGTTGATGAAATGTTTATTATCGATCCTCCTCCACTTTTTCTCATTATAGCTGCAGCTTCTCTGGAACACAAAAATGTCCCGCGAAGGTTGGTGTCAATAATTGAATCCCATTCATCAACTGCGAGTTCAAAGGGAGATTTCCATATTCCGTATCCGGCATTATTGACCAGAACATCAATTCTGCCAAGCAATCTTAATGATTCTGTAACAAGAAATTTTATATCTGCAGGGACTGAGATATCGGTTTTGCAGAAATAAGCTTTTCCCCCTGAGGAAATTATCGATTCACTGCATCTCTTTCCAGCCTCATCATCCTTATCAGCTATTACAACAATTGCCCCTTTTTCAGCAAATGCCCTGACAATTTCCAGCCCGATTCCATTACCTCCTCCGGTAACAATAACTTTTAAAATATTACTCTCCATACCGTACTTTTTACAGATCCTTCAGCATCCAGATATCGCAACCGAAATGGCCTGAATTTCCCAGAGGGGCAGATAAGGGTTTGAATCCTGTCTTTTCATACAGACTGATCGCCTTTCCGAGTTCAGGAAGCGATTCAAGGTAAAGCTGCTTGTACCCTAACTTTCTGGCAGTCTCAAAAGTGAGTTCCATCAGGTGCCAGCCAATACCTTTTCCGCGTGCTGATGCTGCAAGATATAACCTCACCAGCTCGGCACAACCTTCAGGCAATCCGGGTATCGGATATAGTCCGCAACCACCTAAAATAATTCCATTCTCCTCTGCTATCCAGTAAGCCGATCCCTCTTTTTTGAAAAGTGTAAACATATCATCTGTAGACGGATCGTAATAGACTGTTCCCGGTCTTGCTATATTAAATTCCCTGAATACAGTCCTTATCAAATTCGCTATTTCAGCATTGTCCTGCTTTTCAATAGGCCTGAATAAGATTTTCTGACTAACCATAATCTAAGGTGCTATAAATTGAAGGTATAGGTGTATTTGAGCAATAATGACCTTGCGCTGTAAACAGGAAGATTTGGTATTTCCCGGGTGAGATTTGTATTGCGCCCTTCGTTGAAAACAAGGTAAAAATCGTTCCCTTCTTTTGGATTATACCTGAGCCTGAGGTTAGTCATTACCCCCTTCATCGAGGTATTATACTGAATATAAGCACTTACAGATAGTTTTGTATCCAGCATATATAATGCTTTAATTCCGAGTATATTATTAATTGCATGCTGGTCTCTTTCATCGAAGTCGAGCTTGGCAAAATTATAGATAACTCCCAATTCAAAATGTTTTGAAACATTCCATGTCGGCTGCAGGTTTACCGAAATACTCGTTCCGTCGAAAAAGGGTCCGAATTGTGCTGTAAGCATTGTAAAAACAGGTTTATTCATGGGGGTTGTTATCATTCCCATAAAATTTAAATATTCATATCTGCCGGGGGGGATATAAATCTCGTCTTCGATAAGTTCCAGACTGTCGCGCAGACTCTCTATGTTGTATATAATATTTGCCGACCACTCCCATTGGGTCTTTGTCTGAAATTTCCAGCCAGCATTATAGTTTAAAGACATCAGCGACCTGTCATCCACATAGGTCATGTACATAATCCTCAGCTCAGGAGAATGACTGTAGAGCTTAGCCTTTTCCGAAGGTAGCCAGCCATATCTGATCCCTCCTCTGAGAACCTCAAAATCGTTCATCATCTGAAATCCGATTCCCGGATTATAGTTAGTGCCGGAATGAGAAAATCCCGCATCGTACCCCAAACCTTTACTTGATCGTCTCTCCCATACTGCCATTATTCTTGTAGGATCTGCTAATGAGGCATTTTTTACATCATTCTCATAGGTCTGGCTCCACTTCACATCGAGGTAATCGTTTCCAAAAACCCTGAAAATACCATCTAAACCATAACCTACATTATATGTTCCGTCAACACCCATCCTGCTTGTCATCATTGCCCCTATATAGCTGTTGTCATTTATTACCTGACGACGAAACCTTACCACTCCGAAATTTTCGGAGGGGAGAATATCTTCATATACACCGGCTTCATTTTTCTTTGTAAGCGGCGCTGTCTGCATATCGAGAACACCGAGATCCCATTTTCCAACTCTGCCGGTTATCCTGGCCCCTCCATAAATTCTTACCGGATCGCCATCATCACTTAACCCGATTCTTCGGCTGTAAAACATGTTGCTGTAACCTCCAAGTGAGAAATCAAATACACTCGACCTTTCCAGAAAAAAGGTTCTCTTTTCAGGAATATAAAGTGAAAACCTGGTTAAATTTATCTGCTGATCGTCAGATTCAACCTGGGCGAAATCGGTATTCACAGTCAAATCCATTGTCAGATTATTCGTGATCCCGTATTTAACATCAAGTCCAGCTTCCAGTTTTGGTTTGCTTTCGTTGATATATTCTGTACCACCGTTGTTTAATTCATTTGTACTCTGATATCCGGCAAGTGCATAAGGTGCAATATATAGCGGCTTCTCAGGCTTAACACCGCGCAGCACTATCTCCTGTGCCTGTGAAGGTTTAATGGCTGAAGATTGTCCCCAGTTTGGAGGAATAGCAGGATAAATGTCAGTTTCATTCTTTGCTGGAATCCATCTTTGAACAATAATGCCCATTCTTACCTCTCCGTTAATTTCCTGAAACCTGAGGCTCGAAAAAGGTATTCGCATCTCAAGCGACCAACCGGTAGAGTCGGTAGATGTTTTTACATCCCAGAAAGTATTCCAGCTCAGATTCATTGGCAACTGGTCGGGAAACATTGTTACTGCGTCCTTCAGTATTGTAGCATCAAACCTTAGTCCGTCGGGAGATACAAAGAATGCGAGTCCGTTTTCCTTGTCATTATATGAATCGAGGATTACACCCAACCAATCGCCTCCCATGCCCAAATAATCTCTTTTTAGACTGGCAGACTGAATCATGCTTGGGTCTTTATAAAAAAGCTTTGCAGCACAATAGAGGTATTTATCATCATACCCGAATCTTATATCTGTCTCCTCTGTGGGATCTTTTCCAAAAACAGGGGAGTGCATTGTAAGCTTAAGAGGTTTGATTGAATTCCAGATTTCATCATTTGGTATTCCATCAAAAATTACAGGAAGAGCGAGTCTCTCTATAACCGGTGCATTTTTAAGATCAGAAATTGTGCCCTGGGCCTGTCCGCTTACAGATGACAATGCAGACATTGTTATAAGCAGAATAAAAAGAAAATATAAAACTATTGAACGAACCATTAACTTTAGATATTTGTATTAAAGTGAAAACCAGTAACTTAGCTTGATAAGGAAAATATTATTCGGGTAAATGTTTTTAAGTTCCTGATAAGATTCACCCATTGAAATATCGGACGAACCGGTAATTCCTGATTTATTCATTGACCATACAAAGTAAATATACGATCCAAGCCGGTATTCCCACTTTGCAACCAGGTTTGAACGAAACTCATGGAAATTGAAGTCAGGATCGGAGATCATGTAATCAGCAGTACCATCACTATTTTCGTCCAGACCAATAATATCTCCGGCGGGCAAAGCCTGATCTAAAATCGAAAACCTGTTGGTGTATGAATCATCTTTCGGATTAGTTACCTTTTTAAAATCCGAATAGCTCCCTTTTGATATAAACGGACTGCCATAATACTGAATTGAAAATTCCGGAGTAATATTAACATCAACCCTGAAAGTAAGTCCGAGGGTTGTCTGATCGATAGTTCCGAGAATATATCTCTTTTCAGTCATGTAGTCGAGTTGGGTAACATACTGCAGATTATCAGAATTATTTGAATAATTAGCAGTTACTCCAAGCTTTAGTGCCTGAATCGGTCTGATTGAAATCCCCGGTCCAAACGAATAAACCTTAGCAGAGCTATTGCCTGTTTTCTCAAGTTCATATGAGAAGTCGAGTATTACTTTTTTCGACTGGTCGGTTTTAATTTTCCCGAAAGTCATAAAACCGCCTGGCATAATCATATCCGGTCCTCCACGTAAAATCCTTGTATCTAAACGGTTGGTATGACCAATCAGATTAATATTGAAACTCCAGTTATTTGTAAACTCCGACATGAATGAGAGGTGTGCTCCTGATTCAAGATATGTACCGTTAAAATTCCAGGTGTTAAATTGTTCCAGACCCACTTCGTATGAATGAAAAATTGAAACCGGCTGATTAATCAGATATGAAACATTATTTTCCTGATTAATAACATCTGCCTCCCTCATATAACCCAGATCATTAAGCTCAAGTCCGGGAGAACGCCAGTTAGCGCCTGTGGAATATCTCCAGAATCCCTGCGACCCCTTGCCTATTTTAAATTTCCCGCCATATCCGCTGAGTGATGTACGGGTTGTGTCGTAATTCAGATAGTCAGCACCAGGCCTCTGATAATAACGTGCCGATGATTCCTGCAGTAAAGTTATCGACTCTTTTGAGCCATTGACAAAACTGCCGACAAAACGGGTATCGACATAATATTTTTTATCTTTCCAGTGATGGAGAAGATCAGCCCCTCCGGTATATGCATTCCTGTTTAGAAATTCGAGAGACGCATCATTAATAAAACGATTCGCAGATGTAAAGATCCCGCCGAAAACAGTATTCCCTGCATCAATGCCTTTTTGAACTCTGGCAACCATATAGTTGGTCAGAGGTTCCACCTTGCTTTTTGTAATATTCCCATCTTTATCGCTTACACTTGCATATTCATTTGCAGTAAGGCTCTGAATGAATCCGACAGATAGCCCTTTTGAAGTTGTACCGCTGAGTTTCATTGCACTCAGGATAGATGTTTTATCTGGTGCTTTTACAAATTGTTCATCGGTAGGGTCGAGTATTAGTGACGGGGCATGTCCAATCCGTCTTGAGTAGAAAAGGCTCTGCTCATCAAACTTATAGTCAAATATTGTAAGTCCCTCAAGAAAGAACGGGCGTTTCTCTTCATAAAAGGTCTCAAATGCAGTAAGGTTCATAACGGAAGGATCTGACTCAACCTGTCCGAAATCGGGGTTAACAGTCAGATCGAGAGTAAAATTACTTGAAATGCCGATTTTTGCATCCAGTCCGATGTTACCACCGGGAGCTCTTCCGTTCTCAGTAAAGGGATTTCCGGCTTCTGCCTCCATTGTTTTAACATCTCCCAGAACATATGGCATAATTTCGAGTCGTCTTGACTTTTTAAGCCCTTTTATACCTCTGAATTCTCCGAAGTTATAAAGCATACCAGGGCCGATTTTCGATTGTCTTTCCCAGTTACTCTCTTCCGACAAACGGGAAATCCACCGCCAGGTATGCAATCCCCACACCTGCTCATCCTGCTTGCTGAAACGGAGCTGGCTCAAAGGAATTTCATATTCTGCTACCCAGGCTGAGTCTTCAACCCCGGTTTTAACTTTCCACACTGCATTCCAGTTAAAGTCCCAGTTCATCGGATTAAACAAAACCAGATCAATTTTCTGTCCCCACGATGTTACTGAAAACTCAAACCCTGTCCTGTAATCACGATAGCTGTCAAGTGTGAGACCCATCATATCTCCGACCATTTCATCACGAACACCGGCCATGCGTACCATTTTCTCAGGTTCACCGTCAAATGCCCGAAACGCCACATACAGGTATTTATCATCATACTGGATATTCAATTCGGTCGGAAATGTCGCTTTTGCACCTTCATTCGGAATAAACTGGTGATAATCTCCGGCCCATGTTCCTTTTTTCCAGCATTCATCATCAAGCTTTCCGTCAATCACAGGCGCTGGTGTAGCCAGACGCGTTGTAGTATAAACAGGCTGTACAGGTGGAACATACTTTGCAACTGTGTCCTGATTTGTCACCTCAGCTTGGCCGTACACGGCTGAAAAAAGCGAAGTTACTGCTGTTAATAAAATAACAGAGAATGTCCGTAATATTTTTTTTGAGTGATTTATTTCAGGCATATGGAAATCATAAAAAGAATTTGGATTCAAATTTATAAGAATAAACTGTTACAGACTATGTTTTATAATACAATTCATTGAAAATCTTATTTAACAGGAATTTGCTACATTTATGGCTGAATACACTTAAATAAAACAACGCAGAATAAATATACCTGAAATGAAGAAATTACTATTGCTTTTAGTCTTGTTAATTGCAGCAAACTCTGTGTCAATGAGTCAGCCACAATCAAATAATAAAGCCGAAATAACAATTGCTGCTGAAACTCAAAATACCGGTCTGATCTACAAGGTCAGCTCTGCAGATGGAAGGTTGTATCAGTCCTACCTTGGGTCAAGGCTTGGCAGTACCGACCGTCTGCCTCAGACAGGAAATGATGGTCACCTCGCCTATGCAACTTTCGGTACCGACAATCTTTTTGAACCGGCAATCCGCCTGACACATACCGACGGGAACCCATCGCTCGAGCTTAAATACATAAGCCATAAGACCGAAAAACCTGATGCCAATATCACTATAACTCAGATTCTTCTGAAAGACCCGCAATACCCCGTTGAGGTAACTTTATTCATTAAAACATATTTCGCTCAGGATGTTATTGAACAGTGGGTTGAAATTATTCAGAAGGAGGAAAAACCGATAACAATTTTTAATTATGCCTCATCAATGCTTCACTTTGATGCTAAAAAATACTGGCTTACACAGTTTCATGGCGACTGGGCTGAAGAGATGAAAATGGCTGAGGGAGAACTTACGAGCGGCATCAAAATAATTGACAGCAAACTAGGTTCACGGGCCCATAAGTTTCAGACTCCAGTGTTTTTTCTTTCCATTAATGAGAAATCAAATGAAAACAATGGTGAGGTAATTGCAGGGACACTTGGATGGGCTGGAAATTTTCAATTCCTTTTTGAAATTGATGAAAAGGGTTCTCTCCGTGTTATTTCAGGAATAAACCCTTTTGCTTCAGAATATACAATTCAACCGGGTAAAGTATTTAAAACCCCATCTTTTATTTTTACATATTCGAATCAGGGAAAGGGCCTTGCAAGCCGTAATATGCATCGCTGGGCTGTAAATTACGGAATACTTGATGGCAACGGTCCCCGAATGATCCTGCTTAATAACTGGGAGACAACATTCTTTAATTTTGATGAACCGAAGTTAGTCGGATTGCTTGATGACACAAAAAAGATGGGCCTCGATGTATTTCTTCTCGATGATGGATGGTTTGCGAACAAATATCCACGGAACGACGATCGTGCAGGACTTGGCGACTGGCAGGAAAATAAGGCAAAATTGCCAAATGGCCTGGGCTATCTTGTAAGGGAGGCAGATAAACGAGGTGTTAAATTCGGGATCTGGATAGAGCCTGAAATGGTCAATCCCAAGAGTGAGCTTTATGAAAACCATCCCGACTGGATCTTAAAGCTTCCAAACAGACCTGAGCATTACGACAGGAATCAGCTGGTACTCGATCTGACTAATCCGGAAGTCCAGAATTTTGTTTATAATGTTGTTGATGGCATGCTAACTAAAAGTCCGGGTATCGCATTCATAAAGTGGGATTGCAACAGGATGATGACAAATGCCTATTCAGTATTTCTTAAGGACAAACAATCTCATTTGTATATCGACTATGTAAACAGCCTTTACAGTGTACTTGACCGACTACGGCAGAAATATCCAAAACTGCCGATTATGCTTTGTTCAGGTGGAGGCGGCAGGGTGGATTATGGCACACTCAGGTATTTCTCTGATTTCTGGGCGAGCGATAATACCGATCCGCTTGAGCGTGTTTATATGCAATGGGGCTATTCATATTTCTTTCCGGCAATTTCAGTATGCAACCATATTACTTCATGGGGGAAGCAGTCGCTTAAATTCAAAACCGATGTCGCCATGATGGGCAAGATGGGTTACGACATTCAGGTAAATGAGCTCACTGAGAAAGAGCTTAAATTCAGTCAGAATGCAATTATCAACTATAAAAGATTAAGCGATGTTATCTGGCACGGTGATCTCTACAGACTTGTATCCCCTTATGAAGAAAACCGGGCTGTCGTGATGTATGTGAGCAGCTCTAAGAATAAAGCTGTTCTTTTCTGTTATACTTTGAATTCAAGATACGGGGAATCATTTAATAAGGTAAAACTGCAGGGGCTCGATCCGGCTAAAACTTATAAAATTCAGGAGATAAATATTTCGAATGAAGGGGGCCGCTTCATTTCACCTGAGAGCGGAAAAACCTATTCAGGTGATTATCTGATGAAGGTTGGATTAAATGCAGGTTCAGCAAATCCGCTAACCAGTACTGTATATGAAATATCTGAATAGAATCGGGACATTTGTGTAATGAATGGTCGCGACCATTCATTACTACCAATAAGGATAGGTTGCGACCTATCCCTGCACAAACTATGGTGCTGTTGGGTATGGATCAGTCGCGACCGATCCCTACCCATTTTTCAAAAATTTACTTATTTTACGTAAAAGATCGTCTTTTTCGACAGGTTTAATAACACTGCTGTCGAATATCACTCCTGATACCTTTTCAATTTCAAGCTGGTGGGGAAAAGCTGTTATTGCTATAACAGGTATTTCAGGTCTCAGTTTTTTAATAATCTGTGCTGCCCCATATCCATTCAATACAGGCATATTCAAATCCATAAGTACTATATCAAAATCCTGTGATTTTTTAGAAATCTCAACTGCCTCTGCCCCGTCTTTTGCCCAGACCAAAGTACAATCTGTACCTGCCAGTAGTTCCTTAATATACAGATAACTGATTTCATCATCCTCAGCTACAAGAACTTTAAGCTTTTTTGTAAAGAGTGATACTACAGTTTTTTCCTTAATACTTTGTAGTCTTTCATTTAATTTAACAGGAACATCAAAAGCAAACACTGATCCTTCACCGGGGATTGAATCAAACCAGATTTTGCCTCCCATAAATTCCACAATTCCTTTTGAGATTGCAAGTCCAAGACCAGATCCACCGTATGACCTGTTTAGTCCGGTCTCTACCTGTCTGAAACGGTCAAAAATTATTTTCTTATCTGAATCGCTAATCCCGATCCCTGTATCAGTGACTGAGAACTGCATTTTGCTATCTGCTTCTGAGATTTTTACCAAAACACTCCCGCTGTGAGTGAACTTTATTGCGTTGCTCACAAGGTTATTGAGAGCCTGCTTAATTTTATCCCGGTCGCTGCTTATAAATAAGTCACCGGCCTCATTAAGGACTGTAAAGCCTAATCCCTTATCAATTGCAGATTTTAAAAATGAAATTTGCAGTTCAGTTTCAAGATCACTGATGTAGAAGTCAGTCTTATTAAACGCAATATTGCCCGATTCGATCTTCGAAATATCAATAAAGTCATTTACAAGTGAAGCCAACTGAATAGTGCAGGAATTAATAATTGAAACATATTCTGCTCTCTTATCAGAATCAATTCCGGACTGTTGGAGCAGATCAACAAATCCAACTATTCCATTCATCGGAGTTCTTATCTCATGCGAAATATTCTGAATAAAAGCAGTTTTAAGCCTGTCGCTTTCCTCAGCTTTTTCCTTGGCTATCATCAGTTCCTCATTCTTCTCAATAAGGCTTTGTTCGTTTCTGAAAAGCCTCTCCTCCGCTTTTATTCTTTCTTTTAATTCCCGGTTAACACGTTCCAGCGAATGACCAAAACTTCGCGACAGTAGAATTATTGCAGTCAATACCATTGCAAAGATAATTGTGTAGTCTCGGCTGTAATTGAGTGGAGTATCTCCTTCATAAATAATTATGCCATGATTCTGCATTAAAGCCAAAACCCAGACTGAAATAATACTCATTAATGTAATAGCAACTGCAAACCTGATACCACTGAAAAGAGTTGCGAGAAAAATAATTAAAATATATGCCACAATTGCCATATCCTGCACCCCATCGGCATACAGCGACATAGTTGTCATGGAGAACCATGCAAACAGTAAAAATAATGTTCCCGAAAGAACAACTTTTCCTTTATTCAGAAGATAGAGAAAAAAACCACAGAATAAGGCTAAGCCAAAATTGATAAATGACGAAGGGAGAAATCCCTCACCGAGTATTTTTATTACTACATATAATGGCAAAAGAATAATTGCAACTATTAAAAATATTCTCAGATATGAAGCAATAATTCTCTCTTCCTCTTCATCAGGCACTCTTAAATTCAGGCTCATTGCCGAAAATATTTTTTCGAAAATGCTCATTCCAATAATATATTGTAACTGTGACTTTTACTAAATTTTCCCCGGGCCAAAAGTAATTATTAAAATCATTTAAATTGAAATTAACCTTCAAAAAATACAATCAAATTTTTCACTTACCAGCAATCAGCTAAGTCGGGTGAGAATTTAAAAACTATTAAATATCAGTTGTTCCGTTGGATTTGAGTTCGAATTTCAAATATACAGGATGCACGATTTTCTTCAATTCAGGAAGTTCTTTCAGAAAGAAAAATGCACCGATTACTGTGGCTGTTCCAACAAATAGAATTGTTACAGGAGCACCGACAACTTTTGCCATTCCGCCTGCAATAAGCGATCCAAAAGGTGCCGTCCCCATAATTGCCAGTGAATAAAATCCCATTACCCGTCCCCTCTTATCATCATCGGTAATTGTCTGAAGGATTGTATTACTTGCTGCTGTCTGGGTCATCATTCCAAGACCGATAAAGAACATCAGGATAAGCGAAAGCGGAATATTTCTCGAGAATGAAAGAGCAATCAAACTGATGCCGAACAACATAGCTGAAAACGGTACTAATCTTCCAAGCCTGATAATTGATTCGCGCGAGGCCAGATATATTGCTCCCATGAGAGCTCCAATACCTGCAGCACCCATCAGAAAACCATAGGTATGTGACCCGCCATGCAGCATCTCCTTTGTAAATACGGGCATAAGAACAGAGTAAGACATACCAAGCAAACTCGAAACGGTCAGCAGAATTATAAGATGTTTGATCGGTGCATATCCGAATGTATAATTCAATCCATCAATAAGTTCCTTAAAAACATGCTCTTCCTTCTTCTTAGCGGGCTTTCGGATTTTATCCATCCTTAAAAGTGAAATAATGACAAAAACATAACTGACAGCATTTAAAAGGAAACAGATACCCGCACTGCTTGAGGCCAGAATGATTCCTGCAATTGATGGCCCAATGATTCTAGCTGCGTTGAATATAATGGAGTTCAAAGCAATTGCATTTCCAAGGTCTTCTTTCTTCTCAACCATGTCAACAATAAAAGACTGTCGCGCCGGGACTTCAAAAGCATTAACAATCCCAAGTCCGACAGCCAGTACTACTATCTGCCATAACTGAACAGTACCTGTAAGACATAAAATGGCAAGAACAAATGCCTGAACAAGAGATAAAATGTTTGAAAGAAGAATTACACGATGCTTGCTCCAGCGGTCGGTAATGACACCGGCAAGCGGAGTAAGAATAAAAGTTGGTATCTGTCCCGAAAAACTTACAACTCCGAGCAGGAAAACCGATCCGGTAATTTCATAAACAAGCCATGGCATGGCTATCCGCTGCATCCATGTCCCTATTAGAGAAATACCCTGTCCTCCAAAGAATAACCTGTAATTTCGGTAATTCAGCGAACGAAACATTACTCTCAATGATCCGGCTATGTTGGACATTCTAGTCTCTGGTTCTGTAAATGTCTTACAATAATTCCTTAAAAGTAGTCCCTTTCAGAGAATTTTCACTTTTTGTTGATTTAAAATATTTTAACCACGGATTGCACGGAGTTACACTGATGGATCACGGATTAAGAATTCCATGTTTATCCGTGTATTCCGTGGTGAAAAATTAAATAATATGGAATAAATAAAACGTGGCAATTAAAATAATTGTCAGGGCTGAAACTCCTATTGGAAACCACACTGGTGCAATCCATGGTTTTGGTATCAGAAAGAGAACATCGATTGTTGTTAATTTTGGAGGCCACTTAATAAGAATGTATAACGACAGATAGTAGAACAGATCCCAGAATGCGAATGTCCAGAGGAAGAAAACCCCCTTCTCTAACCAGCTTTGGCCAACAAGATAAGCAATTACAACCAGCATAATTATAGTGGCGGCCTCTCTTGTCATCTCAATATTAAGATACCTTTTCGGGAACTTATCCACAGACTCTTTATTTGATTCGGAATCAAGCATTCCAAGAGCTTTCCGGAGATATACAACAACAACTCCCTCGAAGTGAGCCATTGCAATTCCGAATAAAGCCAGAAGAATCAGTTTTTCTAACATAATTATAAAAACTAATACAAATTAAACATATAGCAATTTATGAAATTTATCTGTGTAAAATGCCTTCCCAAATGGTCCGGTTTGAATTCTTTGTGTTACTTTGTATAGAAATTTGCAACATTCAATAATGTAAAAAAATACTTTCACCATATGTTCAAATCATTACTTCTTGTTGGCACAGGAGGATTTCTGGGAAGCATTGCAAGATTTCTGACATCAAAATATATGCAGGATAATTTTCCGTCTGCATTTCCTTTCGGAACTTTTTTCGTGAATATCACAGGTTGTTTATTAATCGGATTGATTTACGGACTCGCAGAAAAGAGTTCGTCCCTGACACTTGGATGGAAGTTGTTCCTTGCAGTTGGATTTTGCGGCGGATTTACAACATTTTCAACTTTCGCAAATGAGAATCTGGCACTTCTCAGAGACGGTGAATTCTTTAATTTTTTTCTTTATACAGGATTAAGTGTATTTCTTGGTATTGCAGCTACTTTACTTGGAGTTTTATTAACTAAAATATTCTGACAATATGGATCCTGATGCAAAAGCTAAAAGGCTCCGGATTTATATCAGTTCAACTGATAAGTTCGAGCATAAGCCTCTTTATGAAATCATTGTTTATTCTGCCCGTAAACATGGTATTAAAGGAGTAACTGTACTTAAAGGAATTATGGGATATGGTTCCAGCAGTGAAATTTACAATGATAAACTATGGGAGATCTCTGAAAAGACACCTCTTGTTATAGAGATAGTTGATGAACCACATGAAATAGATTCATTCATTCTCACAATAAAACCGGTATTTGAAAATCTCGGAAAAGGACATTTAATTACAGTTGAGGAAACAACTGTTATCCTCCATAAAACAGGAATAAAAAAGTAATTCTCAAATTTTTAAATGCAGAAGCATTTTAACTGCCTGATATCCAAAATATACCCCGAACAACCCTAGGACTGCTCCCAGACTTTTTATAAAAACAGAAATTACAGTCAGGTTAATTCTCTTTCTGAACCTGACTAACATGTACGACATGAAAATAAACCAGAGAACACTTCCAAGAGAAAGAAAGGTAGCATAACATATACTTACAACAAGATGAAAGGAAGCAGGGTAAACAGTCTTGTCGGGCTGACGGTCTTTGTTTTTCCCAATATTGATATTATCAAACTGATTAATTGACAAAACCTTCGAGTTATCTATTTTTACTCCCTCAATATTGCTTATTTCCTTTACATTCTGGTCCATCCTGCCTGCCAGCCCTCCGGTATGAAAGCCCATGGATGCAACTAATGAGATTACAAAAAAGGATGAGGTAAGGACTCCTATAAAAAGAGTAGGATTTAAAAAATTGATCATGAACCCCGTGTAAAAAGAACCCTTATCGCGACTTTCAATCTTCTCAGCAAGATGGCTTTTATCTTCAAGATGTTCAATATCAATTTTTGTTTTTATTATTTTATATGCCAGATAAAAAAAGAAAAATGAGCCAACTGCAAAAATATACGGAATGAGAGGCATGTATAAAGAATAAAGCCTTGTAAGTCCATAAACAGCAACAAATACATAAATGAAATCAGCAATTGAAGCTCCGAGGCTTATAAGGGAACAGTAACGAAACCTACCCTTAAGTGCATTGGTTGTTATCAGAATACTTATCGGTCCTGCAATTGGCATAGAGAATATAAAACCTGCCAGTAACCCTGCAATTGATATTGATAAAATACTTTCAAACATACATAAACCGTACTTAAAAGAATTATGAACATCAAAATATTAACGTTTATAACAGCCTTAAAGTTTACAAGTTATAAATAATCCATATTTTTGGTATCAAACACCAAAAACAAATTACCATGAATTCGAGAGAAAGGGTCCTCAGGGCATTCAGAAAAAAGGATGGGAATCCCGACAGAATTCCCATACAATTTGACCTTTGCCGCCAGTTGTCTGATACTTTTGGAAGGAGACTTGGCATTGATCCCGACTATGCCCTCTCCTATTATGAGGATCTTACTTACAGGATTTCTGCCAATGAGATAAGGACAAAAATGGGAAGCGATGTTGTTGTAGTCGGAGGAACAGTTCCACAAGGGTATAAACCGGAAGGTGTGTACGGCAATATTACAATGAATGAATTCGGTATGCACATGAAACCAACATCTCTTTATGTTGAGGTTGTAAAATGCCCTCTTGAGAATGCCGCCACAATAGCCGATATTGAAAATTACAAGTTCCCTGATCCTTATGCTAACGGCAGGTTTGAAAAGGCAAAGAGAGATATTGACAGATTTGGAAAGGACAAGTTTATTATCGGTGATGTTGAAATCACAATTTTTGAGCTGGCCTGGCATCTTACAGGACTTGAAAAATATATGATAGGAATGCTTTGCGATGAGCCCTGGGTGAAATTGCTCGATGACCGGGTTGAAGAGTGGAGCACAGGTCTGGCAATACAGCTTGTACAATCGGGAGTTGATGCAATTTGGCTGGGTGAAGATCTGGGAAGTCAGGACTCGACTCTGATTTCTCCTGAAGACTGGCGAATGAGATTCAAACCCCGTCATAAAAGGCTTATCGAAAAACTGCGTCGCGAAAACCCTGACATCATTATAATTATGCATTCAGACGGTGCAGTTGCTCCCCTCATTGACGATTTCATTGAAATTGGAGTTGATGTATATAACCCTGTACAACCTAACGTATATGGCTCTGATCCTCAGGAGCTCAAAGATAAATACGGTTCACGTATCTCTTTCTTTGGGGGAATCGATCAGCAGCAACTGCTTCCTTCAGGCGATATTAAGGCAATACGTGCAGAGATAAAAAAGCGGATAGAAATACTAGGTACAAACAAAGGCTATCTCCTCGCTCCTGCACATATTCTTCAGGCCGATGTTACCCCTGAAACTATAGAGGCAATGATTAAAGCAGCTGTTGAATATGGCAATTACTGATCTGCCGGAAAATATTTTCGCTTCAGGTAAAATGCCACATTGACCAGTGCAATCATAACCGGAACCTCCACCAGCGGACCAATTACAGCTGTAAATGCTTCACCCGAGTTCATCCCGAAAATTGCAATTGCAACTGCTATTGCCAGTTCGAAATTATTGCTGGCTGCAGTGAAGGATAGTGTAACTGTCTGCCCGTATGTTGCACCGGCTTTCCGGCTCATGAAGAATGAAAAGAGAAACATGAAAAGGAAGTAGATAATCAGTGGTATTGCGATCATCACAACATCAAGAGGGAGCTTAACGATGTATTCACCTTTCAGCGAAAACATTACAAGTATTGTAAACAAAAGGGCAATAAGGGTTATGGGACTAATCCTCGGGATGAATTTAGTCTGATACCACTGCTTCGATTTAACTCTGATAAGAATAAAGCGGGTAACAAAACCTGCAATAAAAGGAATACCAAGATAAATAAAGACACTTTTTGCAATCTGCCCTATAGTTATATTTTCAACAATAGAATTGGTTGGGACACCAAACCATCCCGGAAGAATTGCAATAAAGAACCACGCATAGACAGAAAACAGTAACACCTGGAATATTGAATTAAATGCTACCAGACCGGCACAATATTCCGCATCACCTTTAGCGAGATCGTTCCACACTATAACCATTGCAATACACCTTGCAAGACCAATCAAAATAATTCCATACATGTAAGGAAGGTTAGAATTATCTTCTCCGGGGAAAAGCTTGAAGAAAATAATTGCAAGGGCAAACATAAGAACCGGACCAATAATCCAGTTCTGAACCAGCGACAACCCAAGGATCTTAAAGTTCCTGAAAACGCCTCCCAGTTCATCATAGTTTACTTTTGCCAGAGGAGGATACATCATAAGTATCAGCCCTATGGCAATAGGAATGTTGGTAGTGCTTTCAGGAGAAGATTTCAAAGATTCCCAGAAATCTGCAATAGCAGGGAACAGGTATCCCGATATTACTCCAATAAACATTGCAAGGAAAATCCACAATGTGAGATACCTGTCGAGAATTTTAAGTCGTGGCTTCATTTATAATAATTTGAAAATGAAACAATTTGAAAATTTGAAAATTAAACTGCTTTTTCAGCATAAACAGTGATACTGAAAATTCCTGATCCTGATTTTTTATAATTTTCCAATCCCTTTTTATCAAGATAATTTAATATTGTCTCATCCGGAAGAGCTATGATTTTCTCTTTCTGTACCTGGATATTTACAAGGCCTGCCGTTTTCATAATGTTCAGATAAACCTCAATATCAATAGCACCCGATACACATCCTGCATACATTTCAGCGGCATTTTTCATTTTATCAGGAAGGTCTCCCCGAAGTACAACATCAGAAACTGACAGATGCCCGCCGGGCTTAAGTATTCTGAAAATCTCAGCGAATGCTTTTTCTTTATCCGGAACCAGATTCAGAACACAATTGCTTATTACTACATCAGTTGAGTTTGAATCGACAGGCATATCCTCAATATCGCCGAAACGAAACTCGACATTCGTATACCCAAGTTTCTTTACATTATTCCTCGCTTTCTCAAGCATAGGTTCAGTCATATCTATTCCAATAACCTTTCCGGTTGAACCCGTAAGGGCCCTAGCAACAAAACAATCGTTTCCGGCCCCTGAGCCGAGATCAACAACTGTGTCGCCCTTTCTGATATTGGCAAATTCAGTCGGGATGCCGCATCCAAGACCAAGATCTGCATCAGGATTATAGCCATCCATCTTATCGTAACTTTCGCTGAAAATTGTATAATCAACCCCGTCGCCGCAGCACGATGGTCCGCAACACGACAGATTAGCTTCCGGGTGCGAGTTTTCTGCTATCTGTCCGTATTTTTCCTTTACTATCTCTTTTGCGTTCTTCATATTCAAATTTTCTTCTTTAGCTCGGTTTCATAGAGGGAATAAAACTCATCGCGGATATCATTCCTGATTCTGTAGAACTCATTTATTACTTCAGTGTAGTTTCCTTTTGTCTCTGAAGGATCCTCAAATCCCATATGAAGCCTGTTTCTTACCCTACCGGGGAAAACCGGACAAACCTCATTCGCATGGTCGCAAACAGAAATTACATAATCCCATTCTTCAGAAAGATACTGATCTACGTTTTTAGGTTTGTGACTGCTGATATCAACTCCTGCCTTTTTCATAACATCAACTGCCATTGGATTCACCTTTCGGGCAGGTTCTGTTCCTGCGGAATGGACATCGAGCCGCTTATCAAACGATTGAAGAAAACCGTGAGCCATCTGGCTCCTGCAGCTATTACCTGTACAAAGTATTAAGATTTTCATTTTATATTCTATTTACAATTGATTTCTGCACTTCTTATAATCGAAAAGTACTTCTTGAATTTTTTATATTTTTTCTCGATCTCAGTTGAGTTAAGGCAGTAATTAATACGTGTTCCCTCAATATCGCCCTGAATAAGACCTGAATTTCTCAGTTCCTTAAGGTGCTGTGAAACTGTTGTCCGGCTTAAAGGAATAAAATCGGAGATATTGCCTGAAACACATGATTTGGATTCTGCCAGGTACTTTAGTATTGCGAGCCTTGCAGGATGTGATATAACACGTGAAAATGCAGCAAGCTCGCGCAGATCTTTGTCAAACTTTTCGGCTTTATTCATAATCTTGCACTTATGTCGCAAACATACGTCATTTACATTTAATAAACAAGTAAATCAAAAAAATAATGTGCTATTTAACAGCATATTAATCTCATCATATTTCAAATCAAATTGCTATATTGCCTCCCTTAAAATTTATCAAATTCTTAAAATTCCTTGACATGAATAGACTTTACAAACTGCTCATTATTATAATTATAGGAACATTTATAGTATCCTGCTCTGCTACAAAAAAATCCGGCAGCAACAGTAGTCCGGAAATAAAAAATGTAATTCTCATGATTGGTGACGGAATGGGGCTTCCCCACATGTACGCTGCCATGAGTGTTTCAGATACTGCTCTGAACATTGAAAGATGCAATATTGTTGGTTTGCAGAAAACTTATTCTGCAAATAATTATATAACCGACTCAGGAGCTGCAGGTACAGCACTGGCAACAGGAACCAAAACAAAAAATGGAGCTATAGGTGTGGATACTGTCGGAAAACCTGTTAAATCAATTTTAGAGATCGCTGAAGAAAACGGACTGGCCACAGGGTTGGTTTCTACCTCCTCAGTTACACATGCCACACCTGCATCATTTATTGCGCATCAGGCAAGCAGGGGTAGTTATGAAGATATTGCCATGGACTTTCTGAAGACCGATATTGATGTATTTATAGGTGGCGGATATGACCATTTTGCAAAAAGAAAAGATAATTTAAATCTTATTGACAGTCTCAAATCCAGAGGTTATGAGGTGGAAACAACGATGACTGCAATACTAAGTTCTACATCCAAAAAACTTGCCGGATTAACTGCACCTGCTCAGAATCCATACCGTCTAAAAGGAAGAGGAGATATGCTTCCGGCAGCATCAGGTAAAGCGATCGAAATACTAAGTAAGAATCCTAAGGGATTTTTCCTTATGATCGAAGGATCTCAGATCGATTGGGCAGCTCACTCAAATCGTGCCGATACAGTTGTTGATGAAACACTTGATTTTGACAAGGCAGTAGGTGTCGCACTTGATTTTGCCAGGGAAGACGGGCATACTCTGGTTATAGTAACAGCAGACCACGAAACCGGTGGAGTGACAATTATCGGAGGCGATAGAAAAGCACATAAAGTTAAACTGAACTTTTCAACAATTAATCATACTGCAGTAATGGTTCCCGTTTTTGCTTTTGGTCCGGGAGCTGATGATTTTACAGGCGTTTACGACAATACTGATATTTTCAGGAAGATGGTGAAAGCCCTCAGGTTGCAGAGTCAGAAGTAGTTATGGTTTAATCTTTTCAAACAAGCCAATAAGCCTGGTATTGTATATTTCAGCTATCTGAGCTTCATGTTCTCCGATTGGTTTGACAGGAATTAAATCTATAACTTCCTGTGGTGTCAACCCCGATTTGTACATCAGGTTCAACGAAGCGACGAGGGTTTCATGAATTGAATTTTTTGATTCCTTTTCACTGAGCCCGATTTTTTGTCCGATCTCTGCAAGCTCCTTCCACTGAAACCAGAAATAAGTTGGCAACATGGCCGACATTATTGCATAACTTTCAAGCTTCTCTTCAGAAACTTCAAATGTTGTTCCAAGCAGATTCAATAAATCCAGAATATCATTTTTTTCTGGTGCCGTAAAACCAGTCGAGAATGTCAAAGGATTATACCCTTCGTTTATAAACGACGTTGCATTTGGAATTAGCCGTACAAGTTTTTTAACATGACCCAATTTCATTGATAACTTAGATAGACTTATTTTTGGAGCAAGAGAAATTACAACTGAATCTGATTTTATATCTCCTTTTAATATTTCCAGAGTGTCGATCACTACAGGAGGATGCAGAGAAATGAATACTATATTCTGTCCTGCTGCAGTTTTTGCTTCACCCGATTCAACTTCAGGAAACTGTTTCCTCAGATTTGCCAGAACTTCAGGATTAGTGTCGGCAATGACAACTTTGCTGAATGTTACATTCTTGTTTTTAAAACCCTGTAGAAGAATTTTTGTAACTCTCCCGCCACCGATAAAACCAATGGAGTGTTTCATAATATTTTTATGTTAGGTTTAAAATATAAAGTTAAATAAATATCCTACTATCATTATTCCTCCACCGACGATTCCAATGAATGTGAATATTAAAGGGAGCTTGAGTACTTTACGAAGTATTATCATTTCAGGCAGAGATAGCCCGATCACTGCCATCATGAAAGCAAGAGCTGTCCCAAGAGATGCACCCTTTTCAATAAGCACCGAAACAATCGGCACAATACCAGCAGCATTTGAATATAATGGAATACCAATTAAAATTGACAAAGGCACTGAGTACCAGGACGACTTACCCATAAGCGATGCCATAAAATCTTCAGGAACATAACCATGCGCTCCGGCTCCTACTGCAATGCCTATGGCAACATATATCCATACTTTACCAACGATATCCTTTACCGCATCCCAACCCAAGCTGACTCTGTTGCCGAATGTTACTTTTTCTTCTTCCTCAGTATTAATTCCAAGATGTGTTTCATATACCCAGGGTTCTACCCATTTTTCAAGCTTCAGCTTACCAATTATCCACCCTGAAATAATTGCAATAGACAAACCGGTTCCCACATATATTGAAGCTACCTTCCATCCGAACATTCCATATAAAAGAATAACAGCAACTTCATTTATCATAGGTGAGGATATTAAAAACGAAAATGTTACCCCGAGAGGAACGCCTGATTCTACAAATCCAAGAAACAAAGGAATAGCCGAACATGAGCAAAATGGAGTTACAATTCCTAAGAGAGAGGCCATTACATTTCCGGTGAAAGTCTTCCTCCCTTCAAGTGCTTTACGGGTTCGCTCAGGGGTGAAATATGTCCGTATAATTCCAACAAAGAAAATTATAAGTGCCAGCAACATCATGACCTTTGGGACTTCAAAAACAAAGAATCGAACGGCTTCAGTAAGGTGTGCCCCTTTTGGCATTCCAAAAGCCGAGTCTATTAACCAGTCGGTTAGAGGTTGGAGATTATTATATATAAGGTACCAGACAGGTAACAGAACAACAGGTACCCAGATGTTTGTTTTAATACTTTTCATTTAATCAGAATTAACATTTCGTCATACTACGAAATAATTTTTCAAATTTTTTTACAGGTAAACCCTTATTATGTAATAAAGACCGACAGTAATAAACATAACAGCGATTACCCTTCTGAACCAAAGTTCAAAGATTTTGATTTTATTGTATAAACCTCCTATTCCTGAAACTGTGTAAGCCAGTACCCATGCAATAATAATTACCGGAATACCTGTGGCAATGGCGAAGATAACAGGCAGATACAATCCTGATGCACTTGATATTGTTAATGGCACAAGCATGCCGAAATACAATACTCCGCTATAGGGACAGAAAGCCAGAGCAAAAACAATTCCCAGCAAAAGGGCATCAATGTAGCGCCAGCTCTTTCTCTTTTCCATCTTTTCTGAAAGCATCCCCAACCCCGGGAATTTTATCCTTATAATGTCAAGCATTAATATTCCAATTAACACCAACAGTGGTCCAATTATTTTTTCCCCGTACCTCTGGAAAAATCCTGAGAATTTAAACTGGTCCGCTCCAAGAAAAATAATAAGCAGTATTAATGTATATGTAATTGCTCTTCCAAGAGTGTAAAACAGTCCATTAAAAAAGACTCTGTTACGATTCTCCAAATCTTTGCTTATGAATCCGATTGCGGTGATATTGGTTGCAAGCGGACACGGACTGATTGCTGTCATAAAACCAAGCAATAGTGCTGTGACCCATGGCATTGAGCTGCTATCAAGAAGATTTGTAAGAAATTCCATTAGTAAAACACTTTATTACCTGAGACCAAGGACCTGCACCATGCAACCTGAACCCTGCATCATTTCAATAAAGGATCTATCTTCGATTTCATTACTTCAGTAAATTTTTGTGGCTGAGATACTGCGTAAAGGAAACCTTCATTTGTAATATTTATCTTCTGATCACCACTAACAATAAGGAGAGTCTGACCGTTTACTCCCAGTTTTTCACCCATTGATTTGCCGGTTTCCTCTTCAAGATTTAAAGAAGTGAAGCTTATGTTACCTGATTTGACCTTATCGGCATATAGCATCTCAATGTTCTTTCTGGCTTCTGCTTCCACTGTTTTACAGGTAACACAACGGATGGAAGTGTGAAAATAATATACCTCAACATTGCCACTAATTGCAGCTGCAGTAACTGTTTCCCTGTTTGATTGCGAATTGCATTTAATAAATGCCATTGTGATAAAAACAAAAAATACAAATTTCAATTTTCTCATGAGGTTAGGTTTTAAATATGATATTTGGATTCCGTTTTCAAATTGGCACATTTTCAAATTTTCAAATTGCCAGTTAAAAATTGTTTTATCTCATCAACTGAAGGGATCCGTCCTTTTGAAACAACTTTTCCGTTAACAACAAGGGCGGGGGTTGTCATGATATTGAATTTCATAATTTCTACTATGTCCTCCACCTTTATTATCGAGGCATCAATACCATTATCTTTTACCACTTTACGGGTTACATCCTCAAGGGTTTTGCACTTTGCACAACCGGTTCCTAAAATTTTAATTTCCATCTTTTTATTTTTATTTTTTTAGCCACCAAGTCACAAAGTAAAAGAAGGAATCAATCCATAAAACAAACTCTTGATGACCCTTTGCGTCTTTGTGTCTTGGTGGCTTTACCTGTTAAAGAACTTATCAAACAGTTCCCTTGACTCCGCCCAGTTTACTTTGTTAATACAATACCTTATGTACGGCGGATTTATTTCACCCTGAATCAGACCAGCATCCTTAAGTTCTTTAAGATGTTGTGAGAGTGTTGATCTTGCTATCGGAAGCTCTTCGGCCATATCTCCGCTGTAACAGCATTTATGAGTGTTCCTGACAAGAAAATCCATTATAAAAACTCTTGCAGGGTGGCCCAGTGCTTTTGAATAGCGTGCCATCTTTTCCTGGTTATCTGTATATACTTTTTTCTTAACTGTCATTTCATTTAGTGTTTCGTCTAATTACGAAACAAAATTATATAATTTTTCAGTTATCAAAGCAAAAACCGGGATTATTGTTAAATAATTAACAGCCGGGGCAGGCCTTCAGGAATTCCTCAAGATACTTTCCGATGTACTCATGTTTATGCTTAGTCTTATACTGCATAACATATCTGGGATGTTCAAGCGGAATTATATTTTGGAATATTTTCAGTTCAGAATTAAGTTTTAAAAGGAATTTAAAATTTTGTCCTGTACCAAGACAAAAACAGACATCTCTTTTAATGCCGAACTGAAGCTGTTTATTCAGACTATCGATAATAAAGCTATAAACCGATTCAGTAAGTTTCTTGTTGTCGTAGTAATTATAGTTTACCACTCCCCCTTTTGAGTTGTCAGATGTAAAACCAAGAGGTACCACGGAACTGATATAAAAGCGGGAATAAAACTTTTCTGGTCCCCCATAGGCTTCTATCATTTCATAAACAAATACAGATGATGTTTCATAGGTCTGTAATCCATTAATGGACAAGCCACAGTTTTCATTAAGTCTTTTTGAGTCTGTAAACGGAATGCCTGTAACTCCAGCTCCAAACCTTCCAGGATTAATACCAAAAATTAAATGGCGCGGAATATTGTCGCTGTAAAATTTTGAATAGAAACGAGTTATTACAGGTATTATCTGAGGATTCTCCCTGTAAGGATTCATAATGGAGATTCCCTCAGGAAGGTTATTATTAAATTCAAGATCAGTGTAGAACGAAACTACCTTTTCTGCAAATGTCATCTGCCACTTACTAAAATGACTTAGTTTTTCACGCAGCGCACGGAATAATGGTTGTTTTTTTCAGTCCCATGTATATCTGCTATATCGTCCTTCCTTGAGATATCTATAACAGGCATATCATTTATAAGCAGATAACTGAAGTATTCAGCATTTTCCTTATCATATTCTGTCGAAGTCCAGTAATAACCACTTTCGTCCATCTCTGTAAAATTTCCTTCATAATCCTTCATTCCGCCAAACTGAATATTAAAAGAATTCGGATCATTTATTACCTTTCCCCAGGATTCTCTCTGTTCAAGAAAATCGGAAAGTGTCTGGAACTCAGCCCCTGACGGAAGATGCCAGCCGGCAGGACAGACATCTTTTGCTGTTTTCCAGTCATATAAAATACCATAATGAGAGATATTATTTGTATCATTATCAAGAAAGAATGCACCTGATTGAGTTCTGAATTTCAGGTTTTCCGCCATCCAGGATATTCCGTTGAATGTTATTGTCCTGTAAACAGTGCCATCGCGCTTATCTGTAAACTTATCCTGACTGTGTAATGCTGTAAAAACAATGAGAAACGTAAATGCTGATAATATCTTCTTCATATTTTCTATGTTTAAAAACGCGGGAACTTTGTTATAGCTAACAATCCAGCAAATTTCATTCCACAAAGAATCCCGGATGCAAAAATAATCGATGCTTTAATATTAAACAGTTGATAAGTTGAAATGTTATTAACCATCTGAAGAAAGCTGTATAGGCTTTAGAGGCTTTAAAAGGTTTAAAGGCTTTCTGACCTGCAGGACTTGCAGGACCTGCAGGACAATAAGTGACTTTAACATCATTTTAAGATTATTTTGAGTATTATAATTATCTTTGAACCCTTAAATAAACCAGAGGAGAAACAATGAAGATGTCAAAGAATGATCTTATTAAACCTTACGGGGATAAGCAGATTGCTTTTGACAGACGCTATCTTGAAATGGCCCTTATCTGGGCGCAGAATTCTTACTGTAAAAGACGTCAGGTCGGAGCTTTGATTGTAAAAGGGAAAATGATAATCTCAGACGGCTATAACGGAACTCCATCTGGATTTGAAAATATCTGTGAAGATGACAACAATGTAACTAAACCATATGTTTTGCATGCTGAAGCAAATGCAATTACTAAAGTTGCAAAATCTAATAATTCAAGCGAAGACTCCACTCTGTATGTAACAACCTCTCCATGCATGGAGTGTTCAAAACTAATAATCCAATCGGGCATAAAACGCGTTGTTTATTGTAACCGTTACCACAACGCCGACGGACTTGAACTGCTGAAACGTGCCGGAATAGAATTGGTTTATATTGATCCTGAAAAAAATATTTATGAATTACAATAATCCGAAAAAAAGTGTTTTTCTTCCGCTGATGCTTGGCGTCGCGCTTGCTCTTGGTGTTGTTATAGGAAGATATTTCCCTGCCGGAGATGAGCTGCCAAAGAACTCCAGTATCAGATCAAGAAATGATAAACTAAACAATGTCCTTAATATTATTGAATCGAACTATGTTGATTCTGTAAACCGTAACGACCTTGTCGAAACAGCTATTCCGGCAATTCTTAAGAAGCTCGATCCGCATTCAGTTTATATCCCTTCAAAAGATCTTGCCCGAGCCAACGAACCTCTAATGGGGAACTTCGACGGTATAGGGATTTCATTTAATATGCTTACCGACACGATTCTCGTAATAAGCACAATACCCGGAGGGCCATCTGAAAAAATCGGGCTGCAGGCAGGAGACAAGATACTGTATGTGAATGATTCCCTTGTAGCCGGCAAACAAATAAGCGACGAAAAAGTGATGAGCTTACTAAAAGGTCCGAGGGGTACAGTGGTTAAGGTAAAAATCCTTCGCAGCGGGCAAAGGGAATTGCTTCCTTTTGAAATTACGCGCGACAAAATTCCGATGTATAGTGTTGATGTTGATTATATGATAAATAACAAAACCGGGTATATCAGGATCAACAACTTTGCAATGACAACCGTTGAAGAATTCATGAAGGGATTGCGGGAACTCAAGAGTAAAGGTATGGCCAGCCTTATTCTTGATCTTCGGGGAAATTCCGGAGGTATAATGGAAGCAGCTATTCAGATTGCCAATCAGTTCCTGGCAGAAGGACAGCTTATTGTTTATACAGAAGGACGGACTCAGCCGAGGAAAGAGGCAAGGGCTACCGGTGAAGGAGAATTTGAAACTGGCGATCTGGTTATTCTTATAGACGAGTGGAGCGCCTCTGCCAGCGAAATTCTTGCAGGAGCAATTCAGGACAATGATCGGGGAACAATCATCGGACGCAGATCATTCGGGAAAGGACTTGTTCAGGAACCGGTACCATTTGCCGACGGCTCTGGCATGCGTCTCACGATTGCAAGATATTACACTCCTACCGGAAGATCTATTCAGAAATCGTACAAAAACGGGGTTGATAAATATTATGAGGATCTTAACGAAAGATACATGCACGGAGAATTTGAAGTATCCGACAGTATCCATTTTTCAGATTCGCTTAAATTTACTACGCCCGGCGGACGAATTGTCTACGGGGGTGGAGGCATAATGCCTGATAAGTTTGTTTCTGTGGATACCTCAGGAGTTTCTGAATATTTCATGAAGGGTAGGTCGCAGATTTACAGGTTTGCAATGAAATATACAGAAACAAATAGAGAACGCCTGAAAAAATATACTGAAGCCGATGAATTGGAAAATTTTCTGGACAAACAGGCTCTTCTCGATCAGTTTGTTGAGTTCGCTGCAAAAAATGGAATCAAAAAAGATCCCGCCGGACTTAAGGTTTCAGGAAATATAATTCACACCCAGCTCAAAGCCTATATAGCACGTAATATACTTGATAATAAGGGTTTCTATCCTATCTGGGAAAACATAGATACCACTCTTAAATTCGCTATCGACTTTTTGAAAAAAGAATAACTGGCCCCCCTGCTCCCGCTTAGGCGGGATTAATCCTCGAATGAAATTCTCTTATATATAATTCATTAGCCCCCCTTTAGGGGGGTTGGGGGGGCAAAAATCAGAAAATGTTATTCACAAATTCACTTATTAATCTCACTGACTCAGCTTCTTCTTCAACAAAACCCAAATGTCTATAATTATCCATCGAACCCAAAATCCACAAACAAGGGACAATACCCTTTTCCATCAAATCAAGTCTGGATGGCCTCGATATCATCCCCCTTAGAACACAAATAATTCCGTCGCCGGGAATTCTGGATGAGATCTCCTTTGACCGCTGAATTGCTTCTGAGAATTTTTCAAGATTTGATGTGGCAAACATTTTTATAACATTTGCCGGATACATACGATCTTTCATTCCTTTCTGAACAAGCTTTATCTCCCTGTTTCTGTTCTCAATGGCCTCGGGGGAATCAGCAAAAGGATGAGAGTGAAACAGTAAATATCCGCTCATTCTTTCAGGGAACAATTCAAGAAAAGCCAAAGCCACATATCCTCCGAGTGAATGGCCGCAGATAAATGCTTTTTGTATATTTAAATT
>JFJP01039678.1_pt1 | contig 31786 bp, 55 predicted proteins | sample 431651 | NCBI WGS metagenome assembly JFJP01 (sample SAMN02602958, study PRJNA72255) | Microbial mat metagenome, whole genome shotgun sequencing project. | biome: fresh water; feature: sink hole; material: water; isolation source: purple microbial (photo- and chemosynthetic) mats found in... | reverse complement strand
AAAAAAGATAACAAAGGAAATTTATCAAGAATTAAATAAACATGAGAAAGCTACCATATCATCCATACGATGAAGAAGATTATGCTATTATGCAGAAGATAGTAGATGATAAAGAACATGAGTTAGGTGCTGCAAGAAGTAGTTGGTCAGACCTTACTGATAATGATATACGCGATATACATGAGTTTATCATTGACCCGAACTACAAGAGATTAATAATGGCAACTTATAATAATGAAGAAAAAGATTATATTACTAAAAAACTCGATGAATTACGTTCTAAGGTAGTCTCTGTGAGTAACAGTAAAGTAAATGTTATTGTAAAAGACAATACAGAATGGGATACAAATGGTACAGGTGCTGTAAAACAAGTAGGTTATAATGCTGTTGAGGCTTCAAGAAAATCGGAAATCAATTACTTAAATAGACATTTAACGAGTGATAGAGAATCATTTAATAAAGCAACTGATATAAATAAAAAAAATCTTTATGCTAGAAGAATAGTTGATACTAAAAAAAAGATTGCATACTATAATAGTCCAGAATCTAATGCTGTATTAGAAGAAAGTTGCAGAGGAAATATGGGTTTAAACTGTATTACAAACGTTACAGATAATTATAAAAAAGCTGGTGCAATAAATAAATTGATACCTGGAAATATGACCTTTTCAGCAGAGGCAAAAAACTTAGGATTTAGATTACTTGGAAAAAATGAACCTGTAATTCCAGCAGATGTAACACAATGGATAGATAATGGAATACCACACCATGCAGTAACAAATGTATCTGATGGTAGAATTGAGTATGCTTCAGCAAATGGTAATCAATATAAAAATAACAAAAATGAAATCGGATTTGATACTAGAAGTTATAGATTTGTAGGTACACCAAAGGATTCTATTAATTGGAAAAACGAATACAATCAACGATATAAAGATATTGCATTTACTTTACAGAATAATAATTTAAAAAAATAATTATGCCACGTCCAAACAAAACATATAAAACAGTTATTAGTGCTATAAAAATAAATATGAGAAAGCTACCCTAATAACTGGTATCTTAAATAAATTAAAAAAACATAATATTTAAAAATACTTTGGAGTTATTGGTTTAGCTCCAAAGAACTAATTACTAATTTCTATAATATGGAATATAAAATAAAAAAATATCAAAATCCAGCATCTTTTATAGAGCGAAGAGATAATATACAATCTTACGTTCCTAAAGAAAAACTTAAACAAATTAGGGCTACTAATGCATATTTATTTAATATGCAAAATTTTGGCACACCTATAGCCCCACAAAACTCACAAGTACTAACACAAGGAAAGAAACTAACTTCTGCTGAACAACAAGCTAGTAATAAAAAATTAGCTGAGCAGGGTAAACTACAAGCTTATCAAAAGCAACAAGAGCAAGATGTTAAGAATTTAGATAAAGCTGCTATGGTTGCACCATATATAATACCTGGAATAGGTCAAGCTATGTGGGCTGGTAAAGCAGTTGATTTAGCTACTAGTGGAATGTCAGATGGTAAGTATAAATCTTGAGGTAATATGGTTAGTGATAAAACTGGAATGAATGAAACAGTTGCTGATTTAACTAATCCTGCATATTATGCTGGTATAGTTGGAAAATTAGCAACACCTTTAATTAAGAAAAGTATACAAAGAATTCCAGTAAATTATAGTAACTATAAAAATTTAAGAGATATTGAAATCCCTAGATTCAAATCATTTACTAATAGTTTTAATGATGAGAAGGCTTTACAAACTGCAGCTAATCAATTTACAAATAGAAATACTTTTTATAGAGGAATTAAAAATGCTGAAAATTTAGATGAAGCTGCTCAAATGTTAACAACTGTAGATGGTAAAATTCGTCCTGGTTTACGACAAGGTGTTCCAGAAGGTAATAATTCTGGAGTTATTTATAGTTCAGTTAATCCTAAAAGAGCTGAAGTATTTGCAGGAAATGTATATGGTAGAAATCAAGGTTATGTTGGCAAAGTAACTCCTACTCAAATTAAAGGAAATAATTTAACTGAGTTTATTGATAATAATCTTATAGGAAATCGTAAAGATTTAATTTTTAATAAACAAATAGATGGAACTCCACAGTTAATATCTTTTGGAAATCCTCAACAACAAGTTATGAACTTGCAAGGATTTGTTGAAAACTCAAATAAACTTCCAATTACTAAACCGTTAATTAATAGAAGTTCGAATACTATTAGAAAAACTATTTTAAATAAAGCAGAACCATATTTAATTGGAGATAAAAGAATTCCTATAGTTGGAAGTTATAAACCTAAAATGAATTTTATTGAAAATGGAGTTGAAAATTCTATACAAAGAGACTATTCTAAATCTACTGAATTGGTAGTAAATGGGATAAAAGCAGGTAGGGCTGATATACAAAATCCTATTTTACAAAATACGGCATTATGAAATGAATCTTTAGGTAAAAGATTAAATATTAATCCAAAATCGTTAATTATAGATGATATAAATAAAAATCAACTTTCATTCAACAATCGAGTAGAATTTCAAAATTATTTAGTAAATAGACCTATTAAAGTAGGTTATAAAAATGTTAAAAATATATATGGAAAACCTGTAAAAGCTGAATATATAAGTCCAGGAGAACTTAATGTAGATATTAAACATGCTTTAACTTCTGATGCAAGTACATTAGAAAGAAGTGCTAGGCATGAAACTATTCATCATTCTGGAAGAGGTTCTGATAGAGTATCTCAAATGAAGAATGAAAAATTATTTAAACCTACAGTTAGTGATTATCTTGATAGAGCTCCAGAAGGAATTGCAAATTCTTATGAATCAGGTCAAATAATGGGATTAAATTTTGGTCAAAAATATCCAGGTATATCTAAGTTCAAACAAATGTTAGAAGATTTTAAATTTTCTGGTAGTCATAAAAGTGGTATTGTAAATGAATATAGATTAAATACTCCAAGAGATTATAAAAGAGTTTGAGATGCAATGACTGGGAAATATTTTATTGCTCCTGCTACAGTAGCAACTGGTTATGAAATTTTAAAAACCAAGAAGCTGGATTAATATACCCTAAAGTAAATCAATTAATAAATAGAACTAACCAAAAGAATATTGATTTTGTAAATAGATTAAAAGATCCAAATAGAAAGTTTATTACTAATTGGGAAAATCCAAAACAAATAGCTACACATAAAATGACTTGGGCTACTGATGATAAAGGTGCTACTATTTACCATAATGTTCAAAATATTAAAGGAAAACTTATAGATTTTACAAGACCTCCGGATTAATTCCAGCAGCAGGATTATATGGATTAATTCAATCTAAAAAACAAGGAGGGGAGATAAAGAAATAAAAGAAAAAAGAAAAGCACAATACAAATTAATGTATTGTGCTTTTTGTTTTACTTTCTCTTTTGAGGGGGTTTACTAACCCATAATATACCATTTAAATCTTTTTGTAAACACCATGTAGTATCTTTATCATTAACTAAGAAAATACTATCTTGTTTTAATGTGTTAGGAGTGCATGTTAATTTGTATTCTCTATAATTATTAATTGCATCTTTTTGTTCCGGAGTTTGTAGTGTGTTAATCATTATAACACAAGCTAAAATCATTTTTGTAAACATATTTTATTTTTTTAAAATTATATACAAAGGTAGTGATTTTATATTACAAACCTGTGTCAAATTTGTTACAATACAGTTAAACAAGAAAAGGACGTACAGTGATGCACGTCCTTTTTTTATACCTCTAAATAATATATCTATTTCACGGGAAATGTATTATTCCTCCTCTTTCTTATTAGGGTATGAGCAAGAGTTGTAGGATTCGAACCCACGAAACGGCTTTGGACACCGAATTACAGTTTTGAAGACTGTTGACCTCAACCACTAGTCGAAACTCTTATTTTACAGTTTTAAAGTTCTGTAAACTTATATTTTAATCTAAAAGAAAATTATCAATCTCATTTAACAAAGTTAATAAATCTATTTTATTTATAAATCCTTTAAAGTAATATCCTTTACCAGTATCTGGATTATCAAACACTTCAACTTCCCTATCTCCAATTCTAATTGTCCAATCTCCTTTAATAAACTCGTTATCAACCTCTCTATATCCTTTTTGTTTTAATAGTTCTTTCAGCATGTTATTTATATTGAAATACAAAGATACGGAAATTATTTTAATAAATTTCCATAATCTTTATATTTTAGTTAATTTTAATTCTATTATATACTATATCTAATAATTTATTTCATTGAAATAGTTTCAAGTAAATATCTTAAATTATTTACTCTTTCTAATTCAGAATTTAATTCTATATTGCAATCATCTATTTGAGCTTGACAACTTTCAATAATTGATTTAGCATTTCTAATATCCATTCTTAATGTATCTACATAATTGTTTACGTTTCTAATTTCCTCTGTAACTAATTCTTTTCCTTTTTCAATCCAAGATTGTAATGGTGATATAAATATACTTTTTTCAAAACCATCTGGTACTACATTTTCCATTAACACTTCTTTTAATTTAGGAGCATCTTTCTTTGGTTTTTCTTTTGGGATTCGATTTATAATACTCTCCATATATTTTTTATGTTCTTCTTTTTTATTTTCTAAAATATATTCTTCTAACATACTTTTTAAAGATTTTATACTTTCAGGATTTACACTATGAGAGTCTTTTACTTGTTTCATTATTCCTAATATACTGTCAATTTTTACTTCGTTTATTTTCATTTTGTTTTAAATTAATTTATTTGCTTTTATAATAATATCTGTATTTTCTTCAAATCCTTCTTGTGGTTGTATATCATCTACATTGTAATCAAAATCTTTTGTAATATCTGGGAATAATTCCCTATCTTTTATAAATAATTCCCTTACTTCTTGTTCTTGTAATTCACTAAGTTTTGGTGAAACTAATGTTATAATATAATCTAATTTATCATGTATTTTAGATAATCTATTATGTAAACTTTTTATTTCTAATTCTATATTCATAATTATTCTAGTATTAAATTAAAGTCTAGTAAAGAATCTAATTGTTTTCTTGTTGTACTACTTGGTAGTTCTGTTATAGCTATTTTATGCAATTCTGATATAAAATCAAATACTACTTCTCCTTCTAATAACTCCATATATTTTTTCTCACTTTCTGAATATTTATCTAAATCTTCTTTATATTTAGTATTCAATTCTTCTATCTTTTCTTTAACTTCTTTCCCTTTAGATGATTCAACATCAATTTGAAATTTTCCAATTTCATTTACTTCACCATAGGATTGAATTAAATTTTTATATTCTTGTTTATAACTAGTAATAATGTTTTCAATTCCTGCTTCTATATACATTAATGTTTGTACATTATTCTCTAACTTTCTTAAATTCTTAGCAGATGCATATTTAAACTTTGGAGTGACATCTTTTTGTTCTAAAAGTGTATTTAACGTTATAAATAACTCTATTAATTGTTTTCTTGTATTCATTTATAATTCTTTTAATTTATTATTAACTATGATATATCCAAAATTAGGGAGGTTATACTTTACAATTTCCTTTAAATTAGATAAATCTAAAAATATGTAATCTTCATTTGTAACTTTATTATATAAAACATAATTTGCAGCTGATCTATAATAGTGTGGAAAATCTTTGCTACTATTATATTTATACTTTTCAATTATTAACATTATAATTAGATTAGCAATATGCTTTATCTTCTTATAATCTTTTTCATAGTTTAAAGGAATCGTGTTTAATATATCTGTTTCTTTCTTTATTAACTCCAATGATAAATGCTCAATCATAGTAGTTATATAATCTGGGGTATTTAATTGCAATTCAATTTCAGATTCATGTAAGGTAACTCCAGATACTAATTTTACTTTTAAATTTATGCCTTCATGCTCATATCTTATAGTTACATCATCTGATTTTAATTTTGATTTTCTTAAATCATTTAAGACTTGTAATTCTTCCCAACAAGGAATTAATATTTTTATTTCGGTTGGTTCTGTTCTATAATTTTCATACGATAGTGGTTCGCTACTTATAATCTTTACATATTTTATTTCCACTTCTTCCATCCATTTTGTATTTCTTATTTTCATGTGTATATTTTATTTATAATATTTAATTATTCTATTCAGTTATTGCAATACTTGTATTGTCTGTATTATTTCTTTAACTCGTGTTCTAAATAATAATTGTCTTATAATACCATCATTTAAATCTTTGTACATTGAATTGAGTAATCCGTCCTTAAATTCTTTATAATAGTATTTTTGATCTAAAAGGATTTGTTTTCCCTTACTCCAATCAGTGTGCTTAATACCTATATGAATTTTATTTTCTTTAATATCATGTTCTTCAAATAATATGAAGGGAAGATTAGTTGGATTATAATATAATTGGATAGCATTTAATTTTTCTACTAATCCTTCTGTAATTTCTTTTTCTTTCATTGTTCTAATCTTTAATTATATCAATAACTCTCATTTTATTATCTATCTGTATGTATAAATCTGTATCTGGAATGTTAAAAATATCTGCACTAATTCTTTTTGAATAACCTAATTGGTCTGCTAATATTGCTTTTTTATTCATTGTTTTTATTTTAAAATTCTCATTGTTCTACTTTTCTAATTCGTGACACTTATGACATAATGTTATTAATGCATTGTCTGTATATTCTCAAGGAAGTTTTCCTGGATAATAGTATTTATGATGTACTTCTAAATTAGAAGTAGCTCCACAATTTGTGCATTTATAATTGTTTACATAATGTATATCTTTCTTTTTTTTCAAAAATCACTTTGTAGTAATTTTTTATAATCTTCTGAATCCATTATATTATTTCTATAAATCGTTTGTTATTAATTCTTATTTGCTTTGTTTTTACAATATCATTTAAATCTGATATTTTTGGTGTTCTTTTTAATGCATATTTAATGTAGATAGTAGAAAGAATATCTTTTATTTCTTGTGTTGTGTATTTAGTTCCTTTTTTTAATAAGTCAACTAGATCAGTTTTAATAATATCAAATGAATTTCCAAAACTTTTTATCATTTGTTTTGCATAAGTATAATTTTTTCATGTTGTCTTATACAATTCATATGACTTAGTTATAACTTCTTTTCATTCTTCTTTTCCACCAATAAGACTCCAATCTAAATTTTCTTTGTTAAGGTTATAATAATCTACTAAATCACTATAAGATACATCTTTAATTGTTATTGGTGAAACTTCTTTATCAACATTTATGCCTGATTTAATTTGAAATCCTTGTGTATATTGTTTTCTAATTTCTAAAATAAAATACAAGTCTGCTTGAAAGGCTTGTTCATTAAGATAGTATTCTTCATTTTTAAATAATGTATAAGCATTAAAATCTGCATCTTTCATAAAAGAACTTTCCTCCCCTATAGAAGATAGGTATTTATAATGTGGTATATTTAATATAATTTTCTTTTTAACACTTTCTAATTCACTTAGTAATTCATCTTCTGGTTTACTAAATATTGTTTGGTTGTAAATGTAAATATAACTGCCATAATTTGGGTTAGTTTTTAAACGTTGTCTACTTACTGCTTGTTTTAAGTCAGTTAACATATCAACCATTTGCCATTTCTTAGAAGTGTTACTAACTACAACAGTCATAGCTTCTTCTGAGTTTAAATCTATTCCAGAAAATCCACTTTTAGTTATAAAGAGATATTTAGGAAATTTTTTATGAATTGTATACCTATCTATACCGGAGATTTTAATATCATTTTTAAGGTTATCACCACAAATAATAGCACATTCTTTTTTATCTATATTAGATTCCTTTATAGTATTTACAATTTGTTCTATAGAATTTATAAATATAATTACTTTTGAAAATGTTTTTCCTCCAATTGTTATTGGCTGTTTTTGTAATGGTGCTACTATCTCTTCTCTAAGTGCTTTATAAGGGTAAGTTCTTTTTAAAAGAATTGGAGTTGCTATAGTTGTATCTTCTCATTCAATTTTGACTTGTGGAATATCTTTAACTCAAGTAGGCATATAATTTAATGGAGTTGGAGTAGCTGATATAAATGATACTGTATCTTTATACTTATTACAAATATCAAAAAGGTATGCAATTTCTTTAGAAAAACTTTTAGTTGATGATAATAAATTATCACTTTCATCTATAATTAATCTGCAAGATTTTAATAAAAATTCAACTTTCCGTAAGCTATTATAAGTAACCATTATTTTTATAGGAGAATTATTATTAATATAATCAATAATTTCATTTCCACTTGTACCTTCTTTGATTTGACCATTTATTTCAGTCTCTCCCCAAACCCCTAAAATATTATATTTACATCTGGTGTTTGGATATTGTTCAACTTTGTTATTCATTAGTCCTATAGTTGGCACTGCAATTATAATATTTTCTGAATTTTCTAATGCAACAGTAGTTAAACCACATCCACATATAGTTTTATCTATATATCCATAAGGAATAGTTTCCATTACTTCACTAGCATACTCAGCTTTGTATTTTATATTCATTATTTTTTGATATTTTAGTTGTATACGATTTTTAATTTTACCTGCCAAGTTTTATAAAAAAGTGAGTCTGCCAGTAGACATTTTTATTATAGAAAGGAATTTACAAAAAAGTGGCATTTTGTAAAAAAGTAATCTGAATTTTTTTGTTAAATTTTTATCACTTTTTTATCTAGTACAAAGATACTATAATTATTTTATAAAAAATCCCTAATGAGTAGAAATGTATGAAAATAATCTGAAAGTAGTAATTGTGAAAAAATTTTTGAAAAAATTTTTAAAATTTTTTTGAAATTTTTTTGAAAAAATTTTTATTTTTATTTTTTGAGGAGTGGTTGTGTTTCATTACTTACCCCGAGCCTTATTGGGCGGGAAATTGCACACCGTTCCAACAATAAATTTCAGTGCATAAAAATTCCTAAAAAAATAAATGTAAATTTATGGAAAAAAAAGCAATTATGGACAAGGTTGCCAAATGCTCCGACCAGCTGGATAAAAATAGCGGTTTCGGGTCATGGATGACACGTCTTAACGACGTGTATATGGTGAATCTTAACGAACAAACGTTGACAATAAAAGACCAGGCTGACAAATACTATATATCAGCAGTGTTTGCAGACAGCTTAGAAGATAATGCGCAAATTGTTGGTGAAATGGCACTTGGTTCATTTATGGGCGAAATGTTTGTGGGTACGGTTGCTAAGGCCGAACTTGCCACAAAAGTGATTGGGGGCGAAAATCCTCTCTACAATGAAGGGTTTGCTCTTAAAACCAATACAACCTTAATCAAAAAAGTTGGTGTGTTAAAAGCTCAACTCGAAAGAATGCTGGGGGAAAAATACACTTTTGAAGTTGTAAATGGGTTTACGGCACCATTCAACAAAACAAAATTGGAGGTAATTGCCGGATTAAAAGCTAAAAAGTTTTGGAAGGCAATGTAAGAAATTTTAACAAAGTTAAAACATTAATTTGTTTTAACTTTGTTATTTTTTTATTTTCCAACAAGTATATTCATCAATACTATATGAATCCGCCAACAATTAAGCAATTCATATTTGTATCTGGAATCTTTCTAGACAATAATATTACTACAGAGAATGAATCAATTAGTTGCATTACTTATGGTATTGTAAGGCAAAGGATTCAAGGTATGAAGGGATATTTTGCCTTAAGATGGGATACAGACTATGAATGTTACGTAGTTTATGAGTGGGTGGAAATTGATTGAGAATATTTTGAAAAAAGTTGGTGTAATGTAGTGAATTCTGCACTAATCCTCCAACCCACCGTCATAAAAATCTCTAAAATTTCCAACTTCACTTTTACCCAATCGAAACTCACATTAATATCATACTCTTCATTTATCACTATTTCAAATACAATCAATCAGAGTGCAAATTCACATAATTCATGTGAGTTGGTCTACATATTTCATGTAGGTTTAGACCTTTAACGGTGCTTAAACTAAAAAAACAAATATCATGGAAACTCCTTTATTTTTCAGAGCATTGAATATACAATTTGGTATTGTTACCTATATGAATCCAGCTACTTTTGATGATGAACGGGAATTATTTCCTCAACATTATATCAAAGCTAACGATTTAATTAAAATATATGGTGAATATCGCAATGAAAGACCAGATACTTTCAGAGTTCATCGTATATTTTCTAGTGGTAGAGTAGACGCTAGAAGAATTGGTGATAATGCACGTGTGTATTTAAAATCACTTTATATTAAATCAATTGTATTGGATTAAACTCAACCAAGGAGAGTATAAAATAGTTTCTGACGAGACTTGGACGAAATACACATAGAAATATGTGTATCAAACTCATAAAAACATATAAAAAATGAAAACTCAAAACAGTAATTTAAAAGTGCGCAGTCTTAAAGAAGGTTATGGTGTTAATGGTGTAAGATTAGATCTTACTATGGCACATATTTATAACTTAATGGCTTTAAGAACAGAATGTGAAATGGCTATGCAAGCTCTAGATAATTCTAGTCCTGCTTATAATATTGCCAAACAAACTAAAGGAGTGTTAAACTTCATTATCGGAGATATCCAAAGTCCATTTGATGAAAATCTATGGAAATCTGATGAAGAAACTACTCCAGAAGTATAAACCTTTTTTTTGAGTTCCGAAAGCTATTAACGTAGTAAGTAGGAACTCAATAATAAAACTCAAAACAAATGAAAAAAATTGGAGACAAAATTACATTAGTCATACCTACAGATTATGGTTATGCACGCATTGAATTTACAATTATTGCTATATTAGACAATGCAAAATATGGTTTGCTTGCTCAAGATAGAGTTGTAGTTGGTACTGATAGTGGTCATGGTTGGAATTTATCCGACTCTGTTGATTTGCAACAATTAGAATTAAAAGAAACAAACACAGCAAAATATTACTAATATGACAGTAAAAGAATTTAGAGACCTGATACTCGAGCCATATGGTTTGATTCAGTTGATAATGTTCCCGGTTTTACTTGTAGAACTGTGGAACATTTAGATATTCTTCCATTTGATGAAAATCTATGGAAATCTGATGAAGAAACTACTCCAGAAGTATAAACCTTTTTTTTTGGGTTTCCGAAAGCTATCTAGCATAGTTAGTAGGAAACCTTTCTATTAATCTCTAAAAAATTAAACAAATGAAAACAAAGAAGTTAATTAATTTTAATGGAGTTTTTCTCCTTCTCTTATGTATTACATTAGCAAGTTGTGGTAGAGTATATCAAGATTCATATTCACATGATGAAATGCGAACTCTTGTAGCAGTAGGACAAGCTAGTTTTACAACAGACAGTATTGTTGTTAATAATGATAGTATTTATGGTGTATTACCAATAGCTAAAATAGAAGAAGAAGGATATTATCCTGGTATATCTACTAGTTTGGAATTGAGGTATTTTCGTGTTGAATATTAACATTAATAAACAAAAATGAATTTATGCAATTATCAACTATTCCAGATCAATTTGAAATTAGTTATCCAATAGGTAGACATATTTCAGAAGCTATCAAATTTATTATCACCCTTAAAAATCACATTGTAACATATGATTTATTTCCAGTAGATAGTATTATTATTCTTTGGTGTAGAGGTTCTTCTGGTAGTATATTAGCAGCTCTTTTCTCTCAACATTTAATTAGTTTAGGCTACCAAATTTATATTCATCATGTTAAAAAACCAGGAGAAGATAGTCATAGTTCTAAATCTTATTTAAAAACTGAATCATATCATTTCAATGTTATTATTGATGATTTTGTTGCAAGTGGTGAAACTATTACTGCAATTGCAAAAGATATGGCTATTAATAGAATTGAGAAAATTGATTGCTTAATTGTATCTGGTGCTAATTTAATAAAAGAAAGTAATAATAATATTTCTTTAAATCATCCTATTCCAAGTTTATTAATTACTGGATCAAAGGCTTCTAAAAAAGCTGCCACTAAATTAGTAACTAGTAATTTGAGAGATTATTTTAATGTCTAAGTAATATAACTGTCACAGATTGATAAATGAATTAAAATCAGGTAAGAACCTATTGGTCGCATAGGTTTGCCAATGTCGGGTTGTCCGTTAATACACGTATCTTCTAAATAACTAAAGAGTTAGTTATGAATGTGAAGACAGCATACACTATTCTTGTGTAAAGTAATTAATCTTAATACATTCACATCATATGGAATGCACAGAGTTCGGTAAAAACTGTATAGTTAATGATTCCGATATTAAAATTAATAATAAAATCATATACAACTAGGAGGTTGTTTAAATTTGGACCAGATGTTATACATCACAAACGAGGCCACAAAATATGATTTAAAAAAAGACCAACAAAACAATCATGTATAACTGATGATTGTGGCTCATCAATCCACACTTTAAAAGTCTAGAGTGGCTGTTGGAATAGATAGGGATGTTCAAAGTTCTTATGAGTTGGTGTAACTCTTTGGCGAAATATTTCTCGCTAATTGTAAGAGAAGATGATCCTTCTAAATGTTTTGTATAATAAAGAGATTCCACCTTTGGCTACTTCAAGTAGTATTGGAAATAATCTTCTTATTAATTTAAGAAATGATGTTTATGGTGAATTATATATAGATAACTCATATCATGGTACACATTCTCCTATATTACATGCAGCTAGATGGTTTAGTATGTTTGGATTACATGCTACAGATCAAGTAAGTCATAGAGATATTCTTTCTAAAGAAGAATTATCTAATCCTTATTTAGAAATAACAGAGGGTTTATTAAAAAATTAGTAATAGCTCAACTAAAAAAATAGTTTTCCTATGTTTACAATTCCTGAAAAAATAAATAAACAATTTAACAAAGAAGTTCAAATGACAAAAAAGAATGGAGTTAATCACTCATTGCAACTAAGTGTTGTATCTCGCAGAAAAAGTGTAATTACACGACTTGAAAATCAACTAAAAATTGGTATCAAAACAACAAAGGAAGGTAATAGAATTTTATCTGATCATGACATCAAACGTATTAATCAAGAATTAGTAACCCTTAAAAGCCGCGTATAATGGAACTCATCAAAAAACAACCAGCGCAAGGTTTAGATTTAATAATTAAATCTTCATCTAAAATTATTGATTATACTCGTAATGGTATTATCATTACAAATAATTCAGTGACTCGTAACACAACTCAAAACAAACAAATGTCTAAAACACAAACTTGTTTTAAGTTGAAAGTAGTGAACTCTCCGGCAATGGGTAGAATGTTTTTATAAAAATTAAAAGGATTGTGTAATGCAATCCTTTTTTTAAATTAATTATTATGAAAATAAAAACTTATTTAATTGATTTGTTTTCAAAGAAAACAAAAAGAATTGTAACTACTTTCACATTATCTACTGTTAATGGTGGACATGTAAGTTATTATCAACTTATATGTACAACTTATAAATCTGGTAAAGTAAAATTTAAATCAGTATTAATATGATAATTTTGCAACAAATTTTTGCTTTATATTTAATAGGGATATTTGTAAGTTTGTTAATTTCAATTATACTAATGAATTTCAAATGGAAATTTGCAGAAGCTCAATACATATTCTTTTATCCAGCTATTCCTTTTATTATTTTTTTCAATTTTTATCAAAGTAAACAATATTTAATAAATAATCATGCAAAATTTCAATAAACAAATACAAGCCCAGTTTGACAAAATGTGTCAGACTGGTAAATTGTTTCGTTCTGTAGTATCAGGTGCAACAATTTGGGAATTATATATCTCATCTTTTGAACAAAATCCTATGTTTAGAGATCCTGCAAGTTCAGAGCACAATTGTAATCTTTGTAAGAATTTTATTCGTCGTTATGGTAATATTGTTGCTATCGACGATGATTTTAAAATTATGACATTATTTGATTTCGATGGTGAGGGTGAATTTGCTCCTGTAACAAAAGCTTTATCTGCAATGCTTTCATTGACATCTATTAAAGATGTATTCTTTGAAACTTTTAATGAACTTAATTCATTGAATTATGAAAAATGTAAAACTTCAAATAGTGTATATCGCTTAGGCATTGATAAAAATATTAAACTTTACACTAAAGAAGAAGCTGAGAAGTTTGGAGTAGTTAAAGCAAATGAACTTGTTACATTCAATCATATACATTTGGATATTCCATCCGCATTTGTTGATCGTTCTGGTAAATCAATTGAATCAATTATGTCTGATTATCGTTCAGCTAAAGAAGTATTTGAACGTGCAATGATTGAAATTCCTATTGATACATTAAACCTTGTAAAAGATTTAATTAATCAAGGAAGTTTGTTAGATGGTGCAACTCATTTGTATAAAATTGAACAAATCATTCCTAAGAAACTTGTCTATGATGAATTATCATCTAAAGAAAAAGAAAATTGGGTGTGGGTTACTTCTTATAAACTTCCATTTGCTAAATTTAAAAATGAATTGATTGGAGTGCTTTGTACTGAACTTGCTGAAGGTAAAGAACTTAATGCTTCTTGTCAATCATGGAATAAACGTGTTGACCCAGCTAACTATATGAAAGCTGTTGCTCCAATTACTAAAAAACAAATTGAAGAAGCTCAGAAATTTGTAGAAGAGAATGGATATGTACAATCGTTTGACAGACGTTTGGCTACTATTGATGATATTAAAGTATCTGAAATTCTTCATGTAAATTCTGGTGATGGCTCAATTAAAAATGTTAGTATTTTTGATTTCGTTAAATCAACTTTAACACGTCATAAACGCAGTGAATTTGATGGAATAGAAGAAGTTACTATTGAAAAATTTATGAAAGATATTCTTCCTGGATGTACATCTGTTGAAGCATATTTAATGAATAATCAACAAGGTAATATGGTTAGTTTAACTACTGCTAAAATGACAGAAAATAAACCAATTTTCAAATGGGATAACAATTATTCATGGACTTACAATGGTAATCTTGCTGGTAAATCTATGATTAAGGAAAATGTCAAGGCTGTTGGTGGTAAAATTGAAGGTGTATTACGTTGCTCTTTGCAATGGAATGATGATGATACTCAAGGTATTATTGACTTTGATTTGCATTGTAAAACTCCGACCACTGAAATTTCTTATAGTAATAAAATAGATAATCGCACTGGTGGTTGGTTAGATGTTGATATGATTAATCCTACAAAAATAGGTATTGAAAATATTACATGGCAAGAACAATTATTAAATGGCACTTATAATTTCTTTGTTCATAACTATAGTGGTCATACGAATCACAAAGGATTTAAAATTGAAATAGAATTTGATGGTAATGTATTTAACTATCATTGTCCTACAGTTTTTAAAGGAACTATGCAAGTAGCTACAGTAACTGCAAATAATGGAGTAATGTCTATTTTTCATCAGTTACCAGAAACTTCAATTTCTAAAGAAATTTATAGTTTAAATACTAATGAATTTCATAAAGTAAATCTTGTATGTCTTTCTCCGAATCATTGGGATGCTAATAATGTAGGTAATAAGCATTACTTCTTTATGCTTGAAGGTTGTGAAACACCAAAATCAATCAGAAGTTTTCATGCTGAAAATCTTATTCCAGAATTAGCTGTACATAGAAAAGTATTGGAAGTTTTAGGAGGAACAACTATGATTGAAGCAGGTGGTAAACAATTATCTGGATTAGGCTTTAATTCAACAGTTTGTGATGAATTAATAGTTCGTTTACAAGGTAGTTTTAAACGTGTAATTAAAATTAAATTTTAATATGGATTCATTTATTAAATTAGTAGGGGCTGTTGTTGTAAGCTTAATGCTTATTATATTTATTGCTTTCGTAATTGGTTTTCCAGTAATGTGGTTATGGAATTGGTTAATGCCTGCAATTTTTGGATTAGTTAAAATTAATATCTGGAAAGCTATTGGTTTGAATGTATTTTGTGGATTATTATTTAGATCATCTATAAATACAAAATCAAATGACTAATTTGAAAGATGGATTAATTTCTTTTTATCAAGTGTATGTTAGAACTGGTTCAAATATCACTGCATCCTTTTAATTAATTATTATTTTATTCTTTTTCGGATATAGCTCATCCTGATAGAGCACGCTCTCTAATCATTCGAGCGGGGTCAAAAGTTTAAATCCTTTTATCCGAACAAACATTTATTAAAAAAATTATGTATAAACAAGCATCTCGTTTAAAATTACGCTTTGATATTGTTGGAGCAGGTAGATTATCTGTAGAACAATTATGGAGCACAAATGTAGAAGGTTTAACTACCTTAGAAGAAGAATTACAAGTAGTAGTTGAAAAACTCGGTACTCCTTCTCGTCGTAAACAAACTTCGCAACCAAAAGCTAGTGAAGAATTGAAATTGAAATTAGCTATTCTTACTGATGTACTTGATACACGTGAGAAAGAAGCTGTAGAACTTCGTGATGCTGCTGCTAAAAAAGCACATCAACAAAAGATTTTGACATTAATAGCTGAAAAACGTGAAGATAAGTTGAAAAACATGTCTGAAAAAGAACTTTTAGCATTATTGGATTAAAAACAACAACTCTTGTATGGCGGAATTGACAGACGCAGATAGACAATACTAAAGTTACAGGTTCGAATCCTGTTACAAGAGCAATTTATTATTAACTTTTAAATAACAATTTTATGAAACCAAAATTAAAGTATATATTAGGCTCAATAGTTATGGGACTAATAGTAATTTTTTCATTTCAACATTCAGAAAAGTATCATATAGCTATACCAGTTATATTTACTGTATTATTTTTTACATCTTTGTATTTATTATTTAATGATACCTTAGAATTATGATAATTATAATGGAACAAACAGCGGATCTTTTCATAGCAGAAGATCCACAAAAAGCATTAGATTTAATGTATGGTAGTGAACAAAAAGAAACTCAATCTGGATTAAAGTATATTATTTTAAATGAAACTTCAAATGAACAGACCCCGTATTTTCCAACAACAGCCTAAAATGGTGATCTCAGTGCGAGGAAGAATAGTATTCGCAAGAGAAGATAAAGAAATTACTGAACTTTTTCAAAGAAGAACTTTGTTTTTCAAAACTAGAGATAAATTAAATGGTATTATAGAAATCACTGTTGAATTAATTTCTTTTAATAATTCATTTGCAAAAATTGTACAAGATTTTAAAAAAACTTACAAAAATTAAATTAATAATTTTATGGAAACAATAATTATTTTTTTTATATCATTCGTTATTATAATTTATTTATTAAGATTAGGTTGTGAAAATTTAAAACAACACGATTTAATACTTATATTGGATAGTTATGGAGCTATTCAAGTTTTTGATGGGGAAGGATTAATAGCTATTCTTTACAAAGATCATACTATTGATTGGTTACGAAATACATCTTTTTCTAAAATGAATAAAATAAAACTCATATCTGATAGATTTGAAGAAGAACATCAAAAATTAGAAGATGAAGCTAATAGTAATGTAATTAAAAAATTAAAATAACAATAATGTTAACTAATAAATATCTTAAATATTCTCCAAAGATTACTTTGGAGATATTTACATTAGTTTGGAATAAACTAATTGATAGTGGATGGGAAGGTCATTTAACTGGACTTTATTCAGAATATAATTATTTCAAATTAAAAGATTGGGGAATATTAAAACATAACTCTTCGTCTGAAAAAACATTCGGTGTTCATCAATGTATGGATTTTAATCAGATTGAAACAACTGTTCAAGAATTACTTGAATATGACCCTTATGTAAAAGAACCTAAAGGAGTTAAATCTGATGGGTTTATATTACCTGAGAAATGGCAATTAAAAGTTGAAAACAATGAAAATAAGGAAATAATTAGTAATTGGAGAAAGGATAGTACTAAATTTGGTTACTATAAAGGAGGTGATGGTTATTTAGAAAATAGTGGCTTATTTACTGCGCATAAAGACGATAATATCGTTGAAATAACTTTCGACCAATTTAAACAATATGTTCTTAAGTCTGAATCTGTTGAAAAAGCTGAGGAGGAAGTTAAACAACCATTAAAACAAGCTATTCATTGTACAACTCAAGAAGAATGGGATTTTGTATTATCAAAGTTTAATCCAATGGGTTTATCAAAAAATAAATTTATGGATTATAAAGAAAACTCTGTTATTGTAACAAGTGATTTTGAGATTTAAATGGATATAAATCAGGGAATAAAATTATAGATGGCAAATGGTATAAAAAAGAAAATAATTATTATATAAAATGCCATTGTCATACAGTCTCTTTATCAATTATTTCTTATGAAGTTATATATAATGGAAAATTTGAATCTTATCAACAATTCCCAGATTTAATTACTAAAGATAAAGTAGATGTTCAATCAGAGTTTAAAGTTGGAGATTTTGTTAAAGTCATCAAATTTATAAATGGAGATTGTTTAGGTAAAGAATATTATAAAATTAATGAAATATTTCAAATTCATACTATAATTGGAAAATCTAATGTTGGTGGAAGATGGATACAAAAATCTCCTGGAGAGGAAATATGTTCATTATCATGCATCCATGCAACTTCAGAAGAAATCAATAATCATTTAATTTATATTAGTCAAACAACAGAATTAGGTAAGCAAGAACCAGAGAAATATCCATTCAAACCTTTACAATTAGGTGATTTAGAATTGGCAACAAGCACTACTCCCTATGAAAATTTTCGTAAATTTGTAGGAAATATAGGAAAAGATGTAATATTTAAATCTCAAATAATTTTATCTATTGATGACGAAGAGTTACCAATGGTAAATATTATTAAAACAAAAACAATTAAACAATTATTAAATAATGATTGAAATAATAAATGGAAGATTAATTTATTTAGGATTTCAAGGAAATTCTTTTAAAGATTTATCAAATGATTATTTAAATTTTATATTAACAAGTAATAATTAAAAAATTACAATTATGAACAAAGCAAAAAGTTTTATTAAAGGTTTTGTAGCAGCAATTAAAGGTGATGATGCAGAAGCTCAAGCAGCAAAAGTATGGAGACAAGCAGAGAGTGGTCTTACAATGCAAATTGCAGCACTCAAAGGTGATTTAATTCGCAAAGAAGATGCAGTAACTGATTCTCAAGAAGCATTAGATTTAGCACGTATTAATGGTGGTAAATCAATTACTGACCGCGACAATTACGTATCAAACTTAATTTCAGCCAAAGAACGTTTGATTGGTGCTGAAAAACAACTTGAAGCTCATCAAAAAACTATTGCATTTCTTGAAGAAGAATATGCAAATTTGAAAACTGAATAAATATAAAATGAGGTGCACCGTTAAGTCGTGTGGGGTTGAAATACCAGCTATACAAGTAGCTTAAATAAAGGTTAGTCCTGCCTTATTTTTTACAATTTAAAATATAATAAAGGTCGAGGTTCGATTCCTTGGGGGCTCAGCCAATAATGGTTGACAAATGAGATGCATAGACGATAATCATACGTCCTATGGATATGGTTGGGTGTCTGGTGTTTCGGTTGCACATTATTATATTTTTTTAATATTTAATTAATAGAAAATAACAATTTTTTAAAAGTAGTTTATAGAAATATAAACTACTTTTTACAACATGGGCCATCTTGGTATTGATTCGCAGTAAAATAATAGTAAAACATGCATGGAGTCGTCCTTTAAATACGAAAAAAACAATAGAAGACAACGTGAAAGCAATGATCTTCGGTGGTGCTCGCACCTATGCTCTAGTAGCGTAATAGCCGATGAGTTGTCAACTTACTTCGAAACAGAAAAGTTGAAAGGATTTAAGCTTTTTAGAAAAAGCATGGGACTGATCGCCTCCTTTCTGAGGGTTCATAAGTACGCTGGTCTCACCAGCTGGTGGAGCCTGTTTGTAACCAAACAGCCTATGTTCTTTAAATGTTTCTTTACAAGAAATAGCAGATAAACAACTGTAAAATGTAAGCATGTGTAATTTTATTATCTATTTCTGAAGAAGACACGGGTTCGACTCCCGTATGGTCCACTATAGCGTTCATGAGCTATTTTTTAAGAGTTAGTAAATAGAAAATTGCTTAATCTGTGAAGATTGGGCAATTTGTTTTTTTAATTTAAATAAAATAATAAATAAATAAAATGGGATTATTAAACAGTTTACTCCATATACATACATATGGAAAGGTTGATGAAAAAGGTTATCAATATTGTATTACTTGTAATAAATCTTCTTATGTTGGTATTCTTTTATCAGAACCTACATGGAAAATTTACGAAAGAATTGAATTTACTGATAAAAATAATAAAGTATATAAAATAACATTTGTACAACAATGTGTTGAAACAGGTGAATTAAAATCATTCTCAATAAAATCATAAAAAATGAAAAAACTTTTTTTACTCGTTGTAATATTATTTACAACTTTTTCACTTTCTTCCCAAATTTCATGGAGTAAAGCAGATTTAGCTGCTTTCAATTCTGGTAATGGCTATGGTGAATGGCAACAATGTAATTTAGATATTAAATTCAATACTGATTTAAATACTATCATAATTTATAGTGAAAGTTTACAAGTATTATATTTACAAAATACTAAAACAGTTAAATATTTAGATTATGAGGTATTAGAATGTACTGCTATAGACAATGACTTTAAAAATTGTGGAGTTTATTTGTATAGTTACAAAGATGGAAATTTATTTATAGAATTAAGATATAATAATTTATTTTACATGTATCATTTTCAAAAATTATGAGAAAAAACTCTTTATCAAAGACAGGGCTAAGTCTTTCAAGTGCCCAATCAATATCTAATCTTTGTAATCAAAGAGCTTTGAATATTGAGAATGAATTAAAAAATATTAATAGTTGTGAAAAAACTATTAATGTTAATGGTTCAAATTATATATTGCAAAAAGGAATTAAACTTCCTACAGATATTGTAAATTTACTAAAAAGTAAAGGTCAATTACATGCTTGTCAAGCTTTTTTAATGGAGAATATCAAAGCTAAAGAAAAAATGCTTTTAATAGCCCAAAAAAATAAAGCTGACTTATCTAGTGTAATTAAACCTGAATATCCAAATGAAGAAGACTGTAAATATCTTCCTTTAGTTGATGAGGAATGGGGTTGGTCAAAATTATCTGTAGATGAATTAAATGAATTTTATGAAAATGAAGCTTTATCTGCTCACATTGGTCAATTTATTCATAAAGGTTCTAAACTCGAAAGTTTAAGAAATTCTACGACAACTTTACCTTCAATTGAATGGACAGAAATAGAAGTTGGTAAACAAACTCCAGTAAATATTAAAGCTAATCATACTTCAGAACAATTACAAATTATTCATGAAGAATTAGCTAAACTTCATAAAACTTATGAAAGTAAAGTTAATTACTTTAAAGCTAAAGTTAAGAATTTAGTTACATTGGAAAATGGACGAATTGCTAAACTTAATGGTGATGAAGTAAATCAAGTTAATACTATTAATAAACAACTCACTTCTCAATATCAAGAAGACTTTAATAACTATACACGTGAGTGTGCAGCTATTACAGCTAAATTTGAAACTGAACGTGCAGAATTAATTAAGAGTGTTGCAGCTTTAAGAATTGAAGTGCCGGCAAGATTTCAACAAATTGTTACACAATTTTCAGAATAATTAAAAGGTGAAGAAGGATAGGTCAAAAGATTGATTCCTTCTTCTTTACAACTAATAATAAAGACTAATATATCCTCGTGATATAATACATTTCGCCCTTTATGGGCTCCATAATGAAAATTAAATTAAATTAAACATCGCTCTCTTACAAAACTTAAAACAATTTATGCACTAGGTATACCTAGTTGCGCAGACTTTGAGTTTTATCTTTGTCTTTGATGTAAGAGAGGTCTTTGTCATTAATTTTATCATTATTTGTATCTACATTCTTTATTATTAGTTGACTTTTTCTTTTTAATACATAGTAATATGCTTACAGTGGAGGTAAGCATTGGATATGGCTTTTGATGATGTTAGTGAATGTTGGTTCGATACCAACACCTTCAGCTGCACAATATGTATTATTTAACTAATTATTAATTTTTAAAATATGTTTAAAAAAAATTGTTGTGATGGAATTTATAATTCCTTTGATGTTCACTTTACAAGTATTTGTGATAATAAATGTTCCCATTGTATAGATACTAAGTATCAAGGTCTTAACATTAAAAAACCTAATGTAAATGCAATAGCTAAAACAATTATTGATAATTCTGACGGTTATGATGATGTACTATTCTTAGGAGGAGAACCTTGTTTATATCTTCAAGAGTTAGTTGATTGTATTAAACTTGTAAAAAAAATAACACCATTAAAAGTTTTTGTTACTACAGCAGTTCCTAAAATTTGCTTTGATAAATTTGAATTGTTTAATGAATTATTATATTTAATTGATGGTATAAATTTATCGGTGCAACATTATAAAGAAGAAATTGCAGATGATATTAGAAAAACTAGTTCAAAATATGATCGTCAAATATTTTATGCATCTCTTCCTTATAAAGAAAAAATACGAATTAATTTAAACATTGTAAAACCTTTTTTATATACTAAAAAAGATATTATAGATTGTTTAAATCATTACGATCAAATGTCTTTTAATGAGGTAAAAATTTCTGAAATACAGCATGGTACTGAGTACTTTGTATCATTTGAAAAAACATTCGATATAAAACTTGGTTCACCTTATTATTCTGGTTGTCAAAAATATTTAGAAATGGATAAAATTATACCAGGATTTAAAACACCAGTTCTTTTAAAACGTTCATGCTTTATGTGTGAAGAAATTTTAAAAGCATCTTTTATGGATGGTGTGAAAGTTGGTTATAAGTATTTGTTTCCACAAATTAAAAATAAATATGGAGTTATTTATGAAAATGGCTCTTTAATGTCTAAATGGATTTAATATGTACACAAAAATTTTAAGAAAAGCTGTTAAAAAAATAGACAGCAGACAAGGTCATTGTTCAGGCGATGGTGATCATACAGGAGGAACGGGTCATTGTTCAGGCGATGGTGATCATACAGGAGGAACGGGTCATTGTTCTTAATCTTGGTATAATATGCAAAAAGAAATTGAAAAAATCCTTAGAAAGTATAAGGTTATAGCCACTACAAATGACTATATTCTTGCAAAAGAAATAACTGATACAGTTATTAATCTTATTTTAGAAAATCATAAAATTGATTTAAAACAAGCTGAACAAGCAGAATGTTAAATGAGTAGATTAATTAAGTTATTAAATTCCCAGGCTGAATTTATAACTAAAAGTGACGGCGGATCTTTTTATTACTTAGTAGGTAATAAAAAAATAAGAGTTGCCGATCATTTAACTGTAATTGGTGCACAATTTGCATTAAATATTTATATTCCCAGAAATTCTTATAAACAATATGTAGTTGGTTTAAATAATGCAATTATTGTTTATAATAATTATACAGAATTAAAATCTTTTTTAATTAATTGGATTTTAATCATAAAAACTCAACATGAAATTAATGTTCCGAATAGTGAAAATAAAATACAATCTTTAGAAAAAGAAATTAGGAGTTTAAAAATGAAAATAAAAACTCAAGAGGAATTATTATTAAAGAAAAATAGTAAAATAACTATTAATAACTTTGATTTTGATTTATTTTCAATTGGACAACAAAAACAAATTAAAATTTATATGTCCGGCAATCCTAAATTTAAAATTTCAAAATAATGTTAAATAAAAACTCAAAAATCTTACTAACCGTGTATCTCGGAGGTAAGTTAGGTGCTCCGGTGTCCTATAAATCTTCAAAAGAAGTAATAGAAAAATTAAAAAATTCTCCTTACGAAACACAAATAGTAACTAACGGAATACCTACTGGAATGTATCGTACTCCTAAAGGACATTATTCTGCACCAAATGATTTTAAACCAAGAGAAGTAGTACAATGTACTCGTAATCTTAACATTAGTGGAGTAGCAGTAATGCACATAATTTCTGATGAATGCCCAAATGGCATTAAAAAGAATGCATGGTTAGCTACACCTCAAGATGCAAGAATTAAATATCATTTAAGTCAATTAGCAGAAGGTAATAAATTTACTTTCGAAGTAATAGAATAAGATATATAGCATAAGAGTTCTGTAATTTACAGAACTCTTTAATAATAAAAAATGGAACAGGCTTTACGATATAATGAAGGAAAAACACAATGGTCTCTCTTACCTTGGGATCAATTGGAGTCTATGATTAAAGTATTAGAATATGGTGCACATAAATATAGTGTATTTCAAGATGATAAAGGTAATTTAGTTAAAGGTAAAGATATAACTGTTAATGATTCAAAAGCTCTTAAACTTATTTCAAGTGGTAGAGATAATTGGAAAAAAGGATTTCCTATTAATGAATTATGGGATAGTAATTTAAGACATACTAGATCTCTTATGACTGGAGAGATTTTAGATAAAGAAAGTGGTTTACCACATATAGGTCATATACTATGTAATATAGTATTTTTAAGTGATATGTATTTAAAAGAACATAAATAATATGATTATAGCTGTTGATTTTGATGGCACATGTGTTACACATGCCTATCCTAAAATAGGAAAAGATATTGGTAGTGTTCCAGTATTAAAACAATTAGTTAAGTATGGACATGAATTAATACTATGGACTATGAGAAGTGGAAAAGAATTAGAAGATGCTATTAATTGGTTTATCAACAATGAAATTCCATTATACGGTGTTAATTGTAATCCAACTCAACATACTTGGACACAATCTCCTAAAGCATATGCAGAATTATATATTGATGATGCGGCTTTTGGTTCCCCTTTAATCTTTAATAAAGAACTTTCTAATCGACCTTATATTGATTGGAATGAAATAGAAGATAATTTTAATTTAAATTAAAAAAATATAATGATTAGAAAATTCAAACTTATTAAAGAATACCCTGATTGTGGGGTTAAATTAGGTGATATTATTACTTTTCTTACGGAAGATGATGAAATTCTGGAAATAGTTAAAGAAAACTGTGATTATTTTTTTACATTAACAGAATGTAAAAAATACACAGAATTTTGGGAAGAAATTATTTTTTCTTCAAAAAATTCACGTGGAGAAGAATTTAAAATTGGTGATAAAGTTACTTCTAGAAATAATTTATGGAGTGATAATTGCATAATTGATTCATTTGTAAGTATATGTGTAGCTAATGTTAAACAAGGAAGTGCTAAATCAAATTATATTATAAATAATTTAACTAAATATCCAGAAATAATACATACTACAGAAGATGGATTACCAATTCATAAAGGTCTTCATCCTAAAATCTGGTATGTAAATAAATCATTTAGCATTGGAATTAATCAAAAAGATACTTTAGTTGATATAGATGTTGAACATTACAAATATTTTTCAACTGAAATAGCTACAAATGAATATATTCGTTTAAACAAAAAACAGTATTCTTTACAAGATATTAAAAGTGCTATACAAACTTCATATTGGCAATGGACAATTGATAAAGAAAATGATTTAGTATTAATTGATTTAAAGAAATTATGCAAATAAATAACTTTGAACAAATCCAATCTCTTCTTGTTTTTGATGATAATGGAGATTGGTTCTATCATCTTCAAATACTTCTCCGCAATAAAGACATGCCAGAAGCATCTAAAGGTCGTAATAATAATGCAAGGTGTATCAAAACATATTACATAACTAGTGTAGATTACTTAGTTGAAAAACAAGAAGAAATCATTAAATTGTGTGAAAATTTTGGAGCTAGGGCTTATATTAACCTCAATGCTAAAAATTTTAAAAAAGCAGCATTTGAGTTAAATAAACAATTAGCAGAAAGATTGCAATATGAACAATACAAACATTGTTATAGATTGTATGAAAAAGTAGTTGGTGGAGGTTATGAGGAAGATTTAGAAGATCCATTAAATCCAATAGTTAAAGATGAATCTTCAAAAATAAATGTTGGAGAGAAACGATGGATAATTGATATTGATGAAAAAGCAATACCATATAAATTAATAATGGATATTGAACTTTGCTCTCCAATTACATATCCACTATATGATAATGAAAATCAAGCTTTTATTGGTAATAGTAAAATAATAGCAACAATACCAACTAAATCTGGTTGGCATCTAATCACTAAACCTTTTAACTTAAACCAATTTAAAGATAAATATCCAGGAGTTGATTTACAAAAAAATAATCCAACTGTACTTTATTTTAAATATAATGATTAATTTATATGTTAAATGATAATTTTACAATAATAGCTTTAATAATTATAACTATTTTTTTATTTAATTTATAAATGGTATGTTAAAAATTTATTCATTTATAGAGAAATAATTTGTGGAAGTATTAGAATATGTAAAAAAATGTAATACTGAACATATTCTTAATAATGGAAAATGGACTTATAGACATAATTGGCAAAAAAAAAGATATGATAAAAATTGTAATTGTAAAAAATATATTGATTATTAAACAAAAATATGAAAACAATAAGAAAAAATGTATTTGAAACAAACTCATCTTCTTCACATAGTTTAGTTATTGAAACCGAACAAAAAAGTGAAGATATTGTAATTAGAGATGGTGTTTTAAATCTTCATGATTTAAATGACATGATTATGTATTCTGGCTATGATAATGATAATGAATTAATTCGATGTGATACTAAAAACAAAAAACTTGCTATTGCTTGTGCTGTTTTAGTGAATCGAATTGGTGATAATTCTGAATATTATCAAACAGAAACTAATAAACTTGATTTTTTAAAAAATAAATATAATTTGACATCTATTATTGGAGAAGTTAGTAATGTATGGGATGATGATGATAATCTTCAAACTGTTATTGATAATATTGACAATGATGATGTTGTAATACTTTCAAGATATGAAAACTATTAGACAGAATTGTTTTGAAACAAACAGTTCAAGTACTCACTCTCTTTGTATTGGTGTAAAATCTGAATTAAGTCAATCTTATTTAACAGTAGATGATGATGATGATTTAATTCATGTAGAATTTGGTGAATTTGGTTGGGGTTATGATAAAACAAATGACCAATATGATAAATTATCATATTTAGTTACTATGTTAGTTGAAACAAATGGTAGATCATGCAAATCAAAACAAGAATTGATTCAAACTGATGGATTTAATTTAATTAATGATGTTATTAAAGAATATTGTAATTGCAAAGGAATTTGGATTGATAGTAAATTTGAAATTTCTTCTTGGAGTGATGATTATATGGATCATGATGGTTGGATTGATCATCAATCTTGTGAAAATTATTACAGTATTACATCTTTCTTAACTGATTATGGAATTACTGCAGAAGAATTTATTTTTAATTCTGAAATTTATTTAATAATTGATAATGATAATCATTAATAATGAAATTAATAAACAAATATCTTAACGGTAACGTTACAGTAACATTATTTGATAATGGTACTAAAATTCAAGAATGGGATGATAATAATGTTCCTAATCCTGTATATCCAAATTCAATGGATATAAAAATTACAGATTATTGTGACCGTAAACCACTTTGTGCGTTTTGTCATGAAAAAAGTGATTTAAATGGTAAACATGCTGATCTTGAGTACCTTCTTGACATTTTACAAGATTTACCAAAAGGAACGGAATTAGCAATAGGTGGAGGTAATCCTTTAGCTCATCCTAGTCTTATACCATTTCTTGAAACTTGTAGAAGTTTTGGATTAATTCCAAACCTTACCATTAACTACACAGCTCTTTATACAGAAAAATATGTAAAATTAATAAATAAATTAATTGATGAAAAATTAGTTTATGGAGTTGGATTATCTATTCCAGATGATTTTACAGAGTATTTTGTATCTACAATTAATAATCGAGATAATGTAGTTTATCATGTTATTGCTGGAGTTAATAGTTTATCTATTCTTTCTAAAATTAGAGAATCTTGTGTTCAAAAATGCCTTATTTTAGGTTATAAAGATTATGGAAGAGGATTAAATTATCGTTCTCAAGAAGTAACTTTTAATTTAGAAAATTGGGCTGATAAATTAGGACATTTTATTAAAAAAGTTCATTTATCATTTGATAATCTTGCATTAGAACAATTAAACATCAAACAATATCTAACTGAAGAAGAGTGGAATTCATTTTATATGGGTGCTGATGGTGTATTTACAATGTATATTGATGCTGTAAAGCAACAATTTGCAATGTCAAGTACTAATGAAACTCGATATTCATTAATTGGGGATATTGAAAAGATTTTTAATACTATAAAGGTTCAAAAGTTATTTGAAACTACTAAATAATTATTTTTAATTTTTATTAAAAAATAATTTGGTCATGTCAAAAAATTTTTGTATCTTTGTACTCCAATAAAAAATAAAGGTAGAAATGAAAGTTTTTACCTTTAAAATGCTGTATTCTTCTATCGGTAGGAAAATTGGTTTTCATCCAATCAAGAGCAGTTCGATTCTGCTATACAGTACAAAACTTAATAAAAATACCATTCTTGGCTGTCTCGCCGGAATTAAAATGCATATAGAATCCGTTGGTAACGTCAAACCGCTTATAGATTTTGTTAGTTATTGATGGTGTTGAGTATCTATCCAGTAAAACTAAACATGTCTTAGCATACAACTGGTAATTGTATTGTGTAAGACAATTTGCTTCATTCGCATAGTGATCGATTGCACTGGTTTTGTAACCCAGTTCCATAAGGACTCGTCAGTTTGAATCTGACATGAAGCTCAAAAAAATAATTCTATTATAAAAATGGACTGTAGGTGTGAGTGATACTTTGCATATTATCCATTAGATAATTTAGAAGATTGTGTAAATAAAGCAATAGAGAAATCTATTTGTATAATTCTTTATTTAGATCCTTTAATAATGTTTCTTAAAGAAGAATTATTTAATAATTTATTAGAATTAAACGGTTCTAATGAATTTTGTGAAATAATTATGAGTATGAAAAAAATTGAAAATAAAGATGGAGATATTATAATTATTTAAATACTAAAATGTAGGCTTGGAAGCAGCCATCAGTGAAAGATTCTTTTGGAACTCTACCTTGAGTGGTGGGCATTAGAAGGGATAACTGACATAAGTTTATCTTATGCATCTAAGGAGTGGGACGAGACTACAAACATGATAAACATTAAGTTTCATGATTAGTAGTAAGGCAAGTTGGAGGTCACCCCGTAACTGGTAAGGACTGAAATCCCTTTGGCGTAATAGCACATTAGTATTTTTTTAAACAAGGGAATGTAGCTCAGTAGGTAGAGCGCCGGCCTGTTAAGCCGTTTGTCCCTGGTTCGATCCCAGGCATTCCCGCACATGTATTTCGGATTTTATTCAATACTTTTACTACAAATATCCGACTAGTAGTAAATTCAAGTTATAAGAACTGTTAACGGCTTAACAAAAATATGCCAATTATAACTCTTTGTGACTAATAGGAGAGACTATTAAATAGTTTAAATCAATAAATGTGTACTGAAAAATGTCCATTCAATAGAATCCATTTATTGTAGAGTGTAATTCGTAATCTAAACACTGTAAAAAATAAAAAGAGCACGATTGGGATGATAACCTAATGGAAACAATACAAACATTGTATGGGTGGATAATGTTTTGTAAATAATCATTCTAAGGCAGTAATGTCATGGAACAAATCCTCGGAATGTCTCCGAGGTGAATATTGGGTTAGTCTCCAAAGGATTTCATTATCCAAAAAATGAACGACATACTCTTGGGCGTAAGGCAAGAGCGTTTTTTATTAAATTAAGTTAGCGTAAATGAACTTAATGCAGTCTGCTAACATATCAGACGTGGTTGACTAGCCAATATGTTAAATGCTTGGATGTTGGAACTGGTATACAAGACGGTCTTAAACACCGTTGCTCAAAAGGCATGAGGGTTCAACTCCCTCTTCAAGTACAATAGAACGAATGGTTCTAGCACGTGTGAGGTGGAGCAGTGGTAGCTTGTTGGGCTCATACAGGTTTAAAAGTCTGAGAAAAAATTCAAACTAAATTTATTTAGAATAGAATAAAAGTATAACCCAAAGGTCGCAGGTTCGAGTCCTGTCCTCGCACCAATCAAATCAATACTACAATGGTGTGAGCTACCATTATGCAAATGTCTTGACCCTTAGATATATACACATGCGCAATTAAGTGAAGTATAACTGGGAGGAAATCTATAACATAAAAGGATTAGAAATCTATTATGAAAGAAGAAAGTACAGATATATAATAGTTTAAAAGCTATATATGAAAAGAGGTATTGATTTTTTATTTATTTATAATTTAATACTAGCATGAATCTACAGATAGTTGTAGTAAGAAAGAACAAACTTCCCATCAATGACATGCGCGTAAGGAAGTGATGTATTAAATTTTATGTTCTTATGATGTAATGGATTAGCATCTCTCCCTTCTAAGGAGATCGTGGGAGTTCGAATCTCTCTAGGAATACTATTATTGGCCTGTAGTTTAATCGGTTAAAACGGGAGACTCATAATTTCTTGTACTCGGATCGTAACCGAGTGGGCCAACATTTTAAATGCTCATATGGTGAAGTGGTCAAATGCATCGCTCTGCAAAAGCGACATTCCTCTGTTCGAATCAGAGTATGAGCTCAAATAATTAATATAATAATATGAAAGTAAGTTTTGATTTTGATAGTACTCTTACTGTAGATACAGTAAAAGATTTAGCTAAGACATTAGTTGAAGAAGAACATGAAGTATGGATTGTAACTTCAAGACATGAAATTCAAGATTTAAGTGGCAATAAAGTAAATAATGATGACTTATTTGAAATTGTTAATGAGATTGGCATTAAAAAAGAATGTATTAAATTTACTTGTGGTAAAAATAAATCTGAATTTTTAAAAGATAAAGGATTTTTATGGCATCTAGATGATGATATAATTGAATTATCTTTTATTAGAACAAATACTAATGTATTTCCAATTTGGAGATGGCATGGTAATGATTGGAAAAATCAATGTAAAGATTTAATTAGAATATTGAAATAAATCAGTTTTAGGACTGTTATAGCTACGGCTATATACCAACTAGTAAGTGTCGCTACCTGCTAGTTGGTTAAAAGAGGATATAACTCAGTGGCTTAGAGTTCTTGCCTGATGAGCAAGCGGTCGTAGGTTCAAATCCTACTATCCTCACGAAGTGCCCCGCTTAACCTCTGTTGTTTAGATGTACATTAAGTAGCGGTGATCCCCAGAGACTAGATGCATATAGTCAGTTAAAAGCTAATCTGCGCGTAGATGGGATAGTGAGTAGTCTAATAAATTACTTACACTAAGGACTCTTAGCTCAGCTGGTAGAGCACTAGATTGAAGATCTAGGTGTCGGCGGTTCAAATCCGTCAGAGTCCACAAACTAGACCAACATACCTCTCTAATTGCCTTGAGATAGTATCGAAAAGGATTACGAAGTGTCCCAGGTTGTAGGTAAAAACTCGAGTATAAAACCTAGCCCTAGTTTAGCAGGGACGTCCTTTTAAAACCTAGTAGAGGAGGAGAGCTAAATAACCTCTACAAATTCTCTCCTGTAGCTCAGTGTTAGAGCTTCTCACTTTTAATGAGAAAGTCCTTGGTTAGAATCCAAGCAGGAGAACTAATATTTAAA
>JFJP01012141.1_pt1 | contig 31786 bp, 31 predicted proteins | sample 431651 | NCBI WGS metagenome assembly JFJP01 (sample SAMN02602958, study PRJNA72255) | Microbial mat metagenome, whole genome shotgun sequencing project. | biome: fresh water; feature: sink hole; material: water; isolation source: purple microbial (photo- and chemosynthetic) mats found in... | reverse complement strand
AATGCCTCCAATGTCACGGCATTTTCTTCCCGGCTCAACACCACGCCTTCGTATTGCCAGGTCACTTCACCTGCAGGATTTTTTTTCAATATCTTCATGCAAGACATTCCACCGCTACCCGCACGCGAATGAGTTGACCGGCCTTCGGCGGATATTTTAAGTGAGCGACAAGACCGCCGCTTAATTTAACCTGGAACTGACCCTGCTTAAATAACACATCCTCCACTTTTAGTCTTACTTCACTCCCCTCCTCCTCTGACTGCTTCAACAACAGGGAAATTTTCTCACCCTTTGAATGTGTGTGCCTGCAATTCAAAGGGAATATACCAACTTCTGTTTTGACTTGATTTGCGCTGGTAACCACGCCTTCGCTGATATTTTCCATGCCCAGCATGCGCGCCGCCCATGCAGAATTGGGCTTTGTCCAAACTTCATCGGGTGTGCCATCACGGATAATTTCACCTTCGTGCAGGAACAGGATGCGGTCCGCGATGGTGAAAGCTTCATCCTGGTCATGGGTGACATAGATTGCGGGGATCTTTGTTTTTTGCAGAATGGCGCGCAATTGATCGATCAGATCCTCCTTTAAGGATTTGTCCAATGCGCCGAGAGGTTCATCGAACATCAAGAGGCGCGGCTGGGGGGCAAGGGCGCGGGCAAGTGCCACACGCTGCTGTTCACCACCTGATAGTTCCGTCACTTTCCTTTTTTCAAATCCTTGCAGGTTTACCAGATCCATCAGTTCAGTAACGCGTGAGTGAATTTGGGACTGGGAGGCATTTCGCATTTTCAATCCAAACGCCACATTCGCAAAAATATCGAGGTGCGGAAAAAGACCATAATCCTGAAAGACCAGGCCAAAGTCGCGTAGATGGGTCGGAGTCCTGGCAAGGTCAACTCCATTGAACAGGATCTGCCCGCGTTCAGGATACTCCAAACCGGCGATCATCCGTAAAAGAGTGGACTTGCCGCTGCCGGATGCGCCCAGCAGGCAGACCGTTTCGCCCTGTGAGACAGAAAATGAAATACCGCGCAGGAGCGGCTGGTTGTCGTAGGTTTTGAAAATGTCACGAATTTCGAGCATTAAAATTCTCCAGAGTCGGAAAGGCGCAATTTCTCGATCAGCAGAATTGCAAGCGTGGTGAGAACCATCAGCAGGGTGGCCATTGCCATCGCCTGCCCGAAGTTTAGTCCACCTGGCTGCGAGAGAAACCGTTGAATGGCAATCGGGATGGTAGGATATTCAGGTCGGGTAAGTAAAAGAGTGGCGCCAAACTCGCCAAGTGAGACAGTGAAAGCAAAGGTCGCCGCGCTGATCGTGGCGCGGGAAAGAATGGGAAAGTCAACCGTCTGCCAGACACGAAACGGCGACGCGCCCAAAGCGGCCGCCGCCTGGCGCAGCCTTTCAGGAATGGAGGCAAGCGCAGGCTGCAGCGTGCGGATGACAAAAGGAAGCGCAATCAGCGTGTGCGCGACCGGCACGAACCACGGCGAAGCCAGCGCGCGTCCGAACGAGAGAATAAAACCCAGCCCCAGCATAACCGCTGATGCGCCCAGCGGAAGCATGATGAGCGGGTCGAGGAATTTTTCAAGACGAGTGGGTTTCGCAAGCGCATATGCGGCGGGATAGCCAAGAGAGAGGGAGAGGAAAACCGTCAAACCCGCATATCCCAGCGAATTTTTAGCAGCTTGAATGGGCGGGACATAAAACACCGATCCCCGCCGATCGATGAAAAGTTCTTCGTAATAATTTGTTGTGAATCCATATTGTACTTCGCCGCGTTGTCCACGGTCTGCGTCGAGGCGGGTCAGGGATCGGATGGGAAGGGAAGCCAGGGGAAAAAGGAAGAAGATGAAAAGTACAAAGGAAAAGGCAAAAACAAAGGCGCGCTCACGCATGGTTTGGGGCGCACGTGCTGCAGAGAAGCGGGGCGCGGTTTGAGAGGTGACTTGATTGATGGACCGTGTGTATAGAATGGAGAAGATCAACGTGGCCATCAACTGAACAATGGAAAGCAGGGCGGCAAGCGGCAGGTTTGGAAGTTTGAGCACCCGCGTGTAAATTTCCACTTCCAGAGTGGAGAAGTTGGAGCCTCCCAACAAAAGGATAACTCCGAAGCTGGTAAAGTCGAACATAAAGACCAGCAGCGCTGCAGCAAGCAGGGATGGGCGCAGCAGCGGCAGAGTGACATTTTCCCAAACGCGGTTCGTATCCGCACCAAGGGAGCGCGCGGCCTGTTCCAATTTTGGATCGAGGCGCGAAAGAGTACTGCCAACAATGCGGATGACGATGGTGGTGTTGTAAAAAACATGAGCAAGAAGGATAAGAGAAAAGGGGGAAGGACGAAGGAGGATGGATGAAGTAAAGCTTTGCAGGTAGGAAAACAAGCCGTGATTTCCAAAAAGCGCGTTGAAACTTGACGCGACAACCACGGTGGGAAGCATAAAAGGGACTGCAGTCAGGGCGCGCAGCAATGCCTTGCCGCGGAAGTTGAAACGGGAGAACAGGACGGCGGAAGGCAGGCCAAGGACGAAGGTTAAGATCGTGGAGAGGGCGGCTTGATATAAAGTAAAACTTAATGTGGATAGGATGATTCGAAAATTTTCTTTGGTGAGTGCAGAAGTGTTAAAGGCGAGGATGAGAATTTTTGAAAGCGGGAGAAAGAAGAAAATAAGAAGAAAGAGGAGTGGTGCCAGCCAGAGCAGCATGCGAAAAAAATATGGGGACAGGAAGAAGCCGGGAATTGAATTCCCGGGCATCTTCCTGTTTTTGTTATTAAAAATTTTTATTTGCATTTGCGTGGTTCACCATGGGGTAATAACCTTTGTCAGGATGGGGCTGCGGAGTGAAGTCTGCTGATCGGGCAGAATTCTCCTGGGGCGGGCCGCCTCCATTTCAAGGGCATTGCGTGCGGATTTGGGAATATAAACTCATGCGGCTTACTTCATCGCCTCTGACCAGTCTTCGATCCATGCATCACGATTGGATGCGATCTCGACATGGGAAAGCGCGGCAGGGTTTTCTGCTATTTGTGCGAACCTTACAAACACTTCCGGCTGTTTCGCATTTTTATTTACTGGATAGACAAACATATTAAGCGGCATGTCTTCCTGGAATTTGGGGCTTAACATGAAATCCACAAATTTTTGGGCGAGAGACCGATTGGGTGTATTCTTGAGAATACCCACAAATTCGATCTGACGAAAGCACATTTCTGACGCGACAATTGAAGCAGTGGGAGATTCAGTCATGGGTTCGGAGGCAAAGAACACTTCCGCCGCCGGGCTGGAGGCGTAAGAGACAACCATGGGTTGATCTCCCCTGCCGGAGGATGCGGAGAAATTGGTATAGTACGCAGTCTCCCAACCGTCCACGACCACAACCCCGTTCTCTTTCAAACCTTGCCAATAATCCAGGTAGTCATCACCAAAATGAACGCGAGTGGCGAACAGGAAAGCAAGTCCGGGGGATGAGGTGGCGGGATTTTCCACAACCAGCAAACCCTTGTATTCCGGCTTTAACAGATCTTCAAAGAACAGCGGTACAGCCAGATTTTGTTCGGAGAAGAATTGTTTATCATAATTGATGCAAACATCACCATAGTCCACGGGCAGGGCGTGGTACGTGTCATCCAAAATATATTCACTGTGGATGTCACTCAATGCAGGCGATCGATAAGCTTCGAAGATATCGGCCTCCAAGGCACGCGAGAGGAATGTATTATCCACACCAAAGAGGACATCCGCAAGCGGAGCATCTTTGGTCAGGATCGCCTGGTTTAGCACGGACCCTGCGTCGCCGCTTTGAAGGAAGACAACCTTCGCGTTGTTTTCCTCCTCGAAGGCTTTGACCGTCTCCTCACCAATGGCAAAAGAATCGTGGGTGATGACAGTCACAGTTTGGGGTTCAGCGGGGGCTGGTTTTAATTCCGGTGCACAGGATGCAAACAGTAAAGGTAAAAGTAAAAGGTGGTAGGGAAATTTCATTTTTAGCCTCCAGGTTGGTGATCAGTGCGGCGGTGGACAACAAGCAGTGATCCTGATTTGATTTGGACAGTTGCCGCGGCACCAAGCATTTCGTTGCTAATACCACGCGTTTTATGCGGATACAAAGTCTCGGCCTGTAAAGGCCATTTAAGGCCTTTTGTCACAATTTCTGTGACCTCCCCCTGCCAGGGGATCAGCGAGACGAGATCGCCGACGTTTCCGTTAATTTGAACGTGGTCGCGGCAGAAAAAAACTTCTTCAACGCCATCATCCAGTCGAAAGTTGTTATCTCGCAGGCCGCTGATAAGGGCGATATTACCGAGGGTTTGGTCCAGGCGTCCACCAAGGGCAGCAAGGATGATGACCTGTTCGGGTTTCAAAGTCAGCGCATATTGAATGGCGAGTTCGAGGTCGGTTTCATTTTTATCGCACGGATGCCGGATGATCTGTGCTCCCTTTTCCATCAAAGACTGCAGATCAAGGGTCACAGAATCAAGGTCGCCGATTATCACGTTGGGCGTAAATCCCAGCGCGACGGCATGACGTGTGCCGCCGTCTGCAGCGATCATGTAGTCATCGGAACACAGCAGCGCCCCGGCTTTGTCCAACCTGGGCAGGTCGCCGTTGGCGAAGATAATGACACGGGATATTTTTGGTTTTTCCATTTTCAAACAATGATCCTTCGATTACGCTAAATATCATTTTTTACTTCGATCTTTACAAAACGAAAAGCCATCCTCTGGCGGAGGATGGCTGTATGTAAGTCAAGAGTCCCTCCGCTGGTATTAACCAGATCAGGTAATGCGGGTCGAGCAGTCAGCTCCTCTCAGCCTGTCTCAGCAGGCTCCCCGTTCAATTATGAAAACAGTATATGACCGTGATGGTTGAATGTCAAGTCAAAAAAACGTGGATCTCTTTCGGTCCGTGCACACCAATGGTCAGGGTCATTTCGATGTCTGCTGTGCGCGAGGGGCCTGTAATGAAGACTGCTGCGTTTGTATTCTTCACAAAATGCATTGCTTCGGGCAGCGAAGGTAAAATATCCACAGACTTTAAGACTGCAATGTGAATTTCTGGAAGCAGTGACGCTTTTAGTGGATCACCCTCCCCATCCATGACCAGGACCGATCCCGTATCCGCCAGCCCACAAACAGCTTTTGTCACACCAACAAGGATTTGCGGATCAGGTTCATGGGTAAATTCAATGTTCGCGTCAGACAAAAGGTTTTCATCCAGTGTCTTCGGCTCAAGATGGATCTTATTGATCCCGCGGTATTTCAGAAATTCGACAATTTCACGTGTCAGATCATTCGTGGAGATAACATACCCGCCAAGGGCTGTCAGCTCATTCGTAAATTGGATAACGCGATTGGGCAGATCGGAAATGGGGGGCAGAGGGGGATTTAAATTTTGGCCGATTCCCACTTCCCTAATTCCTGGTTTCTCACTTCTCTGAAAACTCTCCCTAAAAGTCTTCCCTGCAAATCTTGGAAAGTCTTTGCTATAGCCCCAACCTGTGAACGCTGGCAGGCGAACCCAGCGTGAAAACGGAGCTAACAGAAAAGTCCCCAGCGAGGCTAATTTCTGTGAAACCGCAAACAACCCCGGATGCGCCGCGACACGGGCAAACAGTTTTAGACCAACTTTCGTGGAGAGGGAAAGCCCCCGACCGTCACCCAATGTCGGTTGAGTCGCATATCCAGCCCGTACACGAGTCAGCAGTTTCGGCAGGTCAATATCCACCGGGCAGACTTCCCTGCACGCGCCGCAGAGCGAGGACGCCTGTGCAAGTTGAACATAGTTCTCACCGAGCAAACCAGGCGAAACGATCGAGCCAATGGGACCAGGATACGGCGCGATGGATCGGTCGCTGCCAATGTAGGCGTGGCCGCTGAGTTCACGGAACACGGGACAGGCATTCAAACACGCTCCACAGCGGATGCAATACAGGGATTCTTTAAGCGGGGAATTTCGCAAACGTGAGCGGCCATTATCAAGCAGAATGATATGACGCTGTTGCCCCGGTAACGGCTTGTGAAGCACCTGGGTGTAGACCGTCAGCTTTTGTCCTGTTGCGGAACGGGGCAAAAGTGAAAGCATGAGCGCCAGGTCATCCAGCTGCGGAACGATGCGTTCCATGCCCATCAGCGCAATATGAACAGGTGGAAGGGTCGTAACCATGCGGGCATTACCTTCATTGGTGATAACACACAACCCGCCTGTTTCGGCAATGCCAAAGTTAACCCCGCTCACACCAATATCAGCTGTCAAAAAAACCTGACGCAAGACTTTTCGCGCGGTGGCTGTCAGAGTCGGGATATCCACTGTATAAGGGATGCCAAATTTTTCGTGGAAAAGTTCCCCCACCTGTTCTCTTCGCAGGTGCACGGCAGGCGTGATGATATGACTCGGCTTCTCGTGACGCAGCTGAACAATGTATTCTCCGAGATCGGTTTCGACGACTTCGATGCCCTGTGTTTCGAGCGCATGATTTAATTCAATTTCTTCTGACACCATTGATTTTGATTTGGCAATTAAATGCGCCGACGCTTGACGTGTAATGTTCAACGTGATCCGGATCGCCTCCGCCGCATCCTTTACACGATGGACGACAACGCCGTTCTCCTCGTTCTTCGCAATGAACTGTTCAAGATATTCATCAAGGTGTTCGATCACATCCGCACGGATGGCATGCGCGCGCTGGCGTCTCTCACGCCAATCAGGGATGGATCCAAACGCAAGCGCGCGTCCCTTCAAACGCCGCTCGGTATTGTTGTCCAGCGCAACCTGGAGAGTTTCGTTATTGATCGATTCCTGAATTCTTTGGCGGAAGGATGTTGTGCTCATTTGTTATCCAGCGGTTTCATGCCAATGTACAATCCGCGCCCGTCCAACCCTTCGGGATCATGAACGACTTTCAATCCTGTTGAACGAAACGCATCGAGATATTCCTTTTTGGTAAACAAGCCCATTTCAAGGATCTCGCTGTCGCGCTCAATTTCTTTTGGAGTACCGATCAGATATTGAAACTCAATGATGGAGACATTGCCCTTCTGCAGGCTAAGACTCATTCTGACGATCTTCGTATCCGCTTTAATCACCTCGGTGGTGTAGACCCGCCCAGGGTGCCACTGGTTTGGCGTGAACCACGGCTCGACCAGTAATACCCCGCCTGGAAGCAGGTGCTGACTCATGCTCTTGATGGCACTCTGCAAACGTGATTTTGTTTTGACATACCCAATGGCACTGAACAGGCAGACGATAATATCGAATTTACTCTTCAGCTTGAAATCCACCATGTCACCCTGCTGGAACCGAATTTTTGGATAATTCTTTCGGGCAACAGCAAGCATCTTCGGGTCAATATCCACGCCTTCAACTTGATAATGTTTGCTGAGCAGGTTCGCATGGACTCCCGTTCCGCAGCCGATATCAAGCAATCTCCCGCCGTCCGATTGTTTATATTTTTGAATGAATTTACAAACCTTTTTTGTTTCGGCGGGATAATCCTTTCCGACTGAAGCATAAATGTCATCATAATATTTTGCTGATTTTGAGTACATGTGCGCCTCGATGGTTATATTTGATTTAGAACTTCTGCGATGTGCATTACGCGTTGACTTTTCTTCTGCCGATTTAATCCGCCTGCAATATGCATCAGGCAGCCCGCATCGGTCACGACCAGGGTGGGCGAATGGGTCGACTCGAGGTTGTTGATCTTGCGTTTCAGCCATTCCGCCGATAATTCAGGATGCTCCACAGACATGATACCGCCGAAGCCGCAGCACTCCTCCGCGTGGGGCAGGTCAACCAGAGTCGCACCGTGCACATTTGCCAAAAGCAGGCGCGGCTGCCTGTCCACGTTAATGCCGCGCAAGGTATGGCAGGATGGGTGATAGGTCAGCAAACCCTCCCATTTTGCGCCGAGATCGGTCACGCCTAATTTATCAACAATATATTCGGTAAATTCATACGTCCGCGCAGCCAGGGCGTTTGCCCGCGAAACCCAGGCGGGCTCCCCTTCAAATAGTTCAGGATAATTATGGCGGAACATGTGAGCACAGGAACCGGACGGAGTGACAATATCCCCTGTTGTCCTCTCAAAGACCTTGATCGTGTGTTCTGCAATTGCGCGTGCATCCTTGCGAAGTCCTGCGTTGAAGGCTGGTTGTCCACAGCAGGTTTGCTCACGGGGAAAATCAACGCCAACACCGAGCCGCTCGAAAATTTCCACAACAGCTTGCCCGGTATGAGGAAAGAAGGAATCAACAAGACAGGTGACGAATAGTTGGACTGTGGTCATACATTCATTTTAATCCCAAACTGGAAATGTCACCTGACCATCCAATATGGATGGTGTGTCCATAAATAGTAACCATCTTGCTTTCACTGCCGGGTTTACAGAAAAGATCACTGTTGACGCAAATAAAAATTTATACTTAAAAAACTGGATGGATTTTGATACCCCAGAATAATCCTTGAATGCGGGAGATCAGGCTTACAATGAATACACGCTGCGGTAGGCAGGCACTGATCTTCTGCCATCGCACAAGGATCCTCGATTCTTCCTGTTCCTGCATATAATGCCCGGGAACAAACACATCTTCGAATCATGTTGGAAACCACTGGAAGTCGGGCTGGATCAGTTGGAACATTTTAGACTTAATAAACCACAGATCAAAGGAATTGACTTATGCACGGACCCTGGTTCATGGCAATGCGCTCTGGCGATGAAAAACCAAAAGTAACAAGAGAACTTTTATTGCGTGTCCTGGAATACGCAAAACCTTATTGGGGACACATCTTCGGGATGTTGGCATCCATTCTTGCCAGTTCGGCACTGAGTGTGGCTACTCCGCTGATCTTTCGTCAACTGATCGATAATATTCTGCCGGGCAAAGACCTGAATAAATTGGTAATGTTCGCATTTGCGCTGTTGTTCGTGCCGTTGTTGAACGGCGGCATCAGCGTGGTGCAGCGGAAACTAAATGCAACCGTCGGCGAAGGTGTGATCTATGATCTGCGCGTGGCGCTTTTTGTCCGCTTGCAGCGTATGAGCCTGCGCTTCTTTACCAACACCAAAACAGGTGAATTGATGAGCCGGCTCAATAATGATGTGGTGGGTGCACAGAACGCCATCAGTAACACCATTGTCGGCATCGCCACCAACCTGATCGAAGGCGCGGCGATCCTGATCGTCATGCTCTCGCTCGAATGGAGATTGACGATCGGCAGTATATTTGTCCTGCCGCTGTTCTATTTGATCGCGCGCAGACTTGGCGAACGCCTGCGCACCATCGCCCGCGAGGCCATGGATGTCAACGCTCAAATGAATGCGCACATGAACGAAACGCTCAACATCGGAGGCGCGCTGCTCGTCAAATTATTCGGCCGCAGCAACGAGGAAGGCGAGCGATTCCGCCAACGGGCAGGGAGTGTGCGCGACATGGGCATTCAACGCGCGGTCATCGGTTCCTCGTTTTTCGTAATGATCGGTCTGGTCAGCGCGGTTGGCACGGCGCTTGTCTACGGCTTCGGCGGCTGGCTTGTCATTCAGGATAAATTCACCATTGGGACCATCGTCGCCTTCGGTTCATATCTCAGCACCCTATACGGCGCACTTCAAGGTCTCGCGGGCGCACCTGTCGAATTCAGCACCAGCATGGTTTCATTTGAACGCGTCTTCGAGATCATTGACCTGCCGCACGACATCCAGGAAAAAAAGGACGCGCTTGTTCTCAGGCATGCAAAAGGCGAACTCGCATTTGAAGACATCAACTTCAAATATTCGATCAACGAAAACATCATGCTCACAGAAGTCAAGCGCTATGGGAAAATGGAGGATGTTGGCGCAGTTTTATCAGGGGGAAAGAAGGAGACGAAAAAGACGGTGGAAAGGGGGCAAAGGACTGAGTCTGGTCAGCTGCCATCCGACCCCGGTCAACCTGCATCCGAGTCTGTCCTAATATCCCAGGCTCGCGACATCGCCCTGGAAGGGATCACCTTTACAGCAGCACCCGGCCAGTTGATCGCCCTCGTCGGTCCATCTGGCGCCGGCAAGACCACGCTGACCTATCTCATCCCACGGCTGTATGATCCCACCAGTGGCGTCATCCGCATTGACGGGCATGACTTGCGTGATGTGACTCTCGATTCACTGGCTGCCACGATCGGCATGGTGACGCAGGAAACGCATCTCTTCCACGATACCATCCGCACAAATCTAATATACGCGAAAATGGACGCCTCACAACCCGAGATCGAAGCCGCCGCACGCGCCGCCAACATCCATGACTTTGTGATGGGACTGCCCGATCAATACGACACCATCGTCGGTGAGCGCGGCTATCGCCTGAGCGGCGGTGAGAAACAACGGGTCGCCCTGGCGCGTGTGATCCTCAAGAACCCGCGCATCCTGGTTTTGGATGAAGCTACCAGCTCGCTTGACAGCGAATCCGAATCCCTGATCCAGGACGCATTGAAAAGGGTCATGGCGGGCAGAACCAGCATCGTCATTGCCCATAGACTAAGCACGATCCTCGCGGCCGATCTGATTTTAGTAATGGATCGAGGGAAAATTGTTGAACGCGGCACACATGATCAATTGATTGCGACTGGTGGACTATACAGCCAGTTATACGAAACGCAGTTTAGAGGAGAGCGCGTTTAAGTCCCCGCCATTCGAACAGACTCATCCCCCGGGTAAAGTATGGAATTGAAAGAGGACAAGCAGCCTGATCTCTTTAAAACCCCGCTGCTTAACTCTATGGGGAGCAGGTCCACAAATAGACAGGGTGATCGCCCCAGGGATAATCGCTGGACGGGAATCCAAAACTTATTTGTGAACTTTCAGGGTGAAAAGCAAACATCAGATCCTCCAATCCCAACCCGGCTGGAATATCAAAGCGCAGCCAGGCATCCACGGCCTGCCCTGGAACCAGATCGGGCGGCAAAGCCATATAATCTGCATGATCTTTGCGATGCCCATAAGTTGACTTGAACTCTGTTACACCCATCAGCACACTAAAATTTTCAGACTCTGGTAAATATTTCTCACGCTCACCAATATTTTTAAGCAGAATATTGATCCAAATAATGTTCTTCCCCGCAGGAGGTTCCCGCTCAGAACCATACTCGGTTAAATAGCTGGATGTGATCTCAGCCTCTTTCATCACCACCCGGATCTCATCATAGACAGCCATTTGAGCGGGGAGCATGGGTGTGGGCAGGCTTTTATTCTCTGCCACAACCTCCAGCGTTGCGGCAGGAGTGGGAGCAACAGCCCGCTCACCGGCAGCATTACAGCCAGGTACGGCCAACAATCCAAGAATAATACCCAACTTAAAAATCAATATACGGGTCATAACATACCTTTGGCACTGGTTGCACTTCATGACTACAGACGGCATTATCCTACATATCTTCTGTCTTGTGAACTTAGCGGACATCCCAGGACATTCAGGATCAAAGGGGAGAAAAATTAAACAACCGGTTTTTTTTACTTCACCAACCTGGGCCGATCCTTGGAAAACCGGATTAACCGAGAAATATTTGGATCAATTCCCAGTTGATGACGATGTCATAAATTCCCACTCCCAGCAATAATAATCCGCTGACAAAATTGATCAATTTCGCGCGCATGGCAAACTGGCGTGTGATCCAGCGCTGCCCCGCCCCTGAGAGAAAAGACAAGGCCAAAAGCGGGATGCCAAATCCCATCCCAAACCAAAAGAACACATTTAATTTCCCCAAGGCATCGGCAACCGTGAGCGACAGAGCAAAGATGCTCACGACCAATGGGCCGGAGCAGGGTAAGGCAATGGGGCCATACAACAACCCATACACAAAAGCATTTACAAATGGATGGGATAAAAACGGAACTTGCACCTGCGGCAATTTTTTGAACGGATTAACATTGAGCAGCAGCATGATCCCAAAAATTATGATGACACCATCTGCAATGGGAATAATGAATGAAAGTGCCCTTCCAATTGAAACAGACAGCAATGCAATGATGCCACCCAGAGCGAGCATCATGGTCAGCACGCCTGCCAGCACAAAAAAGCCAAGAAAATAACGGCTGGGTTTTCCCTGCAAGCCATCCTGTCCGCCGCTGATATAGGCAAGGAAGCCGGGATACAAAGGCAACACACAGGGGCTGGTTGTAGCCAGCAAGCCGATCGTTAAAGAGGTGAGGATGGTTTCCATAAAGTTCCTTTTCCCGTCAAGAGGGTTACCTCTTGACGGGTATTATTATTTATTCGCCTTACGCGCAGGTCAGGCCTTGGTCTTCAACTACGATTAAGATGGACTTTGCGATGATCATTGTCAAAGTGCAATTTCATAAGGCGGGTTAATTACATCGCTTCGTCGAGGAACGGTTGAATGAATTTCATTAATTCATCGGCGTTTTTGATGCCAAATGGTAATGGATGCGCTTCACCTTTGCGGTCAATGACCAGCATGGGTGTGGAGGGCGGATTCAGAAATTGGTCGCCATAATGTTTTGAGATATCCTGCGCAATATCCGCTGTGACAACTGCATACATCCAATCGAAGCCGTTACTTTCCACGTACCCCTTGAGGTCGGCAGCGTTTTCATTCAAGTCAATATCCAAACCCAGGCTGATAAAGTCATCCCGATCGCCAAACAAGTCATGCAAAGCCTTGACCTGTTGTTGTTGTTTTTTGCAATTGGAACACCACATCGCCAGGGTTTCCACCAGCACCACCTTGCCTTTGAAATCGTTGATCGTAAAAGACTGTCCTGTGCCTGCATCGGTCAGAGATGCGGAGTACCAGGCCGGGGTTTCCCTGGTCATCATCGCATCTGCGGTGGGCGCTTCCTTGTCCATCATCGCATCTGCGGTGGGAGTCGCTTTATCCATCATAGCTTCGGCAGTCGGGACTTCTTTTTCCATCATTGTATCTGCGGTCGGGGCAGCCACCCCGCTGCAAGCGCTGACAATAAAAGCTGTCAGGAGGACTAGGTTGAAAAAAACTTGTTTTGTTTTCATGGTTTCTCCTTTGATCTGGTTGATGGCACAAGGTTAATCAAAGGTCATTACAAAAAGAGTGTCTAACCCTTACGAAAGGATTAATGAATTTAAATGGAACGTAAGGTTTTATTAATATCTTCCATTCAATAATCAAGTATCATATTTATCATGAGTGAAAAAAGTATTCTGATTGTGGAAGATGAACCCAGCATTGCAGAAGTGGTGGGATTGTATTTGAGCCGTGCCGGCTTTCAGGTACAAACTGCGAAGGACGGCAGGCAGGCCATGTCCATGCTTGAAAAAAGGATCCCGGATTTGGTGGTGATGGACATCATGCTGCCTGAAATGGACGGGCTTTCACTTACGCGCTGGCTGCGTGACCATAGCAACGTACCGATCATCATGGTCACTGCGCGGCGCGAAGAGATAGATCGAATTGCCGGGCTGGAAATGGGTGCGGACGATTATGTGGTCAAGCCGTTCAGCCCGCAGGAGTTGGTCAGCCGTGTTCGCGCAGTGTTAAGGCGCGTTGGACGGGATCAGCCTGGGGCGGAGTCTGACCAGGCGTTATCCTTTTCCACGATCACCATTGACCCACGCACGCGAGTCGTGATGGTCAAGGGATCGCAGATCGAGCTGACCGCAAAGGAATTTGATATGTTGTATCTGCTTGCACGTCATCCAAAACAGGTATTTACGCGGGATCAATTATTGGAACGGGTTTGGGGTCGCGCGGATTATATAGACCCTGGCACAGTGACTGTGCATGTGCGCCGCTTGCGCGAAAAAATAGAAAGTGATGCGTCCTCGCCGAAACATATCATCACCGTTTGGGGTGTGGGGTATAAATTTGAATCATGAAAAATTTTGTTGATCACATTCCTCTGATCGCCCGTTTTATTTTGGGCATTTTGCTCATTACTGCGCTTTCACTTGTAGTGTTTCAATTACTGATGGCGCCGCCATTGGGCGAGATCGGTTTAATGGCAACGTTCCTTGGCATTACTGCGCTTGTTTCGGCGGCGGCAGGCTATATTGCATATCGTCTCGGCTGGATGACTCTTTCGCCAACATTGCGCTGGTCATTGCTCGGCGGATATGCGCTTTCCAGCCTGCTGACCTTTTTCAATGTTTGGTTTTCTGCGCAAATGATGTTTGCCAGTGATCATGATCTTTTGCTGGCAATTGTTTTGCTCATTTTTGCAAGCGGCATGGCAATGGTGCTGGGATATTTTCTATCCAGCACCATTACAAATCGAATTTACGTCCTTAAAGACGCGGCAGAAAAACTCGCCGCAGGAAACCTGCGAACACGCGTCCCGATCAGCGGACGGGATGAAGTTGCTGCATTGGCCAATACTTTTAACCAGATGGCGGAACAACTTGAAATGGTGGATGCCAAACAGCGCGAGCTTGAACACCTGCGCGCCAATCTGATCGCCTGGGTCGGGCATGACCTGCAAACTCCGCTTGCATCCATGCGCGCGATCCTTGAAGCATTGGAGGACGGCGTAGTGGACGATCCTCAAACGGTCAAGCGGTATTTGGTCACGGCACAGCGCGACGTCCGTTCGCTTTCCATCCTGATCGATGATCTTTTTCAAATGGCTCAGTTGGATACCGGCGGAATTCCGCTTGACCGCGCAGAGTCATCCTTGTCCGACCTGATCTCTGACACGCTTGAATCTTTTTCTGAATTGGCCTTGCGCCAGGGAGTTAAGCTTGAAGGCAGCGTTGAACCTGATGTTGACCCTGTGATGATGGATACGCAACGCATTGGGCGCGTATTAAATAATTTAATTGGCAATGCATTGCGGCACACACCGGGTCAAGGGGAAGTAAAGATCCATGCGCGGCGAACCGCTTCGGGGGTGGAAGTCAGCGTGTCCGATACAGGTGAGGGCATCCGCGCTGAAGACCTTCCACATGTCTTCGAAAGTTTTTTCCGCGGCGAAAAATCGCGCAGCCGTACCACGGGCGGCGCGGGGCTTGGGCTTGCGATCTCACGTGGAATTGTGCAGGCTCATGACGGCAAGATCAATGTTCAAAGCGAAGCGGGCCTTGGCAGCCAATTTACTTTCACCCTGCCTTAATATAACTCTTAGCCTTGTGTAATCTTTTCGTAAGAAAGTTTTCCTAGAATGGGCACATCAAGGAGACTGCATATGAAACGATTATTTTTACTTGGGTTGATCCTTGGGCTGGCTGGCTGCGCGGCCCCCTCAACAGGTAGTGAAATGTCCAAACCAGAATCCCGCGCCTCATTACCTGACTTGGGACCTGCCCCCGAACTGACAAATGATACCTGGCTCAATGTGGATGCGCCTCTACGCCTTGCAGATTTACGCGGCAAAGTCGTCGCCATTGACATGTGGACCTTTGGCTGAATTAATTGCCAACATGTGATTCCTTCGTTGAAGGAATGGGACGAAAAATACCGCAAGCAGGGACTTGTCATCATCGGCAATCATTATCCCGAATTTTCTTTTGAAGAAGATCTCACCAACCTGCAAACCGCTGTTACAGAAAATGGAATTAAATACGCCGTTGCACAGGATAACGATGGCACAACATGGAAAACCTATAAAAATCGTTACTGGCCCACCTTGTATCTCATAGATAAAAATGGACACATTCGCTACACCCATATCGGCGAAGGTGGAACCAAAACCACTGAAGCCGCCATTCAAGCATTACTTGCAGAACAATATCCGTAGCTCGTTTACAACCCACCAGAGGAGAATTTCACCATGACCAATTTATACAAGTCCATTCCCATTCGGTCCTCCGAGATCACGCCAAAGCAGGTTTATCTTTCCCGTCGTGATTTTATGAAAGCCGCAACCGTTGCCGCAAGCGCGGCGCTGCTGGCCGCCTGTGCCCCAACAGCGGCGGATGAGATCCAGGATCTCAAACCAATGCCTGTATCCAATGCAACGGATGAACGGGGTGATCCGGTCAATACGTATTCCGATATCACAAATTACAACAATTACTATGAGTTCACAGTTGACAAACAACAAGTAGCCAGTGAATCGCAGGGCTTTACCACCAGCCCGTGGACGATCGAAGTGGGCGGATTGGTCAACAAGCCCAAAACATACGGCATCGAAGACCTGTTGAAGCTGCTGCCGCAGGAGGAACGCATTTACCGCTTACGCTGCGTCGAAGCCTGGAGCATGGTCATCCCATGGGAAGGATTTACGCTGGCAAGTTTGCTTAACCTGGTCGAGCCAACCTCGGACGCAAAATATGTCCGCTTTGAAACTGTCTATCGTCCCGAGGAGATGCGCGGACAAAAAAGCGAACTTTATCCATGGCCCTATCAGGAGGGGCTGCGCCTCGATGAAGCCATGCACGACCTGACCTTTCTTGCCACTGGTCTTTACGGTGAGCCCAACGTGCCGCAAAACGGCGCCCCCATCCGATTGGTTGTGCCGTGGAAATATGGTTTCAAATCCATCAAATCCATTGTAAAGATCGAACTGGTCGCCGAGGAACCCTCCACCTTATGGAAGAGTATCGCGCCCAATGAATACGGCTTTTACGCCAACGTGAATCCTGGCGTGGATCATCCGCGCTGGTCACAGGCTACCGAGCGCCGCATCGGAGAATTTGAACGAAGAGGTACCCTGCCATTCAATGGCTATGGGGAGCAGGTTGCCGCGCTTTACGATGGCATGAACTTGAGTGTGAATTATTAAAATAGACCTCCGGTATCTCCTTCACGAGACCCCGGCAGTGACTGTATCTTATGAAAAAAATCCCCTACACCCCTTTGCAAATTGCCATGCACCTTTATGCATGGTCCGGACTTATCTTATTGACATTTGATGCAGTCACAGGCAATCTTTCACCCAACCCGATCCAGGACCTTGAACAGCGCACAGGACGCCATGCCATTACATTACTGGTGCTGTCGCTGCTTTGCACCCCGCTCAATACCCTTTTCAAATGGAGTGAGCCGCTCAAACGCCGCCGCGCACTTGGCCTGTATGCCTTCATGTATGCGGTCATCCATGTGATCATTTTTGCCGACCTGGATTATGGTCTTGCATGGAGCCGCCTACTTCAGGAAGTCATTGAAAAGCCGCGCCTTGTGGTGGGCATGATCGCATTTGCTTTAATGATCCCGCTGGCGATCACTTCATTTGATATATGGAAAAAGCGTCTTGGTAAGAACTGGAAACGCCTGCACCAGGCTGTTTATTTCATTGCGCCGCTGGTCGTGCTGCATTACCTTTGGAGTAAAAAAGGCGACATTCTTTCCCTGCAGGGTGAAATTCTCAAGCCGCTGATCTACGGACTGATCATTGCGATCTTTCTGATCATGCGGATCCCGCCCATTCGAAAAGCCATTGCATCCTTTTCAAACCGAATGCTGGCTCTACTTCGCCATAAAGATCAGCACCCCAAAGCGGGTACACCATAGCAAGTGATGTTTTGCGATCCCAGGTAATACCGCCGAGTCCACCGATGTTTATCATTTTATTTCGGGTGGACTCAGCGGCAAGACGGATGTTCGTTAAAAAATCCCGCGCAGCAGCAACAGCAGCCCAACGATCGCCAGCGGGATACCCACCAGCGCGCCAACGATCGTCAAACTGACAATGATGCCAACAATGATAAAGACGATGCCAAGCACCATCGCCACAAAGCGCCCTGTCATCTCCACGATCACAGCCAGCAGTTTCCACAATGCCGCGAAGGGCCATAAATACCAGGGGATGTGTTTTTTTGTTTCAGTTGTCATTTGAGCCTCCGCATGTATTTACGCAGAAAAAAATAAAACGTTGCGCCAGGATGTGTAAATTATTAACCACCCGCAAGCACCGGGGGGATTGATTCAGGCACACCAGGCTTTGGAGCAACCCGCCTCAACAAGAAAGACCAGATACAACCTCCAGTTTTTTCCCGGGTTTGTTTGGTTGTATCTTGTACCCCTTTCTTAAGAAAGGGGTACAAGATACAACCACAACCACAACCACAACCACAACCACAACCACAACCACAACCACAACCACAACCACAACCACAAAAACAACCACAAAAACAACCACAAAAACAACCACAAAAACAAGAAACAATACAACCCAGGTACAAGATACAACCATTACAGAGGACTGCGTTTTGGGGTCAGCCAGGCTTACATCCTGACCATAAAAACAGGCATGCGAAAACCAGACGCGCATATACCGCGCGCCTTTGAGGGCGGTGCTGCAGTGAACCGCGCCACCTGCCTTCACCAATGATCATGTGGAACGTGCCGGCTGAGATCCACGGATCGAGGGCTGGGGTTGTAATGCGTCACGGGCAAAGCCTGGTCTGTGCCGTGCACTGCAGTCCGTGCATGATGATAGGTCAAATGAGAAAAACTGCCTATTAGCAAACTATTGATAGCCTGTCAGCAAAGCGAAATTTGCATTCAGCTGTACTGCATGCGGGCAGGGACATGGTCAGACTGGCTTTGGGATCATACAAAACCCCTTGCAGGCGATGCCCGGGAGCGCGCACTCGCAATACCATAAAAACCGTCAAATTTGTTTTGCTTTATAATTCCATCCATGAAAAAGATTAATAAATTATGGCTGATCCCGCTTGTGTTCGCGCTGGTCATCGGCTTTTACAACCTGCCGCCGGTGCACAGCCGCCTCGCATGGCGCGTGGATGAACTGCGCACAAAGATCGTTTACTATTTCAACCCGCCCTCCGAAGCCGTCTTTCAACCCAGCGGGGAAAGCGCATTGACCGTCGAAACCGCAGTCGCCACCGTCCGCGCTGAATACCTGTTGACCCTGACCCCGCCCGTGACATCAACTTCCACGCCGGGACCCACCCCTTCACCAACGATCACATCCACGCCTGTGCCTAATTCAGTAACGCTGCCGGGTGTAGTTTACGTTGATCAGCATGAACGCTGGAATTATTGTGGACCCGCAAACCTGAGCATGGCACTCAACTTCTGGGGCTGGAAAGGCAACCGCGATGACATAGCCAAAGTTGTTAAGCCGGGTTCAGGAAACCTGCGTGACAATTTTATCGAACGCGGCAAAGCCGATAAAAATGTAATGCCCTATGAAATGGTGGATTTTGTCAACGAGAATACCGAGTACCGGGCCCTCTCGCGTATGGGCGGGGATGAAAACCTGGTTAAACGCCTGATCGCCGCAGGGTTCCCCGTTATGGTGGAAAAGGGATATTACGAGCGTGATGCAAACGGAAAGATAAGCTGGCTTGGACATTATCTCTTCACCACCGGCTATGACGATGCGCGCGGTGGTTTCATTGTGCAGGATGCCTACCTCAAGCCCGGCAAAAACCTGCTCAGTGAATACGCCACCTATCTGGAAGGCTGGCGCTCCTTCAATTATCTTTTTATGGTAATTTACCCTGCTGACCGTGAGAACGAAGTACTCAACATCCTGGGTCCATGGGCTGATGAACAATGGGCGGCGCAGCATGCGCTTGAACTGGCTGAAAAAGATATACAGACCCTGAATGGGAACAATTTATTCTTCGCCTGGTACAACCGGGGAACCAGCCTTGTGGCGTTACAACAATACCCGGAAGCCTCTGTTGCATACGACCAGGCATTTGCAACCTATTCCAAATGGGATATAAAAAAAGCAGATCGTCCCTACCGCATGCTCTGGTATCAAACCGGACCCTACTTTGCATACTACTATTCAGCCCGCTATCAGGATGTGATCAGTCTCGCAGATACCACATTGAATGATACGATTTCCACCCCCACCCTGGAAGAGTCCCTGCTTTGGCGTGGACGCGCCTACTATATGAGCGGCAACACGCAGGCCGCCGTGGATGATTACCGCGCCGCGCTAAAGATCCACGTGAATTGGGTACCCGCTGTACAAGCCCTGCAGGACCTGGGATTACAGCCTTAACAACACATTCCCCACCAACCATGAAACTACTCCATTTCGCTGACGCACATATTGACATGGCCAACTACGGACGGCACGACCCTGGATCGGGGCTGCCTCTGCGGGTGCTTGACTTCCTCAAATCACTGGACGCGATCGTGGATGCCGCCATCTCCCAAAAAGTGGACCTGGTCATCTTCGCGGGCGATGCCTACAAAGACCGTTCGCCCGCGCCCACCTTTCAGCGCGAGTGGGGCAGGCGCATCATGCGGTTGTCGCAAGCCAAAATCCCAACTTTATTATTGATCGGCAATCATGACGTTTCCCCATCCATCGGGCGCGCACATGCGCTTCAGGAATTTAAAACTCTGCAGGTGCCCTTTGTGAAAGTGCTGGATAAGCCCTGCCTGCTAAAACAGGATGAACTTTGGGGTTTACCGATCCAGATCATTGCCATGCCATGGATCACACGTTCCGGGCTGATGGCAGCCACCGGCGAAACGGATTCCTCCGAAGCCTTTTCACGCATCGAAGCCAACATGGGTGAGTTGATCGATGGCTGGATCGAGGAAGCAGACCCAGCCCTGCCGATCATTCTCACGGCCCACGCCTCCATCGAAGGTGCAAAGTTCGGCGGCGAACGGCTGGTGATGCTCGGCAATGACCTGGTTCTTTCGGGGGGGCTGGTGAGAAATCCAAAATTCAGTTACGTGGCAATGGGACACATCCACAAGCCGCAGGATGTGAATGAGGGCTTTCAACCGCCGGTCGTTTACCCGGGATCGATTGAGCGCGTGGATTTTGGCGAAGCAAAGGAAGATCGTTTCTTTGTCATTGCGGATATTGAAAAAGGAAAAGACACGCGGGTGAATTGGGTTCAGCTCAAAGGGGTGCGAAAGTTCATTGACCGCAGGATGGTACTTGATTCGAACGAGAACGTGACCGCTGCACTTAAAGACGCATTACCCACGCCGCAGGAAATGTCCGGGGCAATTGTCCGTCTCTCGGTGGACTATCCAAGAGAATGGGACTCCTTGATCGATGAAACTGACCTGAGAAAATACACCGAAAATACATTTGAATTCCATTTTGTAAAACGCCCGCAAAGCGGATCTCGCGTGCGAATTGCCGAAGGGCAGTTGGTCAGCAGCCTGAGTCCGCTGGACCTGCTCTCGCAATATTTCGACGCTTCAAAAACCAAAGACACGGATGAATTAAAAAAACTCGCGCTGGAGATCATCAATGAAGACATGGCTGGTCAATAGCAGAGAGAAGGTTAAGCTGAAAATTTAGCCCAATGGACCACGCATCACAAAAACACAAAATTCAAAATCGCAATCCAGGAGAGGCCTTCATGTCAAAAGAGAATTCACGCTATCGCTGGTTCGTCGTTGTGGTGTTCTTCTTCTTTATGCTGCTGCACCAGACCGATAAATTAATGATCGGGTCCCTGCAGGTGCAGATCAGTGAGGATTTTGAACTCAACAACCAACAATGGGGATTGATCAACTCCGGCGCGTTGATCGTTGCCACGGTGCTTTACCCGATCTGGGGTTATTTATACGACCGCTTCTCGCGAACAAAATTACTCTCACTCGCATCCTTCATTTGGGGCGGTACCACCTGGCTTAATGCCATCGTCCGCTCCTTCGGCGGCTTTCTGGTTACGCGCGCCTCCACCGGTATTGACGACTCCTCCTATCCCGGTTTGTATACCCTGATCGCAGATTATTTCGGTCCCAACCTGCGCGGGAAGATCTACGGCATTTTACAGCTGGCGCAGCCGCTCGGCTACCTGGTGGGCATGATCCTGGCGTTGATGGTCGCGCCCATGATCGGCGGCTGGCGTTCCATTTTCTATATCACCGGTTCATTGGGATTGGTCATCGCTGTGTTGATCTACTTTGGCGTGAAGGAAATGCCGCGCGGCAAGGCGGAACCTGAATTCGAAAACATGGCAGAAATGCAGACTTTCAAATTCTCGTGGGCTGAAGCCAGGGAAATATTCAAGAAAAAGACCATGTGGTTCGTCTTTTTACAAGGTTTCGCGGGTGTCTTCCCCTGGAATGTGATCACCTTCTTCTTCTTCGCCTATCTTGAAAAGGAACGCGGCTACGACGCGGAGGGCATCCTCTTTACCATGGCACCCGTCATCCTCATCCTGGCAGCGGGATATTTTGTGGGCGGCGCACTGGGCGATTTTGCATTCAAATACACAAACAAGGGACGCATCATTGTTTCCAGCCTGGGCGTACTGCTCGGCGCGCTGTTCATGTATCTTGCCATCTCCACTCCGATCGAAGCAACGAATCAGTTTTTCATTCTCATGTGCCTGACAGCAATCTTCATGCCGCTTTCATCGGCAAATGTCATTGCCACGGTGTATGATGTCACCGTACCGGAAGTCCGCTCGACAGCGCAGGCCGTGGAATACTTCATCGAAAATGCGGGCGCGGCTTTTGCCCCGATCCTGACCGGCTTTATCGCAGATGCCTATGACTTGAAAACAGCCATCCTGCTCATCTGTACCGCGGCATGGCTCCTGTGCTTCTTCTTTTACCTCGGCGCAATTTTCACCATCGATAAAGACTCGCACGACCTCCGAAAGCAAATGGCGGACCGCGCAAAGTCAATGTAATTAGCCCACCTGCCGCAGAACGTCCCGAAGGTTTTTATAATTCAGGCTCGTTTTCCCTCCAAACCTTCGGGACGGTACAGCATCAATCCGCCCCCTCCATTTTTATGAATACCATACAGATCGATCTCAACAACAAAAGGCAGGTGGAGGATTTCCTCCATCTGCCTTTTTCCATTTATAAGGATATCCCCCAGTGGGTGCCAGCCCTGCAAACAGAAGAGCGGGTTAGACTCAACCCGCAGCGCCACCCATTCTACAAACATTCCCAGGCCGCTTTTTATATCGCCTATGAATCAAACCGCGCCATTGGGCGCCTCGCTGTTTTGGACAACCTCCACTATAACGAGTACAACCAGGAATCAACAGCCTTCTTTACCCTGTTTGAATGTGAGAATAATGCAGAGGCCGCAAATGATTTATTCTCAGCAGCCTTCGATTGGGCGCGTTCCCGCGGGCTGACACAGATCATTGGCCCAAAAGGATTCACGCCACTGGACGGGTTCGGATTGCTGGTCAAAGGCTTTGAGCACCGCCCCGCGTTTGGGTTGCCCTATAACCCGTCCTATTACATTGACCTGATCGAAGCGCAGGGCTTCACCAAACACGGCGAAGCGGTTTCCGGTTATATAGGCACAGACACCATTTTCCCCGAGCGCATTCACAAACTGGCAGAACGCATCGCCAAACGCCGCGGCTTGCGAATTGCAAGCTCGAATACCCGCATTGAGTTACGGACACTCATCCCACATATCAGAGAGCTGTACAACGCATCCCTGGACGGCACGACCGGCAACACACCCCTGACCGATGAAGAAATGTCTGCACTGGAAAACCAGATCCTGTGGCTGGCCGACCCCAAATTAATAAAACTCGTGATGAAAGACAAAAAAGCGGTTGGATTCCTCTTTGCCTATCCTGACATATCCGCGGCTCTGCAAAAGACAAAAGGGAATTTATTTCCCTTCGGCTGGTTGACCCTGCTGCGCGAACTAAAAAACACCGATTGGATCAATATCAACGGAGCCGGCCTGCTTCCGGAATATCGCGGATCAGGAGGGACAGCGATCCTGTATAGCGAAATATTCAAATCAGTGCGCGACTCTGGGAAATTCAAACATGCCGAAGTGGTGCAGATCGGCGTGGAGAACGAAGCCATGCAACGCGAGATGGAAAATTTTGGCATTGATCTCTACAAAGTTCACCGAACTTATGCGCGTGGTCTTTAAAAGACTTTATCCGAAATAACATACAAGCAACGTCCCGAAGGTTTATTTCGAGGGTTTTCGGCGCCTAATGACAACCTTCGGGACGTTTTTTCTAAAGCCCGATTCTCCACCCTGCATTTTAAAAATTGGGACGCTGATGAACGCAGAAAACGCTGATTTTTTATCAGCGCAAATCAGCTTTTTTTAAGAGTCCCAAAAGGGGTTTTGTACGATAGAGAAAACCCGATGAAGTCTAAAATCTATAATGTGCATGTGCCCTGCCTTCTCACAGTCCTTCAAAATAATCCCGCGGGCGCAGGCTGCGACAACTCTATTTATTACAGATCGCCATCAGGGATGGAATTTTGTAAAAGAGGGGATAAAAAACATATAGCCTCAGCGGCGCGACGGGCATAATATGTTACTATAATCAGACAGACGGCGTTCCTCGCACTTCCTGCGAACTTGAAATCATCAATCGGGAGTATTCCATGACCATTATCATCGCTGATACCACCTGCGGACTACCGCATGACCTGCTTGCCCAACGCAACATTCCAGTCATTCCCCAGATCGTCATGTTCGGGGAAGAGGCATTCCATGACGATAAAGAGATGGACACCGCCAAATTCCTGCAAAAGCTTAGGGAAGCCAAAACACTGCCAAAGACATCCGCGCCTGAGCCTCCATTATATTTTCCATTTTTCAAACAGGCACAGGAGACCGGAGAAAGTGTGATCGTCGTTGCACCCACCAGCAAAGCAAGCGGAACCGTTCGTTCGGCTCAGACTGCCGCAGCGGAATTTCCAAAGGTGGATATCCGCGTGGTGGATACGCTTACCATTTCCTGCAATCTCGGCTCGCTGGTGCTCGTGGCAGGGGAAATGGCCAAGGCGGGCGAATCTGCAGACGAGATCGTGGCAAAACTCAACGACATGATCCCGCGCGGGCGGCTTTACTTTCTGGTGGATACATTGGAATATCTGGCGAAAGGCGGGCGCATTGGCGGTGCAAAACGCCTGCTGGCTGAACTACTGGAGATCAAACCCATTTTGCAAATGAAAGCCGGGCAGGTCGAGTCATTCGAACAACAACGGACAAAAAGGCGCGCGCTGGCGCGGCTGGTGGAAGTTGTGGCAGAACAATGCCCAGGCGGGGAAGAAGCGCATTTGTGTGCGCTTCAGGTCGAGGCTGAAAAAGAGGCGGAAGAGCTCGTCACAGCATTAAAGTCGAGGGTTCGTGTTCCCAATATCCCAATCTATCAACTGCCTCCAGCCATCGTTGTACATGCAGGACCGCGCGCAATGGGCGTTGGATTTTTCGCATAGGGAAAATTTATGATCAGACTCCCCGGCTTAATTGACCCCCACGTTCACCTGCGTGAACCTGGAGCAACACACAAAGAAGATTATGACTCTGGCACATCCGCCGCCCTTGCCGGCGGAATCACAACCGTGCTGGCCATGCCAAATACCAAGCCTCCCATTTTTGATACGGATACCCTCGATCTGGCGTTGGGCGCCGCCAAACAAAAAGCCCGCTGTGACTATGGACAATTTCTCGGTGCGGGTCCCGATAATGCGGAATGGGGAAAACACACAGGGGCATCTGCGCGGGCGGCCGGTTTGAAAATGTACCTTGATTCAACATTCGGCGAACTTCGCCTGGATAATATGACTCTCTGGCAGCCTCATTTTGAGAATTATCCAAAAAACATGCCCATTGTGTCGCATAGTGAAAGTCGAAGCATGGCTGCCGCGATCTTATTCGCCGCCATTTATGACCGCCCGGTTCACATCGCCCATATTTCCTTAAAAGAGGAAGTCCTGCTAATCAAAGCGGCAAAGGAACGCGGTATTAAAGTGACCTGCGAGGTCTGCCCGCATCATTTATTTTTATCCAAAGATATCCCCCTGGCCAACCCTACTCAAAACTATACGGATTATGGGGATGAAAAGGGGTTGGGTTGGGGAAGAGCAGAAGTTCGCCCGCGCCTGGCAGCCCAGGAGGATGTGGACAGCCTGTGGAAAAACCTGGCTGTAATTGACTGCTTTGCCACCGACCACGCCCCGCACACGGTCGAAGAAAAAGATTCCGATAATCCGCCGCCCGGCTTTCCCGGGTTGGAAACCATCCTGCCCTTGTTACTGACCGCCGTATCTGAGGGTCGTTTAACCATCAATGACCTGATCGAGAAAATGTACACCAATCCAAAACGGATTTTCAACCTGCCCGAACAGCCTGAAACCTGGGTTGAGGTGGACGAAACCGCAGTCTACGAGATCAAAGCTTCTGATCAATTTACACGCTGCGGCTGGACGCCCTTTGAAGGCTGGCCGGTGAAAGGAAAAGTGCGTAAAGTGGTATTACGCGGTAAAACAGCATTTGAAGATGGGAAAATCCTTGTTCCACCTGGCTATGGCAGGAACGTTCGGGATTGATCCCCGTTTACCTATCCGAAATACACCCCATATTTAGCGGTACTTGTTTAGACAGGACAACCCTGTAATCCTCCGAACTGGGGATAACTCACTCAAAACTGTGGAAAACTTCCCTTGACTGGGGACAATAATCATCTTTTTTCACAAAATAGGCACCCCTTGGAAAAACAGAGCCCCCCATATATGGGGGGTGGCATTGAGCAGTACCAAAATATAGAAAAACATATCCAAGTACCAAAAATGCACCATCCTCTTGTGGAAAACTTCTCCAAAATCCATCCACATGCCGATGGGAGCGGGAAAGAACAAACAACCCAAGGTCTGGGCTGAAGAGCCGCCGCATCCCCCACAGATGCGGCATTGATGAAGTTATCCCCTCCATCCACACCCCCTACTACTATTACGAATCCAATATATATATATATTAATCCTCTTGAATCTATTAAGGGTATCTTGTACAATTCAATAAGTAAGTCCGTACCCACCTAGCCAACCTTGGGAGGTTGCCATGGATATAATCAAAGTTTCAGCCAACTCCCGTACCTCAGCAGTCGCCGGGGCAATTGCGGGCGTGATCCGCGAACATAAACGGGCAGAAGTACAGGCAATTGGTGCAGGCGCAGTCAACCAGGCGGTAAAAGCCTGGACGCTTGCCACCGGGTATCTCAAACTGGATGGCCTGGAAGTTGTCTGTGTGCCCGAGTTCGTGGAAGTGACCATTGATGAAAAGGTGCGCACCGCAGTCAAGCTGGTGATCGAACCACGTTAGTACCATGTCTTTGCGCGGCGAATGAATAGCTCTTGAAGCGGGTCCACCTTTGCGGAGGACTTTGATACAGGGGTGGTTCACTAGCCGTTTGGACATGTTTTCATTAGACAAGCGCACACAGGGTGGCGTATAATCCTAGCTGTGGATGGAAGGCTTTGAGCGTGATCTCAGGTAGTTCAACACGCCAGGCAGCATCCAGGTATGTGCATATTTTCCATTCAAAATCCCATGAAAAACTGGCAGAAATTTCCGCGCGCTATTCTTCTCCTCCTCCTGCTGACAGGTCTGCCGGCGTTTTTTCATTCACCCGCATGGGCGAATGAGTCTGCAAATGCGGCGCCGATGGCGCAAACGAGCGGAAATATAAGTATTATCAATAAAGTAAATGGGGAGGATTCTGTTGAGGCGAATGTTTGTTCAAGAGTTGTTTTCACGCTGACTGTGAAGAATGACGGACCTACGGACGTAACAGGTATAGAGGTATACGCTGAATTACCCCCGGCATTGGACCACATTTCCCATACATCAGGAATGGTCTACAATACTGATGATGACCCTTGGATATGGGCTGTAGGTACATTGAGTCCAAATGAAACCAAGACCTTATCAATTACAGCACAGGTGATATCAAGCGACACAATCACCTTTCATGCAGAAGTTCAAAACTCCACAAGTTCAAACAATATGGATGATAGTACGGTCATTCCTGTACCGGGTACCAATGCTAATTTAGAAATAACCCACAGTTGGACAAGGTCAACAAGTGACTTTGGAACAGTGGATTTGAAGATTGGATTAGAGAATAAAGGGCCTGACCTTGCAACAGGGATCCAAGTGGAAGACAAATTACCCTCCGGGTTAACATATGTTTCACATACTACAGGCATGGATTATGACAGCAGCAGCGGAATTTGGACAGTGGGAAGTATTTCCGTTGGAGAGATTGAAAAATTAACCATCACAGCGAAAGTAAATAAAAGGTTTGTGGATGACCCTGGAACAAAGAACGCAGTCGAAATAGTTTACGCTGACCAATGTGACCTGTATCCCGATAATAATGAATATAGTGAGAATATCCTTGTTGCAGATCTAAGGGTGACTGAAGCGGTGGATTTTGTTGGCTTGAATGCTTTGTTTACAATTTCAGTGACGAATGATGGACCAGATGGTGCAACAGGTGTTAAGTTGAAAAGCTCATTGCCGACATTAACTTCGGCTTACACTTTTATATCAGCTGGCAGTCCCATTGGAACATATGATGCTGGCACGGGAGTCTGGGATGTAGGCGCTTTGGCTGACGGAGTGACCACAACCTTAACGATCACGACCTCTGTTGTGGGCCCGCTTTTGGCCGACTGGGTGGAGGTTACCGCTGTGGATCAGGTTGATCCTGATTCTGTTCCCGATAACAAATCACGTAAGGAAGATGATGGAGACAGCACTCCTCCAGCGGATCTGTCAATAAGGAAGGAAGTGAATAAGGCTGATCCCCAGGTAGGGTCCAACGTGATTTTTACTATCATAGTCAATAATGAGGGTCCTGCCCGGGCATCCAATGTGCAGGTGAAAGACCTGTTACCCGCAGGTTTGACCTTTGTGTCCTATACCAGCAGCGCAGGCACCTATACCAACAGTACAGGTATTTGGGAGTTTGATACCCTGGAAGTGGATACGAATCAAACGCTGGAAATCACCGCAGAGGTGGCTGCGCTGGGCTCCAAGACAAATTGGGCTGAAGTATGGGAATCTGATGCATCCGACCCCGACTCCACCCCGGGAAACGAATCCACCACAGAGGATGACGATGCAAGCGTCTCCATCAACCCCGTTCCGGGACCCACGCCCACTCCCACCCGTACACCCAATCCAAATGACCCCAGGACGATCCTGATCAACGAAGTCGCGTGGATGGGGACATTTGCGTCCAGTAGTGACGAATGGATCGAACTGTATAACCCAGGCAATGAAGAGATCGATCTTGCGGGCTGGAAACTAAAAACGTCAGATGGAAGTCTGCTTGTTAATTTAAGCGGCAAGATTGGTGCGAAAGGTTATTTTCTTTTGGCTCATGATGAGGGTGTGTTTAATGATGTAACACCAGACAAAATTTTTAGTGGCTATCTCAACAATTATGGTCCGTCACTACAATTATTAGATGCCAGTAACCATGTTGTTGATAGCGCCAATAGTGATCTTGGCTATTGGCCTGCCGGCATTGGTTACCCCACTTTTGCAAGCATGGAAAGGTATCGGAATGTCCCGGATGGTCAGTTTTCATGGGTTACGTTTGCGGAAACCATTCCAAGCCCGGCGCATGATCGGGATGGTAATGTGGTAAAAGGTACTCCCGGCAGGGGCAATTGGGCGTATCAAATTACGATCACTCCGACTTTGATCGGCACGACAACTCGCACCCCCACCCCAAACAGAACCCCAACACTTATTCCTGTCGTTGGAAGGCCAATCATTAACGAATTTCTAGCCCGCCCCGGCTTCGACTGGAACAGGGATGGAAAAGTGGACGTCTTTGATGAGTTCATAGAGATAAAAAATGTTGGCGTGGCGGATATCAACATCGGAGGCTGGAAGCTGGATGATGAAGCCAATCAAGGATCCAATTCATTCACACTTCCTTCAGTCGTCTTAAAGCCCGGCCAGCGGGCAGTTTTTTACGGGCTCCAGACCAACATCCTCCTTAGTGATGGCGGCGATACAGTGCGGTTGCTCAATGCCAGTGGAATTGTGCATGACGCCTATACATACTCCCTCGTGAAAGTCGAAGACCGCTCGGTCTGCCGCCTGCCTGATGGAAGCGGTTCATGGTATGAGGATTGTATACCCACGCCAAATCTAATCAACTCGCGCGAAGGGGCTGTCCCGTCCATGCCGGATGATAAGAATTCCGAATCGCCGGTTTGCCTGCTGCCTGATACCCTGCCCGCTGATTTTCTCTTTGCCGAATGTCACGGCTATGGTTCAGATATCTGGAACCCATTCTATTGGGATGAGGCGGGCTGGCAGGGAGAGCAACCCATTCCCGAAAACTGGAGCAAGTGGAACTCATTTGTTGAGTGAGCTCAGCCCTCCCCGGGTATTTATATAAGGACATCCATGGAAACATTCTTCTCTTTTCTTGAAAAACGTGTTGAGGATTCCTCCTCGCTGCTGTGTGTTGGAATTGACCCCCATATCCCCGATCTTAAAGCAGCGACTGCCGCTGCGGCTTTGGATTTTTGCCTGCCCTTGGTTAAACAAACCGCGCCCTACGCAGCAGCATTTAAACCCAATGCCGCGTTCTTTGAGATATTTGGCGCTGAAGGCTGGGCGGCGCTCCGGCAGGTGATCGAAGCCATTCACGAAGAGTCCAGCCGGCTGGGGTCCATGATCCCTGTCATCCTCGATGCAAAACGAGGGGATATCGCATCCACCGCGGAGGCATACGCCAGATCTGCATTTGATAATCTTGGAGCAAATTGCATTACCCTAAATCCATATCTTGGAAAAGATTCGATAGACCCATTTATCCAGGATCAGGAGAAGGGTGTTTTCTTATTGTGTAAAACATCCAATGCGGGAAGCGGTGATCTGCAGGACTTGCTGCTTGAAAGCGGAATAACACTTTACGAGCATGTTGCCCAATTGGCGCAAAGTTGGAATATAAAAAAGAACGTTGGCCTGGTTGTCGGCGCCACCCACCCCGCATCCTTAAGCCGTGTCCGCGCTGCTGCTCCGGAACTGTGGTTCCTTTCCCCCGGCGTTGGCGCCCAGGGCGGAGAGCTGGCGTCTGCCTTGAAGGCGGGTTTGCGCAAGGACGGCCAGGGAATATTGATCCCCGTCTCGCGTGGAATTTCCCGCGCACAGAATCCAGGTAAAGCTGCTGCTGAACTGCGTGATCAAATTGTTAATATCAAGAGAGACTTGAAACAGGGATAAATCTGGATGAACAGGAAATCATCCAAATTCATCCACAAGGAAGGTAGACATGGCATCCATTAGTTCAACCCAGTCATCCCTCGCGGACGGGCTTTTTGCCGCAGGCTGTATCAAGTTCGGTGAATTCACACTCAAATCAGGCTTGAAATCCCCGATCTATATTGACTTGCGCCGCATCATCACCCACCCCAAATTGCTGGCACAGATCGGCGCGGCGTATCTCCCGATCCTTGAACAACTTAAATTTGACCGGCTTGCCGGTCTGCCCTACGCCGCCATCCCCATCGCAACAGCGGTCTCTCTGCAAGGCAATTACCCCATGATCTATCCGCGCAAGGAAGTTAAAACCTACGGCACCAAAGCCGAGATCGAGGGGGATTTCCATGAAGGTGAGATCGCGCTCGTCATTGACGATCTTGCCACCACCGGTGGAAGTAAATTTGAAGCCATCGAGAAATTGACCGCAGTCGGCTTGAAAGTCAAAGACATCGTTGTACTGGTGGATCGCCAGTCTGGCGCAAAGGAATCACTGGAACAGGCGGGCTATGCCATGCACGCAGTCCTGACCATCACCCAACTCCTGGACTATTACGAGTCTGTCGGCAAGGTCCATGCACGCAGTCCTGACCATCACCCAACTCCTGGACTATTACGAGTCTGTCGGCAAGGTCGAAAAGGAGAAGATCGAAGAGACCAGGAAGTTTTTAATCGCAAACGGTCAATAATTTTCTGAGAGGCTCAGGAAACGCCGCAGCAATAACACGGCCAGCAATGGATAGGATAGACCCATAACCTGAACCGGCCATGTTGCTGGTCCTGGCGGCGGCATGATCCAGGCTTCGGGTTCTTCCCGCATTAGGACTTGCCGAACCACATTCGGTTAAGAAGGTTGTCTTTTAGAATAAATTGGTGATATAGAGCTCCACCGAT
>JFJP01037334.1_pt1 | contig 31803 bp, 25 predicted proteins | sample 431651 | NCBI WGS metagenome assembly JFJP01 (sample SAMN02602958, study PRJNA72255) | Microbial mat metagenome, whole genome shotgun sequencing project. | biome: fresh water; feature: sink hole; material: water; isolation source: purple microbial (photo- and chemosynthetic) mats found in... | reverse complement strand
GTTAATTAGGGTAAATAGGGAAATAAGCGGTGAGCCGCAGCAGTATTCAGGATAAATGAAGGTCTCTTTGCGGCTCGCCGCTTATTTCCCTCTGTGTTTCTACTAGTTACCTGTCATCCCGATGCGAAGCGAGGGATCTCCATCTCCCTTCAGCAGTTAGCTTATTTGCAGATGTGATGTAAGATTAGTTCAGGAGGAGAGAGGTTTTGCTTCTTTTGTAGAAAAAATTGAGGCTGTCTCAAAAGTACCTTCTTTTTAATAACCCCTAAATCCCCTAAAGGAGACTTTCTGACTATCAGAATCTTACAGAATCCCGCTTGGCGGGATAGGGGGTAAAAAAATATTTTGAGACAGCCTCAAGGAGGATAAGGTTTCTTAAATATTTACTGTACTATAGTCATTTCATCAACAAGGTTTTTAGCCCCTGCATAGATATCAACGACCCATAAAACATATCTTATATCCACAACAATGGTCCTTTGCAATTCAGGTTCATAGGCAATGTCTCCACTCATCGATTCCCAGTTGCCGTCAAATGCCAGTCCTATCAGCTGGCCCTCTCCATTCAGCACCGGACTACCGGAGTTACCTCCTGTTATATCATTTGTTGTGAGGAAACAAACAGGCATATAGCCTTTTGGAGATCCGTACCTTCCATACTCCTTCTTGTTGTTCAGATCAATAAGCCTCTTTGGAAGATCAAACTCATAATCGCCTGGTTTATATTTATCTACAACTCCCTGAAGAGTGGTAAAATATTTATTGGTGACACCGTCTTTCGGATCGTAATCCTGAACAGTACCATAAGAGAGACGCATCGTTGAGTTTGCATCGGGATAAAGTGTTTTCTCAGGAGCCATTTCCAATAATGCGGCGATCCAAAGTCTTTTCCCTGTGGTGAGGTCATCATCAAACTCACCCAAACCTTTTGACAGCTCAGCACCGGTCCTTGAAAGTGATGTTGCTGTAAGATAAACAGGATCTGACTCCAGAACTTTAAGCACAGGCTTATCAAGGAAGGCATTCAGTTTCTCTTCACTTGCAAATACTGATTTGGCAAACATATTATCGACATACCTGTCAATATCCCCTTTGAATTTCTTGTCAACCAGGTTGGCATAAAAATCAGGATGGAATTTTCCGGGGATGTCAGCCCTGTAAAGTCTGAGCATAGCCTTCATTGATTTATTATCAGTTGAAGGATTATAATCCTTGTAAAAACGCGAGCCGTTCTCTTTTATTTGCGATACAGCTTCTGTAATCTTCTGATTATCTTCTGATTTAAGTGCTGAAATAAGGGCTGTTACTCCGCGGTTCATAGTGAGGAGTTCGCTCCCCTGGAGACATTCACTAAGGTATAATATTGCATTATAATACTCAGCTCTGCCTTCTGTGGCGTTTTTGATCATGTTCAGAGTCTCGCCGTATTTTTCTTTACGTTGTGGATTGGCAACGACCCAATTATTAAACTGTTCCTCGATCTCTTCCTTTTTTGCTTTTACATTGAGTCTCTCAAGACCACCCTTCTGACCGATTGAATATTTCCAGTAATTTGACGAACCAAAATATTTTGCCGAATACTGGATATTTATTTTCTGGTCCGATTTCATATCGTTCATCCAGATATCCTGCTTTACGCCACGAATCTTTATCCTGTTTGGATGGGAGATCTGCAGCTGTTCATTTACTTCAAATGAGGTCATATACCTGGTAGTTCTTCCAGGATAACCCAGGATCATCGCAAAATCACCTTTATTAAGATCTTTTATAGAAACCGGGAGATAATGCTTTGGTTTCAAAGGAATATTTTCTTTGGAATAAGAAGCAGGTTTTCCATCAGGACCTGAGTAAACGCGGAACATACTGAAGTCGCCTGTATGACGTGGCCATTCCCAGTTGTCTGTGTCAGAGCCAAACTTCCCGATAGACGAAGGTGGGGCCCCAACAAGTCGGACATCATTATATCTCTCATAAACAAGAAGATAGAAATAATTTCCTCCGTAGAAGCTTGCTACCTGTGCCTTGTAGTTGTTTCCTTCAGAGGCTTTTTTCTCAATCTCTTGCCGGGCTTCATTTACAACTGCAGAACGTTCTGACTCACTCATTCCGTCTTTGGCGTTTGCAAGGATCTCATTTGTAACATCCTCTATTCTTATGAGGAAGGTAACTGCAAGGTTTGGGTTGGATAATTCTTCCTCCTTCGACATGGCCCAGAATCCATCACGAAGGTAATCGTGCTCAACAGTACTGTGCGACTGAATGGAACCATATCCGCAATGATGATTTGTAAGGATCAGTCCCTGCGGAGAAACCAGCTCACCAGTGCAGCCACCACCAAAAATGACTATAGCATCCTTCACACTTGCTTTATTCAGACTGTAGATATCTTCAGCCGATAGCTTGAGTCCAAGTTCAGTCATCTTGCCCATATTTAATTTCTCAATAAGTGGCAGCAGCCACATACCCTCATCTGCTCTTGCTTTGGTGCCAAAACTGAGAACAAGGATAACTAATAGTGCAAACAATTTTTTCATAGAATATAACTTGTTTAGATTGATTTTAAATTGCGTGGCAAATATAGCTTTATTAAATTTAGAAAGAAATGATCAAAATTTGAATTTCATCTGGGTATCCAGAAGAGCAAAGGATTTTCTATGGAAAGAGGTTATTCCGTATTTTCTTATTGCTGCCCTGTGCAGGCTTGTCGGATAACCTTTGTTCCTGTCCCAGCCATATTCCGGAAATCTGGCATGGATCTCTTCCATATACTCATCGCGGAAAGTTTTTGCCAGAACAGAGGCAGCAGCAATTGAGAAATACAACCCATCGCCTTTAACTATTGTTTTGTACCTGATGTTTTTATATGGGAAAAACCTGTTCCCGTCAATAAGAAGGAACTGGGGCTCTTTCTCCAGACCTTCAATAGCCAGGTGCATAGCTTTTATGGACGCCCTTAGTATATTCATTTCGTCAATCTCATTATTATCGACAAAGGCTACTTTCCAGGCAACAGCAGCATTTATTATCTCATCTTTTAACAGCGCTCTCTGTTTTTCAGTAAGCTTCTTTGAGTCGTTCAGAACAGGATGTTTGAATTTTTTTGGAAGGATTACTGCAGCAGCTACCACCGGGCCTGCAAGACAACCTCTTCCGGCTTCATCACATCCCGCTTCAACCAGGTTATTATAAAGAAATGATTTAAGCATCAGGGACTTTTGCAATATTTTGAATTGTAAATAAAAGAAATATTATAAGCTTCTGAAAGTATAATATGAGTAAAAGTGGTACTTGTTTCGGAAAGATGATAACAAAAATTTATCTATTGGTCACTAAAAAATTATGTTTTGTCAAATATTTAACTATTTTTGAAGCCCCGGATTCATATTGACATGTTTAAAGCAACCTGGATTATAATACTATTATCATCACTGGGTTTGGCAAATTGTCTGCATGCGCAGCAATTGTCGCATCAGGTTATTGTGCCCGTTGCAGGCGTTCTGTCGTCGAAAGCAGTAAATTATTCTCAGACAGGAGGAGAGACTGCAGTAGAAATTATTGGCTGCACCTCTTATACTTTTACACAGGGCTTTCAGCAACCGGGTATTAAAGTTGCATCAATTGATCAGCCTGAGGGAAATGGTGTGGATGTGTATCCTAATCCGGTTATTGAGGATTTGAAGATTAAGTTATTTGGAAGTGATGCCCGCGATTTTATTATTGAGGTAATTAATATTTCAGGTACCATTGTGATATCTGAGAGGCTCTCTTTTGTTGGCGAGTTTAACTATGAAAGAATTATGTCTGTTGGCAAGCTGCCCAAAGGACTATATTTTGTAAGAATTTTAAGTACAGATAAATTAATAAGCAGAACATTTAAAATTGAAAAAATGTAATCAACGCTGATAAGGATATGAAAAATCTTAAGCTGTTTATCTTGTTTTTCTTATTGCCGTCCTTTTCTGCAGGAAGCTACGGGCAGGATAAAGTACCTTTTGGGATTCATTATCAGGCTGTAGCCAGGGACAATTATGGTAAAGAGCTGGCAAACACCAGGATCAATGTGAGGTTTTCAGTAATATCAGGCGACCCTACAGGGGGTACACTTGTTTACCAGGAACTTCACAGGGATGTTATTACATCTCCGTTCGGAGTTTTTTCCCTGGTGATCGGACATGGAGAACCCTCATCAGCAGCTACATATGAGAATCTTTCGGATATTTTGTGGGAAACGGATTTTCATTATCTTAAAGTTGAAGTAAAATTCGGGAACGATTTCATCGACATGGGCATCATGCAGTTTTTAGCCGTTCCATATGCCCTCTACGCTCAAAAATCACTTGAACCTGGTCCGCAGGGTCCACGTGGAGAAATAGGATTACAGGGAACACAGGGCCTTCCGGGGCAAAAAGGAGACCAGGGCGACCCTGCTTCAGATGATCAGACATTATCTTTCGATGGGACAAACCTGTCAATATCAGTTGGAAATGACGGCTCCAGCAGTACGGTTAACCTTTCAACACTGAACCTTCCGCACACCCTTTCAATACTTGGAGATACCCTTTCAATATTCGGAGGCAATAAGGTAGGTTTGCCTAACCATCTCCAGGATATTTCAATTGATATCAATAATAAGATCAGATTATCAAAGTCAACATCAGAAATCGACATGACAAGGTTTCTTGATGATAAACAGCAGTTGAGTTTTAATAGTGTAGATAATACACTTAATATTTCCGGAGGGAACTCTGTTGATCTGACCCCGATGAAGCAGGATCTTCTCTTAACAGGAAACACACTGTCAATCACAAATAAACTGACACCTACAGCTATTGATCTGACAAAATACATGCAGCAGCTTACTTTTACCGAGGCAGACAGCAAGCTGGCTATCGCCGGAGGAAATACAGTTGATCTCAGCTCTCTTAAGAATGATGCCGATGCCGATCCAGCAAATGAGATACAGGACCTGATTCTCACGGATAATAAGCTTACTATCTCCAAAAAAACCTCTCCTACAGAAATCAACCTGGCTCCTTTCCTCGATAATACCGATAATCAGACAATAAGTTATAACGCAGCAACGAACACAATTTCACTTACAAACGGAGGAAGTGCAAACCTGGGGAGTATGGTTGCTTTTAGGGCTACAAAGGATGTGTCTGAGACTAAAACAACATTTATGTCTGACTATGATTTTGTTGCTGCTAATGAAGAGTATGATGATGGTGGGGTTAATTCATTTTCCAATGGGCAATTTACAGCCCCTTTTTCAGGCATATACACATTCGTTGTTGGCTATAATGCGACAGGAACTGGGGATGCAAGGGTATTAAAGATTTTCCTAAACGGGTCACTGTATGAAATTCTTAACAGTGGAATTGCAGGAGGAACATCAATAACAAGACAGACAACCATGAAGTTATCTGCTTTAGATAAAGTCAAGGTTGTAATAAATGTAGGTACTGGGTTTGAGACAGGTACAGGCTCCTTTTCCGGCTACCGGGTTTATTAGAATCGGAATAAATAAACGCCATTTTATTTAATCATCTTTTTAAACGTTCTTTAGATCAGTGTTTTAGTCCGATCGTAATTTCTGATCGGATATAGCCCTGAATACTGCCAGGCAAAACACCAGCGCCGCAAAGATTCCTGCAATATTGCTATAGATGTCTTTCAGGTTGAATGCCCTTCCCGGTATTAATATCTGGTGCCATTCATCAAGTACCGCAAACAGAATCAGGGTTAATGTTATCAGAATAATCTTCTTACTGCTCAATCTGAATTCACTGCCGGTGAACGTCAAAAAGGCCAGTCCGGCAAGCAAACCATATTCACAGAAGTGTATCAGGTAGTCGAGTCTTATGTCTGATTTTTGGGTATGGATTCTCAGGGTTGGAAGTGATGCTACTGATGAGATAATAATTATTGTCAGCACCCAGGCAACCAGAAAATATCTGGCATAAGGACGGATAAAGATGATCAGTCGTAGCATCAGTTTTATTTAAGAACGTCAAAGTTAAATTTTTATTCCTGCAACGAGTATATCATCAACCTGTTCTTCATCTTTTCTCCAGTCAAGATGTGTTTTATAAAGAGTCTCCTTAATTTCATCCATCGGCCTGTGGCTGATGCTTGTAAGCAGCAGTCTGAAGTTTTTGGAAAGGAATTTTCCTCCGTCTGATCCGATCTGATCAGAGTATCCATCTGAAAACAAATATAATACAGAGCCCTGGGGCACTTCCAGTACCTGGTCGGTAAAACTTTTTTCACTCAGGTAAATGCCTATCGGGTTACGGGTCGCTTTTAGTTCAGTAAGTGTTTCGTTATTAACGATATAAATCGGATTATTGGCTCCTGAATATGTTACTTTCCCGGTGCTTTTATCGATCATGCAAAATGAAATATCCATTCCATCTCTTGCCTCACCTTCTTTTCCTGTCTGGCGCAATGACTTTTTTATCCGTTCGCGCAATTCATTAAGGATATCTGCCGGAGTAAATTCGCCTGCCAGCAGACGGTCTTCGTTCAGGTTCACAATATCATTAATATGCGACATTCCGAGCATACTCATAAATGCCCCGGGAACTCCATGCCCTGTACAATCGGCGACACAAATCATAATTTTCTGTTCGCTTAGTTGTCTTATCCAGTAAAAATCACCGCTTACAATGTCTCTCGGGAGGTAAAGGATAAATGAATCAGGAAGGATCTCTTTCTGCAATTCGTCAGGAGGCAACATCGCAGCCTGGATCCTTTTTGCATAGCGAATGCTGTCGGTTATTGATGTTTTCTGAATCTCAACAATTTCTTTCTGTCTATTAATCTCCTCTTTCTGTTTCTGTAATAACCTGTTGTCTTTTTTCTTAATGCTGAGGCTGCGAAGGATAAGAACAGCTATTATCATCAGTAGTATTGTTCCAATTATCAGTGAGTTACGGGTAGTTTGCAGGATTTTCTGATCTTTTCTCAGGATCTCATTTTCTTTTTCTTTTCTTTCTGTTTCAAACTGTGTCTGTATCTCCAGTATCTGACGCTGTTTTTCAACAGTCATCACCGAATCCCTGATAGACGAATACCTGTTCAGAAGTGTGAATGCACCTTTAAAATCTTTCATGCCTGAATATGTGAAGGCCAATTCGCGGTAGGCTTCTGTGAGAGCCGAAGGGGACTCTATTTCCCTGGCTATCGTCAAAGCTTCTTCAAGTTGAATCTTTGCTGCCCGAAAGTTATTCCCGTAGTTTTTCAGCCGGGCAAGGGCAATGAGCGACAAGGCATAATTCTCCCTGTTACCTGTCGACCTGTAAAGCGTATTGGCTTTTTCATAATTAATAGTGGCAGAATCTGTTTTCCCCGTATTTTCACAAAGCTGGGCTATTGAAAAATAGATGTTAGCCTCATCACCCGGGCTACTTAGTTTAGTACTGATTTTAAGCGCCTGTTTGTAAAAGTTAATTGCAAGAGAGTAGTTGCTTATCCTCTCGGCAGTCTGACCAAGTGAGCTGTATACCTTTAACAGACCAAGGTTATTTCCTGTCTTTTCAAATAGCGCAATTGCTTCTTCGTTATATTCCAGCGACATATCATAATTTCCCATCATGAAGTAAATATTTGCCATGCTGGTCTTACAAATTGCCATCAGCCTGGTATCGGCGATGGCTTCGCTTATTTCCCGGGCTTTCAGATAGTAAAACAGGGCGCTGTCGTATTTCATCTGGTTTTCGAACACTGTACCGATACAGATCAGCGATGTGGCCTCTCCACTTCTCCTGCCTGTCTCCCTGTTCATATTCAGCGACTTCATATAATAATCAAGAGCTTTGGAATAGTCGTTACTGTTGTGTGCCAGGATTCCAAGATTATTGTAGCATATAGCAATTCCCTGCTTATCATCTTCCTTTGCAAGAATATCAAGAGCCTTAAGATTATATTCAGTGGACCTTGAATAGTTACCCTTTACCTGCTCTATATTACCGAGCTGGATAAGGGAGTTACCCACCCCTCTTTTATAATTTAGTTTTTGTGCATCATCCAGTGCTTTCTGAGCAAACGTAAGCGACTTTTCAGGATCGGAGAACTGCAGCTCGTAGGCGATCCGGTAGTTTAGAATTACCTTTCCCGTATCGCTCTTCTCCGCAGCAAGTTTTGTTCTCAGACTGTCGAGTTTGTTTGCATACTGACCCTTTACAGAAATAATTATGAGACTTATTAGGCAAGTCAACAGGATATTTTTCATGCTTAATATATTATAAGCGAAAATTAGTAAAAACAGTTAAGTTACCAAAACAGCTGTAACATCTTGATCAAACCTGGTGAGGTTTGCGATAAATGAGTAAATTTGTCCAAAACTATAGTAATGATAACTAACGAACAGATAAAGGATTTATCGGGACGCCGCGATGCGTTAAGGAGGTATCTTTGACATTGAAGGTAAGCTTGAAATAATCAAAGAGAAGGAAAGTCTTTCGCAGCAGCCTGGTCTGTGGAATGATCCAAAAAAGGCTGAAGAGCTTCTTAAAAGTATTGCACAGGTAAAAAGCTGGACAACAGATTTTGCTAATATTAATACTGCAATCGACGACCTGGTTGTTCTTTATGATTTTTCCAGAGAGGGAGAGGCAAGTGAAGAAGATGTTGATAATCAGTATGATAAATGCTTGTCAATGATAGAGGATCTTGAGGTCAGGAATATGTTGCAGAAAGAGGAAGATCAGCTTGGTGCTATTCTGAAGATAAATTCAGGAGCAGGAGGTACAGAGAGCAACGATTGGGCAGCTATGCTGATGAGAATGTATCTCAGGTGGGCAGAAAGGAACAACTATAAGGTTAAGGAACTTGATTACCAGGCTGGTGACGAGGTTGGAATTAAGTCGGTGACCCTTGAAATTGATGGTGAAAGGGCATATGGATACCTGAAAAGCGAGAATGGGGTACACCGTCTTGTAAGGATATCTCCATTCAATGCCCAGGGAAAAAGGCAGACAACCTTTGCCTCTGTATTCATATCACCTCTCGTCGATAATAATATTGAGATAGAGATCAACCCGGCTGATATCTCGTGGGATACCTTCCGCTCAAGCGGCGCAGGAGGACAGAATGTGAATAAGGTAGAGACAGCTGTCAGATTAAAACACCAGCCAACTGGCATCGTGATTGAAAACCAGGAGACAAGGTCGCAGCTGAATAATAAAGAGAATGCCTTGAGAATTCTTAAATCGCAGCTCTATGAACTTGAATTACGAAAGCAGAAAGATGCACAGGCTCTGATAGAAGGGGAGAAGAAGAAAATTGAATGGGGCTCACAGATCAGATCTTATGTGCTTCATCCTTATAAAATGATTAAGGACCTCAGGACAAATCATGAGACAGGAAACGTTCAGGCTGTTCTTGACGGGGATCTGAATCCTTTTATAAAATCATTCCTGATGGAGTTTTCAGGCAGGTAGTTCCGGTTCCGTAAATTTCTGAATATGATAAATTTCATGATCAGAAGTTAGACAAATGCTTTAATTTGTATCGAAAATTGCAACAGTAGAAATAATGTCGAAAAAGGAAAAATTATTTAGTCAGTTTCCCCCGGTAACTACAGAGGATTGGATGAATAAGATAAATACCGACCTTAAGGGAGCTGATTTTAATAAGAAGCTTGTCTGGAAAACGAACGAAGGATTTGAGGTTATGCCATTCTACAGAATGGAAGATATTGAAAAACTGAGATATATTGATACTCTTCCCGGGGAGTTCCCATACCTGAGAGGCACAAAAGTCAAAGATAATAACTGGCTTGTCAGGCAGAATATAGAAGTGTCTGATTACCACGAAGCAAACACTAAAGCGCTTGCCATCCTGATGAAGGGTGTTGACTCAATTGGATTCATTATCTCTGATCCTGAGTCAGTTAACGAGGACAATTTCGAGATACTGCTGAGAGGCATACATCCTGAGGCAGTAGAGTTAAATTTCCTCTGTAACGGCAAAGCAAAAGAAATCCTTGCTATCCTGTATAAAATTGTGACAGACAGGGGACTTGATCCTCTGAGTATTAGAGGCGCAATTGAGGCTGATCCGCTAGGGCGCTTAGTCAGAAACGGGAAACTATGCGTTGATGTGGATGCAGGACTTGATTACCTGGCTTCTTTAACTGAAGCGTCGCTGGTGCTTCCTTCTCTGTGCACTATTCACCTGAATGCTAATGACTTCAGTAATGCAGGCAGTGGTATTGTGCAGGAGCTTGCTTTCGGATTATCAATGGGGAGTGAATACCTGGTACAATTATCTGAAAGAGGAGTTGCTGCGGCAACAGCAGCATCCAAGATGCGCTTCAGCTTTGGCACAGGATCAGATTATTTCCCTGAGATCGCAAAACTGAGAGCAGCACGATTATTATGGTCGGTGGTCACTTCGCGGTTTGAGAATTCACCAGGAGAGGCCATTAAAATGAATATCCATTCAGTAACAGGCAGATGGAACAAAACTGTCTACGATCCTTACGTAAATATGCTCAGGACCCAGACTGAAGTTATGTCTGCGAGCCTTGGCGGGGCCGACTCTGTTACTGTTGAGCCCTTCGATGTTGTATTCCGGCAGCCTGACGAATTTTCCGAACGCATAGCCCGGAACCAGCAACTCATACTGAAAGAAGAATCATATTTCGACAAGGTAGCTGACGCTGCTGCAGGTTCATATTATATTGAAAACCTTACTGCCCTGATAGCAGAAAATGCATGGAAATTATTTCTTGAGATTGAAGAGAACGGAGGCTTCCTCTCTTCACTGAAATCTGGGTTCATTCAGAAAAAGATTAGCGAATCCGTCGTAAGGGCGAAAAAAGATATTTCAGTAAGAAAAAAGATCCTTCTGGGAACAAACCAATACCCAAATACGGGAGAATCGGTCTCTCCATCTGTTGATTTAGAAAAACTATTCGGCACAATACCTCATGAACCGGATCTTGTTGTGGATCCCGTTATTCCTTTCAGAGGCTCTGAAGAGTATGATAAACTCAGAATTGCAGTTGACAAGGCATCAAAAAGGCCTGTTGTCTTTCTTTTGCAAGTAGGGAATGTTGCAATGAGAAAAGCGCGGGCTCAGTTCTCTTCGGGCTTTTTTGGCTGTGCAGGTTACAGTATTATTGATAACAATGGTTTTGACAATGTGGCTGATGGTATAAAAACGGCCCTCGATTCACAAGCCGATATTGTGGTAATATGCAGTTCTGACGAAGAGTATGCTGTTTACGCTCCGGAGATCTTTGCCAGCCTGAAAGATAAGTCACTTATAGTTATTGCAGGCAATCCTCCGTCTGCTGATGAATTACGATCAAAAGGAATAGACACATTCATCCATGTAAGATCCGACGTAATGGAGATACTTAGCAGTTTCAACCGCAGACTGGGAATCAGCCTGGAAGATCCAAACACCAGATTATGAGACCAAAATTCAGATATAGCGACCTTGATTCTCTCTCATTACCGGGAAAGCCTTTTGGTGATTGGGCGCGAGAGAACAATCTAATTAAAGACTGGGTTACTCCGGAACGTATACCAATTAAGAGTGCGTATACAAGAGAAGACATGACTGACATGGAACAACTTCACTATGCTGCCGGATTACCCCCCTATTTGCACGGCCCGTATTCAGGAATGTATGCAATGTTGCCATGGACGATCAGGCAGTATGCAGGATTCTCAACAGCAGAGGAGTCGAATGCTTTTTATCGCAGGAACCTGGCGGCAGGTCAGAAGGGGTTGTCTGTAGCATTTGACCTTGCGACACACAGGGGGTATGATTCAGATCATGAGAGAGTTGCCGGAGATGTAGGCAAGGCAGGGGTTGCAGTTGATTCAATACTTGATATGAAACTGCTCTTTGATCAGATCCCTCTGAATAAGATGTCAGTATCGATGACAATGAACGGTGCGGTTCTGCCGATAATGGCCTTTTATATTGTTGCTGCACTTGAGCAGGGAGCCAGTCTCGATGAGCTTAATGGCACCATTCAAAATGATATTCTGAAAGAGTTCATGGTGAGGAACACCTATATCTATCCTCCTGAATTCTCGATGAAGATTATTTCTGACATCTTTCAATACACTTCGGCTAAGATGCCAAAGTTTAATTCTATAAGCATATCGGGTTATCACATGCAGGAAGCAGGAGCTACCTGCGATATAGAGCTTGCTTATACGCTCGCTGATGGCCTCGAGTATCTGAGAAGCGGAGTAAAATCAGGTCTCGATATAGACGCTTTTGCCCCAAGGCTCTCATTCTTCTGGGCTATAGGGATGAACCATTTCATGGAAATAGCCAAGATGAGAGCTGCCCGTATGCTATGGGCTAAAATTGTAAGCGAATTTCATCCGAAAAACCCAAAGTCCCTGATTCTCAGAACGCACTGTCAGACATCAGGATGGAGCTTAACAGAGCAGGATCCGTACAATAATGTAGGAAGGACATGCATTGAAGCCATGGCCGCCGCACTGGGACATACGCAGAGTCTGCACACAAATGCCCTTGATGAGGCAATGGCACTTCCTACCGATTTTTCGGCGCGAATAGCCAGGAACACACAGATATATATACAGGAGGAGACACAGATTTGCAGGGCAATAGATCCATGGGCCGGTTCATATTATGTTGAGACACTTACTCATGAGATTGCCCATCGTGCATGGGAACATATTATGGAGGTGGAAAGCCTCGGAGGGATGGCCAAAGCTGTTGAATCGGGCGTGCCAAAAATGAGAATTGAGGAGGCTGCGGCACGTGCCCAGGCGAAAATCGACTCGGGTGTGCAGACAATTGTCGGGACAAATAAATACAGGCTCGAAAAAGAGGATCCCCTGGAAACACTTGAGGTCGATAATTCTGCCGTGCGCGACTCGCAGATAAAACGGCTTGCAAAACTGCGCAGGGAGAGGAATGAAACTGAGTGTCAGGCTGCCCTTGACGCAATAACAAGATCTGTTCAGACAGGCGAGGGAAACCTTCTTGAACTGGCAGTGGAGGCGGCATCAAAAAGAGCAAGCCTGGGCGAAATATCTTATGCATGTGAAAAAATAGCAGGGAGGTACAAAGCTGTGATAAGAACAATATCAGGAGTTTATTCATCTGAGTATAAGTCAGATGATAATTTCAAGGAAGCACGGGCACTTGTTACCCGGTTTGCTGAGAAAGAGGGGCGTCAGCCCAGGATAATGATTGCCAAGATGGGACAGGATGGGCACGATCGTGGCGCAAAAGTGGTGTCTACAGGTTATGCCGATATTGGCTTTGATGTCGATATCGGACCTCTGTTTCAGACACCTGCCGAAGCAGCTAAACAGGCAGTTGAGAATGATGTCCATATTCTTGGAGTGTCGAGCCTCGCCGCAGGCCATAAAACATTGGTGCCTCAGGTCATCAGTGAACTCAGGAGACTGGGCAGGGAAGATATTCTTGTAATTGCCGGAGGTGTTATTCCTCCTCAGGATTACCAGTTTCTTTATGATGCAGGAGTAGCTGCTATTTTTGGCCCGGGTACATCTGTATCAAAAGCAGCAAAACAGATTCTTGAGATATTACTTCATTCGTATGAATAAAAATAATATTTTAGCCTGACGCATCATTGATTATCATGCAACGTCTTTAGAAAGGATATAGTTAACATACTGACAAGGAATGAGTAATAATAAATACTAATAGTATCATGGAAGATGTAAAAAACAACGCAGGACAAAGTCTGGGGATAGCAGCCCTTATCACAGCGATAGTTACTTTTGTCCTTTCAGTTATTCCCTGTGTGGGATTAATTGCAATTATCCCCGGAATTATAGCAATCGTACTTGCATCGGTGGGACTGTCGCAGGCAGCAAAAAATGATTCCCCACGCGGATTGTTAATAGCGGGACTTATAATTGCCATTCTGGCTTCGCTGATCTCTGTTTCACAGGTATTTGTTGCCGGCAAAATAGCACAGAAAGCTGATAAATGGCCAATGGATATTCAGAATATAATTGACGATGTGCAGGATAATGTCATCAAGGACATTGAAGATGCCAATATCTCAATTAAGGTTGAAAGTAACGGTGAAACGGTGGAGATAAATACCAGCACAAACAGAAATGATCTGGAGCAGAAGCTGGAAGACCTGGAAAGTGGAAAAGCACCTGATAATGACACCTTACAAAAGGAAAAGTAACACAAGCAACATGTTCAGGGAAAAGTTCAGGGATGAGCCTTACCTTATAATTAATATATTTTTTGCCGGAGTAATTGTGCTGATCCTTGCCTACTCCGGCATTTTTTCTCCTGAAAATAATAAATACCCGGTTATGTGCATCCATGAGAAAATTACCGGGGAACCATGTTTTTCATGCGGCCTCTCTCACAGTTTTTCCCTGATCGTCAGAGGACGAATCGACGAAGCGTACACATGGAATCAGTATGGAATGAGAGTATTTCTCTTTTTTGCTTCACAATTTATTCTCAGGGTAGTATTTTCTGTTTATTATATACTTTACGTGAATGTGCGGAGACAACTCATAATTATTGATTCAGTTGGCTCAGGAGTGATCTTTCTTTTATCATTCTGGCCCTTTATTTTTAGCATTATATCAGGCACCTTGTCAAGATTATAAGCTCAACCCAAGGGGGAAAAGGTTTTACTCCTTCCCCTTTTGGGGGAAGGCCGGGAAGAGGGTAATTGAATAAAGATAACCTGAAAAAAACATCAATTATGAAGTTTAAAGAATTGTTACATAAATCCTGAAGAACCACATAACAGGCAGAAGTGGCACGGTATTTAGTGTTGTGCCGGGCATTAATCCTCAGAATCATTTAGAATGTCATACAAAATATTGGTTTCGAACCCTTTAGAGACACCATATCTATGTAGTTTAGCCTTCAGTTCATATTGATTCTTTGCCTTAACAAATTTACGGTGACTGTTGATATTCTCCCTGATAAAATTTTCATATTCATTATTATCAATAGAATCAAGAGCTGATTTGACTACCTCTGAAGGAATGTGCTTTGCTTTAAGATTAGCGGCAATTTTTACTTTTCCCCACTTATTGTATTTGAATTTATCTCTTACATAAGCTGCTGCATAGCGGTTCTCATTAATGAAATTTTCATTCACCAGTTTTGTGATGATTTTTTCAACATCGCGAGTATTAATATCCCACGACACCAGGCTATGGCGAATATCATCGCAGCATAGTTCCCTTCGAGCACAGCGGGCCATTGCTTTTGACAGGGCAATATCATAGAGTCTGTTCTCACCCATTTTTTGTCCCTTTTACTATTCGTGCTTTGCCATTTATGTCTTTTACGACCTCAATTTTTGAGTATCCTGATGATTCAAGTAGCTGAACCATTTTATTACCCATCATTTCGTTTATTTCAAGATACAGATATCCATTCTGAAGAAGTTTCTTTTCCGCAAGCCGGAGGATTGCCCTGTAAAATACCAGGGGGTCAGAATCAGGAACAAACAGGGCCAGCGGAGGCTCAAAATCAAGTACATTCCTGTTCATATGCTTCTTCTCTGATGTCAGCACATAAGGAGGGTTGCTTACAATGATCCCGGCTTTGCCGGTCCTTCCCGGGTCAGGATTGAAAATATCTTCCTTTACGAATGATACTGACACCTTGTTGAACAGGGCATTCTCTCCGGCTATCCTAATTGCTTCATCAGAGATGTCAGTTCCAACCACCTCTGCATCCCGGAGATTCATTGCCAGTGCAATGGCTATGCACCCTGAGCCGGTACCCAGGTCAATTATCTTTCCCTGGTAATGCTGGTTTTCTTTAATTATAAGATCTACAAGCTCTTCAGTCTCCTGGCGGGGTATAAGCGTTGAGCTGTTCAGCCTGATGATGCAATCATAAAATTCGGTCTCCCCTAAAATATATTGTATTGGTTTTCCGCTTTTTAACTCTTTACATATATCAACTATTCTTGCCGACTGGAGGCTGCTTATTTCGATATTTTTCAGATGCAACTGATGCAACTTTGTGACTTTAAAGACTGTCTTAATAATAATATTGGCAAGAGAACTTATTTCAGGTTCCTGATATATATTTTTGAGTTCCTTTGCCAGGAATAATCTGACATCCTGTATTGTTAGTATATTAACACTCATAAGTCAAATTTAGCATTTTCATCGAAATGAAGGAGGCTGACGATATTAAATTCATGAGAAGGTGCCTTGAACTGGCTGTTAAAGCAGAAGGGATGACCTATCCCAATCCGTTGGTGGGTTCAGTTATAGTACATAAAGGGAGGATTATAGGGGAGGGGTATCATCTCAAGTCAGGCGGCCCCCATGCAGAAGTCATTGCAATAAATTCGGTTTCTGATAAATCAAAACTCCCTGATTCAACCCTTTATGTAAACCTCGAACCGTGTTCCCATTTTGGTAAAACACCGCCATGTGCCGATTTAATAAGAGCCAATGCCATTCCCCGGGTAGTGGTAGGAACAACAGATACGAGTGCTAAGGTTTCAGGCCAGGGAATCACAAAGCTCAGAAACGGGGGATGTGACGTTGTAACAGGTGTTCTTGAAGATGAATGCAGGAGGTTAAACAGAAGGTTTTTCACCTTTAATGAGAGAATGAGGCCCTACATAACTCTTAAATGGGCACAGAGTGCCGATGGGTTTATTGATATTCTCAGATCAGAAGAACATAAAACAGAACAGACATGGATCTCGGGAAAACCTGAGAGGGTTCTTGTTCACAAATGGAGAGCAGATGAAGAGTCAATACTAGTTGGCGCGGGTACTGTAAGAGCAGATGATCCGAAGCTAAACGTAAGAGAGTGGAAGGGAAACGATCCGTTGAGGATCATTTTAAGCAGCTCAGGATCGGTTGACAAAGACAGGGCGATCGCCGGAACAAAAGGTATGCTTATTGTTTTCACACATAACAATGATGCTGTTTTTGAAAACGGAGAGAAAGTATTACTTGACAAGAAAATACCTTCCTCAGAACAGGTTGTCGCTTACCTTTATAAAAGGGGTATTCAGTCGCTGTTTATTGAGGGAGGCGCTCAGGTGCTTAACCATTTTATCGAAGGCGGATTATGGGACGAAGCCCGTATATTTACAGGGTATGAGAATTTTCATGAGGGAGTGGCAGCTCCGGTTTTAAAGGGAAAAAAAATGTCACAGACTGCTTTCGGCAGATGTCTGCTTGAAATCTTTGCAAACGATTTAATTTAGAATCCATTAAAGGTTGATAATTAGAATTAAAATTTCTATTTTTGTTAGTTCGAGACGTTTATAATTTTGTTTTACGACTATGAAGAAGCGAATAATTTTTATTGCAGCGTTGATTGCCATCTTTTCTATGGCCACTTTTGGGCAGAATGCCAAAAAGTATTACAAAGCCGGAACAGATTTTGTTTTAGGCATGAAGTATGAAGATGCTATTGCGCAATTCACCAGCGCGATTGGTATTGAGCCTTCCGAGCCAGCCTACTATATAGCCCGGGGAGAAGCCTATAAGATACTGAAGAATTATGTTGAAGCAAAATCAGATTTTGAAAAGGCAATAGTATTTGCTCCAAAAGATCCTGATGTGTATGTCATGATGGGAGAAGTTTGTAACAAGATGGGTAATTTTGATCAGGCTCTTGTGTACCTTAATCACGCCTCTGATCTTGATAAGCGTAATAAAAATGTATACCCTGAGAAGGTGATAACCTTAATAGGGCTCGTGAAGCTTGATCAGGCTCTTAAAGTATCCGACACGGCAATCATCATTGGCAACACTCCAATGGACTATTTTTCAAGGGGAGTCATATACAAAAAGCTTGGGAACGATCTTATGGCAAAAAAGGAGTTTGAGAAATCAATATCCAAAGATAAAAAGATTGCAGAACCACGTCTGGCGCTTGCAGAAATCCTTATCACATCCAATCCGGCAGAAGCTATGTCACAATGCAACGAGGTACTCAAGAACAGTGAGTTTAACACCGATGCTTACCTGATGCGAAGCAGGGTATATATGAGAAACCTTGATTATCCGAATGCAATAAATGATCTCTCAAAAAATATTCTTATTGACCCCTCATATGCCGCCTTTTACCTCTACCGTGGAAATGCATACCAGGGCTTCAACCAGCATGCCAATGCCATTAATGATTATTCGAAATATATTTCTCTTAAACCTGACGATCCCGATGCTTTTTTTGCCCGGGCAAAGTCGTACGAAGAGATTTTAAACTTCGATAAAGCCCTTGAGGATTACCAGAAAATCACTGTGCTGTCGGAATTTGACATGAATGCAAGAAAGATGCTGAAAGAAGCACAGGTCAGACTATATGAGCTGAACAGGGAAAAAATTGCACCTGAGATCTCTCTCGTGAGCCATGTTCCTGTAAAAGGAGCTATTGAGATAAAAGGAGATAAGAGCGCAATACTTATTTCAGGAAAAATAAAGGACAAAAGTAAGATCAAATCATTTTTAATAAATAACGGGCCCGTTACTATTGCTGCAAAAGACGGGGAATATGAATTCCTTTCAAATGTTGATGTGAGCAGTATTGATAAGATAACACTTGTTGCCACCGACGATTATGATAATGAAACAGTTGTAAATTTTGCACTTGAGAGGACCGAGATTAATCCTCCGCAGATTCTTCTCATAGCCCCTTATACATCAGAAGATGGGCAGGTTTTTCTTGATTCACCTACTCCAAATATTGCAATACAGGGTAAGATTACTGATGAGAGCCAGATCAAGTCAATAACAATAGGTGATATTACAGCAAGTTACCGGCGCGATGAACTAAATCCTGGTTTCACAGCTATACTTGATATCTCTAACCTGAATAAATTTACAGTGGTTGTTGAGGATATTTACGGAAACCGCCGCGAAACGGAGTATAAGCTTAACAGAGATGGAGCTGAGATTGCTGCCAATAATCCGATGGGAAGGACATGGGTCGTATTTATTGAGAATTCAAGTTATGAGACTTTTGCCAGTCTTGACGGACCAATAAAGGATGTTGGTACAATTCAGAGGGCACTTGCTAATTATCAGGTTCATAATATTATCCATAAAAAGGATATGACAAAGGCAGAGATGGAGCGATACTTTAATATTGAGCTTCGCGACCTTGTCAAGAAAAACCAGGTAAAGTCTTTATTAGTCTGGTATGCGGGCCATGGGAAATTCATCAACGAAATTGGTTACTGGATCCCTGTTGATGCCAAAAGAGATGATGAATTTACATATTTCAATATAAATGCACTTAAAGCAGGTTTACAGGGCTATGGAGATGTTGTTATTCATACTCTGGTTATATCCGATGCCTGCGAATCAGGCCCTGGCTTCTATACAGCTATGCGTTCATCCGGGACAATTCCAACATGTGACAATACAATTGTGGCTGGAGCAAAATCAGCCCAGGTTTTCTCCTCTGCCGGATATGAACTTGCTGTTGATAACTCGAAATTCACTGCCACTTTTGCAAATACTCTTATGAACAATAAGAACGCCTGCATCCCAATAGAGACAATAGTTAAGTCTGTAACTGAGGCAGTTGCTACGGAGACCGGGCAGAAACCTAAGTTCGGGAAGATACAGGGGATGGAGGATATGAACGGCACATTCTTCTTTATCGCAAAATAGATCTCATATGTCAGTCATAAAAGTCTTTAATCGCCAGGCATTAATTATTGCCTGGCTTATGCTTTTATTCCCTGTTACCTCTCTACAGGTAAAAGCACAGAACTATTTCTTTGATAATTATGGAATTAAGCAGGGACTAAGTGAACAGAAAGTGTACTCCCTCCTTCAGGATTCTAAAGATTATATCTGGCTTGGAACAGCTAATGGTGTATCGCGGTTCGACGGAAAAAAATTCGAAAATTTTACTACCCGTGATAATATTGCACCAGGCGGTGTGAAATGTATAATTGAAGATTCGTTGGGTTATATCTGGTTTGGTCATCTGAATGGAGGGATCTCCCGCTTTAACGGGAGTTACTTTGAAAAGGCTTCTTTTGATTCGCTTGTAATAACAGGTGATGTTACGGGTCTGGCACAGACAAAGGATAAGATCTGGTTCACCTCTGCCAATGATGGCGCACTGATGGCCGATTTCCCTGTTAATGATATTGAGCATATCTCTGTGCAGCAGTTCAGAGGTAAAGATGGATTAAGTGACCAGGTATATGGAGTTACCCTTAACCGCGATGGTTCTTTCATATGTATTGCAGATGTTGGCTTAAGAAGGTATAATGAGGAGAATGGTAAGTTTGAGAACTACCGTATGCCTCATATGACCACTTATTTCAGTTCGACCTGCCTGCTTGAGGACAGTAAAGGAAATATTTGGTTCGGGACTTATAATGGCGGCATTTATAAATACCTGATGTCTGAAAGCAGGATGGAAGTTATTGACCTCCCAAAGGCAGGTATTGCAAGCAACTGGGTATCCTGCCTGGCTGAAGACAGTAAAGGTCGCATGTGGGTAGGAACCTGGGAAGGGGGCATAGCTGTAATAAAGGATGGTGAGATAAGTAAATTTGATGCGCAGAACGGGCTTAAACCTTCAAGGATATATGATATTATAGAAGATGTTGAGGGTAATATACTTATTGCCGATCAGAATAACGGCCTTACTATTTTTAAAGGTGATGCTTTTGGAACCATTAACGAGAAGGAGATACTTCCCGATCCTAATGTTAATGCAATCTATCAGGACAAAACCGGGGCACTTTGGTTCGGCACAAATGCAGGCATTTCAAGATATTACTTAAATAGTGATAAGAAGACGGTAATATATAATCAGGCATCTAATTCCATTTATGAGTATATAAGATTTTTCAGGGAAGACAGGGACGGAAACCTGTGGATAGGATCAAATGAAGGTGGGGTGATCCTTTATAATATGAAGACAGCAAAATTTGAGGCTCAGCCTTATATAAATTCAATTCTGCCTCGTATTGATCAGGTTACTGCACTGGAGATAGACAGGAAAAACCGGCTGTGGATAGGAACCGTTGAGGGTATTGCAGTGGGTACAATAAATGAACCGAATTTCCAGCGATATACTCTGGTCGATAGTCTTACAATATTTGGGATCACTGCTCTCTATTGCGATCCAAATGGTGACATGTGGATCGGAACGGAACCGCGGGGAGATAAACCCGGGCTGATTAAATTCGATGCTGCAAAGGATGATTTTATATCTGTAACAGCCCTTCCCGGAATTAAGCCAAAAGCATTTGTGATGGATGATAAAGGAGTGTTGTGGATTGGAACAGGAGAGGGGGTGATAGCATTCAGAAACGACTCGGTAATTGCGACAGTAAACCAGAGCGACGGTCTTTTATCAGACAACATTAATCTTTTGACTTCAGGGAATGATGGTAGTATCTATATTGGTACCAACAATGGTTTGAACAGATATTTCCCTGAAACAAACAGAATATTCTCCTACACCGAAAGAAATGGGTTTACAGGAATAGAGACAAAGCCCAGTGCAGTATATAAAAGTCTTTCTGGCGACATATGGTTTGGTACTGCAAATGGCGCAACCAGGCTGAGTCCTGCAAAAACATCCACGGAAGAACTTCAACCTCTTACACATATAATGGGTATGAGAGTGAACTACGAAACACGGGAAATGATTCCGGGGATGAAACTAAGTTATAATGAGCGTTCTGTGCTGTTTGATTATTACAGTATATGTTTAACTAACCCCGATGTTGTCAGATATAAGGTAAAGCTCGAAGGAGCTGATGATGACTGGCAACCTGTAACCGATCAGACCAGGGCAATTTATTCAGCTATACCTCCGGGGAAGTATACTTTCAAGGTTGTAGCAAGAAATAGCCAGGGGGTATGGAACAGCGAGCCCGTAACATTTAGTTTTACGATAAAACCTCCGTTTTACCTCACATGGTGGTTCATAATGATGTCGGTCATATTTACAGTGGTAATTGTGGTCATGTATATTCATATCAGGGAACAAAACCTGGTAAAGGAGAAGATCGTCCTTGAGCAAAAAGTCAAAGAGAGAACAGCAGAGGTGGTACAGAAAAGCATGGAAATTGAAGAGAAAAACAGGGATATTACCGCAAGCATCCGGTATGCAGAGCGGATCCAGCGTGCCATGCTGCCTCGCGAGGATACATTTCTAGACACGTTTGTGCTTTTCATGCCAAAAGATATTGTCAGTGGCGATTTTTACTGGATGTACGATACCGGTGACAATCAGTTTATTGCTGTATGCGATTGCACGGGCCATGGGGTTCCGGGCGCTTTTATGTCAATAATTGGCCATAACTCTCTCAATAAGGTTGTCAGAGAATATGGGATTACCAGACCTTCAGCAATACTTGATCAGCTTAATACCGAAGTACTGAAAGCATTGATGCAGAGGAATGAGGAGATCATTAATGATGGGATGGATATGGCACTAGTTGCTTTCAACAGGAAAAACTTCACACTTGAGTTTGCCGGGGCCTATAACCCTGTTTATGTTGTCAGGAATGGAGAGGTATTCACTTATAAGGGGAACAGATTTCCTATTGGGATGACTGCTGTAGGCGATAAAAAGAACTTCTCCAATCAGATCATCGATATTCAGAAAGGAGATATGATTTATATGTGTTCGGATGGGTATGCTGACCAATTCGGTTCATCTGAAATAAAAAAATATAAATCGGGGAATGTCAAGCAATTATTATCTGAGATATGGCATCTTCCTGTTAATGAGCAACGCGACAGGCTTGAAAAAGAGATTCTTGAATGGAGAGGCGAACTCGATCAGGTTGATGATATATTGTTTGTCGGAACAAGAATTCCTTAGGCCTAAATCTTTGCAATACTGCGGGCATCGTATTGCCAGCTCTCATTTTTCGCAATAATGTCAAGTACCTCTTCAGGGGTGTTGGCTACCTGCCACATGCCCTTATGCTCATATCTGAGGAAATGCCCGGCAACCATATGGTCAATAAAATCTATGAGTGATTTATAAAAGCCGAGTGTATTAAGGATGATTATAGGACCTTTGAAGAGTCCCAATTGTTTTAGGGTTATAGCTTCTGTCAGCTCTTCCAGGGTGCCTACACCTCCCGGAAGTGCTACAACAGCATCTGCCAGGGCAAACATCTGCTTTTTTCTTTCCCCCATATCCTGGGTAACGATCATCTCTTTCACATCAGAATGATCCCATCCTTCGTCTTTCATAAATGAGGGTATAACTCCGGTTATTGTTCCCCCATGCTTAAGAACAGAATCAGCAAGTTTGCCCATTAGACCGATCCCTCCTCCTCCATAAACCACTTCAATTTTAGCCATGGCTAACAAGGTGCCAAGTTTTGATGCAGCAATTGCATATTCATTGTCAATACGACTGCTGGATGAGGCAAAAACACAGATTGTCATGGAGCTGGTATTAAAAAGGCCGTTACAGAAAAACAGAACGGCCCGATTGTAAGAAAAAAGACATTAAATAAGTGCATTCAACTTTGTGACAAAATTGCTCTTTGGTACTGCCCCTACCTGTTTATCAGCAATCTTACCATCTTTGAAGAACAATATTGTAGGAATGTTTCTTATCCCATATTTTGCAGCAACACCAGGACTGCTGTCAACATCGCATTTCACAACAAGAGCCTTGCCGATATAATCCTTTGACAACTCTTCAATAATTGGGGCTATCATCCTGCATGGTCCGCACCATTCTGCCCAGAAATCAACCACAACTGGTTTGTCTGATTTGATGACAACCTCCTCGAAGTTTCCATCATTTACCTCTAATGCCATAATTATTTAACTTTTAAAAATATATCATAAGTATCGCGGACAAAGATAGCTAATTAACTTTAAATTCAATGCCGGGATGATCCTCGAGATACGCTATAAACTCATTATTCAATCTTACCCTGATGGTTCTTGAAAACAGAGGGAGTGAGATCTTGTCATCGCTGTCGAGAAAAAGGAATCTCAGCTCTGTTTCTCCCTTATTCTCAAGAGCAAGCCCTTTAAGTTCGTTTATCATTTCAATACTGACGTTTTCGGGGTGTATTATGAGGGTGATTGATTTGATAAGTTCATCTTTAACGCTCGATAACAGATTAATTGTCTTAATCTTAAATTCAATCTCATCTTCTTTAAATCTTCTTTTTTGTACTCTTCCCTTTATTAACAGGTAATAACCGGTAGTAAAGAATTTACTGTTATCAATAAATTCTTTATCAAACAGCATAAACCTGAACGAGTCGGTATAATCCTGCAGAGTAAAGGAACCGTATGGTTTCCCATTTTTCCCGATCCCGTTTCTGGTTTCGGTAACCATCCCTGCAACCACAACGTCTCTTTCGAGGTACTCTCTGAGGTTTTGAAGATCGGCGAGTGTTGCTGTAGCAAAATTATTTATCTCGAGTTTAAAATCGTCGAGGGGATGAGAAGAGAGGTATATCCCTATAACCTCCTTTTCCCTGTTTAGCTTTTCAAGCTTAGGCCAGTCAGGACAGAAAGCTGGTTCTGGTTTAACCATATCAAAACCGCCAACTTCTCCAAAGAGAGACTGTTGGCTTGAGTTTTTTAAGTTTTTTGCATTATTCCCATACCTTATAAGGCTTTCGATGAAGCTTGATCCTTTTGTGTCGAGAGAAAAGTACTGTGCCCTGATAATTGAAGAGAAACAGTCAAATGCTCCTGCCACAGCCATTGCCTCCAGATTTTTTTTGTTTAAGGAATTAAGGTTCACTCTTTCAACAAGGTTGTAAATATCTTTATAAAGGCCATTTTTCTCCCTCTCTTCAATAAGCTGCAGAACAGCACTTTCGCCGACTCCCTTTATTGCACCCAGCCCAAACCTGATGTTCCCATCCTTGTTAACTGTAAACTTCACATTACTCTCATTAACATCAGGTCCCAGCACATCCATTCCCATTCTGCGGGTCTCATCCATGAAGGTGGTGATCTTTTTAATGTCACTTATATTCCGGCTGAGAACCGCGGCCATATATTCGGCAGGATAATTGGCTTTAAGATAACCGGTCTGGAATGCTACCAGTGCGTAGCAGGTTGAGTGTGATTTATTAAAAGCATATTGAGCAAAGGCCTCCCAGTCTGACCAGATCTTAATTACAATGTTTTCATCATGCCCGTTTTTTGCACAACCCTCCTGGAATTTCAGTTTCATCTCATCCATTATGGAGCGTTTCTTTTTCCCCATAGCCTTCCGGAGTGAGTCAGCCTGTCCTTTGGAAAAACCAGCCAGCTCCTGCGATAATAACATCACCTGTTCCTGGTAAACAGTAATTCCATATGTATCATCAAGGTATTTCTCCATAACCGACAGCGGATAGTCGATTTTTTCAGTACCGTGCTTTCTCCGGATGAATTTTGGAATATATTCCATTGGTCCGGGACGATAAAGAGCATTCATTGCAATCAAATCTTCAAACCGGTTTGGTTCAAGATCCTTGAGGTATCTCTTCATCCCTGTTGATTCAAACTGGAAAATACCTGTAGTCTCACCATTGCTGAAGAGCTCAAAAGTCTTTTTATCGTCGAGGGGCAGGGTGTCAATATCAATATCAATCCCTTTCGACTTTTTTACATTATCCAGGGCATCTTTAATGATTGACAGAGTTTTCAGGCCCAGAAAGTCCATCTTAAGCAGACCAACCGATTCAACATGACTTCCGTCGTACTGAGTGGCATACAGATCAGTATCCTTTGCTGTGCATAGTGGAATATAATTATCGAGGGAGTCTTTGCCGATAATAATACCACATGCATGAACTCCTGTTTGTCTTACAGATCCTTCAAGTACTGCGGCATATTTTAAAGTCTGAGCAATAAGTTTATTGGAAGATTCTTTCTCTTTAGCGAGCTCCGGAACCTCTGCAAAGGCTTCGGCAAGGGTTATTCCCGGGCGATCGGGGACCATCTTGGCAAGTCTGTCAGCGTCAGGCAAGGGCAGCTTCTGGACCCTCGCAATGTCCCTGATAGCCATTTTTGCAGCCATTGAGCCGAAGGTGATAATATGGGCAACTTTGTCGTGGCCGTATTTATCAACAACATATCTCAATACAGATTCTCTTCCGTCTTCATCAAAATCAATATCGATATCAGGCATTGATATACGGTCGAGGTTTAGAAAACGTTCGAACAGCAGTCCATATTTAATCGGGTCAATATCTGTTATTCTGAGACAGAAGGCAACAGCTGAACCTGCTGCAGAACCTCTTCCCGGGCCAACCGATACCCCCATTTCCCTGGCAGCACGAAGAAAGTCCTGAACGATCAGAAAATACCCCGGAAATCCCATCTTAGCAACCATTTCCAGCTCAAAATCAAGTCTTTCAGTCTGCTCCTGTGTAAGAGTACCCCATCTTTTTTCAGCCCCCTTATATGTCAGATGCCTGAGATACTGGTCTTTATCAGTATAACCTTCGGGTAGCTCAAACTCCGGCATTATAGGATCATGGTCGAGTTTATATTTCTCAATCTTTTCTACCAATCCGGCAACATTATCAATGGCTTCTGGAATATCATTGAAGATGGTGCGCATCTCAGTTTCGCTCTTAAGATATTCCTGTTTGGAATATCTTAACCTGTTGGGATCATCAAAATCCTTTGCAGTATTAATACATATCAGTCTGTCGTGAGCTTCGGCGTCTTCAGCATTTATGAAATGGACATCGTTAGATGCGATTATTTTAACATTATGCTTCGCCGAGAGCTTCTTAAAGGCCTCTACCACTTTCTGTTGTAAAGGGAAAGCTGATCTGTCGGCTTCAGGATCGTATGTCTCATGCCGCTGAATTTCAAGGTAGAAATCTTCCCCGAAAATATCGAGGTACCTGTTCAAAGCTGCTTCAGCTCCTGTGATGGTGCCATTAAGTATTTCATCCTGGATCTCTCCGGCAAGGCAGGCTGAAGAAGCAATAAGCCCTTCGCTGTATTTTGCCAGCAACTCCTTATCAATACGTGGTTTGTAGTAAAACCCTTTTATCCAGGCAATAGAGACTAGTTTGATGAGATTTTTATATCCGGCAAGATTCTTGGCCAGGAGGATCAGATGGTCGCCTGACCGGTCCTCCTTAACATTTACCTCGCCAATAGATCTTTTTGCAACATATATTTCGCACCCGATGATAGGTTTAATACCCTTTTTCGTAGCGTTATTATGAAACTCTTTTACTCCAAACATATTCCCATGATCGGTAATTGCAATTGCTTCCATTCCAAGCGATTTTGCTTTATCGATCAGCGAGGGGATACTTGATGCCCCATCGAGTATAGAGTATTGTGTATGAACGTGTAAGTGAGCAAATCCAGCCATGAGTGGGGTAAAGATATTGAGTTAGGTCAGTTCACAAAAATACACAAAATTGGATTAGTACAGGGGATACTTATCAACCCTTATTCAAATTTTTGAGTATCCGTTAATATGGGAAATAAGTAATAATCATTTGTTCAATACAATATTTACTGTTATCTTTGCAGCCACAATTTTTTAAACAGGTAAATTTAATAAGCGTAAGAATTAATGGCAGTTAAAATCAGATTAGCTAGAAAAGGCCGTAAGAAACTGGCCTTCTATCACATTGTGGTAGCAGATAGCAGATCGCCACGTGATGGCAGATACATTGAAAAGATCGGATCTTATAATCCGGTTACCAATCCGGCAACAATCGAACTTGATTTCGATAAAGCATTAGGTTGGCTGCAAAATGGCGCATTACCTACAGATACCTGTAGAGCTATCCTGTCTTATAAAGGAGTAATGATAAAGAAGCACCTTCTTGAAGGTGTGAAAAAGGGTGCATTCGATGAAGCTGAAGCAACAAAGCGGTTTGATGAATGGGTCGCTCAGAATGAAGCAAAGATTGAGGCAAAAAAGTCAGGCCTTGAGAAATCACAGGATGATGAACTTGGTAAAAAACTAAACCAGGAAAAGAGCATCAATGAAGCAAGATTAGCAAAACTTGCCAAGAAGAATGCCGATCTTGCAGCTAAGGTAGCTGCTGGCGACAAAGCTCTGGTTGCTGAAATTCTTGAAGAGGAGACTGCTGATGCTGAACCGGAAGTTGTTGAAGATTCTGTTGCTGAAGAGACAGCTGCTGATACAGTAGCAGATGCCGCTGGCGAAGATAAACCACAGGAATAGTTGAGTGGTCGTAAGGATCAATGATCCAATGACTTACAATAACAACATATTGCTTGGACGAATCACAAAAGTAAACGGATATGAGGGTGCCGTTACAGTTAAGTTAGAAAAATCTTATATTGAGAATATACCCCAGATGGAATCGGTCTTTCTTGAAATTGAAGGGAGACCGGTTCCTTTTTTTATATCTTCTTCAGGGTATTCCGGTGCTGACATCCTTAAACTTAAATTTGAGGATTATGATTCGATTGAAAAAATATCTGAGTTTACAGGCTGCAGAGTTTTTCTTACCACTGCTGTTCAGGTCGATGACATTCGTGAAAAGACAGAGGATCTTACAGGTTATACTGTTTTGACTCATGATGACACAGAGCTGGGAGTAATTAAGGAGATCATTCCTAATCCGGGACAGTGGTTGTTAAGTATCACAGCATCTGGCAACAGGGAGCTCCTGATCCCTTTCCACGAGGACTTTATAATAAGTATTGAGAATAATCGGAAGATCGTGGTAATGAATCTCCCGGAAGGACTGACTGAATTAAACTGAAATGTTTTTTTTGAACAACTCATCTATAGCAGGTTTCGTCAGGAGCCAGTCTGCAGACAAGGAGACCAGTGATTCATCAGACTTAACAAAAGTAAGCTTTGGAGTGCCAGGGAGAGGTGATATAAGCTATATTGGTTCGCCGAAAATAGCTGCAAGAGTTTCAGGGTCCGGGAAGGTAAGATCGAGGTGAGCTAACTCCTGATTATTTTGATTGTACCGTTTTTATCCAGTTTGATTATCGGAGAAGCTGTACACTTGGTTTGATCATCCTGACGGTGCTTTACAACATAGTCAGCAGCCCTGATAACTGAACCAGCAATTTCACTGAAATTTCCGGGTGATGGCTCATTACTTAAATTAGCTGATGTTGAGATAAGAGGCTTTCTGAACCTGCTTATAAGTTCATTGCAGAATTCATCATGACAGATCCTAATTCCAACCGATCCATCTTCACTGCAGACTCCATTTGCAAGGTTTCTACCATCGGGCAGGATCAAAGTGAGAGGGGTATCTGTCACGGCGGTTAGCTCAAATGCGATTTCCGGGATTTCTTTTACATATCTTTCCATCATAGTGTCGTTGTCAACAAGAATCAGCAGACTTTTACCGGGTTGTCTGGCCTTTATTTTGAATATTTTTTCAACAGCAGCCTGATTTGTTGCATCACAGCCTAATCCCCAAATTGTATCAGTAGGGTAAAGAATTACGCCACCGTTCCTAAGAGTATTAAGAGAAAGTTTTATGTCGTCGGCGAAGATCATTGCGTTTAAGTTACTTTGCGGTCCCGTTATTGTTGAGATGCATTAGTTTCTTATACTTAAGGAATGCTGATTTTGCGTAGATTGAGCATATCCGATAGCCATTGCGGCCATCGAGAAATCCGCCCTTAATGATATATGATCTGATAAATCCCCAGATAGAATGAATATAAGGAGTAAAGAAATAAGCTTTTTTCCCGGCCCGATGAAACTCTTTGGCGCCAATAAGAGCGTATTTTGTCATTCTTTCTACATGTTCCTCGGGAGAGTTACATACCCAGTGAAGTAAATCTCCACTTAACTTACCAACTTTATATCCATTTGACATAATAAATTTTTCGTGGATATTCAGTTTTCCAAACTCCCCTTTATCAGAATAAAAAAGCCGCAATTGTTTATTCGGATACCATTCTGAGTATTTCATCCATTTCCCGCAGTAATAATTTCTGCGGTTCACATAATAACCGTTATATTGCCAGTTCCCTTTAAGAGCAAGTATCGATTCCTTAAGTGTGTCGCTTAGCGCTTCGTCAGCATCAAGCGATAACACATTTCTGTAGGTAGCGAGGCCAATAGCAAAATTCTTCTGGTCTTTATAGCCTTCAAATTTATGTTTTACGAACCTGACATTATATTTATTACAGATTTCCTCAGTTGCATCGGTAGAATATGAATCTACAACAACAATTTCATCAGCAATCCCATTTAGTGAGGCAAGACATTTCTCAATGAAAAGCTCTTCATTATAGGTGATAATTACTGCAGATATTTTTGGCATACAAGAACTTTCATTTGAGTAGGGGCAAAAGTAATATAAATCTGCAAATCTGAGGCAAAAAAACCTGATTATTTAAGAATGGGCAATGTATGTGGCACTTATTTCCCCATTCATTGTCAGATAAATAAACAAATCAGGCCGGGATATCGTATTCTCTCAAGGCTTCATTAAGAGAAGTCTTTTTGTCGGTTGATTCTTTTCTTGATCCGATAATCAATGCACACGGAACACCGAAATCGCCGGCAGGAAAACTTTTCATATACGATCCCGGGATTACAACTGACCTTGGTGGCACATAACCCTTATATTCCGTTTTGTTTTCAGATGTTACATCAATTATTTTTGTACTGTTGGTAATAACAACGTTAGCCCCAAGCACTGCTTCCTTTCCAATGTGAGCACCCTCAACAACAATACACCTTGAACCTATAAAACAGTTATCTTCAATTATTACAGGCGCGGCCTGTATTGGTTCGAGCACTCCTCCTATGCCCACACCACCACTTAGGTGCACATTCTTCCCAATCTGGGCGCAGGAACCAACAGTGGCCCATGTATCAATCATTGTCCCTTCGTCAACACGGGCACCTATGTTGACATATGAAGGCATTAAGATAACGCCGGGAGCCAGATAGGAGCCATACCTGGCAATGGCATGAGGTACAACTCTTACGCCCAGCGACATATAGTTTCTCTTCAATGGGATCTTATCGTGAAACTCAAGCGGGCCTGCCTCATAAGTCTCCATTTTACGTATGGGGAAATAGAGAATAACCGCTTTTTTGATCCATTGGTTCACTATCCATCCATTTCCGGTGGGTTCTGCAACTCTTATAACACCTTTATCAAGTAGTTCAATGGTTTTGTTGATCTCAGCCTGAATCTCTTTTTCACTAAGGAGCGACCTGTCATCCCAGGCTTTTTCTATAAGATCTTTATTAATCATATCCATTTTTAAAATTTTGTGTAAAAGTAATAATGAAAGAGGAAAAAGTATCGAAGTTTTACACTTTATAAATTTCGAAAAATGGATTTTCATTTTTATTCTTTAAAAAACTGGCGTAAATTTGATATATGTTAGAGGATACTCTCTGCAAGAAGTAAATTGCATACTGGTAATAGTTCTTTTACTTAATACTCAAAGCCATGGGCAAGTACATTTATCTAACCTGCAATCCTGAAGCACTTGTTGCTTCAATGTTAGCTCCTGATGCATTTGGCATGTACCTTTCAACAGGTACAAAGAAACGAAACAGGGGTCAGGCTATCTTTTTCGAAGTTGATCTTGACCAGATTGTAAATTTTATTAATTGGGAGAGTCTGAATAAAAGATGCGTTGCCAAGCCTGATGGCAGTCCGAAGAGCTCTGTTTATATGTCGGTATACAAAGTTCTTGAAACAATTCCGCTGACAGCACTAAAAAGCCTTTATCTCACCACTGATAATGGATGTGTGCTGGAGTTAAAGAAAACGCAGTACAGCAATTCAAAAGAGGCTAAAAACGATCTTCATCTTTACCAGGAACTTTGTCCTGTAAATCCCATGGTGGCGAGCAGCCTGGCGCCGTCAGCATTTCTTAAGAAGCT
>JFJP01037366.1_pt1 | contig 31811 bp, 24 predicted proteins | sample 431651 | NCBI WGS metagenome assembly JFJP01 (sample SAMN02602958, study PRJNA72255) | Microbial mat metagenome, whole genome shotgun sequencing project. | biome: fresh water; feature: sink hole; material: water; isolation source: purple microbial (photo- and chemosynthetic) mats found in... | reverse complement strand
GTTCCTGAGCTCAATACCAAATCGATAGCACCCGTAGTGATGGGATGATCCCAGCTCAGAAAACTCATATCTTCTCTGCTCAATGCCCGCTTTCTATCAAATGTAACACTTATTCCTTGTTGCGGAATGGACGGAAATGCTTCGGTAATTTCCGACGCAGGATGCAAAAAGTACGTTCGGGCCGCCAGGTCTTCCATTTCCACATCAAAATGATGAAATACTTTGGTGAAATACATTTCAAGTGTCTTATCGCTGTCTTCTGCTTGAATTTGCTCCACTAACTTTTGGGCAATAAGCGGGCGAAATGAATTCATTTCCAGCAATCTATCCCTGCCATCGGCAAGGCGTTTCTGAAGTTCTTTTCTAAAGGTGGAAGTTTCGGCAATCAGTTTGTCCATTGCCGTGTTAGTGTTTGCCAAAGCATGCGACTTAGAAACAGCCAGCAGTTGGTGGCTAAATAACTTGGCAATTTCATTTCCGCCCTCTAGGTTTTCTTCAAAGGCATTCAATCCTTCGTGAAACCACCGCACAAGCAGCTCTTGCGGACTGCCAACAAGGAAAGGAACATGCAGGTGAATATCTGCTGTTTGGCCAATCCTGTCGAGGCGACCGATGCGCTGCTCCAACAATTCGGGATGCAACGGAAGGTCGAACAAAATGAGGTGATGGGCAAATTGGAAATTTCGTCCCTCGCTACCAATTTCGGAGCAAAGCAGCAGTTGAGCACCATCCGATTCGGAGAACCATGCCGCATTTCTATCGCGCTGCACGATGGTGAGGTCTTCGTGAAAAACGCCCACTTTCATGCTGCTGCGCTTGGTCAAAACTGCTTCCAATGCCAATACTTTTTCCTTGCTTTTGCAGATAAGCAGTACTTTTTCGGGGTAAAGTTCCTTGGTGGTGGAAAGCAACCAATCTACGCGAGGGTCTTCGGCAAACCAGTATTTTTGGTCTTCAGCGGTGTCTGTTGGCTCCATATCGTGGGCAAACTCTTTGGTCAAGCGTTTGAGCCACAACTTATCATCTTCTACTTCGGTCAATGGAATCAAGTGTGCCAATCGTTTCGGGAATCCCGTCATGGCAGCGCGGGTATTTCGGAACAACACGCGCCCCGGTCCGTGCTGGTCAAGTAAATCTTCAATCATTTTATCACGCGCGGATGTGCCACCTTCATTGAGAAAATCTATTCTTTCTTTTGTGAAAATAGAAGTCAATAATTTTTTATCCTTTAGAAGTAACGCTTTTCCCATGTGCAGTTTTTCTACAATATTGGCAATGGTTGAAGAATCGGACGACTCATTGATAAAATCATTGTAATGGGCATATCTGTTTGGATCCAACAATCGCAATCGTGCAAAATGGCTTTCTTCGCCCAGCTGTTCGGGCGTGGCAGTGAGGAGCAGTAGTCCCTTGGCTACTTGGCTCAATTGTTCCACCACGGCATATTCCGCGCTCACCTTTTCCACTGACCATTCCAAATGATGCGCTTCATCCACCACCAACATATCCCAACTAGCCGCGATAGCTTGATTGGCGCGCTTTTCGGAATTGGCCAGAAACTCAGTGCTACAAATAATCAATTGATTATCCAAAAACGGGTTGCCATCGGGTGCGCCACCATCAAGAGAAGCGCAACGTTGTTCGTCAAAAATATTAAACCACAGGTTGAACCGCCGCAGCATTTCCACAAACCATTGATGTACAAGCGACTCGGGAACAAGAATAATCACCCGCGCTATTCGACCACTCAGCAACAAGCGATGGAGAATGAGGCAAGCTTCGATGGTTTTGCCCAGACCCACTTGGTCGGAAAGCAGCACGCGTGGAGCATAGCGCATACTCACCTCGTGGGCAATATAAAGTTGATGCGGAATAAGGTCTATCCGTCCGCCCACAAATCCATTCACGGCCGATAATCTTCGCCTGTAATCATGTTGAAGTGTTTCGCGGCGCAACGCAAAAGCTTGAGGAGTATCTACATCGCCCATAAAAAGCCTGTCGTCCACACCATGCGTAGCTGTGACATTGCCAAGCTCTGCTTCCGACAATTTTCGGTCTTTTCCGTAGTACATGTAAAGGTTACCCTCCATTTCCACTTGCAAGATAAATAGCGGTTGTCCTTTTGCATCAATAATTGTATCGCCAATTTTGAAAACAACCCTTCGCAGTGGTTCACTTTCAATGGAATAGATGCGTTTTTCGTTGGAGAGAGGAAAATAAACCTGGAGTTTTCGGTTGCTGATTTCTTTTAAAATGCCAACGCCTAATTCGGGCTCACCTTTGCTGGTATATCTTTGAAGTGGGGAAAAGTCTTGCATGTATTGTTTTTTGTGTGTAAAAAAACCACGAGTTGAGGCCCATGATTAATATATCATCCATCCCACGGTTTTTTCACCCATGGCTAATCACATTTAATCCCTTCAGGAGTCTTAATTACAACCAACCACAACGTGGCCTTAATGCAATTTGCTATGTATGAAATGCATGGAAATAAATATTTGGATGGGTTATTAAATAAATCATTCCACCATAAAAATCAGGGCACAAATCTTCACCCATTTGCCTTTGCGGTAGGTGGAGTCTATGCGGCAGAAAAACGCTTTACCGGCATCCATCAGTCTTGATATTACTTCGTTGTGCTCCATGGGTACCCAGCCCACACGCACACCGTTGTAGTAAATTCCAATAGCCAATTCATCGTGTTCATTCTTGGGTTGGCGGATCATTTTCAATACGGTTCCTGTCAATAAAAGTGGTTCTATTTCAGGCATTTGTGCGCAGTAGGTTGTGCCAGCCACAATTATCTCCAGCAGGTATATTTCCCTACTAAAAGGAGCAAGGGCATCTACGCCGCCACCTCCTATAAAGGCCATTAATTCGGGAGTTAGCTTAACAATTCCGGTTTCCATTCTTCCAATAATAAAATATATTCGCTGTACTTTTTCTTTTCTATGTTGAGTGCTTCTATTTCGGCATCTAGGAGCTTTTGTGCTTCTGCAATCCACGCTTCATCGGCCAGTTTCTCGCGGTAGGTAAACGGAAATTGCGTTTCGAGTTTAGCTATCGTATCTTTTAACTTCTGTACATGTATTTCGAGCGTAGCCACCTGAACTTTCAAATCAATGGGATCAATAACTGTGGTGGTATTCATGTCCAGTGTAAGTAAAATGGCTTCCAGGGCCGATAGATCGCATAAATCATAAGCGGCTTGAGCTTTTGCGAACAAATCCTTATCGTGTTCAGTGACTCCAGGATTGATGTCGGGATGTAACTTTTTTACGATTACGCGATAGATTTCCTTTAGTTTTTTTACTTGGGTTTCCGACAAAAATTCTTCTTTCAAAAGTTTTTTGGCAAGGGCAATGCGATTCGCTTCAATTGCAATTTTATGTTGGTAGTCAGCAAACTGATTTTTCATTTTTTCATCAATTAAACCTACATCGGGAAGTTCATTGCGATTGAAATAAGCTTGAAATAAACTAATACGTTGCATAATCATCTTGATATCTATCGTCAAACAGAATTTCTGATGTTGTTTTTGTCCCAATAAAGTTAAGTATATTGCAGTCAATACAGGTTCTTCGCTACTCAGCATGTCGTTTTTCTGAGTATATAATTCCGGAAATTCTTTTTTCAGCATATCATACCGCAATTGCAGTATTTTATATTCGGCTGTCAAATCTATCATAGTTGTTTTTTTTATTGAAACAATTAGCTCTATTTATTTTTTAGACGTCAAATGTACACATTAACTTTCATTTTTCCATACATGGAAATGTATAAATACAATATCGCTCTTACCATTCACGAATTGAAACCCATGGCTACAATATCGGTCGTACCGTTGGCAGTTTATTGTGGGTTATTTATTAATCAATAACGAAACGTGAAACAAAAATGCGCCAATCAATAAGCTCACTCGCTTATTAATTGGCACATCGTTATCAATAAAAAAAAGGTCTATTTGTAAGATTCCCAGCTGGTGTCCAACATACTTCCTGACGCCATGAATTGAGTGTGCATTTCAAAACAAGCATGCAAATTAGTAGGTGTATGGCTAGGACCCGACAAGGCTAAATAATCGGTAAGCATGTCTTTGTATAAGGGGTCAACGCAGTTTTTGATAATTTCTTCAGCACGCTGAATAGGTGATTTGCCACGTAAATCGGCTACCCCATGTTCGGTAATAATTATGTTTACCGAGTGTTCGTTTTGGTCCACATGGCTTACCATTGGCACAATGGCACTGATTAGTCCCTTTTTGGCGGTCGAAGGCGTGGTGAAAATTGAGATGTAGGCACTACGGGTAAAATCGGCAGATCCACCAATACCGTTCATCATTTTTGATCCCAATACGTGTGTGCTGTTTACATTTCCAAAAATATCGGCTTCCAAAGCTGTGTTGATGGTAATTAATCCCAAGCGGCGTGCTAACTCAGGGCTGTTTGACATTTCTTGCGGACGAAGTACAATTTTATCGCGGAAAAACTCCAAGTCTTTGTACATTTCTTTAAGTATTGGAGTCGTGATGGTTAATGAACATCCGCTTGCAAATTTGATTTTACCATTGCGAAGCAATTCAATTACCGAGTCTTGGATAACCTCCGTGTACATTTCAAATACTGGAATATCGGCATTTTTGCCCAAAGAAGCCATTACAGCATTTGCAATGTTTCCTACACCCGATTGGATAGGTAAAAATTCTTTTGGAATACGACCCGATTTAATTTCCGCAGCTAGAAAATTAGCAACATTATTGCCAATTTTATCAGTTACTTCATCGGTAGGAGCAAAGCCACCCACTTCATCATCGCGGTAAGTTTCTACAACACACAAAATTTTTGATGGATCAACTTTTACCACTGGCGAGCCCATTCTGTCAGACGGCTTTAGCAATGTCATTGGCAAGCGATGAGGTGGGTCTAGCGGTTCGAAAATGTCGTGAAAGCCACGCAGCTCTTTAGGATGATTGTGGTTAAGCTCCACAATAATAAAGTCGGCCAAATTAGCAATGGTAGGCGAAATGCCAACGGCTGTAGTTAATACCAATTCGCCATCGGCGGTAATATCACACACTTCAATTACGGCAAATTTAGGTTTTGGCATAAATCCAAAACGCAAATGGGGTGCCAACGATGATAGGTGCATGTCAAAGTATGGAGCACGGTCGCTATTTAATGCACCACGCAAATCTTTGTTCGATTGGTAAGGTGTGCGAAATAAAATAGCATTTGCACGCGCCAACGCACCATCTAATGAGTCGCCTGTAGAAGCACCTGTATAAATACCAATTTTAAACTCTTTTCCTTCAGCATGAAATGCTTCAGCTCTCTTGGCAATGGCCGTGGGTACATCTTTTGGCGAGCCAGCTGGAGTAAATCCGCTAAAACCTACAATGTCACCATCGTTTACATAACTAGCTGCCTCATCGGCAGTTACAAATTTATAAGTCTGTTTCATATTGTCAATTATTATTTCTTTTTTCGCTGATAAAATAAGAGGATGTCTGAATTTAATATGTATTTTATATTTTTATTTCAAGTTTTTTGGGCGTAAATCCTGCTTTACAGATATGAAAGTGTTCTATTTTTTCAATTTGAGCGCAAAATTACCAAATTATTTTCAATTATCTGTTGTATTTGACCAACTAATTGCAGAAAAATTTCTTTAATTGCAAAGTGGAATTTTAGAGTCTGGATTGACTGTAAATATCTACGAACCATTATCTAAGAAAGACCTTTAGTTACTGTAAAATTAAGGTTAAATATTAAATAATAAAAAAAATAAAATGATGTGAACCTTTATTCCAAAATAAATGTTGATATTTGCACTAGAACTATATTGTATAAATATTCATTTGGATGTTCTTTTGTCATGTTGATTAAATTATAACTCACAAGTCAAAAAACAAGTTCGGAATAACCAAGACGCAGTAAAACAATGCATATAAATAAAAAACAATAGTATGACCGCAAACGACATTCGCCAATTGGAGCCCAAAGCACTTTGGCAAAACTTTTATTCGCTCACGCAAGTTCCTCGTCCTTCGCACAAAAAGGAAGAAATAGGTTCATTTCTTGAAAGTTTCGGAAAATCATTGGGACTAGAAACCCTGCGCGATGAAATAGGCAATGTGCTGGTGCGAAAGCCCGCAACCAAAGGTATGGAGAACCGAAAAGCAGTAGTGCTGCAAGCGCACATGGATATGGTACCGCAAAAAAATAGCCATGTAACACATAATTTTCAGACCGATCCAATAGACGCGTACATTGATGGAGAGTGGGTTACGGCACGAGACACGACTTTGGGATCTGATAATGGTATTGGTCTGGCGGCTGCAATGACCGTTTTGCAATCCAATGACATCCAACATCCTGCTATCGAAATGTTGGCTACAGTGGATGAGGAAACCGGCATGTTTGGAGCATTTGGGCTGCAACCTAATTTCTTGAAAGGCGATATTCTTATTAATATGGACTCTGAAGATGAGGGTGAGCTTTATGTGGGTTGTGCTGGAGGTATTGATGCTGATATTACCTTTAGATATAAGGAAGTGGAAATAGAAGAGGGCGATGTGGCATTAAAAGTTTCGCTTACTGGCCTCAAAGGTGGTCATTCTGGTGTGGATATTCATTTGCAACGTGCTAATGCCAATAAATTGATGTTTCGCTTTTTGAAAGAAGCGGTGACGGAATTTGAAGTTCGCTTGGCAAGCATCGACGGTGGCAGTTTGCGAAATGCCATTCCCCGCGAAGCTTTTGCCATAATTACTGTTCCCGAAGAAGGCGTGGATGATGTGATTGATTTTGTGAGAGAGTGCGAAGAGCTATTTATTGAAGAATATAAATCGGTAGAGGATAAAATCTCGTTTCAAGTAGAACAAGTTGGTCTGCTTACCGGTATGATTCCCGAAGAAGTGCAGGATGATTTGATAAACGGTGTAACAGCATGCCCAAATGGTGTGGAACGTTTTATTCCCGAGTTGCCTACTGTTGTTGAAACATCAAACAACCTGGCTATCATCAAATCTGATGGCAGTACAATTACTATCCGTTCGCTTATACGCAGCTCCGTGGATTCGCGCAAAGAAGAATTGGCATCCATGGTGCAAAGCGTATTCTCTTTAGCCGGTGCCAAAGTTGATTTAGTAGGCGGCTATCCTGGATGGAAGCCAAATCTGGCTTCGCCAATTTTGAAAGAAATGACCAGCGTGTATGAAAACAAATATGGCATTACACCTAAAGTAATGATTATTCATGCTGGACTGGAATGTGGTATATTAGGCACGCATTATCCCAATATGGACATGATTTCCTTTGGCCCAACCATTCGCTATCCACACTCTCCCGATGAAAAAGTAAATATCGCAACGGTCTCTAAATTCTGGGATTTCTTATTGGCAACCTTGGAAAATATTCCTCTAAAATAAATAAATGAGGATGTTTCTAAAAATCTATAGCGGTTGCGGCGGTGGTCATAACCCCTTATCAATTACAGTAAGATTGAAATAAGTCATTTGTAATTGACTGCCTGTTAAAATACAGAATCCATCACAAATCAGGTTCCAACAAAAAAGACTGTCGTAAGTGTCACTAAATCAACTTGTAATTTTATAAATGGAATTATAAAATGAACAATGGGTTTGAAAAACAGGGCACTCTATTTTTATTTTAGGGATTTCCCTACTTTGTTTTTAGGGTTTGCACTAACAAATACAAGTTCCATTTGCCGTAATTTTGCATCATATTAATTCACACAAAAAAAAAGATAGAGATACACTTTAATTTTAAATGCAAATTTAAAAATCAACATTATGAAAGTTGGCAAAATCGTTTACTTATTATTTATTGTATCAAGTATTTCATTTGGGTCTTGTAAAAATAAAAGTTCTGAGTCGGCTACTGGAATAGACGAAAAGGTAGAGATTGCCAACGAAGTGCCAAAGGGTAAATATTCTATAAAATCTGGGATTGTAGAATATAAAACCGAAATGATGGGTGTGGATGCCAAGCAAATTATTACTTTTGATGATTTTGGCAAAAAAGAAATTACTGAAGTGTTGATGGATGTAATGGGAACAAAAATTCATTCTGTTACACTCAATAAAGATGGGTATATTTACAATTACGACATGGTTAACAAAACGGGTACCAAAAGACTAGCCGCTAATATAAAAACGCCAGACATCGATTTTGAAAATATGACAAAGGAAATGATTAAAGATATGAATCTGAAAAAAATAGGTTCCGAAAAGTTTTTGGGGAAGAACTGCGAGAAAGTCACTATAGATAGCAAAAGCATGCAAATGAAAGGAACCTATTTGATTTACAAGGGAGTGCCACTTATGGTAAATACCGATTTGGGAACAATGAAAATGAATTTGCTTGCCCAAAAATTTATTGAAAATCCTTCAATTTCAGATGGAAAATTTAGTGTGCCAGCCGATGTGAAGATTTCGGAAAAGTAAAATCTAAAAATATAAGAATAGTTTTGTTTGTGATTTCTTTAAATAATCAAAGAGGAGATTATTTAGCCGGGAAAAGGTTGTCGTGAGACAACCTTTCTTTATGATGGCATAGTTGCAAGCAAGTACAAAATGATTCTGTTTTTGATATTCATTAGTGCCAAATGAAATGAATATCGAACATTCTCTATCTGGTAGTTTTGATTTCTAAAAAACATAAATATGCATCAATTTGACATCGAATATATCTACTATAAAGTTGATTTATAGCATTGTTTTTGATCGGTAAATAGTCAATCCGCCTGAAAAGGAGTAATCTTTTGTGGCGGATTGTCTATTTAATAATTAGGCATGGAATTTTAGTGCTAGATGCAATGCGTTAATAACATTACAATTATTTATCTACTCTTTTTATATCCCTAATCATCAATTGAATAGTCGTATTTCCATTAAAATTATTTTCTTCCAATGTGTAGCAAATATCCAATGGGTTGAGGGCTTTTAGGTGGTCGTTAAATTCATGCATTCTAAATGCAATACCGTTCATCACGTTTTCTGAGCTGGTGTCAATTAATTCCAGTTTCAAATGTTCCTGCTCTTTGCCTACCAGGCGACTTGTACCAAAATCTAACACTTTTTTCGACGCAAAATAGGGTTTCATATTGCCTGGACCAAAGGGTGCAAACTGCTTTAATACTCGGAAAAATTTGGGTGTAATGTCATTGAATTGAAGCACCGCATCAATGTCAATTTGGGGATAAGTTTGCTCTTCCAATATGTTTTCGGACACAAACTTTTCGAATCTTTCGGTAAATGCCGGAATGTTTTCTTCTTTCATCGAAAGGCCGGCAGCATACATGTGGCCGCCAAAAGTTTCGAGCAAATCTCGGCACGAATCTATGGCTTTGTAGATGTCGAAACCCTGCACCGAACGTGCTGAGCCCGACGCCAAGCCGTTGGAATTGGCAAGTACTATGCTTGGTTTGTAGAATTCTTCGGTCAGTCGCGAGGCTACAATTCCAATAACCCCTTTGTGCCAATCGGCTTTGTGCACCACAATGGATTTGCGTGTTTTGTAACGTATATCACTTCCAATAAGCGCAATAGCCTCTTCTGTGATGTTTTTGTCCAAATCTTTGCGGTCGTTATTATAGTCGTTGATGGTATCACTTTTTTCTTTTGCAAAACTATGGTCGCTAGAAACCAACAATTCTACCACTTCCGACGCTAGTTTCATGCGGCCCGAAGCATTGATGCGTGGCCCAATTTTGAACACGATGTCGCTGATAGTTATTTCTTTGTCCTTGTCTTTGAGTCCGCACACATCCATAATTCCTTTCAGCCCCACGCTTGGATTGGAGTTGATTTGTTTCAGTCCATAAAAAGCCAGTATGCGGTTTTCGCCCGTAATAGGTACAATGTCTGATGCAATGCTCAATGCCAACAAATCGAGCAGTGGAGTCAGTTTTGAGAAATCAATATTGTTGGTTATGGCAAACGCTTGCATCAATTTAAAACCTACGCCGCAGCCCGAAAGATGTTTGTACGGGTAGTTACAATCATCGCGCTTGGGGTCCAAAACTGCCACGGCAGCTGGCAAAACATCGTCGGGCGTGTGATGATCGCAAATGATAAAATCCACGCCTTTTTCGGTAGCATATTGCACTTTTGCCATGGCTTTTATGCCACAGTCTAGTGCAATAATAAGCTTGAAATCATTGGCTGCGGCAAAGTCAATTCCCTGAATAGAAATACCATAACCCTCGGCATATCGGTCTGGAATATAAAACTCTAAATTGCTGTAAAACTGTTTCAGAAATTTATAAACCAACGATACGGAAGTTGTTCCATCCACATCATAATCGCCATAAATCATTATTTTCTCGTTCTTTTGCATGGCCATAGTGAGCCTATTTACGGCTTTGTCCATGTCGGCCATCAAAAACGGGTCATGCAAATCGGCCAAATCGGGTCGAAAAAAACTGCGGGCATCTTCAAAAGTTAATATGTCGCGTTGTACCAGCAATTGTGCTAGTATTGGACTTATGCTCAACTCTTCAGCTATTTTCGACTGTGTTTCAATTTCGCATTTTGTAAGTGCTCTTAAAATCCATTTATTTATCATTGTGTTTTATTTTTTTTCAAAGCAGAAGAAAAGTAGAGATAACCTTAAACTAATATGCATTTTACTATAATGCAAAAAATCCATCAATGCTTTTCGAAAATTATTAAGTTTATTGATTTCAAAGAGTCGGTTTTTTGTTATATCTTTATAAATCAATTGAAAATGCATTGTTAATGGGTTATTCTGATTTGTAAAGATATAGAAAAGTTTTGACTTAACAAAAAGCGGTTGTTTTATATTGCAAAGCTAACGAGATGAAACCAGAAATTGTAAGAATTTATTATTGCTTGGAAGTAATAAAATGGGAATTTTACCGTTATATTGATAAGTTAATTGTCTTATAATTTGAAGTCGAAATAGGGGATAGAGATACATGCAAGAAGAAATTAAAAGAGCCATTGAAGTTTTACGGTCTGGAGGTGTAATACTCTATCCTACAGATACTGTATGGGGATTGGGATGTGATGCAACCAACGAAAGTGCGGTAAAACGTATTTTTGAAATAAAGAAACGGGTGGCTGAAAAGTCCATGTTGGTGTTAGTAGATAACGCTGCTAAAATACAAGGACTTATGGATGAAGTACCCGACATGGCTTGGGATTTGATTGATTTTGCCGAAAAACCATTGACCATTATTTACCCAAATGCTAAAAATTTAGCGAGGAATTTAATTGGCGAAGATAATTCTATTGGCATACGGATTACAAAAGAAGCATTTTCAAAAAGACTTTGTGAGCAATTTCGCAAGCCAATCGTTTCTACTTCTGCCAATATTGCTGGAATGGAAACTCCTGCAAATTTCGGACAAATATCGAGCGAAATTAAATTGAGCGTGGATTACATCGTGAATTTTCGTCAACTAGAGACCTCAAAACCCAACCCCTCATCAATTATTAAACTAGGACTAGGAAATCTTTTTCAAATGATTAGAGACTAAAAATAAATAATGAATAAATCTATAGTTTTAAGAAAATCCATCTATTTTGATTTGCTGGCATCATTTATAGTGCTGTTGTTATTTATGATTTTCCGCAAAACGGTTAATAATGTTTCATTGTTTGATGGTACAAACTTTATGATTCCCAGCTATAGCTACATTACCAGTTTTTTTCTTTTTCCTATTGCTTGCTTTTTCATCCATTTACTTTCAGGTTATTACTTAAATACCATTCGGCAGTCGCGGGTAGGAATGGTCATAAACACTTTAGCTGCCTCTGCATTTATCTCGCTGAGTGTTTTTTTTATATTAATGCTCAATGATGTAACTGTGTCTTACAAGTACTATTATTATTCATTATTGGTGTTGTTTATTTTGCAATTCAGTGTCACTGTTTTTTTTCGCTACATTATTTCGGCCCAAATACGTCATAATTTTAGAACTCGAAAATGGACTACCAATACCATTATTATTGGCACTGGCGATAAAGCGGTAAAAACAGCCAAGGAACTGGAAAAAAATGCTGCGAATAATACCCTTATTGGTTTTGTTGCAACGAACAATTATATTGCTGTACCAGCTGATATGGTGTTGGGAAACATGAGCGATTTAAATACCATTATAGAGAATAATCAAATAGAGGAATCAATTATTGCTATAGATAAAGTTGACGAGCAGGAGCTGTTTGCCATTATCAACTCGCTGTACAAATATAATATCGAAATACAGTTTACCCCGCGCTTGTATGAGATTTTGACTGGTAGTGCCAAAATTAGCAAATTAGGAATTATCCCTTTGGTGAGTATTACTACTCCTTCTATATCTGATTTTGAATCCGTTATAAAACGGTCATTCGACATAGTTATCTCTCTTTTCTCTCTTGTTATTCTTTCGCCAATGCTCTTTTATTTTATGATTAAAATAAAAATGGATTCTAAAGGACCTATTTTTTATCGACAAGAGCGTATTGGGCGGCTCGGAAAAACGTTTAAAATATGGAAATTTAGAACTATGCACGAGGGTTCTGAAAATGGAACTCCCCAGTTGAGCAGCGTTGACGATAATAGAATTACCAAAGTGGGCAAGGTAATGCGCAAGTACAGGTTAGACGAAATTCCTCAGTTTTGGAATATCCTAAAAGGAGAAATGAGCTTGGTAGGGCCACGACCCGAAAGACGTTTTTATATAAATCAAATTATTGAACAAGCACCCTATTATTGTTTGCTCTATAAAATTAGACCTGGACTTACCTCTTGGGGTCCTATAAAAATTGGTTATTCCGACACGATTGAAAAAATGATTGAGCGACTTAATTATGATATTATTTACTTGGATAATATGTCTATATTTACAGATTTACAGATATTGATTTATACGTTCGAAATTATTATAAAGGGTAAAGGGATTTGATGCAGCCATTTTTAGATTTTGTTATCTAAATTTCTCACTAATTATTTGCTTTTATGTTGAAAAAAAGATGCCATAAAAGAGTTACGCTTATCACTCGTCAGATGCTCACCTCTAAATTCCCGTCCTTAAGGTTGATTTTTCGAGCTAATTTTATTCGCTAGAATACTTTCACAAGCTCAAACACAATTCCAAAACACAAAAAAAGCTCCCCCAATTAAGGGAGAGCTTTATGCCTAATAACAAGAAAATTATTACTTTTTTGATTCTTCTACAGAAACTTTTCTAAACTCTTTTAAAAGTTTTTCTAAATCTAACGTGCTTTTACGAGCGCGTGTACCAGCTGCTTTATTACTTTTTTCAATTTGTAAAGTTGCATCTGTAATAAATGCTTCATAAGCTGTTTTAATGTTGTTTACTAATTCTTCCATCTCCAAATAATGTTTAGTTTTTAAAAATTGGTTTTAATACAAAGAGAATATTTTCTGCAAATATAGTCATTTAAAGGAAATTCACAATAGCAATCACGGTGAAACTTTCAAAATTTAAACAATTTCATGCTTTATTCGTTTTTTATCATTTTTTTATCTTGTTTTTAAGCGCAATTACCTGTCGAAAAGAATCTATTTTCTATTAAGTACTTCTGCAATTTCTTTTGCAAAATAAGTAATGATAATGTCGGCGCCCGCTCTTTTTATAGATAGAGCCACTTCCATCATAATTCTTTCTTGGTCAATCCAGTCGTTGGCCCCTGCGGCCTTAATCATCGAAAACTCACCGCTGACACTATACGCTGCCACTGGAATGTTGAATGTATTTTTTGCTCTATAAATAATGTCTAAATAACTCATGGCTGGCTTTACCATCACAATATCAGCACCTTCCTCTATGTCTAAAGCAATTTCACGCATGGCCTCATCGGAGTTGGCTGGGTTCATTTGGTAACTTCTACGATCACCAAATTTTGGTGCTGAGTCGGCCGCTTCTCTAAATGGACCATAAAAACCCGAAGCATATTTGGCCGAATAAGCCATAATTGGAGTGGTACTATAACCATTCTCATCCAACGTTTCTCTGATTTTCTTAACTCTTCCATCCATCATATCACTGGGTGCAATAATATCGGCGCCTGCTTTTGCTAGCGAAAGTGCCTGACTAGCCAGCGTAACCAGCGTGAGGTCATTGTCCACGTCGCCGTCCACAATCGTTCCACAATGTCCGTGGGTAGTATATTCACAGTTGCAGACATCGGCCACTAGTAAAAGTTCGTTTCCAAACTGCTCCTTGATGGCGCGTATGGCTTTCTGAACAATTCCATTGTGACCGCAAGCCACATGTCCGTGCTCATCTTTTGATTCGGGAATCCCAAAAAGGAGTACTGATTTTACACCTACAGCCAATATCTTGGTGCATTCTTCAAGAATCAAATCAATAGATAATTGCGAATTGCCCGGCATAGACGAAATGGGATTATTGATATTTCTGCCAGGACAAACAAAAAGTGGCATAATTAAATCATTGGCACTGATGGCCGTTTCTGAAATCATGTTTCTAAGAATTGGATTTTTTCTTAGTCTGCGTAGGCGAGTTTGGGGAAATGACATATATTTAGTGGTTAGTGATTAGTGGTTAGTGCGCTAATTCTGCTTGCTTTTTTTTTTAGATATGAAATGCCGCTATAGTTATTCATGAGTTTTTCACAATCCAATAGTATCTAAATACCGCTCCAACTGCATTGCAAAACTTAAACCTTCAGACCTCATGGAGACAAATAGGGGCTCGAAATTGTTTTTGAGCATTTCTTCTTCCGTAGTAGTACCAATACAAGCAGCTCTCAATTGATTGGTTATATTGCTGTCAGTCATTATTTTGCTAAAATGCCGATAGCCCGAAGGACTTGTAAAAATTATAATGTGATAATCGTTTTTTCTTATTCTTTCAATAATATCCAATGACACACCATTTTCTTCTTCAGTAAGATATACGTCTATTCGCTTGAGGTGACATAATTTCTCCAATTTCTGTTCCAATGCTTTGTTGGCAATAGTAGCTAGTGCAAGTAGTACTTTGTCTGTCGGTTTCACCAGGTTAGCTAGCTCTATAGCCAAATCGATGGAATTGTTACCCGATGAAATTAAATGTGGCAGGCAATGGTATTTCTCAACTTCAGCGGCTGTTTTTTTGCCTACCACTGCAATTTTAATTTCAGAGAGTTTATCGTAGCCTAAATTAAGTTCATTAAGTAACTGAAAGAAGTATTTAACGCCATTTTTACTCGTAAATACCAACCATTGAAAATCTGAAATATGCAAGATAAGCTGTTTAATTTCATCCGTTAAAGTAACAGGATAAATCTTTATCATTGGAAAATCTAATACCGAAGCACCTTTTTCTACTAAATAGTCCTTGATGGAATCATCCTCCGAAAGTGGTCGAGTAGAAATGATAATTTTGTTTTTTAGATTCTCCATTGTCATTATTTGTGGCAATACTAATTTCTTATTATTTCAATTCCTTGAATAGCTGCTTCATTTATAATTTTTTCTGCCAGCGAGTTGCCTAGAAATTCTGCTTCATCTATCGGTGCCGCACCCGAAAGTTTAATTATCTGATTGGTGTGATGATTGCCTAGCATGACCGACATTTCCACCATGTTGTTATTTATAATTGCGTAGGCACCCAACGGAAATTTGCAACCTCCACCTACTGTTTTCATAAATGCTCGCTCGGCCAAAATTGCCATTTCTGTGTGGCTATCATTTATTGTTCTAAGTAAGGCAATGGTTTCATTATCATCCATTCTGCATTCTATTGCTATTGAACCTTGCCCAATGGCAGGGATACAAACCTCGACTGGTAAATATGCCTTTGCGTCAATTTTTTTTCCCAATCTATTGAGTCCGGCAGCTGCTAGCACGATGGCATCGTAATGTCCATCTTCCAATTTCTGTAGTCGGGTGTCTATATTCCCACGCAAATCGGCAAAAGTGGCGGTTGGTTTTAATTCGGCTATTTGCACCATTCTGCGGGGGCTTCCCGTTCCAATTTTGCAATTTTCGTCCAAATCTTGTAAGCTCAAATTATTTTTAATCAACAGCACATCCCGAGGGTCTTCGCGCAATGGAAACGAGGCTAATACCAATGAGGGGGGTTGAATGCTGGGTACATCCTTTAAGCTGTGAACAGCAAAATGAGCTTTGTGTTGCAAAATGGCGTTTTCTAACTCTTTCACAAACACACCGGTACCGCCAAATGCAGTTAGTGGCTTATCGGTTACCGTATCACCATGCGTAGTTATTTTAATTATTTCAAATTCACAATCAGGATGTTGGGCTTGCAGCAAAGCCACTGTTTGTTGCGTTTGCGTGTAAGCTAGCAGACTTGGGCGCGTGGCTACAATGTATTTTTTATTTTTCATCATCAACATCTAAAGTAAAAGAATTCTTTAATATATTCGAAATTGAAATCATCTCCTCTTTGGTACTTGCTTTTCGCAAATTAACCATAATTACTTTAATAATTTTGCTTGAATAGGCGTCCAAAAGAACATTCAATTCCTCTTTTTGCGCTAGGTCTAGTTTTTTTGTAAACGGCTCGTGTAGTTCTAGTGTGTTTTGTTTCATCACTACCAACCCTTTTTTTATTTCGTGCATTATTGGCATAATAAACTGCTTGGAATACCAATCAAAATAATCTTCCGAAATATCCTGAATCATTTTTTCGGCCTTACTAACTTCAAGATTTCTTTTGTCTAAATTATTGTCAATTAGTTTGTTAATGTCGTCTATAGAATAAACAAAACAGTTTTCAATTTTATTTATTTCGGGGTCAATATTTCGGGGTACTGATAAATCTATAAAAATCCGTGCTTTACCTTTCAGTTGCTCTTCCATCATATTTATTTCGTGGCGGCAAATGATGTAATTTGGTGCACTGGTCGATACAATAATGACTTCGTTTTCAAGAATGGCAGCAAACCGTTGTGCATATTCAATTTGTGTTGCGTCAATTCTGGATGCCATTTCAGTTGCGCCCGATCGGTTGGTAAGCGATATATTGCAATGTTCAAATTGCTCCTGAAAATAATCGGCGGCAAGGTTTGACATTTTGCCCGCCCCTATTAACAATAGATTTATATCCGTTCTGTTTTCAAAAACTCGCTTCACCATGTCCACAGCCAAACTAGCGACCGACACAGAGCCATCTCCAATTTTGGTTTCCGACCGCACTTTTTTGCCTATCTGAATGGCCGTTTGAAATACTTTATTGAGCAAACTATTCGTCCAGCCCCCTTCCTTTGCCTTAATATATGCATCGCGCACTTGCCCTTGAATTTGATATTCGCCTACCACCATTGAATCTAAACTCGACGAGACTTTAAATAGATGTACAACGGCATCGTGACAGTTTTTTTTGTAAATAACAGGTTCGATTATGCTTATTGGCAAGCGGTGGAATGAGCTTATAAAATTTACTATGTCCTCTGCGCCTGCTTTTACATCAGTCACCGAGCAATAGACCTCTACTCTATTGCAGGTTGACAAAATGACGCTTCCTTTAATTGAATTATAAGTGGTGAGATTTCGGTGTGCCTCTAAAAGAAATTGTTCCGAAAAATGAACTTTCTCTCTTACCTCCACATCGGCAGTCTTAAAATTTATTCCAATAACTAATAAATGCATGTTTTAATCTTAACGTTTGGGTAGTTCGAAATACTAAGTTTCTACAAAGTAAATCTTTTCATGTTGAAACAGAAATTTATTTCAATAAAATTATAGATAATCAATAAATAAATGGGGAATAATAATCCCGGTTTGATACTAGAAAAATGCTATAGCTAACCAAGTTATGCAGTATGACATCCTGATAATTAAGTTGATTTATTACCAATGCATTTGACGTTAAAAAAGGCTAACGCGGCTTATTTAAAACTCGTAAAAAACAATGTGTTGGTAAAGCAACAAATTCTCTTTGAAGCGTTGAATGCAGACGAGATTTAGTTTAGAAATGGAAATCGTATGCAACATATAAATAACCATTGTCGAACAACAATACAACAAAATTTGTTCTTCCAATTTGCAGTTGCTAACAATTATAATGAATCTATCAAAAGTCTATATCGCTTAAACAAAAATTTATTTTTCAATTTAAATCTCGCCAAATGAACCAACAAGCCATCATTGAAGAAACCATTAAATTTGTGAAAATATCGCTCCAAAATGCCGAAGGTGGTCACGATTGGTGGCATATTTATAGGGTTTGGCAACTGTCCAAATTCATTGCTACAACCGAGAGGGCTGATTTATTGGTAGTTGAATTAGGCGCATTGCTACATGATATAGCCGATTCAAAATTTAACGATGGAGATGAGGAGATTGGGCCAAGAAAAGCACGGAAGTTTCTGGAATCGCTGGAAGTGAAAGATGAAATAATCAATCAGGTCGAATATATTATTGCAAATATTTCTTTCAAAGGAGGCAATCAAATCGCAAAATTTAAGTTCTTAGAACTAGACATTGTTCAGGATGCCGACCGGTTGGATGCATTGGGTGCAATTGGTATTGCCCGTACTTTTAATTACGGTGGGTTTAAAAACAGGGAAATTTACAATCCTGACATCAAACCAAATTTAACAATGACTAAAGAGGCGTATAAACTCAGTGAAGCTCCCTCGCTAAATCATTTTTATGAAAAACTGTTATTGCTAAAAGATAAAATGAATACGAATACAGGCAAAAAAATGGCAATACAAAGGCATTCGTTTATGGAAGTCTTCCTTGAACAGTTTTATAAGGAATGGAATGGGGAATTATAGCATTTGTAAGTCTGCATTTTGAGCGTATAGGTATAATGCTGTTTCGTGCAATTTGTTTCTGTAGATATTTTTGTAATACTTTATTTCATTGGTTACTGCTTTTGGTAAATAGCCATTGTTTAAAAAGCTATTAGAGAGATTGATACCTGTCTATGAAAATTATCAATGGTTTGTTATTCTGCTATAAAATTCTTAAAATATCTTTCAGAAATACTGCTATAAAATGTAGTAACATATTAATTAATAAGCGAAGATCTGTCGTGTGTGTTCTTTTGGGCTACTAAGGCTGCTCTCAAAAAAATAAGGTATTAAAAGCTCGAAAACCCTTCTGCCAGAATTTAAATGATAATATGTTCTGTTCTAGTTATCTATTTGTTCCTTATGTGTCTCTAAACAGTAATCCATAATTAGTTATACTCAATAATAAAATAGTAAATGCTTCAAAACAAAGCCATCCTGAAGGAACAGATAGCTCAATTGACCAAAAAAGAGTTGGTCGATATTGTCTTCAAACTTTCGTCCAAAAAACCAAATTTTGATTTTTTGCTCATCAATTACTTAGATAAGGATGGTGGTGAACAGTGGCTGTACGACGAAGCAATAGATAGCATTAACTTGCTATGCCTTAAGGATTATAAGGGTAGAACAGTACAACACCAACTTGTAAAAAGACTCAAAGCATGTGCAAATAAGATGTTGGAGTTTAATGCATCTGTTAAGAATAAAAAACTAGAGGCAGACCTATTGTTGTATTTACTCGAATTGCAGTTTGCCCAACCAACAACGATTTTCGGTGCCCGTTTTTCGGGTTACGATTATAAAGTAGGATTAATGCTTAAAAAACTTATAGCGTTAGTTACCAAAAAGATGCACCCAGATTATTTGATTGATTACGAGGACAAATTGAATGAGTTTCTTCAAAAAATTCACCTCACTTCCAATCATATTTCCACAATTAACGATTTGCCCAGTGTGATTGAATAAAGCTAAACAAACCGTAAATTGAACCTAATTTTTGTTTCATCTTTTATTGTGAGAATTTATGAAATAATGCATCGTTGCTCAAAAAAAAACAGATAAGCTCAAATAGAATAAATATAAAATTGAAATAATTTTTAAGGTTTCCCAACTAGAATAGTACTAAAGTGACAAGAAGTGAGTATATTTGCAACGAAAAATAGAAAAGCCAATCATGTCTGATACACACAGTAAAAATTGACGATACCACCCGTAACGGAATGAAAATCTTGAACGATTTACGTCATTATTGCAAAGGCATAGAGTTCGATAATCTTATTTTAAAGTGTGAAATTCCAGGAGGATATATGACACCTAAGTATTTAGATTTGAAGCAAGAAAAGACCTAGGCGAGATTGGTAGAAAACAAGGTATTTTATAGTAATGCACCAAGGCAAGATTTTAAAAGTATAATTTATGGGCTCCTTAATAGGTTAAATATCAACACAATTACAATCTTGCTGAATACTATTCTAATACTTTTCTTGATTTTCATGTGTCAGCTCACGCACATTATTTTGCTTACTTCAAAGCTACATAAAATTAGCTAATAGACGTCGCATTTTGGGATAATCGCCAAGCCCCAAAGAAAATTCTTGAACAGCTCAAATCTTAAAATACGCTCCATGCTCAACATCTATCGCGCCTCAGCCGGTTCGGGCAAAACATACCGGCTTACGAAAGACTATATTCGCTTGTTGTTTCAACCTAAATCGGAGCGGGCACATCGTCGCATTTTGGCAGTAACGTTTACCAATAAGGCCACCGACGAAATGAAATCCCGTATTCTCAAGGAATTACACGCATTGGCACAAAGCAAAAAGTCTGATTACCGAGCAGAACTAATGGCTGAGTTTAAAATTGATGAGGCAGCCGTTAATGAGCAAGCTAAGCATATACTCACCACCATATTACACGATTATTCTTCGTTTTCGATAAGTACAATAGACAAGTTTTTTCAGCAAGTAATTCGGTCGTTTGCCCGTGATATTGGGGTGCATGGAGGTTATAATTTGGAACTAGACACCAGTTCTACATTGGAACAATCGGTGGATAACATGTTTATGGATTTATCCAAAGATGAAAATAAACAGCTGCTACAATGGCTCACCCAGTTTGCCGAGGAGCGCATAGAGCAGTCGGAACATTGGAATGTGCGGGCAAACATTTTGGACTTGGGGCGTGAGGTTTTTAAGGAAAGCTACCAACACAAAGCCGAGGAAACGAACAAGAAACTACATGAAAAAGAGTTCCTGAATAATTATCGGAAAAGTTTACGACAAGTAAAAACAGATTTTGAAGACAAACTGAAACTAACTGCCACTGAAGCGTCAAGGATAATTGCGCTGAATGGACTTAGCCACAACGAGTTTAAAGGCGGTTCGCGGTCGGCAATGAAAACGTTGGAGAAACTTCAAGGTGGTAGCGTAGATGCTAGTGCCACTTTCTTGGCGCTGGCTAACGATGTGTCTAATTGCTATACAAAAACGACCCCGAAAGATGTCATTTCGGCTATCGAAAGTGCCTATAATGGTGGATTGCAAAAGCATTTGGGACATATCACCGAAATGCTTACCACCGAAATTGTTGCGTACAATTCTGCCATATTGGTGCTGAAACACATCAATACTTTAGGCATTCTTTCTGATTTGGCATTGCAAATAAAAAAACTTACCGATGAGCAAAACACCATGCTTATTTCGGACTCCAACTTGCTGCTCAACAAGATTATAGACAATAGTGATGCGCCTTTTGTATATGAAAAAACGGGCATTCAAATCAATCATTTTATGATTGATGAGTTTCAGGATACATCCACTCTTCAGTGGAAAAACTTTTTTCCGTTACTCGCAAATAGTTTGGCGGCAGGTAGATTTAATTTGGTGGTGGGCGATGTAAAGCAAAGCATTTACCGCTGGCGAAACTCGGATTGGAAATTGCTAGATGAAAAAATACTGACTGATTTTCGCGAAGACCAGTTGCATGAGGAGGACCTAGATACGAATTGGCGCAGTGATAAAAACATCGTTGATTTCAATAATTCATTTTTCTTTCGTGCAGCTCAATTGTTACAAAGCAAACTGAACGAAAACCTTAAAGCGGTGCTTCCTGTTTATCCTCAGTTGGAAGTGCTGACGCATAAAATTGAACATGCATACTGCAACGTTAAACAATTTACTTCGCCCAAAGCTAAAACAGGACGCGTGAAAGTCACATTTATTCCTCGCGACGAAAACGAGGATGGGTGGAAAGCTGAAAGCCTTAAACGATTGCCCCAATTTTTGGAAAATTTACAAGATCAAGGTTATCGCCCCGGCGACATTGCTATTTTGGTGCGCAAAAACGACGAAGAACAACAATGTATCCATAGGCTGTTAAACTATAAAACCACCTCCGAAGCAAAAAGTAAGTACTGTTACGATTTGATGGGCAACGAAGGTCTGATGATTAGCTCTTCGGCGGGAGTAAGGTTTATTTTGGGAGTTCTTCAATTATTTGTAAATCCAACGGACAGTATTCAGCAAACCATCATTAACTACGAATATGCGCGTGGCAAATATGGAAAGTCTGAAAATGAGGCACTAAACTCTTGTTTCTCACTTGCTAATCAAAGCGAAAAGGTTTTTTCTCCGTTGTTCTCCAACGATGAAAATTTAAAATTGGAAATACTACAGAATGCTTCATTATTCGATATGGTAGAGGAAATAGTTGCTCTGTTTGATGTGGGCAAATGGCACAATGAGGCCGTGTTTGTACAAGCATTTCAGGATGAAGTCTATAAATATTCAATTAACAAATCGGCCGATTTAAACAGTTTTCTCAATTGGTGGAAAAAAAATGGTGAACGAAAATGCATTTCTACCCCCGACAGTCAAAATGCAATGCGAATTATGACAGTGCATAAATCCAAAGGGTTAGATTTTAAGGTTGTAATTATACCTTTTGCCGATTGGGATTTAGATAGCAGAATGCGCAATATATTGTGGTGTAAACCAACTGTTTCCCCTTTCAACGAATTGGCTCTTTTACCCATTGAATATAGCTCAAAGCTGGGACAATCCATTTTTGCCGAAAGCTATTTTGACGAACAAATGCATTTGTATATCGACAATTTGAACGTGGCTTATGTGGCATTTACCCGAGCTATTAACGAATTGATTTGCCTCACCCCTGCACCCATAAAAGAGGTAGATGGCTTGGACAAAATCAATTCTTTATCAACTCTTTTTAGCTCCTGCTTTCAAGTAAGCACGCCTGGTTTGGATGATAAATATATTCCCTTAACTGATTTTTATAATAACGAGATAAAAGAATTTAAACTTGGCATACCTACAAACGCTTTATATAACGATGAGCCAAATACAGATAGTAACGAAAAAGTAAGCTCCTATCCATCTGTAAATAGTAACAACCGCTTGAGTATTCGACATCAAAGTGCTAACTACTTGTTGGAAAGTTCACAACTAGCTGACAGTAAGTTAAATTATGGAATTATCATGCACGATATTCTTCGCCAAATAACCCACAAAACTGACCAACCAAAAGCCATTATGGAAATGGTATTGAGTGGCCGAATTAGCGAAGCCGAAAGTAAAACGGTAGAAGCCGAAATGGAGCATTTTTGGAGCTTACCGGAAACGGCAGGCTGGTTTACTGGAGATTTGCGCGTACTCAACGAAACTACCATCCTCACTCCCAATGGCGAGCAATATCGTCCCGACCGAGTAGTTGTTAATGGGAGCAATGCCACCATTGTAGATTATAAATTTGGTGACAAGGAAAGCAAAAAATACATAGAACAAGTTAAATTATATATGGATCTGATTGCTCAAATGGGTTACCAAGTAACTGGTTTTGTCTGTTATGTGAGTATGAGAAAGGTAGTAGAAATAATTTTATAATGGATGTTTGCAATAGTTCGTGGTTAGTTCTTTTTTTTAGTGACAGTTTGTTTTATCATAGTAGAATTAGTAAATATATTTTAAACTCAATCCCCAAAGCTATTGGAATTGCGTTCAAAAAAATTAAATCGACTTATCAGATCAGACCACTAATTCTTCTTACCAACTTATTGGAAAATAATCTTTCAGAAACTGTCCGCTCCAATGCTTACCCGTATTTATTCCATCAATAAATGGGTCGCAAACGCGGGCTGCTCCATCCACAATGTCCAACGGTGGCTGAAAATCATACAGTTCCTGTTTGTGCTTTGATAGTTCTGCTGGATCCTCATCGGTCACCCAGCCGGTATCTACCGCGTTCATAAATATTCCATCTTTTGCCAAATCGCTGGCCGAAGTATGTGTGAGCATATTCAGTGCTGCTTTTGCCATGTTGGTATGCGGGTGTCTGTCCATTTTATTGAAAGTATGAAATTTTCCTTCCATGGCCGACACGTTTACTACGTGTTTATTTCCTGTGTAATCTTTGCGCATCAAAGCTATTAATCTATTGCAAAGCACAAATGGCGCAATGGAGTTTACCAACTGCACTTCCATCATTTCCACCGGTTCTATTTGTCCGAGTTTCAATCGCCAGCTATTTGTTTTTCTTAAATCAACTTGCTGAAGGTCCACATCTAGTTTTCCTTCGGGGAAAAGTTCTACAGCCTCGTTTGAATTATCAAAACTATAAGGAATCTGCGACAGTTGAGCCGACGATTTAATTCCAATCCCTGGCGTGCGTACATTCCATCTGGCAGTCATTGGTTTGTCAGAATCGATTTCGGAGTTGCCCGTTGTAAACCCCTCAATTTCAGCAATGCACTCTTGATGATGCTGCAATAATAGCTGCACTTCGCTTGATTGTTGATGAAAAGGCAGCGACTCATTGTACATTAAATGAGCATAAAAAGTAGCTGGTCTTCTCACCGTTTGAGCCGCATTATTTATCAGAATATCAAGTCTTTCGTATTTATTTTCCACGTAAGTAGCAAAAAGTTCCACGCTGGGAATATGTCTCAGGTCGAGCCCATAAATATGCAAGCGGTGGCTCCAATTGGCAAAATCTTTTTCTTTGGCAAATCGAATAGCCGAATCGGCTGGAAAACGAGTGGTAGCAATAACAGATGCCCCCGAGCGAAGCATCATCAAAGTAGCATGGTAGCCAATTTTCAGTCGCGAGCCAGTAATTAGCGCCACTTGCCCAGTCATATCGCAACTTTGAAACCGTTTGGCATAATTCAAATCACCACATTTGGTACACATAGCATCGTAAAAATGATGAATTTCGGTATAACGTTTTTTGCAAACATAGCAATTCTGTTCGGAGCTAAGATATTGTTTTTCTTGGGTAGCTGCCGCTTCGGGTAGCGAAACTTGTATGGGCGCTTCAAAAACAGTTGCCAACCGCGCACTTCGAATGCTAGATGCCGCGCGTGCCTTCCGATTTATCTCGGTGGTTTCCACTCTTTTGGCCAGTTTTGCGCCCTTGTTTCGCTTTTTAAGTTCCGCTCTATCTGGCCGCGTAATTTGTCCAGCCACCGTCATCAACTTAATGCGCTGCTCTTCCGACAAACGAACTAGCTGGTCACCATTTGCGAGTAAATGTTCCAGCACCGAAATGCAATTGTCTATTTCAATCGTATTTAATACTTCTTTTTGTGCTTCGTTAGGCTCCATCAATATCTATTTTTTTTCAATAATTTGCAAAGGTAATGGTGTTTTGGGTAATTTATTTCAGTTTTTCTATAAAAAAAATTATTTGTAAAAATATGGTTTCCATAATCCTCGAAAGTCTCGCTTTGATAGTTTTATTACTATAAAACAAAGTAGTCAATTGTTGTGGGTATGTAGCCCAAAAAGTCTTCATTCATCATCATCATAATAATAATGTGTTTGGTAATTACAATGGTTCGTTATAAAATTACCTATTGTGTTTATATACAAGGTCTTAATGTATAATATTAACTAGCTATAATTTCAATTCAAACAAAAGAGTAAACACAAGCGGAGTATTCCGATGGAGTATTTCGACATTCCGAGAATCGGAACGTGCCGTCTTGGCGGTATGTAACATCCCGAGCAGCTGGAGAAAAAAACTTTCAGTTTTTCTACCAATAAATCGGCATGTTCCATTTGCGTCCCGATAGCTATCGTGGATTGCGTTCAAAAAACATTTTTTATAACGAACTATTGAATTAGGCAGGTGTTAAAAATTCTGGGCAGTAAAGTGTTTAGGGTTGAAGTGAAATCTGATATAGCAAGCACGCTTTGACTTTTCAGATAAGAGTTTAATATGATTGTTTACTGTTTTGTTCTTGAACTCCCCTTGAGACGTGTCTTTGATGCATTATAGTTGTTTTCAGAGATTTAAATATCAAGCTTTTCGCCCTAGCTATAAGATATTTTGAGTAATATTTGTCAATTATACGATATTTACAAAATAAATGTAGTACTTTTATAACGGCGGGTTTTAGGAATTAGAATCGATATTTATTTAGATTAACATCCTTATAATCAGTCTTATTTATTGTTCTTATAGTTTTTGCGATATTGTACAATTGTAGTTCTATGAGGCGTAACCAATAGTGTTAATCTAAAAGTATATGAAAAAGATCCCTTTTACCATATTCTGCTTGTTTATGTTACAAATTAATCTTTTTGGACAAAGTAAGTATTTGAAGTTAATAGAGAAAGATGATTTTTCGAAAGCTGAAAAGAAAATTGCTAAGGAATTATCAAAACATCCGAACGATATAGAGTTAAATTTTGCTATGGCATTGTTGCTTAAAGAAAGTAAATGCTCTATTTATAGTCCAGACTCCTCCTATTTTTATCTTCTGAGGTCAAAGTCTCTTTTTGAAACAATTTCTGATAATAAGGAATTAATTAAATTACAAAAAGTGCCAATTAATCAGACCGTATTTTTAGATTATACCGATTCAATATGTGCCATAGCATTGGAGGATGCGCTAGCAATGAACAGTATCAGCAGTTATCAAAAATTTCTTGGATACTTTAAAACTGCACCAAATTACCAAATAGAAAAAGCTGTTCAAAAAAGAGATCAGTTAGCTTTTAAGTTGGCATCAGAAATCAATACTATTGCATCTTTTCAAGAATTCATTTCTGGCTACCCAAAAGCCATTCAAAAAAATATTGCCATTGGGAAAAGAAATGGATTAGGTTTTAAAAAAGCAAAAGAAAAGGATACAATTGAAGGTTACTTAGAATTTATCAAAGAATACTCGAGGGCAGATGAAATATCACAAGCAACAGAGCGATTGCATGAACTGGCATTTATTGACGCTAAAAAAACAAACAGTTCTGCTGCTTATAAAGCATTTACGGACGCTTATCCTCATAGCAAACAAGTTGACATTGCCCAAAAATTGTATGACGAAAAGCAATTTACAGAGCAGACATCTGGATTTGACAATTGGGAGAAGTATTTCGAGTTTGTAGTGACCTATCCAAGTAATTCTTATAAGTCGGTTGCATTTGATAGCATTCAGTCATATATAGTAAAAACACAAGATATTGATGCAGCTAAATACTGTATAGCTAATTTTTCGGAAAAAGATAAGAACCGTGCATTATTAATTTACCATGATGTATTTACAGACGATGGCGAAAAGCAAACCTTAGACTTGTTTTACGAAAAGTATGACAATGAAAATTTGAGTGACCTAAAAACGAAAGATTACGAATTGGCTGAACTTGGTGATAACCTGATGCTCGACATGCCTTATGATTCATTAAATTTTGCTGAGTACGATAATTATATAAAATTGGCCGCACCTAATGAAAGAGCATTTGTAGCTATTCAAAAAATGATTGCAATGGATATTACAAAAAAACGTTGGAAAAAGGCGGTTGACAAACTTAAGATATACGCTCCATTATTTGCAAACAACAATAAGAAAATCAACAGTTTAATTGCAACGTTAGAAAACGGTTGGGATAGTTTTATAAAGATTCAATCTGTGGGAATAGGTGTAAATACAACAACTGGAGGTGAATATGCGCCAGCAATATCAGCTGATGACAAGTCACTTTATTTTTGTGGTATAAATAGAAAAGATAATCTTGGTGCAGAGGATATTTTTGTTTCCCAAAAGCAGAACGGGAAATGGTCAGTTTCAAAATTAGTATCAAGTTTATCAACGAGTATAACAAATGATGCACCAGAATGTATATCCGCCGATGGAACTACAATGATACTATTTCAATCTGGAAAATTAAATTATGCTCAGAAAACAAAGAAAGGTTGGTCGGAAATAATTGAGTTTCCTGAGGAAATTAATGGCGGTAAATGGCAAGCCGATGCCATTATGTCAAGTGATGGGAAAGCGATAATATTTGCTTCAACAAAAATTGGGGGTTATAATCATAATGATCCTAGAACACCTTATCATGGTATCGGTAATTATGCTGCTGATATATATGTATGCACATTAAATGAAAGCAACGAATGGACCGAACCGATTAATTTGGGAAACGTAATCAATACACCCTATTGTGATAGATCACCGTTTCTCCATCCCGACATGAAAACGCTTTATTTTAGCTCCGATGGACATGGTGGATTGGGGAATTTGGATGTGTATAAATCTACTCGTCTTGCCGATAATTGCTGGAATTGCTGGAATGAACCTGTCAATATGGGCAAAGAAATCAATACTACAGGTGCTGACTGGGGTTATAAAATATCAACGAATGGCGAAATAGCCTATTTCTCGAAAGAAAACAGCACGAACCAAAGCGAAGACATTTATTCATTAACGCTTCCAAAATATCTTCGTCCAGGTTTGGTAGCTACGGTTACTGGTAAGTTAATAGATAAAGATAATCAACCTGTTACTGCCGAAATTCGCTGGGAGGATTTAGAAACTGGCAAGAATGTAGGAAAATCGAAAAGCGACCCAACGGATGGTAGTTTTTTCATTGTGCTCCCAATTGGTAAAATATACGGTTACTTTGTGGATGAAGACAAATACTTTCCCATTTCCAACCATGTGGATTTACGTGAAAATAAGAAAACTGTAGAGATAGAGGAAAATATCAATATGGTGACTTTCAAACAAATGGTGGAAGAGGGAACAGCTGTACAAGTCAACAATTTGTTTTTCAACTTCTCGGAAAGTACTTTACTGCCCTATTCATTGCCGGAGCTAAAAAGGGTGGCTACTATTATTAAAGCAAATGGACTGAAGGTGGAAATAAGTGGACATACAGACAACATTGGTAACGACCAAAACAATCAGTCACTGTCAGAGCATAGGGCATTGGCAGTAAAAGTTTTCCTAATAAATGAGGGCTGCGTTGCAGCAAATTTAACAACAACGGGATTCGGAAAAACAAGACCTGTAGCCACCAATGAAACTGATAACGGTAGAGCCAAAAATAGAAGAGTGGAAATAAAGTTTGTGAAATAAAAAAAATATGAAAAATTACATACACGTTAATTTATCTCAATATAAACAATATTGTCCCTTTTGTATATTCAATGCCGAAAATACTAAAGCTGATTGTTTAAAGAAAAATGATTTAAAACGCAAATTAAAACTAATTTTCATCCTTTTTCTTTCATTTTCACAACCTATCTTTTCCATTACCAATTACTCTATTTATGACAACTATACTACTTCCAATTTCAGGGATAATGCTGATTTATACAACGAAATAGATTTTGATAATATTGATGAAGTTTTGCTAAATGCTGCCGTTTTTTTCAGAACAAACGAAATGCGTCTTGAGTATTATTTACCTGTATTAAATTATTGTAGAAACCTTGAAGAGTCTGCCATGCTTCATGCAAATGACATGGTGACAGAAAATTTCTTTAGTCATGAGAATTTTTTAGACCCTACAAAAGAAAGTCCTAGCGATAGAGGTAGAATGACTGGAGTATTAAACGCATGCTTTGCAGAAAATATTGCTATCTGTTTTGGACTTCAATATGAAGCTGAAAGAGGTATTTATACAATTGATCAAGAGAAGGATTTATTTAGTTACGACCCTTACGGAGAAGTAATACATCATCATACCTATTTATCTTATGCCGAGGCATTGGTACTTCAGTGGATGAATTCACCCGGTCATCGGGACAACATATTGAACAAAAATGCATTACAACTTGGCTGTGGTTCTAGCTTTTTTAGAAAAAAAGAATTTAAAAATTTTGCAGAGTTTAAAGCAGTTCAAAACTTTCAATGGTATGAATGGGCGAGAATAAAATAAAAACCCAACCTAGAATACCTATAAACCATTTCCTAATTTCAACTATAATGAAACTATTGTCTAAATTTGCACTCCTTTTATTATTTACGTTATCTGCACATCATTCTTTAAATGCTGCAATCACTGCTACTATTTCAGCCGATGCAACGGTATGCCAAAAAGCTCCTAAACCAGTTATTACATTTACTGGTTCTGGTGGTACTGCGCCTTATACTTTTACGTATAAAATAAATGGTGGTGGTGATAAACTCATTAAGACTATTTCTGGGAGTGACGTTGCTACGATTAATGTATCTACAAACAATGCTGGGGTTTTCATTTACGAACTTATTAAAGTTGAGGATGGTAGCGGATCGGTTGATTTAACGGAACAAGTAACCATAACGGTGAATGCTTTGCCAACAATAAATGGGTCGTTAAATACCTGTTTGGGTGGTGGGAGTATTCAACTTACTGGTTCAGAAACACCTTTTACTACAACTCCATGGGTGTCCTCAGACCCATCTATTGCAACAATAGACATTACAGGATTAGTAAAACCCGTAGCTGCAGGAAATACAACCATTACTTATACTAATATTAATGGTTGTGAGGTTAAGGAAAATTTTGTAGTAAATGCATTGCCAATTGCGGGTTTTACATTTACAAATGATAACCAATGCTCTGGAACTAATATTAATTTTACCCCATCATTAACAGGAGATTATTCTTATGAGTGGGATTTTGGTGATGGAGATACATTGGCTCAGGTAACCAAATATTTACTGTTAGCTTAAAAATAACAGATAATTCAACTTCTTGTCAAAGTTCAATCAGTAAAACTGTAACTGTTAGAAAGTTGCCTAACGCAGCATTTGATATTAGCAACAACAATGTTGGAGGTGCATATTATGATAGTTCACAAAAGATATTTACAAATTGTTTTGCCACAATAACGAGCCCTGAATTTGATTTTATTGCTTTTAATAGTAGCAGTACGATTTCAACAAACAGCAGTTATACAATTGACTGGGGAGATGGAAGTTTGCTTGAAACATTACCAAAAACATTTACATCCATCACACATAAATATCTTTCTTTAGGTTACTTTACAATTAAACTTACTGCGTTTAATATTAATTGTTCATTTACTAAGACCTATAAATTATTTAACGGTAATACGCCTGCTGGCAATTTGGGTAATAATGGTTCTACAAGTGATTGTGTACCATTTACTTTAACATGGCCCGTTGAAAATGCTCAAGATAATACTCCAGGCACAACATATACGTTTCATGTGAATGATGGTTCTGCCGATCAGACATTTACTCAAGCAAATTTACCTGCAACTATTTCACATACATTTACAAATTCATCTTGTGGATTATCCCCTACTACCAATAAATTTACGGTTTCTTTAAATATTGTAAACCCCTGTGATCAAAGTCTTACTACGTCTGAAGTATTAGCCACTCAGAAACCTATAGCATCTTTTGTGTCAAATCCATCTGCTAATATTTGCGCAAATACGATTGTTAGTTTTACAAATACTTCAATAGGTAGTTATGGAAATAGCTGTAAATCTACATATAATAAATTCTGGTCTATTACTCCCAATACAGGTTGGACTTTAACTAGTGGTGTATTATCTAATAGTTCTGAAGTTATAAAGGTGAATTTTACTAATCCAGGTAGTTATATAATAAAATTAAAAATACAACAACAAGGATCAGGATCAGTTTCAAGATGTACTACGGATTCGATAACACAACAAATTTGTGTTGAATCAAAACCCATTCCCACATTTACTTTAGATAAAACAGAAGGTTGTTTACCTTTAACTGTAACTACAACGAATACAACCAACGAGGCTACTGCTTGCT
>JFJP01029691.1_pt1 | contig 31811 bp, 25 predicted proteins | sample 431651 | NCBI WGS metagenome assembly JFJP01 (sample SAMN02602958, study PRJNA72255) | Microbial mat metagenome, whole genome shotgun sequencing project. | biome: fresh water; feature: sink hole; material: water; isolation source: purple microbial (photo- and chemosynthetic) mats found in... | reverse complement strand
GGATACAGAAAAAACTACCTCTTGAAAAAGCCCAGTATCAGATGTTAAGAAAATCCGGGCTTATTGAAGGGAAAATTCCGAATGTATTTGTTTCTGCGAAGGTTGCTACGATTGTTGGAGAAAAAGAGAAATACATAAAAAACAAGGCTCTGGATGATAAATACTACATGGATTTGATTGTCACGTATTTGCAACAATTTGGAAATGGTACAAAAGCCGACGTCATCAATTTGATTGGTGGCAAATTGTCTGATGCGCTCACTGAGAAGCAAAAGGAAAACAAAGTTCGCTATTTCCTCACTTCACTTCATCAAAAAGGGTTGATTGAACGGACTACAGCAAATCGCAGGACTGGTGCTTGGCGATTAGCAAAAAAGAAGAGCGAATAAAAACATCTGCTGATGATTGCTTGCAAATCTTGCGGTAGAACTGCCGAAACACCGCATTCATCCATACTTCAATCAGCAGAGGCGATTAGCAAAGAACCAAATTTTCTGATTGCTTTGCTAATCATCTGCTAATGACAAAGGCAATGATTCTGCCGCAGCGGTGTCAGGCACTGTCATGGAAGCTGTCAGAGAATACCTATCAACCCTTCCTAGTGGCGGCGGATGCAAAGCACCTGTCGAAGGATGATTTGGGGCAGCTGATTCGGGATGGAGAAAACGACATTGTGTGAGAAGGAGGGCTATGTCCTTCGGAACCGGGAATCCAAAGAGATTGTGGCGCGCGTGATGATTGCGCAGGACGAACAGGGAATGGATATGGAAGACCGGATTGTCAAGATGAAGGAGTATTTGGTTGGGAGACAATGATGAGGATATGAAGGAGTAGCTGGTTGGGAGACAACGATGCGGATGGCATCTCATGGTGGTATGAAGGAGCTTCAGCAGGTCTTGCCAGAGCATTCAAGAAGTCAGTTGCAAGATCTTTATAGGGAACCAAGAACCGAAGAACGTATCGTCTGTATTGGTAAAACAGCTTCAGCCAGATGGTTTCCGCATGATGGGATAAAATGGCAAAACCATCAACTTGCTTTGAAACTTGCAACTAAGTTGCAACTTGTTGCAAGTGAATGCACCTGATTGCAACTGAGCATGATGATAAACTGGAAGAGAAACGCGCATCTTGACATCATCAATATATCACAAATTGTATGCAACAAAGCATGATTCGAACGTGAATAGAACATGAATAAAACGTGAATAGAACGTGAATTGAACATGAATAGCAAATGAATAGCAAATGAATTGACGCAACACAACAACCGAAAGCATCCTCGAGTTGAAAGGTGTGTGCCGCATGACAGGAAAACCGCCCTATACCATCACAGAAAAAGCTGCCGATTATCTGGCGAAGGTCGTCGAGATTTCAACAAGGCTTTCGATTGGCTCGGGCTTTCCGCGCAACATCCGGCTCCACCGCGAAAACCGCATGCGCACCATCCATTCCTCTCTGGCCATCGAAGGAAATTCGTTGTCGCTTGGAGAGGTGACAGCGGTGATCGAAGGGAAAATGGTTGCAGGCAAGCAGGAGGATGTCAAGGAAGTCAGGAATGCCTATGAGGCGTATGACAGGATGATGACTTTCAGCCCGTATGCCATTTCCGATTTCCTCAAGGCGCACAAGCTGGTGACACAGGGGCTTGTGAAAGAGGCCGGCAAGTTCCGGAGCGGGGACGTCGGTGTTTTCAATGGCGATGTGGCGGTTCACATGGGAGCACGGCCACAGTTTGTTCCGTCATTGATGAAGGAATTATTCCGCTGGGCAAGGACATCGGAGCTGCATCCGGTGCTGAAAAGCGCGGTGTTGCACTACGAAATCGAAACCATTCATCCATTTGCTGATGGCAATGGGCGGATTGGGCGCTTGTGGCAGACACTTCTGCTAGCGAAGTGGAATCCCATCTTTGCCTGGATTCCGATGGAGGCTGTATTGTACCAGAACAGGGAACAATACTACCAGGCGATTGAAGTTGCAAGGAAGAATAACGATTCCGGAGTTTTCATTGAGTTCACATTGTCATGCTTGCTCCAGATGTTGATGCAACAGGAGGGGAATCAACAAACTCAACTGGATGAACACCAGGATGAACACCAAGATAAGCACCAAGAAGAGCACCAAGAAGAGCACCCAAAAAAGCACCAAGTAGAGCCTCCGGACGAGCACCAAGTTGCGCGCGAGGACAAGCGTCATCTTGAACACATGCAAAAGGATCGAAAGCCTCATTTGAATGAGCCTGTCACGCCGTACAAGGAAGTGCTTCCCGAAACCTCTGTGGCGGTGTTAAGAGCGCTTGGGGAAAGCATTCTGTCTCGCAAAGACATATTCGATACAATAGGGCTGTATGGCGATTCCCGAGCGTTCAACCGCGTGATTCGTCCATTGCTCAATGAAGGACTTATTCAGATGACAGTGCCGGAAAAGCCGAACAGCAAGCTGCAAAAGTATGGCTTGACTGAGAAAGGCAAACGGTATCTGGCAAACGTGGATGGCGATGGATTGTGATGGTGCCAGGTACCGTAATGAATCCCGCTTTGCTTGAAGTGTACGGTACATATAGCAAGGCTGTACAGACTGTTCACAATGGCATCTGACACCTTGGCAAACACCAAATGTTCATGGAATGATTATAGGAGGAAAGCGATGATGCGCCACAATCTTGGAGAGACATCAATGAAGGTGACATGGCATGGCACAATCGTTTCGATTCAGCCACGAACGCGGGTGTGGCGATATGTGACGGACAACCGCACCCATTACCACTTGGGTTATTTGTTGTTCATCGCACGTGAGGCTGTCGATAAACAAGGAAAGCCAGAGTTGTCGTCCGACAACATATGGGATGACGAATGCAACGACGAAGAACATGATCGGAACGCAGGGAAGCCTTGGTTTTCGGTCGCCGTTTCGGAGAAGCAGCTGATGACCTTGCGGTTCCGCATCGGTGACCGGGTTCAGGGCACAGCATGGACACCCCAGTACCCGGAACGGGAATTCGCAGACTTCTATCGAGCGGGTTCAATGAAAACGCTGGAGCACTCCGTGTTGCAAGCGCAGCCGCCAGCGCCTCCGTGGATGTATTTCCCCGTGCCTCTTCGGGTATACGAAGAGCGGGGCGCACGGATGCTGAGCAAGAGCCTGTGGCAGACAAAGTGCTTTCCCTGCGTTTGGGCGAACATGGCGAACGTGGAGATCCAATGGGATTTTGATCGTGACATCAAAAAGCACCGGTTTGAAACCTTCTGTTATGGACCGAAATCCTGCAAGTTTTACAAGATGGGACGGCCTCGATCCGTCCCGTACAAGAACCGATGCGCCGCGCTGGACGATGGGTGTCTGGATGACTTGTGCACCGAGAACCGAAATGAGGATGATTTCGAGTGGGATGCGGAGGACCGGTGATGCAAATGAGTAAAGTATCCATTCGGTTTTTTGGTGACAAGGAAGTTCGCGCTGTTTGGGACGATGGGAAATCCAAGTGGTGGTTTTCGGTTGTTGACATCATTGGTGTCCTGACAGACAGCAAAAACCCACGAAAGTACTGGTCTGTACTGAAGACGCGGCTAAAGCAAAACAAGATTCAGTTGACTACAAAATGTAGTCAACTGAAATTGAGGTCCAATGATGGAAAATTCTATTCAACGGATTGTTTGCTGCATGAAGACATCCTGTTGCTTGTCGAAAACGTGCCAAGCAAGAAAACAAAGAAGTTCATCGAATGGTTCACCTACAGCGATGAAACGATTGACGGCAAGAGTAAATCCAAGGCCTATGCACTCTTTGACAGTTCCCTTCTTGAAACGATTGAAGTCGGGACTGTAAAAGGTCTACAACAGATTCATGGTTATTTGTTCGGAGGGCTATACGAGTTTGCAGGTCAAGTCAGAACACAGAATATCGCAAAGGATGGGTTTCAATTTGCCATGGCGCGGTTCTTGCCGGAAACCCTGAGAGAAATTGAAAAAATGCCCGAAAGCACGTTTGATGAGATTGCCAACAAGTATGTTGAGATGAATGTTGCCCATCCCTTTATGGAGGGGAACGGCAGAAGTACGCGCATTTGGCTGGATCTGATGCTGAAGCGGAATCTGAAACGGTGTGTGGACTGGAGTAAAATCAATAAAAAGGACTATCTCACAGCGATGAAGAAAAGTGTCACGGATTCCACCCAGATAAAGGCACTGCTGCAATCCTCTTTGACAGACAAGATTGATGACCGTGAAATGTTCATGAAAGGCGTGGATTATTCCTACTATTACGAACAGGAGAATGACATCACAGACGGGGGGAGCGAGTAAACGGCTGCGGAAGTCATCTATCATCGCGCGGATGCGGGCAAGGACCATATGGGGCTGACCCCGTGGGCAGCTGCGCCCTCCGGGAAAATCATGAAGTCCGATGTCACAGTCGCAAAGAACTATCTGAATCCACAGGAGATGAAAAATCTGGAGAAGATTGTCTCCGCTTATCTGGATTTGGCGGCACAGCGTGCCATGCATCATATGCCCATGACAATGGAAGACTGGGCGAAGCATCTGTCAATAACATGGCGTCCAGATTGGTTATATTTGACCTGGAGTCATTTGATCCGGACAAATCGATCACACATGCGGATTTCGCGGAGTATGTTGTGAGGGCATTGGGATTATACAGAGAGGGAGCAGTCCTTCCGAACCGGTTCAAGGATGTGAGCCGTGATGGAGAATGGAAGATCATCAACCAATCTAATCCCAATTGACGAAGGATATCGAGTTGGGTTCTCTTTCATAATACCGTACGTTTTGGTGTTAAATGATGGCGACCAACATGTATGCAGTACCACACTGTAAGCCATTTTATGATGGCAGGTGTCAGGCACTGTCATGATTGTGAAATATTCATGTCAGTATGGGCACAGGGGCGGTCGATGGAAGAGAGAATGAGACGCCGGCTGGATATGATGTCGGGGAAAAAGTGGTAGCAGCGTTACCAGGACGGGCTCTTTGTTTTTGACATTCCGACGTTCAATGAGCGGGACCCGGAGACAGGAAAGCATGCTTCTTCTTGATGCATGGGGGACTATGCTGCGTTGGGACGACGCATAGGGTGGAACCTGAGATAAAATGGCGGCTGCTTGCCACTGTGACCATGCTGATGATACAATTCGGCTATTCATAAACACGTTTTCACGTTGTGTATGCTTCTTCGTTTCAGCAATATATGCACAAGGCGGTATCTGATGGCATCCATTCGATTTCCATTCCGGCTCTTTGGACTGTTTGTCATTTTTTTCTCCAGTCTGGCTCTGATTGGCTCCTTCATGAACCTGTACCTGGACAGCAAAGGACTGACCAAGTCAGAGATCGGCTTGACCGTTTCCATCTCCACGGGCCTTTTGCTCTTGGTTCAGCCCTTATGGGGACTTTTGAGCGACAAGGCCCGCAACAAGAATCGTCTTCTGATGGGAATGCTGATGCTGGCTGCGCTGGCAGCGCTGCTTATCCCGCACCTTTCCGGTCTGTGGATGATGGTTGCAGGGGTCTGTGCCGTTACCGTCTTCTACAATCCCATCCAGCCTCTCATCGAAAATCTGGCGTTGGAACAGCTGGACGGCTCCCGCTGGGATTATGGACAAGTCCGCATGGGTGGAACCCTTGGATTTTCCATCATGGTACTGGGAGCCGGCTTTCTGCTTCATGACAATTATGTGATGGTGTTTCCCGCGGTCGCTGTCATTCTCCTGGGAAGTGCCGCCATGATACGCAGGATGCCGCCGGTACGCGGACATCGTCATGGAGAAAACCGTGCACCTGTAAGGGAAGTGTTTCGCGACCCGGTGCTGCGCATCCTTGTGGTGTATTTTCTGTTGTTTGTTCTGACTGCCAATGTGTTCTACAGTTTTTATCCCATCCATTTCGCATCCATCGGGGGAAACAGTGCCTGGGTAGGGCTGATGCTGTTCGTCTGTGCCATGTCGGAGGTTCCTTTCTTTTTCTTTGCCGGTCCGCTGGTCAAACGTTTCGGTCTTTACAGGATGATCCTTCTCTCCGGGCTGGCAACGGCCCTGCGATGGTTTCTTGTTTATTCTTTTTCCAGTCCGGCGCTCATTGTGATGGCCGGTTTGCTTCACGGAGTTGGATTTGTTCCTGTCGGGTATGGTGTCGCCATTCACATCAATACCCATCTGCCCAAAGAGCTCCGTGCCACGGCGCAGTCTTTGGTGGCGCTGCTGACCGCACTCTTCTCCCGTGTGGTCTTCGGATACGCAGGCGGGTTGGCTTGTGATGCATTCGGCATCCGGACTGTCCTGCTGTTTGCGTCCGGTATCATGCTGTTTGCCACATTGGTGTTCGCTGTAGGATACCGGCACGCCATCCGGCTGAAACCGATGGGTGATGACGGTTTTGATTCTCCGTCTGAAGAGCATGCTGTTTCAGCGCCTCCGGTGGAACCGTCCTAAGTTGGGTGAGCTTCCAGTGACACGATGCGCAACATGATTCAATGGCATGATTCGTAACATGATTCAATGGCATGCAAAGGCGAACGATGTATACGCATTCCGACGAGTAAACGGGGTGGATTTCGCCATGAATTTTGTGCTCATCAAGGCCGGGGTTGTTTGTGCGATTGTTTCGTGCTTGACTCCGGCTTATTGGACGTTTGCCTGGCAGTGCTGAAACAGCAAGTGCCTGTGTTCAATTCCATTTTTATGAAAAAGATTCTTGTTATGCAGACTCTTGCAAGACGGGTTTGTCACATTATTTTCCACTGGAAATTGCGCAACATATTCAAGTAACTGTGCAGAATTGTAGAACAAAACATACCAATCCTCCATGCTATGATACAGGTGCTTCGGTGCGAAAGCACAGGGGAACAATGCTGGCATGTCTGTTGCGGTGACCCATTCGGACACCGTTCGGACATCCCGACAACGCCGAAAACTCGGTACGGAGGAACCATGGAAACACCCCGGACATTCCTATTGCCATCTGCCCATGGGATTCGTGACCATGCAAGGGTTCTGTTCCGTGATCTGGCGCGCGATCGGGGCCTTTATCTGCTCCTGCTGCCAGGTTTGGCGCTGATCCTTCTGTTTTGTTATGTTCCGATGTATGGTGTGAGTATCGCCTTTCAGGAGTTCAGCATATTCAAGGGATTTCAGGATAGCCCCTGGGTGGGATTGCTTCAGTTCGAACGATTGTTCCGGACCCCGAGCTTTCCGTACGTCATCCGAAACACCTTGCTGATCAGTCTCTACAAGCTCCTGTTCGGTTTCCCCGCACCCATTGTCCTTGCGCTGCTGCTCAACGAAATGAGATCCACTTTCTACAAGCGATTCACACAAACGATACTATACTTGCCGTACTTTATCTCATGGGTCATCATGGCAGGTCTCATCCAGACCTTTCTGAGTCCGTCAAACGGGGTCATCAATGATCTGATCCGCATGACCGGCGGGGAGCCTGTCAATTTTTTGATTGAAAAAGGGATGTTCCGTTCCATCCTTGTCATCACGGACATATATAAAAACGTAGGTTGGGGGACGATCATCTACCTGGCCGCGTTGAGCGGTGTTCCGCTGGATCTTTACGAAGCCGCCATGCTTGATGGCGCTTCCAAATGGCGGCAGGCATGGCACATCACCCTACCGTCCATCCGCAATGTCGTCGTCATCATGCTCATCCTGAGTTTGGGCAACATCCTCAATGCGGGATTTGATCAGGTTTTCCTGCTCTACAATCCACCGGTCTATGAAGTGGCGGATATCATTGATACCTTCGTCTACCGCAAGGGAATCGTGGAGACCCGCTACAGTCTTGTCACGGCGGCCGGTCTTTTCAAATCGCTCATCTCGCTGCTGTTGATTGTCGGAGCAAACAAACTGGCACATTGGATTGGGGATGAAGGTGTATGGTGAAAAATGGGAACCGTCGGCCTCCGGGCATGTCCATTGGCGTTCGCGTTTTCCAATGGTGCAACAATCTGCTGATGCTGATCCTGATTATCCTGATGTGCTACCCGCTCTGGCATATCGTCATGTATTCGCTCAGCGAGGTGAGTCTGGCCCTCAAAGGAGGGATTTTTCTGGCTCCGCGCGGGTTCAGCATCGAGACTTACCGGACCGTACTGAAAAATCGGATGGTGATGTCGGGATTCCGCGTCACAACCATCGTGACGGGGATTGGAAGCGTGGGTGCGATGCTGCTGACGGCCATGACGGCCTATCCCATTTCGAGACGCCGTCTGCGTGGGAGAGGGCCGGTCACCTTCATCATTTTCTTCACCATGCTGTTCAGCGGCGGAATGGTGCCAGGATATCTTCTCGTCAAAGGACTTGGTCTGATCGATACCTATGCGGCACTGATTCTTCCGGGCATGATGTCAGCCTGGAACATTCTTCTGATGAGGAATTTTTTCCAGAACATCCCCGACAGCCTCGAAGAATCAGCCATGCTTGACGGCGCGGGCGACGTTCTGATTTTCACCCGAATCATCCTGCCGATCTCGAAGCCTGTTCTTGCTACGATTTTTCTCTTTTCCGCCGTCGGCTACTGGAACAACTACTTTTCGACCGTTCTGTTCGTCAACCATCGGGAAATGTGGTCGCTGCAGGCAGTCCTGCGCGACATTGTCACCAATGCGAGCGCGGCGATGGCGCGTCAGGGCGTCAGTATCATCGAACAGCCTTCCATGACACCCCAAACCGTCATGATGGCCACGGTCGTCATTGCTACGGTACCAATCCTGGTCGTGTATCCTTTCCTGCAGAAGCATTTTGTCCAAGGCGTCATGATCGGGGCAATCAAGGGGTGAGTGATGATCCGAACGGCCGCGGAAATCACACGCATCGACCTCGGTCTGACAACAGACAAATACCGGTTTGCAGGATTGGTCACATAGTAAAAGGAGGAAAATCATGAAGACTCAAATCAGAATCCTCGCGATTGTTGTCTTGATTCTGTCACTTCTTGCCGGATGCGGTGCGCAGCCGGCCCTGGAGGGCAGCGCATTTCCTTCCGCATCCGTGGAAGCCACCGCATCCGCATCGGCATCCGAATCGGCGTCGCCTGTCTCGGAAGAACCGCTCAAGATCAGTCTGATCGAAATGGGTGGCCCGAAAACGGTAGACTCCGTTGTGGAAAAGGAAATCGAAAAACGTTACAATGTCGATCTCGATATTCTCTTCATGCCGGCCTGGGATGAAATGGCCGTCAAGACGAATCTGCTCATGAGCGATCCCGCCACCATGCCGGATGTCATCCAGTTCACAGGCATGGACAAGGAATTTGCCGAATGGAAGGAAGCGGGACTGATTGTTGATCTGCTTCCCTACTTGAAGGAGAACGGGAAGGAAATCCTCAACTACTACAGCAAGGAAACCATGTTTTATTCATATGACAACGGACATATCTACAAGTTGCCCGGAGACGTGGCGGAAGCTTCCAGCGGAACCATCGTCATGCGTGGCGACTGGCTCAAGAAACTGAACCTCCCGGCACCGAAAACGACGGAAGAATTCAAGAGCACCATGCTTGCCTTTACGAACGATGACCCGGATGGAAATGGGGTCAAGGACACATACGGCCTGGGCAACATCGGCATGGTGTATGCCGCGTTCAAGGTCAATCCCGACGCGTTCCTCATCGGGAACGACGGCAAGGTTGGTTACGGCGCGATCATGCCCGGCATGAGGAACGCCCTGTCCTATCTCCATGATCTGTATGCGGCAGGCGCCATCGATCCGGCACTGTTTACAAACAACGACTGGCAGAAGGATATCGAGCGCTGGACAGGCGGCAAGGTTGGCTGCATGAGCCACGGAATCCACCATTTCAACCCGGCGAGCAGCCTGAACAAGGCGTTTTATGCAAACAATGCCGGCGGAGAGATGATTTCTGTCGACCCAATCACCGGACCGGATGGTTTTTCGGCAACGGATGTTCAGGATGTCGGCGGCTGGTGCTCCATCGCAGTCACGACGAAAGCCAAGGATCCCGCCCGTGTGGTTGCCTTCCTGAACGAGCTGTGCAAACCCGAAGGCTTTGCTCTGTACAAGTTCGGCATCGAGGGAACACACTACCAGATCAAGGATGGTGCCTTCACCCCGCTGATGGGGCAGGATGAGCTCAACGCGCAGGGTGTGAACCTGCTAAGCTGGTACCTGGAGCGCAAGGATGGCGCCAATATCCAGAACACACCTCAGGTTGTCGACATGTTCAAGAAAAACCTCGAGCTGAGCAAACCGATGCGTGACATCACAGTCATCTTCAAGGACAAGAACCGGCCGGCGTGGAGTGAATATGCCGGTGATCTGACGACATTGCGCGATACGGTCATCACGGACATCATTCTCGGCAACAAGGATATTGGCGCATTCGATGAATTTGTCACCCAGTGGCTTGCCCAAGGCGGCGACAAGGTGCTGGAAGAGGCAACCGCGCTGTATGAAAAGCAGCTTGCGGAACTCGCACAATTCGACACCGCATATGATTCGCTGGTGAAGTAATCACGGCAGCGGTCTCCGGTGGCTTCGCCGCCGGAGACCATATTCTGAAAGGAGCAAACATGATCTATCAGCAGTTGTTCGATCGAATCCCGGAGCCTGAAACAGTCCTGGCGGTCCTCATCGGTGCCGGTGACTTCGGCACGGCCATCGTGTCGCAATCCCGTTACATCCCCCGGCTCAAATTCCCGGCCATTGCAGACCTTTCCCGGGAGGCGCTCATCAAGGCATACGGCCTGATGGGTATCCAGCCGGAAGAAATCGTCTTCTGCAGTACAGAGGAAGAGGTGCTTCTTGCTTTCAAGGCTGACAAGCCGATTGGCGTTTTCGATGCCGATCTTCTGATGAACCTCCCCATTCATGTAGTCGTGACAGCCACCCGTGTGCCGGAAGTCGGCGCGAAATATGCCAGGGAAGCCATCCGCCACGGCAAGCATGTTGTTCTCGTGGACAAGGAAGCCGACACGGTGGTGGCACCCATCCTCAAGCGCATGGCGGATGAGGCCGGTGTTGTCTTCACGACCGATGACGGGGATGAACCGGGCCTGCTGATGGGCCTCGTCGGTTGGGCACGCACCCTGGGCATGGAAGTGATCAGCGGCGGAAACATCGACCATATTCTGTACGACCCGGCCAACCACCGCGTCATCAAGGGTTCCGAAGGCTCCGGGACCATCATTGACATCGCGCCCGAGGATCGGTGGGCGCTCGAACCCATTCCACCGGGACAAGCAGCGAAATACATGGAAGCCCGCAGCCGGATTTTTACCCGTTTGCTGCCGGAAAAGGAAACAGGCGACCCGGTCAGCCATATGGCCGTCGCAACCAATGGAACGGGGCTGCTTCCCGACGAGGGCGGCGTGCATCGTCCCGTGGCACGGTTCACGGAGCTCGCGGAAATTCTCTGTTCCGAGTTCGAAGGCGGCATTCTGAAGAACCGGGGCGTGATCGAGCAGCCCATCATCCTGCATGAACGCAACCAGCCCACCGGTGGCGGGGGCATCTTCATCACGGTCACGCACGCCGATGCCTATTCCCGTCACATCATGGCCTACAAGGGTCTTCACCACAACCAGGGCAAGAGCGCCATGCTGATCTACCGTCCCTATCATCTGTGCGGGGCGGAAACCGCCATGTCGGTTCTATGTGCGGGCTTGCTGCAGGTTCCGACGGGTTCGGACCGCATCCATCCCCATGTCGACATCCTCTCGCAGGCCATGCGTGATTTCAAGGCCGGAGAAGTGATCGGCGTTGCGGAAGGTACACTCGCCTTCGGTTTCTCCAAGGATTTCCGCACCGTCATGGCGCCGGCCGGTCCCGCTTCCGGAGATCGGCCCATTCCGTTCTTCATGCTGTACGGCAACACCCTGGCCGTCGATATTCCCAAAGGCGCCTGGATCACCCGCAACATGATCGTTCCTCCGGAAGATTCCGCGCTCTGGGCGCTGCGTGATCAGCAGGACGCCTTCTTCTTCGGCGAAGGCGCCATCGATGGCGATAAGGAGTGCTGACATGGCGTTACCCATCCGTGGACACAAGGAGGCCTGACATGCCGATATCCCGCATCCGATTGCCGGAAGGCGAACTCACTTTTTCGCGTCTGGCCTGGGGCATGGGCAGCCTGCCCATGACCACGACCGTTCAGGACATGGATACCATGTTGGGCGCTTTGCTCGACATCGGCATCACAACGGTCGACAACGCAGAAAATTATGGCGGCTACACCCGGGAGGAACTCCTCGGAAAGGCGCTTGCTCTTGCGCCGGGGCGCCGCAGCAAGCTGCAGCTGGTGACGAAATGCGGTTGTGTCGGTGAGACCCCGCTTTATCCCACCTATCGCATGTATCATTATGACACGTCCCGCGAGCACATCCTCGCAGCGGCGGAAAACTCGCTGCGATGTTTCGGTACCGACCGGATAGACGTGCTGCTGCTGCATCGCCCGGATCCCCTGATGAATGCCGACGAGGTGGCGGAAGCTTTTGTCCGGCTTCGGGATGCCGGCAAGGTACTGCATTTCGGTGTCTCGAACTTCCTCCCTTCCCAGATTTCCCTGTTGGCTTCCCGTCTTCCGTTTCCGCTGGTCGCCAATGAATTCCAGTTCTCCGTCATGCATCCGGACCCTTTGCAGGACGGCAGCCTGGAGGAATGCCAGCGATCCGGCTGTCTGCCGTTGGCCTGGGGACCGCTTGGCCGTGGGGCGCTATATACGGGGACAGATGAAAGAGCTGTCCGGGTTCGTTCGGAACTGGAGACAGTGGCCGGCGAACTTGGCGCGGGCTCCATCGGACAGGTTGCACTGGCTTGGCTGCTGCGGCATCCCGCCCGGGTCGTCCCGATTCTCGGAACGGGTTTTCCAAGCGAATTGCATGGCATGGAGGCATCCGAGCACCTGAAGATGGACCGCCAGCAATGGTATCGCATTCTAAACGCCAGCCTCGGGTATGGACTCCCTTGAGCAAATCAAGTCAGGTCATGGGGTGCACACGAATACGCACCAAGATCATCGAAGTGAACGAAGGGTCATTCACGGAGGAGTAACACCATGCTTTCTTATGATGTTCGAACTTTTGGCGCCATCGGTGACGGCATTACGAATGATACGGCAGCCATCCAGCAGGCCATCGACACTGCCGCCGCTGCCGAAGGCGGTACGGTTCTTTTTTCCAAGGGACGCTATCTTGCGGGACAATTGTATCTGAAGAGCGGCATCGAGCTGCGGCTGGATGCCGCCGCAACGCTGCTCGCAGTGCCGGATCCGGCGGCTTATGCCGATGACACGCATCACCAGCGTTACGATTATCACGACAACATGAACCGTGCCTGGATCTATGCACAGGATGCCCATGACATCAGGATAACAGGCGGAGGGCGTATTGACGGGCAGTCTCCCTTGTTCGCCAACGGTTCGAAGGACCCGCGTCCTGTCATGCTCCGTTTTCTTGATTGCGAGTCCGTTACCCTCTCAGACCTTGTGCTGCGCAATTCCGCAACCTGGGCGACCTCCTTCATCCGCTGCCGGAACATCCGCACCACCGGCCTGGATATCGAGACACGCGGAAACCACAACGGCAACGGGCTCGTGTTCGATGCCTGCGAGGATGTCATCGTGTCGGACTGCCGGCTGGATACCAGTGATGACGCGATTTGCCTGCAGAGTTCGGATTTGTCTGCGCCCTGCCGGAGCATTGTTGTGACGAACTGTCTGGCGCGCAGCCACTATGCGGCTGTCAAGATTGGCATGCTCTCCCTGGGCCTTATCGAGGATGTCACGGTTTCCAACTGCGTGTTTCGCGACATGGAATGCAGTGGCATCAAAATCCAGTCCGCTGAGGGCGGAACCATCCGAAACCTTCTGTTTTCAGGGCTGGTCATGCGCAATGTGCCCAGACCTGTGTTCCTCACCCTCAACCATCACCGGGTCGGGAGGTACACACCGCCAACCCCACCGGAAACAGGGGACATCCGAAATGTCCACTTTGAGAACCTGCTGGTTGTGAATGAGACGGAACCGCAGGGGGATCCGGTTTCCGGCTTTCTTGTTGTCGGTACGCCCGGTCATCCGATCCGAAACGTTTCTTTCAGTCGTATCAGATATGAGTCGACAGGTGGGGGAGCGGAATGGCCGGCCGGACTTCAGGTACCTGAACTGACAGGCATTCGCGCGGAGCGGCATGCCTATCCGGACGGACTGCCTGCATCGGCCTTCTATATCCGACATGCATGGAATGTCTCGATTGAACACTTCTCCCATCTGTTTCACCGGCCGGATGCCCGGCAGCTTCTTGTTCATGACGATGCACCGGGGTTGAGGACATCCGGGTTTGCTTCGCTTGCATAGCCGCATGGCGTGTCGGGTGGTGCGGCGAAGGTATGGCTATCATTGTTTGCACTCGTTATATTGATAACCGGGACTTAAGAGCCGGTTTTCAATATAGCGAGTGCTTTTTTCGCGGAGGTTTCGGCACAATAACATTGATTGCGATGAAAAAGCCGTTGACCATGAGTTGGAACGGCTGCGCCCTTTGTTCCTGAAAGGTGGATTTATTCCTCATACGGATCATTTGGTTCCTCCTGATGTATCATTCGAAAATTACTGTTATTATCGTATCAGGAAATGTGCATTCATCGGGAAAGAGCCTAAGATTAGCTTGGCTGGCACTTGAAAGATGAAAACGGGAGATGCGGATATGACAAAAGCGGATATGACAAAAGCGGATATGACAAAAACGGATGTGCCTGTTTTGTATTGGAGCGAGGCGGGGAAATTTCACGATGACGAATGTCTCGGCCGCCAGATGAAACAGGTGGAGGGACACTGTTCCGAAGATTCTTTTGCCGACGGATTCCTCCCCTTTTCCCAAGAAGGCAGGTTTCAACGCGGCAAACTGAAAGTGCCGTCAAATGGAACGCTTGTGGTGGAATACGTGTCTCCCCGGCCGCTCAGAATCTGGTTCGGGGAGGTGCTCGTTGTGGATGAGTGCCTTTATCGGTACTCCTTCCAACGGGAAGTCCGTGGTGCCTTCCTTTTTCCCTGCCATTCAGAGGAAATCACATTCACGGTGGAGACGGGACCCCGCCCCACCCATCTGCCTTTCGTGGACGAGCACTGTCCCAGCCGGAATCGTGAAAAGGTCATGACTGCCTTGCAACGGCAGTTCCCGGACCGGCTGGAGCTCAGGGCACATCTGGTTTCGGATGTTGCCGGGCCTGTGGTGTCTTTGCGTTTTCCGCCCACACAGTATGCGGAAGACGGTGTGGTTTATCAGCACATTCTGGCCAGGGAGGCCGATGGCAGTGTGATGGAGATGCCGTCGGTGGACAGCTGGTCGACTGCGGATTACCCGTATGAACCATTGACTCTTGCCACAAAGTCAGGTGTGCCTCTTCGGGGGAAAGCATCGGATGCTGAACGGCGTAAAGGATTGCAGCGGTTCTTCATGCCGATCGGCCGCGTGGACAATCCACCTTTTCCGCTTCGCACAGCCGAGTCCGATCTCCGTGTGGAACCTCGGCTGGAACAAGTGGACACCCTTCCCTTCCGCATTGTCGGCAAGGGCGGAGACATCACGGTGGACATGCCGGTTTATGAACAGCTTGGACGCAATGCGCCGAGTCGTGAATATGAAGCGATGCAGTGGCCGACGTATGAGGATGCAAAAGGGAAACTCCCAACCCCAATCCTGCCGGACGGGATGCAGCACTTCGGCGCCCTGTATGATGAGGCCTGGGCGATGTTATTCCGACTTGTCCGCCATCCGGAAAAGGAAAGCGGCATCACGCAACCCTACATCGCAACCGGCACAAATTTCACCCACAGCCAGTTTGTCTGGGATACCTCCTTCACGGCCATGTGCACGGCCTATGCATGCAGGGCCATGCCCATCGAAACCTCCATGAATCTGTTGTACGGGGGGCAGGCCGACGGCGGATACATCCACCGGGAACGCGATACCCGGGATGGCATGCCCATCCTGTATGAGCCGGATTTCAGCCCGAACCCGCCCCTCCTGTCCGTTGCGGAATGGGCCATGGCCTCCGTCACGGGGGACAAGGAACGACTGAGGAAGGTCTATCCGCTACTGGTTGGATACCATCACTGGCTGGAGGCCAATCGACGTCTGCCGGACGGAACCTACTGGACCACCGGACTGGCCAACGGTCTGGACAATTCGCCTTCCCTGGGCGACGGTTATCCGTGCCTCACCGCCCAAATGGCCCATGACGCCGAAATGCTCGGGAAGATTGCGGAAACCATCGGGGAAGAGGCGGATGCAAAGCATTGGCGGGAACAGATGACTGAGATCGGAACTGCTCTGAACGGAAATCTATGGGATGATGGCATCGGTTTCTATTCCACCTCCCTGCCCGGAGGAGGCTTCAATCCGAACAAGGTCGTCACCGGATTCTGGCCGCTCTGGGCTGGCGTTGTCCCGCCGGATCGGGTTGATAAGCTTGCCGGTCACTTGAAGGATCCGAAAAGCTTCTGGCGTCACCATCCCGTGCCAAGTCTGGCTGCGGATTCCCCGCATTTTGTTCCGGGCGGTCAATACTGGCTCGGGTCTTCCTGGGCGCCGACCAACTTTGCGGTCATCAAGGGCTTTGATCGCGCAGGTCGGCATGATTTGGCCGTGGAAACCACCCTGCGCCAGCTTCAGTGCATGTGGGAGGTTTATCAGGAAACGGGTTTCATCTGGGAAAACTACAGCACTGAAACATCCCGGAACGGCAGCTGGTCGATGAAGGATTACTGCTGGTCCGCCCTGGGACCCATCGCGCTGTTGATTGAGGTGGTTCTGGGCATTCGAGTCGATGCAATGCGGGAGACGGTGAGGTGGTCTCCCCCGGAGAAACAGCGCTGCGGGGTCGAAGACCTGCCGGTTGGGCAAGCGACAGTGAGTCTGCTTCAGGAAGAATCGGATGGGAAGTGGCAGGTGGCGGTGAGGACGGACAAACCGATTTGGGTGGAGGTAAATACCGGAAAATACGACAAGCGTGTCAGATGCAATACAGGCATGTCGCATGTCGATCTGCCTGGATAATGGGCTTCAGAAATGCTTTGTGAACGGACAGATAGATTCCACAAACCAACTGGAGGGAACACAGATGCATGAATCCGAACCCTTGCCCCGGACATCCATCCTTTCCACCGGTTCAGCGGAAATGACGCCGCGTGAAAGGCTGCTGGCTGCGCTGAACGGTCAGGAAACTGATCGTCTGCCATGGTCCCCGTTCCTGGCTTATTGGTGGGAAGCGCAGCCGGAAGCATTTCGTAACCGGGGAGATATTGCCTTCCTGCAGGAAATCGGCGCGGACCCGCTTCTTCGGGGTGGTGCGCAGCTGTATCGGGTAGAAACACCGGGTGCTGAATCCGTGGAAACCGTTGCAGGCAACAAAAAGCGCACCGAAATCCATACACCGGTGGGCAACCTCGGGTTGGAGCATACCTATGTTGCGAACGGGAACACTTGGTTTCTGACCGAACACCCGGTGAAGACTATAGAGGATATGAAAATTCTTCAATGGATCAACGAACGAATCCGAATCACGCCGGATATGTCCGGATATGCGGAAGCGCGGCGCAAACTGGGGGAGGACGGGCTGATAATCCCCATTGTCGGCACCTACATGAAATCATCCTTTCAATCGCTTATCGAGCATTGGATCGGGACGGAGGAACTGACGTACATGCTGGCCGATGATCCGGAGCCGGTGAGGGAATGCCTCGCCGTCATGCGCATGCGCTCTGCTGAAACCGTCGTCATTTCCGCCGGGTCCGAAGCGGAGGCCTTCATCTTCTGGGAGGACAGTTCCACCACCAACCTTTCGCCGGACTGGTTCTCCGAATACACCGCTCCGGAGCTCACCCAATGGGCAGATTTGGTGCATGCCCAGGGAAAGCTTCTGGTGCATCATGCATGCGGCCATCTGAATGATCTGCTCGCGCGGATGGCGGCAACAGGCATCGACGCCATCGAATCCGTCTCGCCTCCACCGACGGGCAATGTCGAATTGTGGGATGCCCGCAGAAAACTGCCGGATCATGTGGGTCTGGTCGGCGGGATCGAACCCACGGTTTTTCTGCAGAGCACCCTGCCTGAGCTGGAAGCCTATGTGCGGAACCTCTTTGAGAAAATGGGAAGGAGGAACTGGATTCTGGCCAACAGCGACAGCTGCCCGCCGGGCGTTTCACTGGAGAAGTTCAGATTGGTTACAAGGCTGGTGCGGGACTTCTGTTGTCCACACCAAAGAACACAAGCCCGCCACCCGCCGACTGGTATCGGGCAGTGATAAGGGCGTGGCCGGACGGCAGACGTTCGACCGAAAGACCGTCCGAACACCAGATGCCTTCGGCGACGGTAGATTCCGTGATCCATGCGAAGGTACCTTTACAGCCGGTGAACAGACAGACAACCCCTCTGCCATTCACCGGATTGACTTTCTCATGGATTTCCGGGCTTCCGCCGACGGACCCGCTGCGAACAGGTGAGGCGCAGGTGATGTCGTCGCGCACCTGCCGATACAGGCGCAGGGTTTGACCGAAGCGACGGATTCCATCTTCGGACAAGGCGGACAAATCCCCCCAGATTCCGTTCTGGCCAAGAACGAGAGAGGCAAGCCCCATCCATTGGTTGTCTGCGGGATCATCCGGCAGATAATGCGTCAGGAAAAGAACCGATGGCAGCCATTTGTCAAAACCGAGCGGCGTCCGGCAGATGCGTCCTCGAGCCTGACCGGGATAAAAGAAAAGATTCACGTTGTTTTTCTCCTGATCGATGGGAACATCGTAATTCATGAAATACGGACCGTTGTTGATGAGGAAATACTTGCCTGCGGAAAGGAATCCAAGGCCGACAGACCGTTCTCCCTCCGTGATGTCGAAATCTATGATGGCATCCGGGCAGGATGCGCAGACCCGGTCCACCACCTGCGTCATTGCAAGGCCGAGTTCATAGGCATAGCAATCGGCCCGTTCTTCCGGCGCGTTCTCCGGACCGCCGTGGTCATGTCCCGCATCGTTGCATCCGTACTGTCCGATCGCATCCCATTTGAAATAGGTGACGCCTTCCTCCCTGGAGAGCCGGATCAACTCATCCGCGAAATCATCGGCATACCGGCTCACCAGGCACAGGGACACGCTTTCTTCCGTTTCCCAGACTGGGTGGGGCTCGGAGCGCAACCCGTTCCAGGACATGACGCAATCCTGCCGGGAAGCAAGCATGCGGCTCGAGACGGCGGCGGCAAGCGGATTGAACCAAAGACCGAGTTTCATGCCGTATTGGGCAAGTTTCTCGCGAACAGGCGCCATGCCACGCGGGAAGCGCTTCCGGTTCACCTCCCAGTCTCCGGTTTTCTCATACCAGCCCGTATCCAGCACGAATACTTCGATGCCCATTCTGTGTGCGATGTCGATTTCTTCCAGGATGCGCGCCTCGTGCATCGGTTCCAGATAGGGCCGTCCACGCCACCATTTCGATCTCTCCTGGTTCGCCCAGGTGTTGTAGAAGATGTAAGGCCTGCGACTTTCCGTGTTCAGGCAGAGATGGCGCAGCACAAATGTCCGATAGGCAGGAGCCAGTTCCGCTGCAGACCCGGGATGAACCGCCAGTTGGAACCAGACGGTCACAAACGGATCGGAGACAGCCAGGTGTCTGCCTGCCGGGTAGTTGCCCTTGACGGCATGCAGGGTGAGGAGGCCCTGTGCGTCAAGGCGATAGGAAAGAAACGCGTCAGGTACCTGCGAGCCATGCTCATAAGCGGCAAGAAGGCTGTTATCCATGCCTTCCGCGAGGATCATAGGTCCCATCAGAGGAAGGTTTTCACCCCATTGATGCACGGGCACAAGCCGTTCCGAGGGACAGAAACTGTGGACAGTCTCGTTGAATTCGGAAAAACGCACTTCACTCACACGTTTGTGCGAAGTCGCTGACAGACCGAAGTACCGGATGGCATCCCGACCATCCGCCTTTGACAGGCGATGGCCTGCAAGGCTGTACAGCGCATAGCGGAAGCGGACGACAGGACTCTCTTCGGAAAGCCGGAACGTGATGCGGAGCCGAAGTTCCGGGTACTCGGTGAACCTGCCTTCATATTGCCATTCCCGGCAGGCAATGACCGGATAATCCGTGACGCCCAGCAGGCACCACGCTTCCAGCACCGCTTCCACCGGAAGATCATTCACTTCAAAGCAAGGCGGGCGTACATGCAAAAAGGAGCCGTCACCCGGTTCGAGGCACCAAAGGGCTTCCTTGCTTCCTGTCAGCAGAATGCGTTTCCCGCCGCAGGAAATCATGGTGTCACATTCGTTCAACATGGAATTTGACATTCGGTACCTCTTCCTGCGGTTCGACCGCTTGCATCAGAGCCGGCTGTTGTGACATCGCATGGTCTCATTGCACGCAAGGTCGTTCTTATCTGACGATAAACATATCGTCAAAAAAGCGCTTTCCCATCTGGAAAGGCGCTTTTTTTATTCAATATATTTACAAGTTAGGAAGTCAAGACTCATCCGGAACGTCATTCACTTTCACTTTGGCCAACTGGTATGCCTTGAAGGATGTCCGTATTTGTGTCAGTGCATTGGTCTTGATGAAACCATACAGCAATATCACAAAGGCCAGCGCCCAAGCCACCGAGGAAGCGATGGTATGGTTGATATATGGCTGGATGAGATGATCCTCGAAAATCATGGCTACCGCCGTATGCATCAGAATGGCAGCGCCAACATAAACGGTGATTTTGTATTTTTTCATCAGACCGGCAACAAGTTGGCTGCCGAAAAATATGATGGGAATATTCAGTGCGATGCCAAAGACGATCAGTCCGACATTTCCGTGAGCAGCGCCTCCGACGGCCAGCACATTGTCAAGACTCATGCTGACATCTGCAATGATGATGCTGGTGACGGCTTTCCACATGTTTCCTGAAGCTTTGACAGCGTGACCGCCGCCGTCTTCTTCACCCAGATCTTCCTTCATCAGGTTCCATGTGATTTTCAGGAGCAGCAGTCCGCCTATCAGCTTGATGGGAAGCCATCCCACACCCATGATCAGGGTGATGACCGATGCGAACAGGACCCGCATGACGATGGCGCCCGTCACGCCAATGATGCTGGCTGTCTTGGCTTGCTTGGGATCAAGGTTTCGGATGGCCAGCGCGATGACACCGACGTTGTCTCCGGAAAGGACGATGTCCAGCAGGGTTATCTGCAATCCAGCCAGAATGAATGCGATGATGCTGTCCATAGATGCTTCTCCTTATGTTGTTTCGATTATGTTCCAGTTTGAAGTATAGGGGGTAGCATGGAAAGCATCAAATAAATAGAACTGATAGATGCTATAAGCGAATAGCCCTTTTCCATTCGATGTTCAGTTCTGAAGAACGGGTGATTTCTTTCCAGCGCCTCAGGGCTTGGAAAGAAAGAAGAAATGCCTTATGCTATGCTGGGGAGGGAATTGGCAGATGGATATTCACTATTTGAAGCTTTTCAACACCCTGGCCACCCAACTGAGCTTTTCCAAGGCAGCAAGTCTGCTTTTCATCAGTCAACCGGCTGTATCCATGCAATTGAAAAAACTCCAGGATGACCTTGGATTCAAGCTGTTTGACAAGATTGGAAAGAACATCAGTTTGAACGAAAACGGGAAAGTTCTCTTTGAATACACGCAGAAGATATTCTCCTTGGTCGAGGAAGCGGAAAATCACCTGTACAGCAACAATGATGTGATCCGCGGCGCTGTGCACCTGGGGTCCAGCAATACACCGGCCGCCTATATCATTCCACGGCTTCTCGGGGAGTACATGGAGAAATATCCGAATGTCAAAATGAATCTGCATGTCGGCAACACCGATGAGATTGAGCATATGATTTTTGACAACAAGGTGGATTTCGCCATCAACAGCGGCAACATATCCTATGGCACGCATGTCGAAGTGGAAAAGATCGCGGTCGACCGCATTGTCGTCATCGCTTCTCCATTCAATCCACTCTCATCCAGAGAGTCAGTTGTGGCACAGGATTTGGAAAAGGAGCATTTCATCAGCCACCAGCCGAATTCCCAGTTGTTTCTCTATGTTCAATCCATTCTTGGCGAACTGCTCATTGCGCCGGAAATCACACTCCATCTGGGGGGCATCGACGCCATCAAGCAGGCGGTCATGGCAAACCTCGGCATCGCCATCGTTCCATATATGGCCGTCAGGACGGAGCTGAAGTTGAAGCTGTTTCGCGAAGTCAGGCTGGAAGGGAAAACATGGGAGTATCCATATCATCTGATATTCAGGAAGAACAGGTTTCAGACCATCGCGGCCCTGAAGATGATTGAGCTGTTCAAACCGGGTTTCTCGCGTATCATCGATGAACCCTGGTAACGGATGAGACTGTCATCGCGAACAATACCAAGGCTCCTGTCTTGCCCGGGTCTTCAGACGAGTTGGAACAAGTGGAACGGTTCGGTCAGTATTTGGAAGGATGCATCTGGATTCTTGCAGGAGCCTTTTTGTTGCGCGTTGAAAAAACCGGAGCAGACGCATCCGGTTTTTTTCACCCCTCTTTTTGTGAAAACAATTCTGAAACAACTGGAATCACAGCAAGATATTCATGTGATACGGCAAGTTAGTGGAGCAACAGGAAAATTCGTCCGTGATAAGATTCAGATGTCCTCCAAAGGGCACTGGAGAAGCGCGTTTTCCATAATATTTCTTGAAAAGGAGAAACAAAATGAAACACAAGTTCAAACTGGGTGTTGGCGTGGATATCGATGGAGCGGCGGAGTACGACTGCCCCTATAATCAGGTGGCGGACAGTTTCGATTTCATGGAAATGCCGGCTACCTTCGGCGCGATTCCGTTCCAGAGCGATGCGGTCTGGGAAGCGCAGAAAGCCAAGCTTCTGGCCGCTGGAAAACCCATCCTGAGCACCAACGACTACATCCGCGACTTCGGCATGACCCTGTGCGGGCCGGGCCATGACGCGGAGCAGCATAAGTACTGGTGCCAGAAGCTGTTCCCCCGCCTGAACGAAGTCGGTGTCAAGTACATCGGCGTGTTCGGCGGCTATTTCCCGGATGTACCCGGTTTCAACAGAAACAAGGCGTATGATCAGGCCATCAGCAGCTGCAACCTCATGGCGGACTATGCCGAGAAATACGGCATGGAAATCGCACTGGAACCTTGCGACCGCAAAGACAACCTCTGGAACCTGTATCTGGATGGTCTGAAGTTTGCGAAGGAAACCGGCCGTCGTTCCGTCAAGGTAATGGCTGACCTGAACTATTTCGTATCCCTGAACCAGAAGCTGGAAGATGTCCTGGTTGCACCCGAATACCTCATCGGTGTGCACATTCAGGGCAACAACGCACCCGGCATGCCTTCCTGGGCCGGTCAGCCGAATGTCGGCAACCGCATGCCGGTCATCCGCCGTTTCTTCGAAATCCTGAAGGAAATGGACTATGACAAGACGGTCACCTGCGCCTGCGCATGGAGCAGCACAAAGGGCGGCCCGGTCGACTTCAAGTACGAGGGTGACAAGACCATGGGCATCCTCCTTGAAATGCTTGACGAGATTTATTCCAAGTAAACTGGCAGGAAACCCGGCCGCTGAACGGAGTGACGCAGGGCCTGTCTTCCCATGCGGGGGACAGGCCCTGTTGTTTCAAGAGAGGAGTCTTTCATGCCGTCTCAAAAGGTTCTGCCCCGCTGGCGGGGATTCAATCTCGGCGACATCCACATGACAAAGCATTACAAACCTTTTCAGGAAGACGATTTCAGATGGATTTCCGAACTGGGGTTCAATTTTGTCCGGATTCCGATGTCCTACCATGTCTGGTCAAGCCCCAACAGCCCCATGGACATGGATGAGTCGCGGTTTGAACAGATGGACCGCGCGGTTCGTCTTGGGGAGAAATACGGACTGCATGTCTGCCTGAATCTCCATCGGGGGCCAGGCTACTGCTGTGGAGGCGATCCGGAGCCGTTCAGCCTGTGGAAGGACAAGACGGCACTGGATGTCTTCTGCCATCATTGGGAAACCATCGCCGGGCGATACAAGGATATCTCATCCGACAAGCTCAGCATCAATCCCATCAACGAACCACCGGTGCCATCTCCCGATGAAATGACGCGGGAAGAACACGCCCATGTCATTCGAACGGTGACGGCCCGAATCCGTGCCGTGGATCCCGGCAGGTTAATCATTGCGGACGGCATGTGGTACGGACGAGGCGAACCTTCGCCGGAGCTTGCGGATCTGGGCATCGCCCAAAGTACACGGGGCTATATGCCGATGGGGCTGACGCATTACCAGGCAAGCTGGTGGCGGGAAGGCAACATGAATTTCCCGCGCCCGACCTGGCCGGGAGCCATGGAGGCCGACTACACGCCGTGGACACGCGCGACGCTGGAGGAACATTACCGGAAGTGGGCTGATCTGGCGGAACAGGGTGTCGGTGTTCATTGCGGAGAATGCGGCTGTTACATCCATACGGATCATGCCGTTTTCCTGAAATGGTTTGAGGATGTACTCGACATCCTGACCGGATACAACATCGGGTATGCGCTCTGGACATTCCGCGGTGACTTCGGGATTCTGGATTCGAACCGCAAGGATGTCGATTATGAAGACTGGAATGGGCACAAGCTGGATCGGAAGCTGCTGGACCTGCTGCAGAAGTATTGATCCGCCGATGGGCGCAGGCCTGGCTTGCTCTGGTTTGCACGACCTGGCTGCTGCAGAAGTATTGATCCGCGGGGGGCGAAAGATCCCTGACGCGTCGGGAGGATGCATGTTTCCATACGGAGCTGTGTACAAGGTTTACCGGGAGCATACCCCGGACATCATCCGGAAAAACCTGAGTGACATCCGGAATCTGGGCATGAATTTCGTGGTGGTCTGGCCTGCCGTTTACTGGTGGGAGGATCCCGCCCTGCCGGACTACCCCTATCATACCGGAAAGGAAATCCTGCGGTATGCCGGGGAAATCGGGCTGAAGGTCATCATGGAGACGGCCGGCCAGCTGGCCTGTCTGGAGTATGCGCCTGATTTCGTGATGAAGGATGAATATTATGCCGTGACCAGGGACGGTTTGCCCAGCCGGGACAATGGCCACTGGTTCTTCGGGTTCCTGAATTATTTCCATCCGGAAGTCCGGACGCTGATGCGGGATTATCTGACCGGCATCGCCGAACAGTATCGGGATTTCCCAGCCCTGTACGGTTATGACATCTGGAACGAAACCATGTTCGAATCCCATGATCCTCATACGCAGGCTGTTTTCCAGCAGTGGCTCAGGGAGAAGTACGGCACCATCCGGAGGCTCAACGATGCCTGGGAAAGCACGTTTTCTGACTGGTCCCAGGCGCGGTTTTCCCAGCTTCTGTGGGCCAGTGTGATGCCTTTTGTCGACTACAAGGAATTCCACAAGGACAGCATCGGCATGATTGTGCGTGAATGGAAGGCGATGATGAAGGCGGCCGATCCCGTGCATCCCGTCATCGCCGACAACATCCACTCCATGATCACGGAAGACTGGAGTTATGCCGTGCGCGCCCAGGACGACTGGGTTCTGGCGGATGCATCGTATGAAATGGGCATTTCCTTCTATCCGAAGGGGAACAGTCAGGCCATGGCGCCTTATCGGCGTTCCCTGGTGTTCACGGCTGTACGGGCTGCCGCAAAGGATGGCCGGTACTGGATTTCCGAGATGCAGTCCCATCACCAGTCCATCTACAATCCTTTTTCTTCCGTGAAGCCGCATGAACTGAAGCGATGGACGCTGGAAGCCGTCGCCAATGGGGCGAAAGGATTGATATACTGGAAATGGAACAATTTCCAGAAAGGTCTGCAGACATTCGGTCGGGGTTTGATCGATTCGGCGGGTCGGCTGACCGAACGGGCCCAAGTGGCCGGTGAGATCGGCCGCGTATTGGAGGCGCAGGCGGATGCCTTCGAGACGTTCATCCCGCAGAAGGCGCGTGCTGCCATTCTCTATGACCGGCTCTGCCATGATTTCACGAAATCCTTCACCCTGGCGTATGCGCCGACTCTTTCCAGCACCATCTATACGGATTCCATCGCAGGACTGTATCAATGCTTCTGGGACGAGGACATCCCCCTGGATGTGGTGACACCCGATGATCTTCGTTCCGGGCGTGTTTCCGGATACAAGGCATTGTTTGTGACGGGACAGCTGAACCTTTCCCCGGAGTTGTCCGCTGCCCTGGCTGCCTATGTGGCGGAGGGAGGGGTGGCGATTCTCGATGGAAAGCTGGGTGAGATTGGAGAGGACAGCCTTCTTTGGGCAAACGCGCCTGGTGGCGGGCTTGACGGGATTCTGGGCTATGCGGTCGGCGACATGCTGCCGGAGGGTCTCGACATCCGGTCGGACACGGCGGACGAAGCGTTCCCGACCTCGATGAAGGGTTTTTATGAGCGACGGATCTACCATGCAGGCGATAAGAACCCGGAAGTGCTGGCCCGCTTTGACGAGGGTGCGCCGGCCATCCTCGCGACAAACCATGGCAAGGGTTCATTCCTTCATATCCTGACCATGCTTTGGTACGGATATTCGCAGCGGGGTGGAGCGGAAACCCGGGCGTTCGCCCGGTATCTGGCGGAACGGAATGGGCTGAGGATCAACCGGATCGAGTCTTCAGGCGTGAAAATGGCTGTCAAGACGGGAGAGGAAGGCTGTCTCCTGTTCCTGTTCAATGATGCGGCGGAAGACAGGGACTGCCATGTCAGTCTCGGTCATCTGCCGGCCGGCCGGTATTTGGCCACGGAATTGTTTACCGGGCATGCGATCGGGACGGAAACACGGGATGGGGAGTTGCATCTGGAAGTGCGCTGCTGTGCCAACGCCTCGGATGTGTACAGGCTGACACGACGGGAATGAGAAAGCTGGCCGAGTGGGTCAAGTCGGTTGAGTCGTCATTGATTCATCTTATTCATACGAATGGAGGATGCACGCATGTATTCGGCATCATGGAATTCCATCCAGCAGTTCCAGGTTCCTCAATGGCTGCGGGACGCAAAGTTCGGGATCTACACGCACTGGGGCGTTTATTCCGTTCCGGCCTGCGGTCCCAATACGACCTGGTATCCCTACAACATGTATCGGGAGGGTTCCTCCCAGTACAATCACCATGCCTTGAAATACGGAGACCCTTCGGTGTTCGGGTACAAGGACTTCATTCCCCGGTTCCGGGCCGAGCAATTCGACGCGGACGAGTGGGCCGAACTGTTCCGGGATGCCGGCGCAAAGTTTGCCGGTCCGGTCGGCGAACACCATGACGGATTCTCGATGTGGGACACGGCCCTGAGTCCCTGGAACGCGCGGAACATGGGGCCGGGCCGCGATGTGGTCGGAGAACTGGAAAAAGCCATCCGGCGGCAGGGGATGAGATTCATGACGGCCATGCACCATGCGGAAACCTGGTGGTTCTATCCCCATTGGAAAAAACAGTACGATGTTTCCAATCCCGCGTTTTCCGGGCTGTACGGGGATGTGCACGACCTGCAGTGGGAAGGCCAGGGAAACCGGCTCGATCCCAACCCGCACATCATGAACCACCATGAATTCTGGCCTTCACAGCAAAAGCCCACGAAGCAGTTTCTGGACCTCTGGATAGGAAAGCTGAAGGAGATTGTGGATCTTTATTCCCCGGATCTCATGTGGTTCGATTTTGCCATGAAATGGATCCAGGAGCATTATAAGCTGGACTTCGTCTCCCATTACTACAACCATGCGCTTAAGAACGGCAAGGAAGTCGCCATCACCTACAAATGGAACGATCTCGCGCCCGGTGCCGGCGTGGAGGATATCGAACAGGGGCGGCGCCAGACCCTGGCGTATAATTTCTGGGTGACCGACACGACCGTGGACGATGGGGAAGCCTGGGGGTTCATGCAGGGCAACACATACAAGACCCCGACCCAGCTGCTGCATTACCTGATAGACAACACCAGCAAGAACGGTGCCCTGCTCCTCAGTCTGGGACCGAGAGCGGACGGGGTCATTCCTGACGAAGTGAAGGAAATCCTGCGTGAAATGGGCCGCTGGCTGCAGATCAACGGAGAAGCCATTTATGGGACGACACCCTGGCTGCACGCCGAGGAAGGACCGACCCGCATGACGCAGTTCGGGCCGTTCTGCGAGAAGGAAAAGCTCAGCTTCACCCATGAGGATTTCCGATTCACGGCCAGGGACGAATGCCTGTATGCCATCTGCCTGGGACGTCCGAAGCGGGAGGCCGTCATCCGGACCGCGAAGGATCATCTGTATCCCGGAGAGATTGGAACGGTCAATCTGCTTGGTCATGAGGGCAACCTGGCCTGGAAGATGACGGAAGAGGGTCTTGTGATTGAGATGCCGGAGGCGGTTGAGTTCCGTCATGCCTGCACCCTGAAAATTGTCCGGAAGCATCCCTTCTGTTGATGGCAGATCCTGATGCCTCGCCCTGCATGATATGAATGCACTGCGAATACGTCTGGGTTTTGCGGATACTGTCATTTGCACGACACATGCTGAACTGGAAAGAAGGCGCGAAATGAGACTGGGTGGATTTTTTGAAGAATCTTTTGCCGACCCGGAAACCTGGATTGAAATCCTGAAAGAGAAGCAATACACGGCCGCCTATTTTCCCTTCCGGGTTCCGCTTGGCGGCCGCATGCCCGATGATGCGACGGTGCGCGCCTATGCGGACGCGGCAGCGCGTGCAGATATCGTCATGGCGGAAGTGGGTGCCTGGGGGCGAAACTACATGGCGGAAGACTCTGCAGAGCGGAACCTTGCCATTTCTGAAACAAGTGCGCTGTTGGATGTTGCGGAGCAGGCAAATGCCCGCTGTGTCGTCAATTCAGCCGGCTGGCATTCGAACGGGGAAGACAGCTTCTCGGACGATACCTTTGCGCTGATCGTCGATACGGTCCGGCAAGTCGTAGACGCAGTCAATCCCAGGCGGACCTTTTTCACGCTGGAATTGGTCACCAATATTTTCCCCTATTCTGTGGATACCTATTTGGACCTGCTCAAGGCTGTGGATCGAAAAGGATTCGGCGTCCATCTGGACCCGGCCAACATCCTCGACAACGCCCGCAAGTATTACCGGAACGGCGAGTTTCTGCGGGAGTGCTTCCGACGGTTCGGACCACTTGTAAAAAGCTGTCACGCGAAGGATGTCCTGCTGGAGCCGGGGCCAATCCTGCATCTCCGTGAAACACAACCGGGTTTGGGCCGGATGGACTATCGGACCTTTGTACGGGAGGCGATGCGGATTGATCCGGACATGCCCATCATGATGGAGCATCTGGATACCAATGCGGAGTATGCGGCGGCGGCCGCCCATATTCGGGCGAAGGCGGCGGAGGCAGAAGAAGAAAGAAATCAGGGAGGCGAGTCATGATGGAAAAAATGAACGCAGCAGCGGAAAGACCATCCGTTTACATCACAGGAACAGACAGGGGATTGGGACTTGGTCTTGCGACAGTCTTCCTGCGGGCCGGGTATCTGGTATTCGCAGGTTATTACGGCCTGGATGAGGCCGGGTTGAAGGAATTGCAGGCAGAATGCCCCGACCGGCTGGTCATGGTGCCGCTCGATGTCAGCCGGGATGATTCGGTCCGTGCCGCTGCCGATTTGATCGCAGGCCAAACGGATCGGCTCGATCTTCTCATCAACAACGCTGCCATCCTGCTGGATCAGAACGCGACGATTCTGGACGAACTGCATTATGAGAATATGCTTGCCATGTACAATGTGAACACGCTGGGGCCTCTGCGCGTATCCGTCTCGGTCCTGAATCTGCTGCGGAACGGGGAGGGGAAGCGGATTGTCAACATCTCCTCCGAAGCGGGAAGCATGACGGCCCGGGTGAACAGGGGCCAGACAACCCGGTATGGCTACTGCGGGTCGAAGGCTGCCTTGAACGTGCAATCCATCCTGATGCAGAACCATGTTTCGGAATTCGGCATCCGGGTCTGGCTGATAGAGCCGGGCTGGGTGCGGACCTTCCTGAGCGGGGGTCCGAAGTGCACCCTTGCGCCCAACGAACCCGAAGTGTCGGCGGAAAAACTGCTTGCATTCCTGAGCCGGAAAGAGGTGCCGGACTATCTGTTCCATGACCTGTTCAAGGATCAGCGTTTCGAGTGGTGAAACAACCGCCCGGGGGAGGGATTGCGCAACATTTTAGAGCGTGACAGCCAAAATGTGAAATGAAAACTTCCCGCCATGTCAATATAATCGAGACAGGATATGGAATCTGGAGGAAGGGCTTGCTTAGAAACAGCATGTTCTATGAGTTCCAAATTACAATGGCCAGAATTGCCATTCTTTTTGGAAAAAGAACATGTAGTTTCTCAACAGCAACGAGAAAGAGAGAAGCCTATGCGTGGTTCCCCCCTTTCAAATGAGATGAGCCTGGGCACGGCTCAGGGTCGCAAGCTGCTTCTCAAGAGAATCTGGCAATACCGGTGGGTCTATCTGGTCATGGTGCTGCCGACCCTGCTGCTTACGGTCGTGTTCCGATACCTCACGCTGCCGGGTGTAGCATTGGCATTCATGTCCTTCAAGCCGATTTATGGCGCCGAATATGTTTATGAAGGACCCGCTTTTTTGAAATGGCTGGCAACCTTCCTGCATGCTGCGTCTCCCGCGAATCTGTTCAATTATCTCTCCAGCAGCAAATTCGTCGGAATGGAACATTTTGCGAGGCTGATGTCCGAAAGCAATTTCAGAACAGCTTTCTTGAACACCATCATCATCTCTCTGCTGAAGCTGGCCATCGCGTTTCCGTTTCCCATCCTGCTGTCCCTGATGCTCAACGAGGTTTATTTCAAGGGATTCAAGCGGGTTCTGCAGACAGTCTTCACCTTTCCGCACTTCCTTTCCTGGGTTGTCGTCGCAGGCATCATGCTCAATCTCCTTGGAGACACCGGTGCCATCAAGAAGCTTTTTCTGTACCTGATCCCCTCGATAGGCGACTCCTGGAATGTACTGTATGACCCCGACATCTTCCGCTTCGAGCTGATTTTCTCCGAGATGTGGAAGGAAGGCGGCTGGGGAACGATCCTGTATCTTGGTGCCATGGCGGGCATCGATCCAGCCCTGTTTGAAGCGGCGACCATCGATGGCTGCGGCCGGATCAAGAAAATCTTCTATGTCACGCTTCCCAGCATTCTGCCCATCATCATCATCATGTTCCTGCTGAATGTCGGCAACATGGTGAACGCGAACTTCGACCAGGTCTTCAACCTGTATACGCCGCAGACCTATGCAACAGGCGATGTCATCGACACATACATCTATCGGCTCGCTTTCCAGAGTTCCACCGTGAATGACTATGGGTTTACGACAGCGGTTGGATTGTTCAAGAGCGTCATCAATTTCGTACTTCTGGTGGGTGCCAATTCCCTGGCGAAGTGGTTCGGCAGCGAGGGCATCATGTGACAGGCAGGAGGCATCCATCATGGAACAAGACCTGAACCCCCGTTCGGCCCTGAAACCGAAGGCGCGCAGCAGAAACCGGATTGTCCGGTTCACCTACGGGGACTTTCTGCTCCTGGCCGGACTCACTTTGTTTTCTCTCGTGATTCTATATCCCTTTTACAATACGGTTCTTGTTTCGCTGGTCCCTCAGACGGATTATGCCAGGACGCCTCTCATGCTCTGGCCGAAGCGCATCACCTGGGAATCCTATGAGTTTGTGCTCAAATCGCCCATCCTGCTGCGTTCGATGGGCACATCGGCATTGCTGATGCTGGTCGGCACGCTCTACAACATGCTGCTTACGACGACGCTGGCGTATGCGCTGATCAAGCCGATTCCCGGAA
>JFJP01040154.1_pt1 | contig 31817 bp, 32 predicted proteins | sample 431651 | NCBI WGS metagenome assembly JFJP01 (sample SAMN02602958, study PRJNA72255) | Microbial mat metagenome, whole genome shotgun sequencing project. | biome: fresh water; feature: sink hole; material: water; isolation source: purple microbial (photo- and chemosynthetic) mats found in... | reverse complement strand
CCAGACCTTGTATCGGAGAATTCATCGCCTGTCTCGATGCACGGTACACTTCAAACTTGTCGTCGCTTTTTATTTCAGGAAGCCTCCGTTTCCTCTGCAATACGGAAGTCACGTATCCATTCCTTCTAGCGAATGTAACAGTCTCCTGTAGCCATCGCGCCACACCGTCAAACCGTTTGAAGTAAAGGTCAATATAATCCTGTGCCTGTTCAGGTGATATTTCCAGCCTTCGCGCCAGCCCTACGGCAGTAATTCCGTATATGAGACCGAAGTTTATACTCTTGGCTATCCGTCGTTCATCATCCGTAGGCTTGTAGTCTGAATCCTTTGAAAACATTTCCCTGAACGTCTGCTCATGGATATCCACGCCAGTCTTGAATATATTTAATAATATTTCGTCATTTGAACATACCGCTATTGCCCGCATTTCAGCGGATTTAATATCCGCTTCTATCAGCTTGTTTCCCGGTGTTGCTCGATACAATGAACGAATCAAACGATCACTAGGAATATTGTGCGTACATGGCTTTGAATTGCTTGTCCTGCCAGTAACCGTACCACATTGGTTATAGGATGAATGAACCCTTCCATCCTCCCATACGTATTCACGTGCTTGTCCGATATACGTACCTTGCAATTTATCTATATATTTATATTTCAGTACTGCCTGTGCAATCTTCACATATTTTTTATTGTTTTTCTTAGCTGAAAGCATCTTTAGAACTGCTTTATCACATACCCAGTTTCCACTTTTGCTTCGACCATTATTCGGAGCGTGAAGTTCCTCAAACAATAATCTGGACAGTTGCGTTGTGGAATTAAAATTGAATTCTACTCCAGCCAGAATGTATATCTGTTTCGCCAATTTCTCTTTTGCATTCGACATGCGTTTATCTATTATAGAAGCACGCTCCATATCCACATATATCCCAGATATTGAAGCCTCAGTCATCACCGACCGTACCGGAGTAGTGATTTTTTCAAACAACGGAAGCATTCGCTCTGCCTTCAATCGTGAATAATATTTATCAAATAATTTATATGTAGCATACGCATCAAACGCCGCATACGGAGCCATAATCACGCTAGGAATTTCCTTGTATGAACTGCTCTTTGTAAACTTGTTTTCAAACTTATACTTATCAAGATTTATTTCATAACCACCAAAATTCAATTCCGACCATGTTCTATCCTTCAGACCTATACTGAAGTTCTCGTCAATCAGATGTGACATAGCCATAGTATCGTAAATCGTGCCATCAATATCAAAGCCGTGAAAGTGTAAGAACTTCCTGTCGAAATCAATATTATGCCCTATCTTTATTATTTTTTTCGATAATAATATTTTCAACAATGCTTCAGTTACACGATCACTTTCCTCTATCACCGACCACTGTACGTACACTGGATGGTGCTTTTTTCCATCGAAATAATTCATTGATAATCCAAGTATTTCATTCCTTGGATCAAAACCGTCCGTCTCCAAGTCCAGTGTAACCTTCGTATCGGTCAAAGCGTCCTTGAAATACTTCAAGGCAGTAGCTTCATCTTCTATAAATTTATACGTAGGAAGTGTCGTCTTAACTGGATTTGTTACGGCAAGCTCTTGAGCTTTCTGCACGTCGGAAAGCATTTGATTATATTTGAGATTCAAACCACGGTTCTTATCTACCATTACCGAATACACGGAATGCGTGACAATCATCCAGCAGTTGAATTCCCTGTTCCACATTGGTCGTCCACGCCAGCGCAACGTACCTTGCACCTTGTCACCGAATATCACCGAACACAAAGCCGCGTTCCCAAGAAGAACAATGGTCTTAGGCTTTACCTTCAATATTTCATCAGACAATTTACTTCTACAATTTAATATAATTCTTCTGTCTGGATTGGAATTCAGCCTAACCCCACCCCTGCCTTTTTTCGTAGGACGGCATTTCACTGCGTTCGTCACATAGCTGTCGTTTAATGTAATCGACAACGGACGCATTATATTTTTCTTGAACCATATTCCAGTCATTCCCATGAAGGGAATACCACCGTCATCATCGGTGGAATCTGGCGCATCACCTATAAACATCAGGTCTGGAGATTCCTCCATTCCAGTTCCATCCATGTTGTTTGTTTTTACAAAGGAGCAAATCGATTTACAAGTACTACAAGGTTCACCCATTGTTCAACCTCTTTAACAGAGCTTCACGCTCTTTTGGCTTGATATTCAGAATCACTGACTCCAGCACAGCGTCACGTAACTTATCACCCTCCTCAAAATTGTCAAAAATATTAAACAAACCAGTCACCAGCAAACCGGAAGTATACTCCGAACCAGATAAAAAAGAAAAGCCTACTGAATCCCCATTTTTCTCTTTTCCCTCAGATTCCAGATTCCTGTATCCTACAATGAATGAAGCCCTGCGATTTTGTGACAACAGTAGCGCACTTATTACACGCTTCACATCTACATCCACGGAATCGTATACCGTTACAAGTATATCATGGTCAAGAATCGGAATATCCATTATCATCGAACTTCCTTTTGCAACGATTTTATTCCGTTATCGTCAAACGCTTTCATCAGGAATTTCACGTCCTGTTTTCCGTGAACCTGTACTATCTGACTCGTCTCAATCCATTCAGGATGGAACATTATAATTTCTGCGTTCTTTTTAAGAATATCCCATTTATTATTTATTTCTTCCTCCCACCGTACCCACATGGTATTGTGCTTGTGTAACGGATAGGTTTTTATTTCATTGAAATCAACACACCTGTTTGCTAGTAACCGTGCTATGGATGCCGGAAAATTCTTTATCCCGCGAACATCATCCGACTTATCACCCTTCAGTATTTTCCATATTCCAATCCTGTCAGGTGGAAAGCCTAGTGAATCCTGCACATCTTCGTAGGTCTCAATCGTATCATGCCGTTGCATGTCCACCGCACCTTTTCGCAAAAACTGGAACCAGTCCTCATCATTGGACATTAAAAGAATCCGCTCGTCCGGCTTTATGGTACTGACAATATATCCAGCCATATCATCCGCTTCCAGACCAATATGATAGATTTGATCCACGTCCATATTTGACAATAAAGGTTTCAATTCCTGCACAAGATTCCTGAAGTCGTTATCCTTCACCCTCGATGCCTTGTACGTGTCGTCAATGGATTTCCTGCGAGAATTATTCCCTTCCCATAAAAATATTATACGTGCATTCGGATACAGGGACTTCAGCTTCAATGCCTGTTTAGCCACTCCGTAAAACATCCCTGTAGGTTTACCTTTCCATACAAGATTCTTCATTCCATAATGACTTCGTGCCGCCAGATTCATTGTGTCTATTACTACCGTCGTGTAGGACGGAATATTCAACATATCCTTCATTTTACCACCTCTTTCCGAACATCTACAACCGACTCAAGATAAGACGAATGAATTAAAATGTAAAAACCTTTTCTGCCGTGCCTCTTCAGACAGATAACAGGAACCTTCTTCTCCTTTTTAGCTTTCGCTTCGGTATCATCAATCAATGATGAAATAATTACACCGAAATATTTTTTATCCCTTTTAGCCTCAAGGTATAGAGAATCGTGCAAAGAATCGGATGAAGTTCCATGTCGTGAATTACTTCCTGACAGCGGAACCCTGAACGTACCAAAATACTCAGCTACAGTCCGTTCAAAAGCCTTCCACATTTTATCTGCCATTATAAAGACACCTCGGAAGATATTTCTTTTATTTCCAGCAAACTGTTATGAACTATTTCAGTCAAAGCCTCAACTTCCAGCTTCTTCAAGTCATAATATCTAACTTTTCCGACAAGTATTTCCATCATTCGGTCATACGCTGGAGTACCTTTTACTTCTTCAACTTCAGTGTGATGCTTCGTACAGAGCAAAATACCGTTTTCAATAATTAAACGAGTAGCCTTCAACCCACGTGGAATTATATGGTGTCCCCCAAGCCCGAACGTCTCACCGCACGTCACCCACCCGCATTTTCCACCGTAGCGTTCAGCCACCTTTTTGCTCCAGTCGGAGTCATCGGAAGCATACGTCACTGCATTACTCGTATTTCAGACACGCCAGCAACTTTATCTATGAAAATAGTCTCATTGAAAATATCGCGCAATTCCACGTGCGACACCATAAACACCTGTGTAAAATACTTCCTTAATAGGGTATTTATCAGTTTCGTGAGAGCATCGCGCTTGTTTGGAGAAAGGTTTCCAGTCACTTCATCCAATATAAGAAAATCAATTTTATTATTATTATTTGCATTTAATAATTGTGACAGCGCAACCCTTACCGACAGGAACACCATGATTTTCTCTCCGGTAGACAATGCCTTGTACGAACGCGCACCGATTTCGTCATATAAAACAAACTCGACTCCCGGTTTCGCTCCAGCAACATCATCTATCCTGATAACGCCGGATTTGAAATATTGAAGAATTCGTGTCGCCCTCTTCTCAAGAGAAGTCCGAAGATTTCTAAGCAACGCTATAGGAATAGCATAACGTGAAAAAGCATCAGCAACCACTCTATATGAAAGCATCTTTCCGGTATCCTGCGATATTTCGTTCTTCATAGCCTCTATTTTACCGGATTCAGTATTACACGTCTGTATTCTCTTTCGGACATCACTGACTGCTTGCGTACATTCTCCCTGCTTTCTATGCAACCGATTCAGCGTCTCATCCAGTTCCTTTATAGCATTTACCGTAGAATCGAATTCCTTCAATGAAGTTTTTATTGCAACAAGTCTGGTATCCAGTGCATCAAGATTTGATTTCAATACTGACAATTCCTTTTCAGTATCCTTCAAATCTGTCTCGGTGTCGGATATTGATTTCACATTATGTGACATGGATACTGCCAGTTTTTCCAATTTCCGTTCTGCAACAGAAAAATATTCGACCCTATCTTTATATTCAACACGCTTCTCTTTGTTTTCAGTCAATTTTGCTGAAAGCTGTTCAAGCTCCATCGACCAGTGTTGTTTGCATTCGGCAGTTATTTCAGACCCGCACAATGGACATACTGCCACCGAATCACTAGACATCTGTGATGCCGTCTCACGCATCGAAAACATAGCTTCGTCATGTGCAATTAAATCATTTAATTTATTATATTCATTTACCGCATCAGCTTTGTTTCCAAGCATTGAAAGCTCGGATTCAAGACTACGTTTTTTCCCCATCAAGTCACTTGCTTCGGCTTTCAAGGTCTTCAGTTCACGCATTGCCGTTACCAGATTGCGGTCTTCGCGTTCTTTCTGTGATACCTTTCCGTCCCTGTTTACCCTTACCAGTTCTATTTCTCTTAGAAGATTCTGGTACTTGGTTTCCTGTTTCGATAGCTCGGTACGCTCGGTCTGCGTAGCGTCCAGTTTCGATTTGCACGCCTTCAGTTCCCCTGACCTTTCTGCCAGTTCCTTCGTCAAATCATCAATATTGTCGTTTGATTCTGAAAGCGCATTTACCACTGACTGTGCGGTATTTATTTTATTTGATAGTTCCTTCGCATATTCGGAGGCTTTCTTGTTGAATTCCATGCAGATATCAACGCCAGCAAGTTTCTGCAATGTCTCAAGACGAACGGACGGAGCAACTTGCATTAGGGAGTCATTCGACCCGAGACCGAAGAATGAAGTCAATAAAAACGAATTATAATCCATTCCTAATATTTCATTTATATATTCCTGTGCAGTGCTTCCTGAACCCTTTGCTCCACCTGAAGTCATTAAATCAGAATCTATATATACCCTCAAATAACCAGCACCGCTCTTTTTGGTGCCACGCTCCACAATGAGAGATTTTCCCTTTACAGGAACATCAGTAATTACTACCTTGACGCTCATTTCCCCATTGGAGCCAATCCTGACCAATTTTTGTAGGTCATCACGTCCTTCACCGTACAGACAGAATAAAATGGATTCAAGCAATCCAGATTTTCCATTACCGTTATCACCGACTACCGCTATCGTGGAATTGTCTGAAAAAGATACTTTCTCTTTCTTGTACGACAGGAAATTATTAAGTTCAATTTCTTTCAGCATTTATAACCTCCTCGATAACCGAATAACCTATTTTTATAAGTTCCTTGCGTGATTCCTCGGATATTTCAGGCTTTTCCTTTACCCAACGCTTGAACACTTCCTTGTAATTCACAATCTCGAAAACGTCACTCACTTCCTCGGTTTCCCCATTATTATATTTATCAGATATTACGGTTTCAAATCGCACAACCGTACCGTACTCATCGAAGTTCCTGCGAATCTCAGTCTGGTTCACTTGCATTATATCCTTTGCGAATACAACCAGTTTCAGCAATTTATCCTTTGCAAGTTTCGTCATCTTCTTGGGATCAAAAACCAGAGTATCCTTATTTACCAAATCAATATTTATTGTTCTGTATTCGGTTTCTGGAGTGACATACGGAACGAATTCAGGTTCAGACGGTCTTGCTACGTGAACAAAACCTTTTTCGATTTCAGCCTCGTCAAAAGAATTCGTGACAACAGACCCACAATACCAGTTTTTCCCAAGCACCTGATGTCTATGAATATGTCCGAATATTCCCAATTTATATTTATAAAATTTCGACGGATTGAAACTGACAGCATCACCCGCTTCTATTTCTATGTCGGACGAATTCTTAGCCCCTGCAAGATGGGCGTGTCCTATCACAACATCCACTCCCTTAACTTGATCGTCGGACAACCGATCAAGCACCCATTCCTGATAACCCTGTGCATCGACAACAGACTTCATTACGTGCGGAAGAAACAAGACTTTCATTCCATCGACCATCAGTGTGTTTGGACTTTCTATTACCATCACATTGGGATAGCCCTCACGCTCGTCGCACAAATACATCATGGAAAAGTAATTCACGCTACAATCATGGTTCCCTGCTATTATATATACCTTTAATCCAATGCCAGTAGCTTCACCAAGAATATCAAAGAAGGTAGTTATGGTAATCGGATTCGGTGAAGCATTGTCGAACACGTCACCAGCAATGATAAGGCTTTCCTTTCTCTTGGAAGCATAGAGCATCGCTTCCATAACACGCTCACGCGCATCGTATAGACGCGAAGGCATTCCGTATTTCGGAATAGTGTCCTGTACTTTTCCCAAATGCAGATCACTTATAACTACCACGTCACGCCCCCTTTATCAAAGCAACAACATCTTTCCGCAAAGATGCTTCAGTACGTATGGAATCAGTCAACTGTTTTTTATTATATTTCTTCCCATTTATTGTTATTTTCTTGTCCTCGAAAAGACCCTTCCGCTCCAAATACTCGACAGCATCAGCGAACTTGTCCACGCCTTTACCGTAGATAATGTTGAACGATGCTGTCCTGAACGGTGGATATACCTTGTTCTTTATAACCTTGATATTGGACTGGATTCCAACTTCAGACGTATCTTTCATCAAATCCTTTTCTTCGATTTTTCCACCCCTCGGAGACCGAATCTCCACACGGTAGGAAGCGAAGAATTTCAGTGCATTTCCACCCGGAGTCGTTTCAGGATTCCCGAACATAACCCCAATCTTCATACGCAACTGATTTATAAATATAATTAAAGATTTATTCTTGGAAACTATTCCTGTCAGTTTCCGCATCGCCTGTCCCATCATGCGTGCCTGTCTGCCGATATGAGCATCACCCATATCACCTTCCAACTCCGCTAACGGTGTTAAAGCCGCGACTGAATCTACAATTATAAGCCTGTATCCAGCTTTCACTGCAAGAATACAGGTATCCAGCGATTGCTCACCGAAATCAGGCTGAACGAACGATAGATTTTCAAGGTCGATTCCTACGTTCTTCATATAAACAGGATCGCACGCATGTTCAGCATCGATATACATGCACGGAAGCCCTAACTTTTGCGCTTCAGCTACAGCGTGCAATGCCAGCGTGGTTTTCCCGCTTTGTTCCGGGCCGAATATTTCTATTATCCTGCCCCACGCATATCCAATATTAGGTGAACCGGATAGAGCATCGTTCAAACAAAGAGAACCGGAACTCAGACCAGCAACAACCTTATCTCCTTTTTCAACGATAAGGTGTTGAACCAGTTTTGTCCCGATTCCCTTGTCAACGACCTCCTCTAATTCCCTTAAAGAAGGTAATGCCATGATTACATGTCCATCTTGCGTGACTTTTTGCCAGTCTTCACTTCAGGTACGGATGCCGGACGACCACGCTTCTTGACAGGAACTTCCTCGACAACCTTTGCCGGACGACCACGTGACGGTTTCTTCACCTCTTCTGCCACTTTCGCCGGACGACCACGTGACGGTTTCTTCACTTCCTCGACAGGTTTCTTCATCGAAGTCATCATCAACATCGTCTAGGAAGTCATCATCGAATTCAGATGTTGCATCGTCATCATCGTCAACCAACACTTCAGCGTCGTCATCGGAAGCGTCCACTTCAGCGTCGTCAAGAAAATCCTCAAGGTCATCCTCATCATCATCATCATCATCAGCTTCAACGACAGCACGTTTCGACTTGCCAACACTGACAGGTTTCTTCGCCACATTCTTCTTTGAAACGCTCACAGTTTCCTCCTCATCGTTCTCGTAATCAACTCCTTCATCGTCATCATCTTCGGAAAGATGTAACGCCAATACCGCTTTCGCCGCATCCACATCGATATCGAAATAATTGGAAATATCCAAATCTTCAGGTATTTCAGCATCAGGACGTTTGGTAGGTTTTTCTGCCGGAATCAATTCGATTGAAGCATAGTTGTCTTCGCCTCGGACTTGCTTATCAACAATGATATACCTGTTGAATAAATCCTTCATCGAAGTAATATAATTATATTTCGTCGGAATTCCACGCAAGGTTGTGTACTGTGCTTTGGACAGACGCAACACACCGACCTGTGCGTTATCGAATTCAACTGCGGTCTTGCGCTTGTTTCCTTCGATTTTCACCACATTGACAGCACCTTTCGCCGCAATAAAATATATTTCATAATTACCGCGCATTTTGCTGGCTTTTTCCCGAAGTTCCTCAGACTGCCTTCCACTGGACTGTGAAGCCTCTTTATACAGAGAAGCAACATACTTGCAAATCGGACATTCATCCGGCGCACGTCCGTTCCCTGCAAATCCTCCGCAACATGGTACGCGCACATTGTCGCCAGAAGATGTCTGAACCCAATGCGCGTATCCATCCACGTACTGCGACTTCAGCAGATAAATCGGAGCCTTTTCATCTTTCTGGAATTTAATGACATCGGAATTATCCTTTGTCATCGCGTCGGACGATTTCACATCATCGTCATTCAGAAAATCCTTTATTGCCGATTCTTCCTTGGTCTTTTTCATGTTCAAGCCTCCTCATTAAGATCGCCGGAACCGCGTGCGAATCCACCACGTCCCGAATGCTCCAATTCCGTCCGAAGCATGGCAAGACAACTTTGTAGTGTCTTGGTCATAAGTTCAAACGCATTCTGCAAAACCAGCAACTTATCACAAATCATGTCAATGTCACGGCTTTGCCTTTCGTATGATGAATACGCTTCCTGATTGTCGATCATCATTTTAATTTCTATTTTTTTAGCAGTCTCCTTTGCGAACTCAGGAAGCACCATGATAGAGTTCATCTTCACGGCTTTCCACGCTTCAAACTCCGAACTAATCTTTGATTGAAGCCTCTTTGCATCGGCACGAATCGAACCGTAATAAGCGTACTTTCCAACTGCCCTGTTCAAAGAATTCATCATCTGATCCGGTGTCAACTCGGACAGTTCAATATTCCCATCGATAGTCTCGGAATACACCTTGTCGCCTATCTTGAACGATATCAGCCTGTCATCAGGTGTGTTTGATCCACTGCGAACTTTAGCCATTTTCATAGCCTCCTGTACTGTATATATTACGCCGGACACCCTGTTTTTTCAATAAAATATATTAAAAACTTAATCCCTCCAAATCCATCTTCTCTATGCCTCCCTTGGACTTGTACTTCAGCACATCTTTCTGCGTCTGTCCAATGATTTTCTTCAATCCGTGCGATTTTACCAGTCCTGACAGCAATACATTCACACGTATCTCGGTCAATTTCTTGTTGAAATGCGTAGAACGCAATGAGAATGGTGTTTTCGTCAATTTCTCAAGTCTGGCAAATATTGTATTTATATACGTTGGAATTTCAGGATCGTTCCGCATAGAATTAGGAAAACCGATTGTCGCAATATACGCTTTTGTCGTAGCAATATCCAGATTTCCGAAAACCAGAGAACGGAACTGTGCTTTTGACGCTTCCTCAATATCCAGAGTATCGGAAGTAAAATCCCTTAAATCGATAAACCCTCCCTTGGCATATAAAATACGAACAAGCTCCCTGTCATCCAGCGCACCGTAACCAGCAGTCACGTCTATGAAATTGGAAAAATCTTCAAGGTTTGTCAGATACCAGAACCGTAGCAAAGCCCTGATTATTCCCATATTCACATCAGACCAGTAATCACCAAGCTCTTCACCCCTGCCTTCATACCCGAACCGCTCGACACAAAAACTGTTGTCCACTGCCATAACAGTAATCTTGTTTGTTTCAAGGTAAGTTTCTATTACCCTGTTCAGGATATTCAGGGCATTCGGTTTCGCTGGAAGTCCTTCACTCTTTTCAGGCAACGTGTATATCAGAAGCACGTCGGCTTTCATCCGTAAAAGCCAGTTGGTTATTATAAATAATAATCCAGAACCAGAACCACCACCTCCACCAACACAAAGAAACACCTTGCTCCCTTCAGTCAGTTCAGGAAACTGTTCTTCCAAGAATTCTATTATTTCCTGTTTGTACTGTTTCGCAATCTGCTCCCCGACCACCGGATCGCGTCCACTGCCACCCTCATCCAGAATAAATGATGCTTGTTTTGGAACATTCAACTGCGAAAAATCCACCTTTGCAAGATTCAAATAACACGTAGGAACTTCAAATTCCTGATTGAATGTTTTTGCTATCCTGCAACCACCTTGACCCGCTCCAATTACAAAATCGACCATACTAACCCCTTTCTGATTCCAATAATCTGTGCTGAATATAAGTATACAAACTAAACCTGTATACCACTTCAGGGTCTACCCAATAACAAGCAAATGTCTGTGCTTCATAAAACACACCATCCAACTCAACTACGGCATGATCGTCTGTGGAAAATTCCACATTTATTATTGTAATCAATCCAATACCTAATCCAGAATGTTCTATCAAAGCCAGCATGTAAGCCGCAATATCTTCGCAATCCCCTTCCTGCGTCCTGTACGTATCTATTGGTTCTTTGAACTTATCTTTTCTACCATCACGCACGTACCTTATATTTGAAGATAAAATCCACGCTTCGTTTATTGAACTGACAATGGGAATCCCATTCACACCTTCCTCATAAGTAGTCATATCCCAATAAAGATTGCACGATGAAATACCTGTAATAATAATCAATAATATTATTATATTTTTCATACTACCCTCCTATTACCGTTCCAGTATCCTGTCTGCGAAGTCATCAAGGCTTTCAAACAGTTCCTTATCAACCATCAGTAACGGACGTTGTGGATCGTTCACAAGACAATCTACTGTCCGTAAAATATTATATTCATAAAATTCCACAGCACCCTCTTCAGTCATCCCATCCCGCAATTCCAGAACATCCAATATTCCTTTCACCGAATATACAAGATGCTGTCCATCTGGAAGCGATACCGACCCGATACATGCACCCTCCAAACCGTCAAGTTTCAACATTCACACCACCTTGTCCTTCAGACGTTTCGCGGAAGCAACCAGAGCATTCATCTGTGTTGTGAGTATTTTTATATTCTTTATTATTTCGGAATAATCCTTTGCAGTCAGTGACACTGTACTGTCCATGAACGTCACAAAGTTTCCGAAATAACCTGAAATATCCTTCACATTGCTTGCAAGTATCGCAATATCGCTGGAATCAAGAGGCTTCGCATCTTCCGCTGAATCATCATCAACCTCTACATCATCATCATTTTCCATTCCAGTATGTGTGCCTCCCCATTCAACATCATCACCAGCATCATCAATATCCTCGACTATTTTTCCGGCTTTCTTGTTCTTCAGAGTCACATCCACCATGAACGGAGACAATCCGCTTAAAATAAACTCCTGTAGCTTGACATCTTTATCCTTCAGCTTCGTGCCATCTATTATTTCTTTTATTTCCTTGTAACGCTCACACTCACGCAACACGCCACGAACGCTGTCGTTTATACCTATCACGTAATTCCAGTGATAATCCTCAAGAGTAGCAAATTTCTGATATATCGAACTTTCATTGAGAGTGAGACCCATCGTTTTTACCCAACCACTGTTGTCTCCGTTTTTCGGTTTTATTTCTTTTATATAACAACCTACTTCACGGATCAACACAAGTCTGGTTGTAGCCGCTTTTTTCATCACTTCACTCATCTTGGCTTTTTTCGCACCGATTTCAAGCAATTCTATTTTTTTTATTACATCGACTGCTTGCTTCGGACTATCCTTCAGGACAGCTTTGATTTGTGCCGGAAGAGACTCAAGCCAGCTTATTGTCTCCAGTGCTTGACGCTCGAAATTCACTTTATTGGTTGTTACAAGTTCATTACTCATCGCACATCACCTGACCCTTTCAATGTTCCCCTGTGCAAACGTGATAATAACTTTTGATTATTACTTTCAGCAACTTCGTTCAGACTAAACCCCAAATCAGTAGCACATGCCGACACATACCAAAGCACATCCCCTAATTCATCGAACAAATCTTTAATCACTTCCTGAGAAAACATACCCTTTGAATCACGAATTACCTTTTTTATTTTATTGGAAAATTCTCCTGCTTCTCCAGCCATTCCGAGTGACGGATAAATACATGGCACATTTACGTAATCACCTTCATCATCTACCACGTAAGTATTCGGATAGATTGCCGTCTTCGCCGCCACTGCCTGATAATCGTCAAACGTCATAAAAAATACCCCCTGTATATGGATTCTACCTGTTCAGGACTCAATTCATTAGGATCGTGCTTCTTTGGTAATTTAATTCCAATCGTCGGAACATATCCTTTGACCTTTGATATGCCTCTTGCCTGTGCCTTTTCTCCCGCATCATCACCGTCATAGCTGAATACGACGGTCTGTGCATATTTCTTTAATAAATATATTTGCGCTCCGGTAAGACCCATCGTACCCATCGTAGCAACTGCTGGCAATCCGAATGTCTGCAAATACTCAGCATCAAATTCACCCTCCACAACAATAAGCGATGGGAAACGGATATTCCCATAATATTTAATCAATTCATGCAATCCGTAAAGCGTGGAACGTGGAGAACGCCCCTTTATTTTTCGTGTCTTAGGCATGACCTTTGGAACGATTGTTCGTCCAGCATACGTAAGCAACTTTCCTGTCTCGGTGAATATTGGAATGATAACCCTGTCACGCCACTTCCCTTCGGAGCCACCCCACCGCAAATCAAACCAGTCAATATTATCCTTATTTATTTTCCTATTTATTATATATTTCAGACCATCAGGATTTAACCTTAGAGGTGAAAACTTGCTGTGGAAGCTATCGACAGAATAGTATTTTGGTTCTTCAACATCATCCTCGAAAGTATCCAGCATGTCAGAAATATCTGATACCACGCTTTCCGTTGTATCAACCTTCATCAACTGTTTCTTGGCTTCCAGAAGCGTTATATTCTCGATTTCAGCCACCAATGCCGGAAACTTTCCTGATGCCTTGCAACCGAAACAATAATAAACGCCTGTGCGCCTGTGTACTTCCAGTGATGGATGATTGTCGTCATGGAACGGACAATTTATGAGAAAATCGCTTGATCCTGCACCGTCGAACGTATCGACACCACGATGCTCAAGATAGTCACGATAATTCATAAATTAGTCCCGACCGTGTTCGCGCTTGCGTTTAGATGGTACTGGACGCTCCCTTGTATCCATGTCAAACAATGCCAAATCTTTCACGGCTGGAACCACTTCTTCATGTATCCTCATATATTCCAGATTCGGATGCAATATAATTGATTTTGACGGAACAGGTGCATTTCTCATTTTCAGGACTTGAAGTTCTATTATCTGTTCCGCATCATCATCCTGACTGCGTACCAGACCAATTACGACTGGAGCGGTTTCGGATATTGCCCTTGAATATTTCAAATCCTCAAGACTCAATGTTTCCGCGTCGATAGCATCATCCTTGACCTGTCCGGCAGTCCATAGGCTTGTCCCGCCATTCAAGTCGGCACATAATGATTTTATATCCCAAATCACATCTGCCTGACTCTGCCAGTCCTTCGCCGACAACCTTGAACCGTTGGCATTCATAATATTCAAATAATCAATACAAATTAAATCAATACTCTTCTCGTATTGGTCTTGAACCTGATTCGCGTATCCCTCGATATCCGCTGTCGTGAAGTTCCTTGGAAACGATACCACTTCCAGAAAATTAGTGTGTGCCTCATGTTCTGTCATCAATGTTTCGCGCCACTGTTTCATTTCCGCTTTTGACAGATTTCCGAACCTGAACTTGCTGGATGAAATATTCGCAACATCGGAATCCATACGGAACTCCATGTCTATCTTCGGCATTTCTCCAGTAACTACCAGAATATTCGATCCACTTTTCCAAGCGTTCAAGGCGAACGAACCTAACATCGCGGATTTACCAACTCCCGGCTGTCCTGCTATGACACCGAATTCCGGCTTCATAAGACCGCCGATCATCGTGTCAAACGCTCGGATACCTGTTGGTATTCCGATCATCTGTCCACTATCCATCAATTTCTTTTTTTCCAGAATTACTTCTACACGATGGTCAATTCCTGCCGTATAATTTCCACCAACTATTTCATCACGCAACTTCACTCCAGTTCCAAGCGTCTTCATTCTGGTTTTCAAAGAATCTACAGTCATATTTTTTATATTATCAATTATATCCCTGACACCGTACAGAATCGTTCGACCCTCGTACATTTCAATGACATGCTTCAGGTTCACTTCAGCACTCTTGTCATTCATTGTTGCGGTATTTATTTTATAAATATCATCAAGTGCCTCGATATATAATGGCACTTCATCTTTCTTTACCAGTTTCCTTGACATCATTTCGGTCATCAAGGATTTCTTGGAAACCACTGCCTGAAGGTCTTTCATTACCTTCATCACGTTCACAAAAACGACCGATGATAGCCAGTCTGGTTCAAGACGTGACGCTATCATCGGCTTCCGTTTGCATATATATGCCAGCAGTTCTTTTTCTACATCCTCGCTACGATATGTTTTTTCAACAAACGCTTCTAATGACCCCATGATTAGTCCTCTTCCTGACTGGATGCACCAGAATCCATCCTCTTGGCATTTTCGACTATAGAAGGATTGAAATAATCGTACACGGACTTCAATCTGTCAATATACGAATCCTGCAATTTATCTGAATAATCAGTACCTTGAAAGTCTAAAAACTCGCATCGCCTCTTCAAAAGCGAGAAAGTGGACTCTCCAAGGTGTTCCTTGAATTCATCACTGTCCCAATTCGTTCCAAGTATCAGCGATTTATTCTGGTTGAACATCCGGCGCATGAACTCGTCTACCAGTTTGTAGATATTGGACGTTCCAGATTTCTTGTCCAGTTCATCGATCATCAGGAAATCCGCGTTCTCATAATATTCCACACGTGCGGTATCCTTGCTGAATACAGCATCAACGTAAGACGACAAGGTGAAGTATTTCACGGTAAAACCGTTTATGACTGCCTGTTTCGCTATTTCAGCCATCGCAGACGTTTTCCCTGTCCCATTCTGACCGAACAACAGCAAACCAAGACCTTTTTGTTTTGCCTGTGAAATATTCTCGATATAAACATTTATTATTTTCTTTACCAGTTTATCGATTCCTAGTTCAGAAAAATCCAGAGACCAGTAATCTTGTGGAATATTCGCTTTCATCAGTTCCTTCAGGTAACGGAACACGATCATGCAACCGCAACGGCATACATTCGTTCCTTCACCTGTAGGAAGGTAGCCCCGCCCTCCACACCGCTTATGAGTATAAACCAGTTCGGATCGAACCTGATAAACACGTTTCTCGATTTCAGGTAACATCTTTGTCACAATCTTCATTCTGCCCCCCATTTCTTTTCCAGTTTTTCGCGTTGCGTACTCGTCTTCTTCACCTTGTCAGGAGCAGTCCACTTTGTTGTAGTGGCTTTTGACGCATCGACAACCTTTCGCTCGTTCAAATAACTTTCAAAGTTTTCCTGCGAATATAATGTTTTCGGCCTGTAATATGCCGACATTTTAGGACTGGTAAGCCAGTCCAGTTTTGCCCTGTGTACTTTCTTGAAATCGTCCAGCGTGTAATCGTGCGCCAGCAACCAAGATATTTTCTTTATCGTGTCGGAAGCACTCAACCTGAAATTACGACCGCTCACAGAATTCAGGTCGTTTATTATTTCTTCGTGAAGTTCCATAATCTTCTCATTCTTTTTATCCTTCTTCTCTTCTTCTTTAATATTACTAATAATAGTATAAGAGAAGATAGGTAGCTTACTATAGTAAGATTTACTAGGGTATATTTGACCCTCTGGAAATACAAATCTAACACCTGTTCTATCTGATTCACGCTTCACAAGATTCAGACTTTCCAGAACCTTTATGTATACGTGAAGCGTCTTCTCACTGATACCTGTTGCTCTGGAAAGTGATTGAAATATATAACGCTCGGACTGGTTCAGGCTTAGAAACACAAAAAGCCCTAAATGTCCAAGCGTTATAAGTCCATCACTTTCCGCTATCTGTCGAATAATATATTCACATGATAGCCGGAAAGTTTTTAATGTCATCAAGCGAACTCGAATGTGTCGCTTTTCGAGACCTTCTTCACCGGAGCCTTTTTCTCAGACTTCTTTTCAGCCTTCGGAGCTTCCTTCTTCACCGGAGCCTTTTCGACCTTTGCCTGAACCTTCGGAGCCTTGGCAACGACCTTGATGTTCTTGTATTCCTTGCCAACGAACCAGCGGTAGACGTAACTCTTTGCGCTGGAAGCCGCAATGTTGAACTTCTCTGCAAGCGCATCGGCGATTTCCTGCCGTGTAATCTTGCCCTTACCCTTCTCCATCATCTTCATGGCGAACGCCTTCTGAGCCTCGATAGCGGAAACCTTCTCCCTTACGTTCTTGGGAGCTACCTTCTCGGTCTTCGCCTTCGCCTTCGGAACCACCTTAGTTGCCTTCACAGGAACTTCAGCCTTTGTCTTTGTACCCACAATAATCTCCTATCGGACATATATAAAGCGGATCATACGACCCGCTTCCAACCTTATATATTACGCCGGAACAGTTGTTTTTTCAGTAAAAATCTTACGTATTTTCTTCAGGTGGAAGTTCACCATGTATGGATGTACTTCCAGAATCTTTGAAGCGTCATATTTTCCATAACCCTTCTCTAAAAGTTCAAAAACCTTCAAGGTTTTGCCTGAAATCTTGGATTTTGCATCATCCAGCATACATTTTAGTACTACTTCTTCAGCGGTATCACCGTATCTGTCTAGTGTCAGGAAAACCTTTGACATGGCTTTCTGCCGTCTGTCCTGTGTCTTCCTGCTCGTATCTACCAGTCTTTTGGATTTATAAAACATTGTCTGTACCATGTAACCGACCACATCGGCGCGTTCTTTATACAAACGGTAGGCTTGCCATGCCGACAAGAGAAGTTCCTGTTCAACATCTTCACGTTCCAGTGCATTTGACCGTTTGGTTACACTGGATGTCAAAGCCCATGTGACCCTCTTCAGGGTAGCAAGTTTTGTCTCAAAATCTGTCATAAAATACTCCTTTGGTTCATCATTAGAACCTCTTGATATGTATATTATATTGATTGTTGTTTGGTGTCAAGTGTTTTTTATCATAAAATTATAAATAAGAGTGTTCTTGTTAGGTATGGTTTATTTGATATAAATATCTCCATTATCTCACCCTATACGACAGCGTGATAGGGTGAGATTTTGGAGATATTCGGTTAAAAGCGATGGTGCAATCCGACGAATCGAACCGCACCATCTAGGGAGAAAAACGAGAAATATGTCAGTTGGAACCTAATCCAACCACCACACCACTGAAAAATAGCGCCAACCCTCCACCGACAAACCAGTAAAACGATATTCTTTTTATTGGCTTGTAACCTAGTAACACTTTCTTAGCAAGACTGAATTCATACATAGTTACATATTGTTTATCACCTACAGTCAGTACTGCTTCTGGTACTCCATTATATCCGACATACACATTCCCATCTTTTGTTTCCACGTATTTCAGGTCTGGAAGTGTCAGGACAGGAATCGCATGTTCTATGGAATATAATTTACGAACCATTTCCACAACCAGTTCTGGATTTGATTCCATCAACTGTAAAGTGAACTCTTTTGAAGGTAATCCCTCTGAATCAAGTGGTTGTATTGTCTGTGCTTCAACCGTCAATATGACCAGTATCGAAAATAGAAGTGAGAGCGCCAGTCTTCCTAACACCATGCAGTACCCCCTGTGATATCAAAACGACTTTCTCTACATCAGTGTCGATCACACCGTCAGGAAGTTTGACGACCACTCCGTTTTCAAGCTCCACAACGGTTTTATCACGCAACGGATTATTATTTATTTTAATTGGAATTGCCTTGCCTATCGGGAGACCGTCCAGCCCTTTCGGATCAGGAACAGAACGTTCTTTTCCTTCAAGCAACTTTGACAACAATCCCCCGATATTTACCCTGAAGAACATGGCAAACCAGACTCCGAAGATGATTACTGCAACGGCTAGTAGCACCTTCAAAATTGATTTAATTTTATTCATATTATTATTTATGTATTATTTTTTCAGATTCATTCGACATGACCAGTTTTCCGGTCTGGTACATGATTGACGATGCTCCAGCATACGTAACACCAGCGGAGACAGCGGATTGAATCCACTGGATCAATGGTGCTTCATACGGAACGACAATGAACCCGCAAAGGAACCCAAGTCCCATCGCGGCAAGGATGTAAAAACCCTTTGCCAGCTTTCCTTGCGTATCAAGCGATTTTATAACCTGTAGAATGGCTATTATTCCACCAACAAGACCCGCGTTCGTTATCAATCCCATATCCATACAATCCTCCTATCCAGTGATTTTGCTTTTCAAAAACCGTTCGTACTCATCCCTTACAGCATTCAATTCAGATTCAGATTTCTTTGCCTCGTCCCTAGCATAGTCAAAAAGGGCATGTACCGCTGATCGCAACGATGCAACTACTTCAGGTTCGTGGTTTATATTGTATAAAACCGACCGTGGCACAATATCCCCACGCCAGTACAGGTTTAGCATTTCGGTTGACCGTTCTATTATGGTTGTAGCATATCGGTCTTTTTTCTTTAACCACTCATCACCGCTTACATCAGTGAAATGATTCTGTCTCATTGCCAATTTAATATAATCTTTTAATATATAACCTATTAAGGACAGTATAGAGTCATACATTAAATATTCTGGATGCTGGACTATTTCCGTACCTTTCGGAAGAAATTCATCAAGCTCCTTTACCAGCAAACGCAACATCATTCCATGAATATAAACTTCAGTCTCTTCATAGAATTTCATTTGTCTATCTATCAAATCACTTGGTATCCGTGACCTAGCTTCGACATATTGAGTAGTTCTGGCAATCACCGACATCATATCCCCTGCGTGCGGGCATACCGCGTGCGGTGGAACCTTTTTCGTCTTCTTTCCATCGGCATCGACGGTGAATTTTCCAGTGGCTATACGCCCTCCATTCTTCAACCACGTACCGATGTACGAAATAAGTTTTATTATTCCATAAATTATTATTATTACTCCAATCAACAGAAAAGAGTAAAATAATATTTGTTCGTACCATTCTGTTAATTGAAGATTTATCACTTAACTCTCCTACGAAACATTTCTCACACTCCTTCAACGGAAGATTATCGTCAGAGTCTACTTGAATAAGGTACTTTTTCCCAGCAGATAGATAGAATTTATACCATTTCGTATTCGGAGAAGTTGTATAAAATGCTACCACAAGGTAATTTCCATCTGGAGTCCATGAAAGTGAAGCTGGTTGTGTGATTCCGGTAACTGGAAAGGTTAAAAGGGTAAGAGTGTCACCAGTTCGTTTATATAATTTCATGTTAGGAGAAGTTGTATAAAATGATACTGCAAGATAAGCTCCATCTGGAGACCATGCAACACGCATTGCATTAGTAATTCCAGTAGCAGGAAAAGTAAGTTCCGATAAAGTGTCACCGATTCGCTTGTACCATTTCGTATTCGGAGAAGTTGTTTGAAACGCTACTGCGAGATATTTTCCATCAGGAGACCACGAAACTGCACGCGCTGTACTTATTCCGGTAGCAGGAAAGGTTAAAAGGGTAAGAGTGTCACCAGTTAATGCGTAAAACTGCACATTCGGAGAAGTAGTAGCGAAACAGACAGCGAGATAATTTCCATCAGGAGACCATTCAACCGCACGACCTGTACCTATTCCAGTAGTCACAGTAGTCAAAAGCGTAAGAGTATCACTTGTGCGTTTATATATTTGCAGATTAGGAGAAGTTGTATCAAAAATTACTGCAAGGTAAGTTCCATTAGGAGACCATGAAGTATAATAAGCATTGATTATTCCGGTAGCAGGAAAGGTTAAAAGGGTAAGAGTATCGCCAGTTCGTTTATATAATTGCATGTTAGGAGAAGTTGTATCAAAAGCTACTGCGAGATAAATTCCATCAGGAGACCATGCAAGTCCATACGCTTTTGTGATTCCGGTAACTGGAAAAGTTAGTTCCGATAATGTGTCACCTGTACGTTTATACCATTTCGTATTCGGAGAAGTAGTATCAAAACACACAGCAAGGTAAGTACCGTCTGGAGACCACATCGAACGTATGGCATTAGTAATTCCAGTAGCAGGAAAAGTAAGTTCCGATAATGTATTTGATAGGTACGTTCCACTCCCCAAGTATACGAACACGACGGTCTGATTAGGTAGCAACTTGACCTGTCCTGTAATTCCTTTGACAGTACTTAATCCGTTCTTAGCCACGACTATGTTTTCAGCATCACTTTGTAGTATTACACACCCCATAGACCCAGCAGTTATTTCAATAATATCATTTATATTTAATAAAGCAGGAAGAGTAACAGTATAGAAACCATCAACAAGATAAAGACCACTATTTGTCAAAACAGTATCAGAAGAAATAGTTACTAACTTAGAATTCTGTATATCATTTGATACAATACTTCCAGTGTCGGCAAGCCAAAGATGTGATTGTATATAATCACGGATACCGTCAGGAGTAATTGCGATTGATCCGGCTACAACACAGACTTCCGCTATCTTGATCCATCCGGCAGTCTTTGGAGAAGCGTAATTTTGTACTGAAGCATTTCCCTGCAACACATGGAATTCATAGGTGAATTCGGATTTAACATTCGTCAATGCGGAACTCACAAGTCCGGTAACAGGATCACGGAATTGTCTTGTTTTTGAATCGTAAGATTGAAGCACAGGACGAACTTCTATCACGTCATAACGGTCATACGTACCGCTCACATTCGTGGCGATGGATACACTAAACGAATCTGGAATTAAAACAGAAAACACATCACCGACCGAAGGTACGAATGTGAAAGATTCATCATAATAACCTGAATATGACACAAGTGTGCCAGCAGATACAGAAAGTAACAATCCGCTTGTATGACTTACACGCGCTCCACCGAAACAACAATCTACGGAGCCGAATTTACTCCCCATCACACCAAGAAGGTCTGTGAGATTCTGATAGTTCAGTGAGGACAACGCATTTAAGTCGTTGGAACTTAAAAGCTCATTCGACAATACGTTTACACCCTTTACACCACGTCCTACATTAAACTTCATATTCGACTCCTGTACTGCGAGAAATAATTACTATTTATCACAAGATGCCCAATCTATCAGTTTCATTTCGGTATCTGTCAGCATGACACCGATTATAGGCGGTCGTCTCATATAGGGTAAACCGTCATCCCTTATAGGAAGATTTCTTGCAGTTATCACGGTTCCACCTCTAGGTGAACCGTATACAGTATCACCTGTATAGAACTGTGATCGTGCTATGCTCATAACACCAGCTACCATTCTGGACATACCTCTGCCAGATACCCACAAACGTCTGAATTCAGACCGTGCTTCAAGCACATTTACAAAAGAAGAATTGTGGTACATTGAAAATAAATTATAAGTGCTAGTACCAATCATTACCTGATAACTGCTTGCTGGAGCGTTTATATCGTAACCTTCCCTTTCAAAATAAAATTTTGAATCTGCGAAACAATATCTTAGCACTATTGTTCTTGATAATCCGGCACCTTTGGAACTGAAAGCTACAACGAAATCAGAATAATTGTTTGCAGTTCCTAAAAAATCCACAAACAAAGTATCCCTTGTATCTCCTGAAGACCATATAAGCGGGAATCGGCTATTACCACCGACTGTAATAGTGGTATCCCCGGTACTGTTAATATGTATTCTGGTGAAATTTGTACCAGCAGGATCGCGGTGTACCACGACATATACTCCAAGTCCAGTATTGTAGTCAGATATTTTTATAATAGTGTTGTCTGTCTCCGCATAACCAGATGATGTGAGTCTGGAAGTAGTATTTTGAGTCACTGTCGCTATACTGTTTGCACATATCCAGATATAATTTGTAAGAGTATATAGTATAAATTTACCTGAATAACCATTATCAACAATATAGGTCGGAGCGTTTATAGTGGTTGCATACCTAGAACCGTATACAGTGATGGTAGTAGTGTCGTCATCGAATATTTCAACATATTCAACTCCACCATCAACATAGGTTATTGCGTATCGGTTTGAAGAAATATTTGCCAATGAATGTATCGTAGCAGTCACTACACCAGTGCGTAATGTTCGTTCCGCAAACGTAATAGCATAAGTACCGGAATTAAAAAACACACAACCTATCACTATCGTAGTACCACCAGTAATACGTGCATAATAAAAATAATTTACAACAGAAGATATTGACACCGCTGGTATGGAACCAGCAGAACCTAAACTTAACGACCCTGCTTTGAAAGCATTAGTATTAGCATACTGTATCGCGTGTATATGGCTTGTTGTTCCGTTGTGAAGGTACATAGCACTACCGTTAAATCGATCATGTGCTACCCTGACAGGAGCGGCAGTAAAACCAACTCCTGTATTAAGTGTTAAAGGATATGTGTCGATGTAATCTTCAAGACCGCCAACTTGAGCAGGGATTGAAACCTCTACTGGCTTATAAGTAACAGAACCTTCATTTGCATAAAAATTTGAATCAGACGCTTTATAGCTTCCCGCTCTATCTATCGGAATTCCAAGCACAGCACCCTGTCTTGGGTCTAAGTGAAGACTCAGGACTTCAGATGCAGTCAATTCTCGCGTATACATTCTGACAAATTTATCAGTTCCTATTTTTACAGATGTTGACAATCCTCCGTAAATAAAACCGAACCAATAAGCTACGGTGTCTGGAGGTTTTATTATGCCAGATAATGTTGTAACAGTATGTAATAATCCATTTACATATAATTTGAATATTCCTGTGGTGAAATCTATGAAAAAGTCATGTGTTCCGTCTTTCACATCAGGTATGTCCATGTATTCATCTGTACCGTCATACCACCGTACCCTCAATGCCCCAGCTATCATTGCCAGCTTAAAGTAACTCGCTCCTCCAGAGTAAGTACCAAATATTGATTTTTCAAGAGCATCAAACTGTGCTGTCTGAACTGCATGAAGCCATAATTTATCAGGAACGTAATAATTAAGTAATGTGTTCCAGTATTGGTGAACACCAGCGTATCCGAAGTTTATTCCAGATTCAAGTTCTTGTACTTTACAGGCATTTACCACTACCGGGACATTCTCAGTAGAGTTATTAAAAAATGCTGGCGGCGCATATTTCCCTGAACCAAGATATATTGCCTGTATCTCTACTATAGTAGTCGCAGGAATAGTGAATCTAAGTCGTAATTCAGTATTCGTAGTGGTAGGAGTTCTTATATAGTAATAATCACAAGTACCTAATTGATATTTTTCAAGTGTTGTCCAACTTGAGGCAACTGTATTGTAATATTGAACTAAAGTTAGCGCATTATTTCGTGTCAGTTTTAACCTTAATTCGTTCCGAGTAAAAGATAAAGGCGTGTAATATATTTCACAGTACGAGTCTACATAATTCACAATATTCAATAAAATGCCACTATACATTATAGAATCATTACCTGTTGCTGGTTGCCAGTTGGGATTTCCGTCAGTGTCAAATACTGTTGTATAATAAACTACATTAGAACTGTTACCCTCTGTTGGAATATCAGGAATGTCGTCCATATCCCATCTGGCAAACAACCCTAAAGATGAAACAGGTGCAATTTCATTCGGAACAGTAAGTCCTATATCAGTAGTCCATGAAAATGACCTGTTGAAATCAAATATATTATTTTCTGTAATTGACGTAACTGCCGCGCCAACATATATTTCTGCCAGTTTTATCCAGCCAGATGTTGCAGACGGAGCCACCGGAACAGATGCAGGAGTTCCATCGATTACCTGAAACTCATAATAGAATTCTTTCTTTGAACTAGCCAGTGAAGAACTGACAATTCCAGTTATAGGATCACGGAACTGTCTGCTGGAATCTTCAAACAGTCTTTCTATCGGTCGAATTTCAATAATGTCACGCCGATTCAGTGTTGGATCAGCGGTATTTATTCCTATCGAGAAATATTCCGGCACTAAAATAGAAAATATATCTCCCGCACTTGCAGAAAATCCCCATACATCATTCAAACAGTATTCTCCAGTGAAGGAAACTGCCATTCCAGCACTGACTCTAAGTGTCATAGCGGTATGTGCCTTTACCGTAAGACCGTTTATAATAACATGATCCTTTGAAATACTTTCTGGAACCATAGAAGCTATAAGATTCGTAAGATTATTGTATGAAGCGTATGTCTGATTATTCAAATCATTGTGAATCAATAATTCATTTCCATAAACACTGGCACCTGTAATACTTCGTCCGTTGGTAAATTTCATGTTCAATTCTCCTTACACTGTAATGGTAGCATTGCTGTTCTTCGTAATTAAATACGAACTTTTTATTACAGCGTTCGATATCATGTATTTCTGCACAGTACCGATAATCATGGACGAGTCTTTTGTTGTGCTGTTCTGTTCAATAAATATTATATCATAATCAACTCCAGCCGCTTTCACACGATTCAGTAATAGTGATAAGTAAGTATCTACCTGTCCAAGAGAGGAACCACCTAGAAAAAACTGGTCTAGGAAACCGAATTCAATATTATCAAGCGTAATAGTCATCGACGTATCACTTATACCTTCAACTCTTATTTGAAAATATAAATTATGAGAGTCAAATTGTTCTATAAGCTGAACAGTGTTTTCAGAATCAGGAATAAAATAATCGATTGCTTTCAGGATAGACTGTTTTGTTATCCTGTTTGAATTCGTCTTGTCGGTAACTAGGAACTTGAACCTATTTCTATACGTGGTATCACTCTCGACACTTCCTCTTCGGTGAAGGTCAATAAACGCATCCACAAGAAGTTCAAGTTCTCCATGTTCTGCCGAATCTATATCCAGTGATTTTACATAATAACTTGTCACTGCTCTGGCAAATTCAAGCTCATTGCAGATTGCTCCACAATTATAATCTTCAGATTTAATTATTGTAATTTCAGGAACGAACTGTCCTTTTCCAATCCACGACTCATAGAGTGTGCCGGATTTGTTGACAGCACTTGAGACGTTCTTGTTGAAAAGGTCAATCATGCTCATGCTACTACCACCGTGATAGTCCCTGTACGTCCAACCTGTGACGTGCTTATCGAAATATTTCCTGTTGGATCGGTAACAGTACAGTCTGATACACCGTATACTACCATTACAGCGGAAACTAATTCATTATAAATTATATCAGTTCCAACACCGAGATTGTTGACGTAGGATACCAGATAAGTCTCCACATCGGTAATGACTTGATCCGAGTCAACACCTTCAATCAGTGATATAGAAACTTCGATATCGGTTGTTACCACTGCTGGAGCATACACGATAACATTTACGCCAGCCGCCCGATAACCCGGATTATCTTCCGTTCCGTCACCATCAATAACTGTCTGTACTTCAGCTATCTTGGCAACTGAAACCCCTCCAGTACTGCTATCATCCACATACAACCTGACATTTACGTTCGCTACAGGTGGAAACAATTCCTGAACAGTCACCGACGTGATTCCGTCTACGGACAACGCTCCAGCGACAAGTCCGGCAATATTTGACCGACCAAGACCTTCTATGTAAGCCTGAAACCGTTTCTTGTACTGGTACGTTGTTTCTATATCAACGCCACCTGTCGCGGCAAGTGCATTTGTCACGGTATCTGCACCATCAATCGTTCCAGATATAGTTGTGATTGTACTTCCATGTACGTTGTAAAGAGAACCGACTTCCTCAGATTCAACTTCCACTGAATTTGAGTTTGAACCCATTGAAGCTATGGTTGCAATTTCAGTCGTAAGGAATTTCAATCCAGATGCCGTTTCTACTTCAGTGCCGACAGGTATGGTAACGACGGAAACATTCGGTACTGTGCGTGTAAATACAACATTCGTATATGCCTTTGTTCCACCCTTCCGCTCGAAATTAAATATATTTTCCTGAATATCATTCAAATATCTTTTGAATCCAAGATAAACAGATACATATAATTCTTCCAGACAAAGACTTGCCGACTCACAATACGAACGTATAATACTGCCCGGAGTCAAATCCGTAATACTAGGAGAATTCGCCACTATCCACGACACCATATCGGAAACGAGATTGTCGTAAGATTTAATTTGATATGCCATTCTATTCTCCTCTTCCTGTCATCTATAATAGCACGGATACAGGGATAGTTGCATTAGCCCCTACCAGAACCATACTTGCCGACACTTTCATTTGATCCGAGTCAAGACCAACCTTCACATCAAAAACATCAAGCACACGTGGATCACTCATAAGTGCATTTCTTATATTCATTCTGACATAACTTACTGCGGCAGACGTGCCAGCCATTCCAATTCCAGAAATCAAACCAAACGCGGTTTGTTTCAGTAAACTGCCTACGTCTGTTTTTAACCGTACATCTACAGACTGCAATATATTATCTACTCCAGAAATCAATGCAACGTCATTACTTTCTAACAATACCATATCACCGTTGGAATCAAGACGAATATCGGCACCGTAAGGATCACGCATCGTATCTTCAGTAAGTATGAACGAGTCTTTTGTATCGTTTACGGAATCACTCGGTATAGGAACATAAATTACCATTCCTGCCGTAATATCATCATTCGATGTTATATTTTCATTAACAGACGCTATGAAAGGCCAGAGAGTATCGTCACCTAAAACATTTTGCGCTATTTCCTGTAAAGTCTCATCACCGAGAACAGTATATTCATTCAATCCTGAAAAGGTGAATGTGCTTGAAATTGACCTAGGTGCTGGAGCATCACCGTCATAATCTATTCCATCTGAAGTCTCTAGTTGTTCTGTTTTCGAGCTTTGTGACCCTGACTCAATGGAAAATCCATACATTGCCAGTGCTTCACGTAACTGAGATTTTATATTTTCACCTGCATTTGTCCACATATCGAATGTCATTTTTCCTTGAACATAAGCAGTGTATACAGTTTTACTAACCTGTACCACTGAATCTATAAGTTGTTTAGCCATTGTCAACGGTGATACTGCTATATCTGCCGCCTGTGTAATAATTGTACTTACCTGTGCCGCATATAATTCAGCAAAATTGGATAAGGTAGCGACAGAGTTTCTAATAGACTGTATTGCCTGAAAGACTGCAAAATCCCTCTTGAAAGCGGTGATAGCACCTAGAAGATTAGCCAGTGCCAATGCTGGATTTTTGCTTATCGTTATTTTTTTTGCTTTTGATATAGAACCTTCACCTATCTTATCATATACAAAAAGACTTATAGTGAAAGGATAGTGAAACGGTTTTTCCGCAACTCTATCGACTGAAAACTCCAATAAAATACATTTATACGCCTGTTCATCCGCAAGGTCGTATACCCGCAATTCCTTTTTATCAAATTCCTTTTTATCTTTATAACGCATTATCTTGTCACGAAAATAATAAAATGCGGATTTATGAGTATATCCTTCGGTCGCTTTCGATATTGCCGTATCACGTACAATCACGTTTGAAGTAGTGAAATTAAAAAATCCAAGCGATTTTGTTGCTTGTTTTGTCTGGAATGTTGGAAAAGCGTGTGCCGTGCCGGATATTCCTTTTATGGTAAGTTCAATGTTATCTGCACCGTAATCATCTATGAAAGCGTTTCCGAATGTTTTTGTTATATTTATCCTTTGTTTTTCCTTTACGGAATATGATTGCGGAGGAAGCACCAAGGTAAATGATTCTTCAATCTTTTCAGTAGCAGTATCCACTACTTCAAAGAGGAAACTTTTCGATACAAAAGAATCACCCATGTTTATGCTCCCTTAACTTTCGTCTGACCCGCATCGCTTATCTTCAATTTGAATGATACAGGGTACGGAGTAGGTGGAGTTCCCGGTATCATCGGTGTCGCATTTATCGTATCTGTTTCATCATCAAGTCTTAGAACAAGTGTACCGTCAGCTTCTATCTTTGTTGCCGTAGCATTGAAAGGAACCGTATACGGAACAGGATCAGGTGTCGTTGCTCCAGCACTAGGATAAGTTATACTGGAGACGATTGCATTGAATCCGTCTTTGCATATTCCACTTCCCCCTGCTTTATTCTTCACTGAAGGAACGCCAATCATAGAAACGGAAGCATTGACCAACGGATCAGAAAATGAATACGAAAATCCGTCTACTGCAATGAGTTTCGTCGCCATTACTGTAATACCTCAAGATTATTATTTATTTTTACGCTGGACGAACCCATTTCCAATATATTTCCATTCATGTCTTCCAGCTTCATCCCTGATCCTCCGATGGTTACGATATTACCGTTGCTGTCCTCGAAAATCGTTTCAGTGCCAGTAACATCGATTTTCAGGTACGTGCCGTCCGGTGTCTCTACGATCAGTGTACCATCATCCTGTACCTCTACGGAAGTTCCAGATTTGAATATTTTTCGGAATGTTTTATTGTCCACATCTTCCAAAAGTTTCAAGGTAAACTGCTTGTCTGCACTGTTCACCGGAGTCTGTGAATCTTGAAAGAATTTATTATTATATGGGAATATTGTACCTATTATTATTGGAAAAGATTCTCTGTCTCCAAGGAACATGACAATCACGTAGCTGTCTATTGCCGGAAGTTCCATTTCACCAAATACTTCATCTTCGATCAAACCGCATTTCGACATGATCGGAACATTGGTAATAGTCATTCCGTTAGAAGTTATTACATCGCACGTCATTGTATTAGCGTACACCGCTACAACCTGTGCGGCACTGGATGGTACTTTATCGATACCTGACAGCTTTTCCATACGTTCAACCATTGATTGTGAAGTACTGGCTATCCCGCCTTTGAAGGAAGTTCCGGTTCTGGACGGTATCATGCGAATCCCTTTCCAGTGGTAAATTTTCCACGCTTGAATATTCTATCTTTTAATTCAATAGGTTTTCCGTCTCCCCACCCGCGAGTCACCGACACGTTGGAAGTCAATGCTCCACCGTATGTCCAAGAATGTGATACGCCTTCGACATAGAAATAAGCTCCATCTATTCCTTCTAAATCTATCTTGTCACCGATCCTTGGATCATGTTCAGGATTGCTTGGAACCATGAACGTAAAAGCACCTGACAAATATTCATCGTTGCCAGTATTCCAGTTCTTCAATGTGAGTGCCTTGTCCCTTATATCATCAGCGATAATCTTTTTATCCTCTACTTTAGTCGAATCTTTTATTTGTATTCTTGTAAAATATAAATCATGCGCCATAGGACGATATAAATATTTATCAAAAGCAGTAGCATCGAATTCATACTGTCCTGTGGCTACCAGTGCAAGCTCCCCCGGATTATACAATGCTGGAGACACCATATAAAAACTGTAGCTCTCGTCCATCGTCTTGTTCAGGTCGAATCTTGTAAGATATGACAAAGGAACTTTCCTTGAAGTCAAAGAATCCCATAAATCTTTTACCTGTCCACCTATAACCGTTCCATTGTACGGTGGACTGCGGATTATCAGGTGATTCTTTTCTTCAGTAAGCGATATTTCAGACGGTGAAGGTGGAGACAATTTATCATTGCGCTCCACCCATACTTTTCTTGGTGCAACATCAAACCACGCTTCAGTAAACGGAACTTCAATCATTTTCGATAAAACCGACCACAACGATACCTGTTGCTCCGTACCGTAGAACATCGTGTAGCTCTTTGGAACCCCCGGTATTCTCTTACCACCCATTCCATCTTTATAATTTATCCATGAATTAAAATAATTTTTATATTTTACTGCACCGTTATCGTCAAGGAATCCTAACCAAGCATCTATCACCTTTACAACCAGTTCAGAATACGGTTTATCGCCTTTTATAAGATCGGCGAAAGTTCCACTGAATTTCTCAATGGCAGTTTTAATTTTTGTAGAAGTACCGGACTTCAGGAACATATTTATTCCAAGCTGTCCCTCGGAGAACAACGCGCCGAACGATGAACACGTGACCGTCACTGAACGCTGTGGCGCACCATTCGATGCAATGGCACCTGAACCAGCGACACGCCGGACGAACCCTTGATACTTCAGCGTATCGAATTCCCTTATTTCGATCACATCCATAGGACGGATATAATCGAGCATGTGCGTAGTGGAATATTGCGGAATCATGGTAATCGTACAACTTGCGTCTGGATTCCTTGTGCTTTTCATCCAGTTGAATTGATATACGAATGGTGTAAGGTCAAACACACCTTCAGATTCAGGTTTTCCTGTTTCCCAATTCCACCGTATAAGACTGAATTTTATTACCGGAGTACGTACAACAGTTTTAGTCCGTTCCTCACCGTATCCTATTTTTTCAGACATTACTTTGTTCCTCCGGTTGGAGTAGTGACGACAGATGTTGGAACTAATTGTATATATTCTAATATTGCGGCAAGTATTTCAGTAATAGAATATCTTTCTTTATTTCCATCCTCATTACGGTCATTCATTTTATCGGCAAGACTTGTAAATAATGCGTAGCTGTCTTTTGACGAAACAATACTACTTCCTACTGATCCAGTAAGATAGCCATAAACCTGATCCATCTGCTTTCTATTTTTATCAAGATACTCCTGTTGTTCTTTTGAAGCACCTTCAGAATTTGTAGATAGGGATATATCACCCCATAAATCTTCAATTATGTCAGAACGCTGGTCAAGAATACGCTTGTTCACTCCTTTGGTAAAAGGCTGAAGAGCTTTAAGTGACCCTGCGCTGAATGTTTTATATTCCCAAAAGTTTTTTGCGGTTTGAACACCTGTTACAACTGCGTTGGTAACATCTTTTTTAACGCCTCCAACAATATCTACTGCTTCCTGCGTTTCTTCTGCAAGTTTTTCAGCCGCCGCTTTTCGTTTCTGTGATTCAGAAATATCCGAGTCTCCAATAGTAATTGTTTT
>JFJP01027214.1_pt1 | contig 31821 bp, 30 predicted proteins | sample 431651 | NCBI WGS metagenome assembly JFJP01 (sample SAMN02602958, study PRJNA72255) | Microbial mat metagenome, whole genome shotgun sequencing project. | biome: fresh water; feature: sink hole; material: water; isolation source: purple microbial (photo- and chemosynthetic) mats found in... | reverse complement strand
CTGAGATTTTTCCCCATTTTCATTGATTGTATCAATTTCAAAATCAGAATTGGTTTTTTTGAGAGATGTTGATAATAAAACGTTTTCTAACTCGAAAAACAAGGATTTTCTCTTTGATCCTAAGAAATATTTAATTTAGCAATTTATTTAAAAAAAAAAAATTACGAAATTCAGGCAGATTTACTTGTCTCATCAGAATTGATTTGAGATTTGGCTCCTTTAAATTTTGCTTCACATAGGTCAAGCCCTCTTGAATATGCAACAAATGCCTCAAGAAAATCTCACTTGTAGCTTTTGGGTTGAAAATAATATTTTTGTGAGAGGTGCTATTCCAATATATTTTTGAAAGTTTTTCATTTGGTTCTTTTTGTTTTCCACTGATCTTAGAATCATTTATTTTAAAAGAATATGTCATTGGCATTTCATCATTATCTTCTAAAACTCGATCTGCTTTCATGAAATGCTCAAATTTTTCATTTGTCTTTTTGGATATTTTTGATAGTGGGATGTTTTTTTGTTTGGAAAGCTCATTTATGACCTGGTTTTCAGTGCTGTTGCATTGAAAAATTTGATCTGAGATCTGATTGATGATTGATAGGCTTTGAGAATCTTTATTTGAATTTGGAATGAATATGTTTTTGGAAGCTTCAAAGAAATTGCTTTGCAAATCTTTTTATGTTGTTAATAATTTATTATAAAAAAAAAAATAGAAAACCTGAACTGGCATGGTGTGAAACTTCTTCAGTATCCTCTAATATCTCTAAAGCTTGTGAAGGATGTTCGAAAAAACACTTTTTCATTTGATATTGGAATTATTTTAAATTTCCGACCTTATAACTGGAAAGCCATAAAAAAGATATTTAAGAATTGATATTTCGAGATTCATTTTAGTTTTATATACAAATTAATCATTAATTTTATTCTTTAAATTTTTTTTTCTCAAACAGCAGATTTTTTATATCTTTTGAAATGATTTTTAAAGGACGCAAAGCTATTTTTTAGTTTATAAAATTTTTTTTAAATATTTCAGACAATAATCTGAAATTAATGAATTATAATTATTTTTTCTCTCTCTCACACTTTCCATAAGTAGATTTTTTATCTGCAGATCGATCACACCATATGTGTAAAATATCAAATGAGATCGCAATTGAACATTTTTCATGGACAATTTGTTCTTGTATATTTTTTTTTTAAATTTTCTATTCAGTCCAGACTTTTTTTTTTAAAAAAATTTTGATTTAAAAGGTTATCAAAAGAAATTTTTTTAATTAATTTGAATGAAATATAAGAACAAAATGAAAAATAGGAAGTTTTTTTAATTTAATAATTTAAAAAGTTTAATAGATTTTTTTCCCTCCTAATTTTTTAAAAACTGAATTTTTTTTTAAATTTACAAATAAAAAAAAAAAAATCCTTATTGTTAAAAAGTTGTGTTTTTTGTTCAAGAAAAAAATTAATTTTGATCCATAATTTATATTAAAAAGTGGGTTATTTACAAATTTTGATAGCTATCTCTGATAACTTCAAATAATTTCTATTCTCAGAACTAATATCAGAGAAATGGGACAAATAAATCAAATATTTAGTCAAATAACTCAATTCACAATCCAAAGGATCATCTTTCCAAGGAAGGATTGGAATTCCATTATTGATTTGAAAAGCAAAAGAATGTACAAATTTATCTATAATTATCATGTCACTCAATGTTTTATTGATAATTATTCTCAAATCTTTGATATAAAATCCTTCCTTGGTTTTGAGGCAATGTTTTCTTGACAGAACTCCAGCAAACAAAGTTCTATTCGGATCTATAAAATTCATCATTGCTGAAGCAGATTCCTTAGAAACACTCGTAAAAATATAAAGGTCATAATATTTTGAAAGTAGTTGAAGACTTTCAATACAATAAGGTCGTAATTTAAAAGTTAGCTTTTTTTTAAAAAAACATTAATGATAAAAATAAAGATAAAAAAGAAAAACATGTGAACTGTGCCTCTTTTGATTAGTTTTATTTATAAAGCAATCAGCCGATTCTTTCTGCAAATTGCTTACCAATAATGTGTTTTCCAGCTCAAAAAATAATACCTTTTGCATTATTATATCTTTGGAAAAAATTAATTGAAAGTTCTAAAAAAATAAAACTTGGAGAAAGCAATTTTACAAAGCTTTTTTCGATAGATTTGGGATTCAGTTGTTGCAAAAAATACTTTGAATAAATCAGGCCATTGCAAATATGAGTTAATTGTGAAAAAAATAACTTCTTTGATGCCAATGGATTGAAAATAATGTTTTTGTATGGGCTGTTTTTCCAAAAATTATTTGCTTTTGTGTCTCTATTTTTGTTTGTGCTTCCTCTTTTTTTAAAGCTTATTTCAATATCATTCACATTAAAAGAAAATTCTGACGATTTTCCAATGAAAACATCTGTTGATCTTACTTCATTTTCATCGATTTCTTCAATTTTTAGATAATAATCATAATATTTATGATCTCTAGCTAATTCAACAAATGAACATTTTTTTTTATGTATATGAACATTCTTTGGTGAGAAATGTTCTTGTGTAGATTGTTCGTTTGAAAACTTTTTTTCAAATGAATTTAATTGAAAAAAAATTTGATTTTTGGACTCAAATAAATTTTTAGAAGCCCCAATGGAAAAATTTGTTTGTAAAGCTAAAAAAAGTCAAGAATATTTAAAAGAGAAAAATAACCTATTAATGTGTGTGGAGGAGCTTCTGGATCATCTAATTCTTGGAAATTTGATTGGAAAAATGGTTGGAAAGATGCGAAGGATGGTGTTGAACAATTCATGTGAATTAATTTTATATAAATAGAGAGTTTTCCTTTTTTAAAAGAGAGGTAAACTTTTTTTTTTGGAAACTCCAAAATAATCAAATATCTTTTTAGAAAATAAATTATTATTTTGCCCTTCTTCTTTAATAAGAAACTTTAGTTTTTTGAAAGTTTTAAAAACCAAAAGATTTTTTCTCTTATAAAAATTACGAATTATTTTTTAATTTTAAAATCGTTATAAACAAAAAAATCCAATCATTTTTTTTATTATTGAATTTAATTATTTTAATAAGAAAAGCAAAAACGTTTTTTTTGACTCACATTTGAAAACAATTTTAAGAATAAAATCCACTTTTATAATAAATATTTCAAAAGAATTTTTTTTTAATAAAAAGCTTAAAAAATAAATGATTTTTCCCTTTCTTTTTATAAGATTTTTTTTCAAAGTTTTTTTATTTTTCTATTTTTAAGGTTTTCTTAAAAATCAGGTTTTCAAATGTTTAAAAAAAATTAAATGCAATTTTTATATTTTTTTTTTTTAACATAAATAATTTTATTTTACTAAAAACAACAAAAAACTTTTTGAATTTTTTATTTATTTATTTAAAATTTGAACCTGATGTATATAATTAAAATATGCAGTAAACAACAACCCAGAATACACTGGAATGCTAGTATTATCTTCAAAATGTATTTTTCTACTGCTCGGCCCAAGCTCTGCCAAAACTGCTATAACCATTGTCACAGCTGCCCATTCTAGAGGCTTTATTTCCTCTCTGACATTATTAAAGTCTGCATTCAAATAGTAAAAAGCCAACGATATCACCACACAAACCAATCCACATCCCAGAGTCCCAGCAATTGTTTTATCTTTCGTCAATTTTGGTGATTTGAAATAAATTCCACAAAGACTGGCAAAAGGATCGCCGAAGCTCAAAATAATGTATGCCATATAAGCTTCAATCCTTCCATATAAGCCTCCTGCAAAGAACAAACCAACTAAAAAGTAAAAAGCCCCTGGCATATTATTTATTTCATGCGGTCTGAGTAAAAACCCGAAGTTCTGTATATATTTCTCATTGAATTTTGGGTTGTAAACACGATAGAGATTCATTATGAAAAAACCGAAAGCTCCAACGAAAATTGCAATGAGATTATATTCTCTTGGGGAAAATCTCCAAAAAAATAGCATCACAAGGCCTGTGGAAATATGTTGGAGACGTCTCAGCATATGATAATCTTTCCGAGATTGACTGAGCATGTCTTCTTTTGAATTAATTTTATTGCCAACTGTCCATTTGAAAACGAATTGGATTAGAACACAAGAGACAACAAGGACAATAATATGGACCAGATTGAGTTCCATTGTAGGTTAGGGATTTAAAAAATAAAGCTAGAAGAAATGGGGAAAAATATATACTTTACAATTTCTATAAAAAATTTTAAGATTTAAATTTTTTCATAAAAAAATAAGATAAATTGGTAAAATCCCATTGGAATAATTTTGGAATGAAATAAAAAAATTCCAAATAAATGACTGAAAACAAAAAAAATTAATTAAATTTTTTTTTCATTCACTAATATAAATTTCAAAATTTAAACTTAAATTCTTCTGGTCTTTTTTCCACTTTAATTTCCATATAATCTCTCATCTCTTTGAAATACTTCTCTATTTCGTTCCGATAATTTCCATTTTCATTGCAAATGGTATTGATTTTTTCTTCTATCCTCATAATGTTTTCATTATTTTCTTTGATACCTTTTTGTATTTTCTCTTCCAAATTTTGATTTTCCTCTGAAATGGTTTTTTGGAATTTTTCTATTTTCATTTCTAATTGATACTTCTTCTGATTTTCATCATTATTTTCATGTTTATCATTATAAACCTTCAATAGAAACTTTCCATTTTTTCTAATACCTGCAATTTTTTTGGTGATTTGAGTAACCAATGATGAATCAGTGTCAACAATAATTTTCAATAACTCATAAATTCTTGTCTTTTCTTCATTTTCTTTTAGATCAGAATGTTTATCTCCAATAATCGAAACTAACAAATTCACTGAAATAATTGCAAATAAAAAAGTTGCAAGAATCACAAAACATTCTACTAAATCAGGAAAAATTATATTATAAGAAGAGATTCCTGATGAATCACCAACAGCAGTTTGATAGAAAATAAGAAAAGTATCCCAGAAACTTGTCGAATCTGTTTTTAATAGAAAAAAAGAAGAACTTAATGTTAACATGAATAAAATCATGAAAAAGACGAAATGTTTGACCCCTGAAATGACAGTGAAGATCAACCGAATCATTGATGAAGTTTCTTTGATTCCTCTTGAAAATGATAGCATTCTGAAGCAAAAAATACACATACACATCGAAAACAATAATTTGAGATAAGAGGTCATATCACCAAATTCATAGAAAAATGAGGAAAAATCTAAAATTGTTGAACTCATCAGTAAAGGAATAAGTGCAATATCAAAATAATTCCATATTGATTGAAAGTAATTAGCTCGATGTTGATATAATTGACCAATTTCATTTGCGAAATTGAATATTGAATATATCAATAATAGGAAATCTATTATTAAAGCAGGGAGAAACTTCGAGGATGCAGCGAAATCCATAAGAAAAACAAAATTAATGTTGAATAGAACGAAAAAAAACAAAAACACCAGGAATTCTATTGTGTAATAGAAACTAGTTTGATTAGTCCAAATAAAATTCACTAACATTGCTAAGGTTTCATTCGTGTATATTTTATTGCTGGAATCGAAGTTCGCAATCAAAGAGTAAAATACTTTGGTTTTTTCGAAATTTAAATCATAAATGCAAGGAATACAAAAAATTTTGGCTTTCATTATGGATTTACTCTCTTCAATTTCAACAGATTTTTTTTCAATTTTCTCATTTTTTTTCAAAATTTCATTTAGTTTTTTCTCAATAAATTCTTTATTTGCATAAATCCCATCTATTTCTATTAACAACGGTTCATCAAGTTCTTTCATAACCAAAGAATTGTCATAAACTGAACCATCGAAATCAATTAAAGAATTATCGAATATTTCAGAAAGCGAAGTTAAGTCATCTCCGATCAAAGGAATCAGATCGCATAAGAGACTCAAAAACGAATAATTTTCTTTGAAATTATATTGGAAAAAACGAGTTTTATCATAAAAAGTTGAGGTTTCATCTGCCATTACTTCGAACAACATTTTGAAATATTTCATTATCAGAGTGGTGTTCTTCCTTTGAATCAAAATATCCAAAGGAGTGTTCAAAAAAATATCCAATGAACAGAATACACTCATTAAATTAGTTTTATCAGTATAAATTTCTCTCATTTTTTCGATAGTAAAATATTCACTTTTGTCATATATTGAAATTAAATGCAAAAAAGAGAAGAAATAGGGGAAAGTACTCATTGTTCTTTGGCAGATTTCAGAAGCATCCTTCTTTAAAAATAAAATAGAATCAAAAATCAATGAATTATAGAGGTATGTTGCAAGCCAATCTTGACTAAACTGATATAATCTAAAAGAGGTCGAAATGAAAAAATAGTTGTTTGATTTGTAATCGTAAAAATAGGATAAAATCTCTTCACGGGGACTAAAATAAAAAAGAACTCTTCCTGTCAAACAATCAATCAGTTTATCAAAACAAAGGATCAATCTATTATTATGATTGGAGAGGAAAATAGGTAAAGAAGTTGTATTTTTATAATCTAACTCATTTATCAATGTATAATTTTGTATGTTCCAAATCTGAATTTTCCCTGAATTCAAAGAAAAAACTAGCATTATTTTCAAATTTGGTGATAATAAAATTTGGCTAATATCCATGCTTGAAATTGCCACTATTTTTGGGATCTCATATTCATCTTCAAGATCCCATATCTTTATAATTCCTAAACTCCCAGCTGACATGAATTTCTTCTTATCTGGAAATATGAACAATGCATTAATAATGGATTCCGGTGAATAGAATTTCTTTAATTGTTTTCTAGTATTTAAATCCCAAAGAAGAATACAGCCCCCAGCAGAAGTTGAAAGTAAAATATCTTCGTCTTTAGACATTGCAATAGCGTTAATTGGTGCTAAATGACTTTGTAATTTATCAAGAAGTTTACCTTCATCAATGCTCCAAATTCCGATTGTTTTATCATCACTGGCTGAAATGACCCTATTTTTAGAAGTGGCAATCAAGCATTTGATGAAGTCAGAATGGCCTTCAAAATGGACTATTTTTTTGCGGAGTTTCAAATCCCAAACAGTGATTTTATTGTCACCATCAGCCAGAATTATCATTTGTTTATTTGGTGTCATTGTTTCTGCTGTTATGATACTTTTAAATCCTGGAAGCACATATTTTTCTGAACAATCTGAATAATTCCAAAGATAAATGGTTTTTTGTTCACAAGTGGCTATGGTTTTGAGATCTGAGGATAATACCAATGAATCGCAATTATATGTCAGATTGTTGAGCAAAGGCAATAGTTCATAATTTTTTAGAGACCAAACATAAACCTTCTTTCCTTTATTTTCTTCAGTGAAATCCCCAGGAGAACAACTTGCAAACAATTTTTGATTATCTTGACTAATCTTCAGATCTGATATGGGATTTGGCAATCCATCAAATGATTTTCTGATTTGAAATGTGAAAAAATCCCAAATAATAACCTTAGCATCTTTTCCTCCTGAAAAAAGCATTGTATTATCATGATTTAATGCTAAAGCAGTGACTTCGTCATCATGCCCATTCAAAGTTTTGAGGTTTTTCTCGGTTTCAATATCCCATATTATTATCAAATGATCTTCTGAACCACTGATAAGTTTTCTTCCATTGTTAGTGAGAATCAAATCCCTTATAAACCCATTATGTCCCTGAAAACTCTTTTCAATTTTTAATTTTTCAAGATTCCAACTTCTTATTATCGAATCTGAATAACCAATTATCGCATTTTTATCATCTGGACTTAAGATAAGCCTTTGCGAGTAGGCTGGAAATTCAAATTGTGCAAGTTTTTTTCCTTCCTTTAGATCCCAAATTGTTTTTTTCAATTTATTAGTGCTTGCTATAATTTTATTACCATCTGAAGTTATTGCTAATCCTTGAATCTTACACCCTTCTCCATTAGACAAGACATGCTTTATCTTATTATTTTTGTTCAATAAATCCCATACTATTATTTTATCATTTTCATCACCAGAAACCAAATATTGTCCGTTTGGAGATATTGCCATTCGAAGAATTTTGTCTTGATGTCCTTTCAAAAAAGCCATCTCTCTACAATCCTTTAAGTTCCAAGCTCGAATACAACCATCATCACTACAACTCCATAATGTTTCTTCATTAGATGATAGAGCTAAGCATCGAACTATGGCTGAATGATCTTCAAATTCTGCAATTTTTTTATAATTTATTAGATCCCAAATCAAGATTCTTTGATCTGATGCTGAAAACAATTTAGTGTTTTTGGAATTTACAACCAATGAATGAATTAAATAACCATTATTATCAAAAGTCTTTAATAATTCGAAATTATCTGTTTGAAGATTCCAGATCTTGATCTCACCATTAGAAAAGCTTGAAAATAATTTCAAATCGTCAAAAGAAACTGCCAAAGCAAGTAAAAGCTGTCCATCGAATTTCTTGGTGATTCTCATGTTTTCGAGCTCAAATTCATAGAGAGTTCCTGCATCATCTCCACTATAAGCTTTATTTCCTGAATTGTTGACGATTATTTTACACAATAGATTCTCGAAAAATGAGCAATTTAGCAATTTTCTTTGATTCAAATCGAAAACTCTCAAGCTATTATCCCCGCAAACAGCCATTAATTTTTCTCCATTTTGATAAAGTGCAATTCCAATCACATCCTCACATTCATTTATCGCATAAGCCTCTTTTCCATCTGGCATTTCCCATGCTTTTATCCAATGATCTTCACTTCCTGAAATCAGAATCTTTGAATTAGAAGTAAACAGCAAAGAAGTTATTGCTTTTGTATGTGCTTCAATTACTTTTCTTAATTTCATAAAATCTGTATCCCAAATTGAAATAGTGAAATCATCAGACCCTGCTGCCAAAAGAGTATTATCTGGAGAAAGCACAAGGCTTCTTATCGATTTTTGATGTTGATTCACAATCGATTTTGATTTTATCTTGTTAAGAAACAATTTTTTGAGCCCATTTAAAGCTGAAAGTATCATAGAACTATCAGGTGTCAAAGCAATGACTTTGAAAGGTTTTGCATAGTTTTGTGTTCTCCCAATCAATTCTCCTGATTCAAAATCCCAAAGTCTTAATGTAGCGTCTTCATGAGTAGAAATTATAGTGAATTCATCGTTTGTGAGCTCAAGACAAAATATTTGAAAAGATGTTTCAATACTTTGTTCCAAGGCATGAGTTTTTAGGTCCCAAATTTTTATTGTACCATCAAAACCGCCACTAATTAATTTAAAAGAATGCACTGCGGTTTTTAATGCTCTTATTTCTGCTTGATGACCTTCTAATTTTCTCACATATTTTAAGGTTAAAAATTCCCAAAAATAGATGCTATAATCTTCTTTGGAGGCTGTGATAATAAAACCCCCATTAAAGCTGATCTCTAAAGCTGTAATAGATCCTGGATGCATATTCTTTGAATCCATTGAGGTTTCTAAAGAATCAGTGGAGATTTTAATAGAATTGTCTTGTCCAATAGTTACAATTTTATTTGTAAATGGATAAAATTTTATTGAAATCACACCCCCATTCAAATGAATTTTTTTTCCAAGAACCTTAAAATAAGTTTTGCTATCCCAAATGGCTAAAAACCCTTCACTGTCTCCTGAACAAAAATGTTTCCCATCATAACTTATGGCTAATGCCGTAATTAAAGCTTTTTCTTCATAAATGGAAACTATTTGCTCTCCTGTCGAAAGATTCCAAACACGTAACATATTGTCTGTTCCACTGGAAACCGCTCGAATATTATCTGGGAAAACAGCCAGAGCTAATATTTCATAGTTGATAGATAAATACATTTCTGTATCTTTTTCTAATATCCAAACTTTCAGCGTTTTATCAAAACTGCCTGAAACAAAAGTATGGCCATCTGACATCATGGCTAAACTGGTGATAATATCAGAATGAGCTTCAATCCTTTTTTTCAATTTATTTTTTCTCATATTCCAGAATTTGATGGTTTTATCATTGCCTGCAGAAATCAAAAAATCTCCATATTCTGAAAATTTTAAGGATAAGACTGTCAAAGAATCTTCAAAACTGTTTTTTTCCTTTTGTGTGATTAGATCCCAAATTTTAATGATCCTGTCACGCCCAGATGAAGCCAGAATATTACCATCAGGAGATAAGGCGAGAGTTCTAATGAAATCAGAATGCCCTTTCAATATTCCTTCCAAATGAAAATTGGAAAATTTCCATATTTTTATTGTCATATCCCAACTAGCAGATATTATTTTATCTCCTAACCGTGAAATCTCGATGGCACTAATGGGGGATTTATGAGCAATAATTTTTCTCATTGTATCAGAGTTTAAATCCCAGACGATCATTGTTTGGTCTTCACCGCCTGACACCAAAAAACCATTATCAGGTGTAATTGCCATACAAAGAATAGGACCTTCATGACCTTCATAAATTTTTGTTTGTCCCAAAGCAATCAAATCCCATTTTCTAATGATTTTATCCCAACCAGCTGAAAATAAGCTCTCATTGGTCAAGACTAAACAATTGATTTTATCTACTTTTTCTGCAATTCCAAGATATCCTAAAGGTTTTTTTTGAGTCAAATCCCATAAATGTATTGCAGAACGCTCGCTACCAACTGCTAAATAATGATTATTTGGAGATATTCCCAAACAATTAACCCCTTCATTTTCCTTCAAAATCCCCTCAAAATCAAAATGTGAAAGGAATTTGAAATTTTTGATATCTTCATAAATTTTCCGTGTGCTAAAGGGCTTTTTGGACTCAACCCAAAACACGAAATTCTTGAATTTCTCAACTGATTGACTTTTAGTGAATCGCTGGAACATTTGAGTAATTTGGTTTTCCTCTAGTATCAAAGCTTTTTCTTCTTCTACTTCTGTCATTTCTTCTTGAGATAAGAAACTGAGAGTTTTAGGGGATTGATTGGGAAATAAATTGGCATCTGGAGATTCATCGATAAATTTAACGAAGTTTTTTTTAAAGTCGCTCATTTTTTTTTATCAAAAAATTGCTTTTGTTTCGGCTGAAGAAAAATTATTTCGGATATGATAAGGAGGGAGGTATTCAAGTAAAATATTAAGTTTAGATATTAAATAAAAAAAATTAATTTATTTTTCAAAAAATTGATTTTAGAAAGAAAAACTTTATTTCCTTTGAGATTTTTTCTATTTTCCTTAATGGCGCTTTCTTTAAAACTTTAATTAAGTTGGTCTAAAAAATTCTGCATATTTGTTCCATAAAAAAATTAAAAAAAAAAAATTAGAAAAATTTTTTTTCAAATAAAGGAAAAAATGACATAAAAAAAATTTGAAATTAAATTTTTTAAATAAAAAAATAGAAAAGGATTTATCTAAATTTAATTTGATTCACCAAAAAAAAGAATTTAAATAAAAAAAATTTGATTTTGTTCTACTTTTTTTGATTCTAGCATACATCATCTTAAATAAAAACTATTTCAAAATTTTTTTTTTCTTAAAATCAAAACAGTAAATCATATATTTCAAATTATTGCCATTCAATTTTAAATCCAAAATTCCTAAAAAAATAATGAAAACTTCTCTTGATTTTAAAAATTTGACAAGTTCATTTCTTTTAGATCCTGAAGAGCTTTTTGATTCAGAAGAATGTGTTCCTAATACTTTAAAAGGTATACTTAATTATTTTTTTTTCTTTAATTTCTTTAAAAAGACCTAGAAATTAATCTTTCATTTGGTGCAACAAAAAACTTATTTGAATCGACAAAAGAAGTGATTTCCTGCGATTCTTTATCTTTTTTTGAGCCTGTTTCTTTTGGAAAAACTCAGAAAAACCTTTCGAAACAGGATTATTTTTTAAATGAAATTGATCTAAAATTTATAAAAAATGTCAATACAAAAAAAAAACCTGAAATGAATGTAGATTTAAAAATTCCTCACATAAATATCATCCAATCCGAAGGAAAAATTGATTTAAACCCAAAAGAATCTAATTCATCTGCAAAAAACGAAAAAAACAACAAAATTTATTTTAGTTTTGATGAAGGATCACTAAAAAAATCAAATCAAAACTCAAAATTACAACGAAGCAGGGCAGATCATATTTGGAAAAATCATGAGCACAAAAGGATTCTATTCAACCCAAATGCTTCCCAAGAAGCCTTTTACAACCATTTACTTTTGACATATAAGAGTTTGATCTATGCAAAAGAATGTTTAAAGAAACCTCATGCCAATTTCATTAAAAACAAATTGGTCAAACTCCAACCAATCAGTCAACATTTTTTTTTGATTATCAAAAATTTTTTATTTTTTTTAGATAAAAAACCAAGAACTTTATTTTTTGATTTGGACAACACTTTGATTTCAAGCACTTACAAAGCAAACATTTCAAGTTTTTCCATTAAAACATTTAATGACAAAGGGGATTTCATTCATGTATGATTTAAATTAAATTTATTATTTTTAAAAAATTATTTTAGATATCCCTGGGACTAAGACCTTATTGTAAACAAGCTTTAGAACATTTGTCACAATATTATGAGATTTACATATTCACCTCAGGAACCAAAGAATATGCTGAGAAAATTATGGATATTTTGGATCCAGAAAACAAAATTATTAGCGGTGCTTTGTCTAGAGAACATTGTTTTAAGACTAAAAAAGGATTTTATATTAAAGATTTGAGGATTGTTATCAATAAAAGTATGTCTGAAATGCTGATTATTGATAATTTGACTCATTCTTTTGCATTCCAAATTGATAATGGCATCCCTATTTTATCATGGTACGATGATCCAAACGATTGTGAATTGAAATATTTGACGAAATATTTAATCGAATTAGCTCATTTCAAGAATATACAACAGGCAAATAAAAATGCTCTCAAATTATCTGAATTGGAAAACAAAACTCTTCAAGAAATTATAAGAATTTTTTAATAAAAAAATAATAAATTTAATTTGATATTCGATAATTATTACTGTGAATTTTTTTTATGAGAGCATTTTTTTTTAATTTTTTTTTTTAATAATTTTCAAAAAACTTCACATCAAAATTTTTTCAAAAAAGAAAAATTTCAAATGACGAAGAAAATCTTTCTTTTTATTATTTTCATATTTGAAGTATTCTCAGAGGAGATTTATGACACAAAATTCTTGCTTTCTTCTTTAAAAAGTATCAATATTGATTATTGGAGGCATAATGACATTTCTTTAATTCATTTAAAGGAAGAAAATTTTGCCCTTTTCTATAATTTTTCAAGTTCTATTTATCAAAACAATGATCCTTCAAATTTTAGCTTATCTAATTTCAAAGCACCAAACATTAGCAATCAAGATGCTTTATTATATTTTATTTATGATGATAGCATACAAATATATTCTTATGAAGTGAATATTGATCCAAACAAAATTCAGATAAAATTAACGGAGAATGTGATGAATATATTGAATCAGCACTACGTGACCCTCTCCAATATCAGTGATTTAATAATTTTTCAATTATCTTCTGAACAAATTAAATTATTTTCTAAATCGCACACAATAGAATCAGACACTTATTATGTGTTTCCTGACCATTTTTCTGATTTTACTGAAATTATTGAAAAAATTAAAGCAGGAATTTTGAGAATTTTTATTTATTTTCCTCTTTACGTCGAAAATACATTAAATGTTTTAAATTTGAATTTGGAAACTTTAAAGTTGCAAATAGAGACCCAAGGAAGTTATTCAATCGATAAAAATCTTTTGGCATATACAAATAACTATTCACTTTATGTCTATAAAGAAAACAATACTATTAGTCTTCTGAACAATCATGACTCACAAATATTAAATTTTTATAATTTTGAGAAGAAAGAGCTTTTTTTACAAGATGAAATGAAAGCTTCTTTTATTGAGGATTTAAATATTGAGCAAAATTATATAAATATGCAATTAATCATTGCTAATCGATTTTATTTTTATAGTGCAAGTTTCGAGAAAGGCTTTTTCCATTATTTAGGAAGTATTAACGTTGGTGAACAATTCACAGTTGATCAGATTGTGGACTCACCATCCAGTAATATTTTAACAGTGATTCTATTGAGCTCCAACTTTCCCAATAATTTTTTTTTTTTAAGATTTTCCAAAAGCATAATTTTTTCCAGAAAAGAAGAGTTTAAATGTGATATTTGTTTTTATTATAATTTTTATAATTGCGTAAATCCTGATGCTGATTGTTCAATTATTTTACAAACACAAAAAGAAGAAGAATCTGATCCTTATTTCAAAGTTTGGTTATCAGTCTTAGTTTCTGTATTTGGATGTTTGCTTTTGATCATTTTATTTTGTTTTATCGTTCAAAGATTTTGTATCGGAATTAAAAAGATGAATTTAAAGCCTCAAATTAGCAATTATGATGAAGTTGAAGAAAGATTGAAAACCTTAGACAAAAAAAAATTAGAATCTTTAATGAAGAAATATTCTATTACGGTTCAGGAAACAAACATGGAGAATAGTGATAAATTAAAACAATATATGGATATCAAATGCACTATTTGCATGGAGCTCCTTCCTTCTCAGCCAATAACATATTTTTCATGTAAAAAACATATAGTCCACACCAAATGCCTAATTCTTTATGAAGAAGAAACAACAAATCACACTTATAAATGTCCTTTTCGATGCTTATAAAAATTTTTTTATAATTGTTTGACATGAATTTTTTTTGGAACTGATAAAGAAATTTAAAAAAAAAGATATAAAAAAAACATTTATTTAAACATAATTTTTTCATTTTTTCATTTGTAAAAAACATTCAAATTTTTTTTTTCTAATTTAAATACCTTGATGAAAATAATTTAATCTTTAAAAATCGAAAAATTGTTTAGAAAAATATAGATTTTAAGAAAGCATGCACTTTTTGTCTCCCCAAACCCATAAAATGAAAAAAGATGATTTTTCAAACTTGGAGAACGAAACAAAAGAGGAAGCTCAGGAACTTGCACCAATGTTCAATTTCGAAAAAATCAAATGTTTTTTTTCAAGTTTGGGCAGATCTAAAACCTCATTTTGCAGACATAATGGTGCATGCTTATCCAATTGTATTATAGGCGGTCTTAAATCCTTTTATTTAGGTTTTTTGATAAGAATAATGATAAATTTTTTGGCGTTGATTTTTTTTCAAAAGCAACAAAGAAAAAAGTATAGAATATAAATTTTTAAAAAACACATTTTAACATTTTTTTTTGTAGTCTTGTTTTTTATATTATGGCTTTTTTTCAAAAATCTAATTTCCAATTGGGAGGCTTTTTTGGATTTTATGCATTTCTGAATAAATTTGTATTATGCTTTTTAAGAAGAATTAAAAATGATGATGCTGGAATCAATGCATTTTTGAGTGGGGCTATAGCTGGTTTCTGCAGTTTGTATACCCAACCCAAATCTTCTTGGTATATGTGGCGTGTTTATTTATGGGCTCGAGCTTTCGTAAACTTTTATTATTAACTATTAAAGATAAAAAATTTAAGGATACAATTTATCAACAACTTTTGCGAAAGAAAATTATCAATGATCATTTTTGGAATTGGGGTTTGATTATGGGAACTTTCAATACTATTATAGTTTATGCATTCTTACAAGAACCAGAAGCGTTGCCGAGAGATGTTTTAAAATTATATTTCAAGTTTTCTTTTTTAAATACCAATGAATTACTTTGGAGAGACGGGGCTATGGAATGGAGGAAACGTCTATTGCAATCTGCAGGACTCATTTGAAAACAAAATTTTTTTTTCTTTTCAATCATTTTAAAAATCCTTCAATTTTTTTTTTAAAAATATATTAAAAAATCTTTTTTGAAAAAATTTGGAATTTTTTAATTTAATTTGAAAAATAGATTCTTTTCTGATTTAAAAATTTGCAAAACTTCTTTCTTGATGAAATAAGAAAGAAAAAAAAATGGAATAAAAATTTGTTTTTGTTTTCAAAAAAAATCAATTAAAAGGCTTAAAAACAAAACAAAAACTTAAAACAAAAATCTAAAAATTAATATTTTTTTTAATTATGGAAACTTCTTTGCCTCATTTAAAATATTTTATTGGATGTGATCATGCTGGTTTCGATATGAAAGAACTTGTCAAAAAATATTTACAATCAAAGTTGATTGAAATTGAGGATTGCGGGGTTTATAAACCAGATCGATGCGATTATCCTGATATTGCGGCTAAGGTTTCTTTGGAAGTGGCTAAAAATCAAAAATATAGAGGGATTTTGGTTTGTGGTAGTGGAATAGGAATTTCGATTGCAGCAAATAAATTTAAAGGAATTAGATGTGCTCTATGTCATGATGATTACACAGTAAAAAATGCAGTAGAAAAGGAATATTGCAATATGATTGCACTTGGTGGAAGAGTTTTGGGCAATAAATTGGCTTTGAGTATCGTTGATGTTTTCCTTTCAAAGGGAGAATATTTTGAAGATGAGAAATATAAAGAAAAAATGAAAGAATATGCGATATTAGAAGAAAAATATTTATAATTTAACAAAATTAAATTAAATAAACATCAAAATTTTCAACACTTTTTTTTTCTTCACATTTTGTAATTAAGATCTAAGAAACATTTATAATTTATTTTTGATAAAAATCCCAACATTCTATTTATATTCTTGAATGGGAAACACTTTATGTGGAATTGTGCCTACTGATTTGGTTTGCCACCACGAAGAGCAAATTCAAAGCATTTTAAAAATGTGGTTTCGAAAATTAGAGAAGAAAATGATGAAAATGATAGGCAAATAGCACTTTCAATGCCAGTGCGATGTATTGTTGAGCCGAATAATATACCGCCTTATAGTTTGAACGATCATAATATTTATGTTACCTAAATTTATTTGATCCTTTGGATTGATCTTTGCATTCTGTTTTTTGTTTCAAAACAATGTTTTTTCATTAATTTAATAAATATGATGGAATTATTTAACTTTAAAATTAGTTTTTTGTCTCAAAAAACAAAAAAATCAAGTTATCTATCATAAAAAAAAATTTGTTTTAAATTTATAATTTTTTTAGAAGAAAACAATTTTTTAAAAAATGATAATAATATGAAAACTATTTTTCATATTAAAAATCTTTTTAAATTCTCAAACATCCTTCTCTTATTCGAAGTTTGTAGCTCTGCTGAGAACATCTTTGAATTGGTCTTTTTTTACAACCAAGTTTTTACTTAAAAAAATTCATAAAATAAGAATAGAATAATGAAAAATTTGAATAATAAAAAATTACACGTCTTTATTAGCTTCATGAAGCATCAACTTCAATTCATCATCGCTCATAGTTTCTCCGAGTTCTTTGGCAATTTCTTTGAGGTTTTCGAATGTGATTTCATCTTTTCCATCTCTATCAAATAATTGAAAAGCCCTTTCTATTTCTTCATCTGATTCTTTTTCACTCTTAAAAAACTCTTCAAAATTAATATTTCAATTATGAATTTGACCATTTTTGCTGTCATAATTTGTAAAAATTCACTAAATTCTATTGTATTCGTGTTTTCTTTTTGTTCAGCATTTAAATCAGAAATCAATTTCTTTATTTCATCTTTCTTGGGTTCAAAGCCTAAAGCTCTCAAAGCAACTTTTAGTTCTTTTATATCTATGGTTCCTTTAAAAGAAATTATTAGAATTTAAAAAAAAAAAAAAAAAACCAGAGCCATCAACATCAAATAAATCGAAAGCTTCCTTAATGTTTTGCTTTTGTCTTTCGTTGAGCTCTTGCTTAAAATGATCTTTATTGCGAAGCTTTTTTCCTCCTGCTGGTTTTGCATCTTTTCCTTTCTAAAAATAAATTGCTTTAGAAAAACGTCAAATCATTTACAAAAGTAGCTGCCATATGTTCTCTTTTTTTTTTGAATTTTTTAAAACAATTAATTTTTATAAGTTTTTGTTTTGTTTTGAAGTTAATATGAATTTTAAAAAAAAAATTTCGGATTTTTTCTTAATTTTTTTAATTGTTTTTCTGAAATTCTTTAAATCAAAAGCGAGGTTATTCCCAAAATATTGAATAAAATGGCTCCATTCAAATACAATCGCCCATCTCTCTGATGATCCCATGGCATTTTTCTTAACTGCAAAGCACCAGCATTCGTTTTGCAATAAGGATAGTCTTGCGTGTAGGAAGCATCATGATTATAATGTTCCATGCTTCTTTCGTCAACTGGAGTATTTAAATTAATACTTTCCAAAAGAGCCAAATGAGCCTTATCAGGGTTTTCAAATCCTGAATTTTCAGCCATTAATTGCAAATCAACACTATTCCATTTATTTCTGCCCAAATTTGGAGCATTTCCTTTATCTCCAAAGGAATGCTCTAATTCTGAATTAAGACTTACGTAAGCTTCAAAGGTTTGCAAACTAGCGTCTTCCACTTTTAATCTGTTTGAAATTTCTTAAAAAATATAAAAAAAAACTCCTTCATAAGTGAATTTACGTTTCCATTCATAAGGCACCCAGCCCAAGTTTATCAGCACACCTTTTTGCTGCGAACCGTCTGGCTTTTCACTTGTGACCAAAGGAACAATATAATCATATCCACGATGTCCTTTGATTTAATAAGAAAACCCCACAAAATAGAATTTTAATAAAATGATCTATTTATTTTAATGTAAACCATATTTATTTCTTGGAACCATTTTTCCTTTGTTGTGTATCGGTCTGCCTGAGATTTTTACTGGTCGATATAACCAATCCTTCAAATTTTCCTCAGTCCAAGGAAAATCAACAGATTCTTCTGGAGTCAATTGATAAACTGGTTTAACCAATTGCTGTTTTCTAAATGCAATTTCTTTTGTAGTTCTTGACACTTCTGAATATTCTTGATAACATTTGACAGAAAGCAAACCCCACAAAGGAAAGAGGCACCATTTCGCTCTAGGATAGCTTAGTTGGAAAATTCGCGCTCTGTTTATAAACCTGGAAACGTTGTATGCGAAGTATTTGCGATTGAAACTGTGATGATCTTGTGTTTCTTCAAATCTTTTGAGATAGGTTGAGAGGAGTCCTGACATTTATAATAAAGAAAAAAATTTTTTTCTTTCTAAAATCGTTTTTTATTAATTTTAGGATTTTTTCAATGATTTTGGAATTTTTATAAAAAATAAAAAATCAATAATATATTAAAACCAAATTTGAAAACTTAGTTTTTATAACATTTCCCATCTAGAAAAAAGTCTGCTCCTTTAAAAATCTAAAATTATCAGAAAATAAATAAAACTGATAAAAAAAACGTTACAGAATTTGAGGAGGAAAAAAAAAGTGCTGACGAAAATTAAAATTTTTTATAAAAATATGAAAATTTATTTTAATAAATAAATTTTTAAAGATTAAAGTCGTTTGGCGTCATGTCTCTATCCAGAGCTGAAATAGCAACAGCAAATAATGAACTCTATTTCAAAATAAACCTTAGTTATTTATCTTTGATCCCAGTTGGAGTCTTTTGTTTATTTTCCTTTTATTCTTATTTTATTGTGAAACTACGAAAAAGAATGAATAATCGATCAAACCAAGAGAAATCCTCTGAAATTACTGCACAAATTTTGCCAATCACACAACCACTAATTTCTAAATATAATGAATACAATATCCCAATCCCACCTTGCTATTATATCAAGCAAAGACTGTCATTTTTCGTTTGTTTGACAATAATTATAAGGATAATTTTCAAAAGTTTTATTGGAATGATTGATTTTTGCTATTTTAATTTGATAGAATTATCGATTTGGATCATCAGCATATTTCTTCTAAAATATGATTTCGCAAATAGACGAAGACAAAAATATTATAATAATAGTTTATTTTGGTTTTTGAGCTCGATTTCTGATTTTATTTCATTACTTTTTTGTCCAGTAAATTATAAATTACTACCATATTTATTTTTCCCTTAATTTTTTCTTTTTTTTTTAGAATTTTTGGGAAGTAAATCGTTTTGTTCTTGTGAATGAAATAATCAAGTTCCTGATAGAAGTTTTATTAAGTTTATATGGTTATTTCAAATTAGATGATTTTGAATATCCTGAAAACTCATTCACCATATTTATTGAAAGAATTGAGAACTACTCATTGATTGGATTTTTATTTGGTTACAAGCCTTATACTGATGAATTTAATAAATCCACTGAACTAAAAACAATCGATTCAATGCAATCATCTCCTATTTCGGAACAGGCAATGAGTCCTCAAAGAATTCTTGAAATGAATGATGCAATCACCATAAAAATTGATAAAATTCTTTCGTTTGTCAATCAAATTGACCCTTTAAAACCCCCAAAAATATACCTTTGTATCAGAACCTTCATTTCTCAAGATGTGTATATCTCTGAAAAGTCATTTCATGAATTTTACCAATTATTCACATTTCTCAAAGAATTTGAATTTCCTGAAAAAAACAAAATCCAAAATTTTCTCAGTAATTTAAATTTCCTTGAAGAAGACACATCAAATTCAGAATTAATGCTCACTTTAATTTCAGAATTTGAGGAATTCCTCGAAAAAATTGTGAATAAACCCTTTCTTTCATGCAATAATGAAATATGGAAGTTCTTAAAAATAAATAAAAAGAATAAAAAGTCCATCACTTGCTTTAGAATGCCGAGAAAATTAAATCGAAATATACCATTATCTCCTTTGATTCTTCATATCAAGAAAGTTGAAAGTACTCCAATGTCCAAGACTCCAGGATCATTTTCAGAAATGAGTTCTTCATTACTGTCGAAACAGGTTTTCTTTGCGATTACTGCTCTTGATTATAAGAGAAATCCAATTCATAACTATTTTGAATATAGTTTTCAGATCACAAATCTCTCACAAAATCCTCACCAAATATGGGTTATTTCCAAAACATACAATGGGTTTAGACAGTTAAATAATGATTTAGAAAAACAAACCAATTCTAAAATCTCTTTTTTTCAAAAAATCGTTCCAAAACTCTCAAATCCTCTTGATTGCAATGAGCCTCAATTTCTAATGAAAAGAAAAGAAGGTTTGCTAAAATATTTAGAATTTGTTGTGAAGAATTTGGATTTTCGTGGAGAAGTTCTAAATAAATTTCTAAATTTTGATCCTGAAAACTGGAACAATACTCCAATAAATAATTTTGCTTTAAGTGCATTATTGGTAAATAACTCAGAAAAACCTTTTGATAAATCCAAAGAAGGAATTATATTTTCTCATGTGTTTGAAGAAAAGGAACAAAAAAAAACAATTTATTCATCTTCAAATTTCAAAAAATATCAAAGTGCTCCAAATGTTATGAGTAATTTTTCAATTTATTTTCAAATAATTTATTTAAATTGTTTTAATTTTTAAGTTGATCAGGAAAAAAGGACAGTGATAGGAATTAATTTCAATTTGGTTCAAATTAAATTAAAAGGAATAGAAGGTGTGAAAAATTTGAATCTTTTTAATGGGAATGAAGAAAATTGTGTCTTTTACTATATTAATTTAGAAGAATTCTTTGAAAATTCATATGAAATTAGAACTTTAATTAAAATTGTGAAACAATATAAAGATTTCGAGAATTTCAATTGTCTCATCAACAATTTGCATTCGAATATGGGATATAGAGAAATTCAATTGCCTATGCCAATCAATATAGAAGAAAAATTTAGAGAACCAATTGAACCAATTGTGAAAGAGTTATGGGATAATTATTTAGAACAAATGAGAATGTCTCCAATAATAGAAGATAATGAATCATTCAAAGAATTCTTCTGTTTAAATCGTTTGGCGAATAATTTTCAATATCACAGAGAAAGTCAAGTTGCATTAGATTTTACTCATTAAAGTATTAAAGTGAGAAAACCAACATCTTGCAGTTTTAAATAACAATTAACAATAAACATTATGTATTAAAGAATGAATTGCCTTATTATATTTTGTGCAAAATGTAGGAATATATCTTGTCTGTTTTTTTTTTGTTTTAACTAATTATTAAAAAAGAAACATTATGCTCATTAAAAATAATTTTCACTTTGTATTTAATTATAAATTTAAAAATTTTGAATGTTTTTTCGTTTTAATGTTTTATATAAGATAAAAATCCTTAATTCTTTATTTTTAAAGTGTTTTTTTGAAAATGATTGCGCACCCAGAATTTTTATTTCCCAACAAAAATACCATTAATTTCACGAAAACATATATCAGATCATTGGCTTGCAATAAAGACTGCAGCGTAATTGCTGCTGGTGGAATTGACAGTTGAAATATTTTCGACTTTCCTAAAAAAAATAATGTTTGTTTTAATTCTTTAGCTTTGAAAATAATTGAAGTTCATCCTGAAAAAGAAAATAAATTTACAATCAAACCTAATACCAAGAGTGCCAAAAAGCAGCATATAGTTCATTTGGAATGGAGTCCTTTTTTAAGTACAAAATAAAATCTTGTTTTTTTTAAATATTTAATTGCAAACTTTAGATAAAGTTGCTTCAGCATCAATGAATGGAAACTTTATTGTTTGGGATATTGGACAAAATGGACTTTCAGCGAGTATATTATATTTTGTGGATATTTGTAAATTGAAATTTTATGAAAGGCAAACCTTTTGAAACTTCAAACACTGCAGTAAATAAAGTTAATTGGAATCCTTTCAACAAAGAAAATATAATAACAGCATCTCAAGATGGCTCAATAAAATTATGGGTTTATTTGTCATTTTTTACAATATATATAGCAAAAATTTCAAAAGGATATTAATATCAATAAGCCTATTGGGCAAATATTAAGGAATGAAAGCATAAAAGATGTTAAATTTTCACCTTTAAAGGAATATCTTTTCCTAGCAACTTATGAACCATCAACGATTGATGTAATTTATGCTTAATTGTTTGTTTAAGAATGAATTTTTATATTGAACTTTAAGTAGCTCATAGATATAAGGAATATTCATAAGGAAATATATTCTATGAAGCAAGTTCACTCGGTGAGTCTTTCAGCATAAATAATAAAATGACCATATTTTTCTTAGAAAGTCATTACAACTGTCGATTGGAATCCTTATTTTCCAAATACTTTTGCTTCTGGATCTTTAGACAAGGAAATCAAGGTTCTTCTTGAAAAAAAATTAACTCCTTAAAATTAAATTAACCTATTTTTTTCGAAAAACATTTAATTTTACTTTAAAATTTAGCTTTGGGAAATCCTCCCTGATTCAAGCATGGATTTTATATTAAAAATTCAGAATGTGGCAGGTGTAGGAAATTTAAAATGGAGCAAAAAACGGTCTGATCACCTCTATTCATGTGCCTTGACAATGGATAATATATTATCAGTTTGGAACATAAATTCAATTTACCACCCTCAGTTCATTTTTCGAGGCCATAAGGAAAATATAACGGATTTTGTTTTCAATGAAGAAGACGGTTATATTATCACTTCCTCCAAAGATTCAAACCTTATTTATCATAATTTTGATGAGGCTTTTTATTATTATAATTTCACAAATAAATGCCCTTTAAATTTCGACAAAGATGATAATTTGATCTTTCGAGCAGAATTTAATGATAAAAATCAATTTCTTCTTAAAGAAAAAAAAAATAAAATCTCTGAATTTCATTCTATTTATAATTTGAAGGACCAGGTTCCAACCCCAATTATGCTGATAAATTGTAAAAAAAAATTCTTAAGTTTATTAAGATCATCCATTATTTGTTTTAGTTGCTAAAACTTTAGAAGAAAAGCCTATGGATTTTGAGAATGAAGTCAAGTATTTCTCAAAGTTTTATATGAAAAAAGGGAATTTAAAAGAAATCTTTGGTTTTAATTCTGATTTGGCTGAAAAAAATAGAAAAATCAACGTTTCATTACTTTGGAAAAACCTTTTGAAAATTTTTTACCCTCAAAAGTCAACAAAACTAAAGAAAATTCTTCATATTTTAAACACTTTTTTATAGGGAGAATAGAAGCCCTATGTCCCCCATTCGAACCAATGAATATCTTAAATCAGAAGAAGAACCGAATGTATCAAATCAATTCACTCCTAATTCAATCAGCCAACAAAAATTAATCAGCGATTTAAAAACGCCAGATTCTGTGGCACAATATACACATAAAACTGAAAAAGAATTTTTTCAAATAAAATTTGAAGATCCTGAATTAGATTTGGAGGCACTTTATGAGTATTTTGAAAAAAATGAGGAGAAATTCAAACAAGAAATCGAATTAAAGAATATAATGGTTGAAGATGATAGTAGCCTACTCATCAAAAGAAATTGTTTAAATGATTATAATAAATCAATGCTGAATACTAATTGTCTGGAGGAGAAAAAAAAAGAGGAAGTTGCAAATCAAATCGATCAGATGACTAATATAACTTTGGTTGACACTTTGCAATCTTTGATTGATGAAGGCGAATTATTGCATGCTTATCAAATTTATTTAGCAATTAGGGAAAAGATTAATATCCCTGATAAACAAGTAAGATTGTGGACACATTCATATATAGAATTATTAAGAACCAATAATTTGCATAAAATTGCGAATGAATGTGTGAAAGCTTCACATATAAATGAAATCAGAAATATTAATAAAGTTTCATTATTTTTTTTAAATAGGGTAAAGATTTTTTATTTTATTAGAAATCAACTCTTTATATTCCTTCATGTGGAGGGTGCAAGAAAGTTATAGAAATGGGTCAAAAATGTGTATGTGGTAATGAAAAATGCAAAAAAATAATGAAATGCTCTATATGGTTTTTTTTATAATATAATTTGTTTTATAAAAGAAAAATAATTTATTAGCAATCTACCAACTAGAGGGCTGGTTTTGTGGTGTCAATGTTGCTCACACAGTGGACATATTAGATGTCTTTCAAATTGGTTTAAAAAAAATTTCATGTGCCCATCTGGTTGCTCTCATAAATGTTTTAAATTTCCTGAAATAAATAAGAATTCTCTAAATTATTAATTTGAAGAGAGAGAAAAAAATCAAATTTTTTAAATTTTTTCTTTTTTTAAAATTTATGAATAATGAAATATTTCCCCAAAAAAATGGAGAAAATGAGTTGTTTAATGAGAAAATCATGAAGGAGTCTTTTAAAAATTTGCAAAATGCTCATCCTTCATCGTTTTCAGCAGACGTTTTGATTTTAGGTGAAATTAATCAACAATAATATTAAAAAAAAATTACAAATAAAGGACTTCCCTCATCTGGAAAATCTTTATTAATGAGACGATTTGAAAGTAATTTTAATAATTGAAAGAAAATTAATGATGCAAATTTTTTTTAGATTTAAATGAAGAAATATCCACTGATACACAAGAAACTGTAAAATTTACGTTCTAACAATTTATGCTGACAATAACAAGGTGGGAACAGATATTTCCAAAATAAATTATAAAAATTCAAAAATTGTGGTTCGAGAGGTTTTCCTTATTTTCATATAAATTAATCATTTATAAAATTTCAGGCAGGATTCCAAGTTTTAAATATATGGGAAAAATATTGCAAAGAGTCTAAATTAATTTTGGTTGGAAAATATTTATTTTTTTAAATTTTTATTTTGACTTAAGTTTCTTGTGGATAGCAGCAATTATTCACAATTTGCAGATAGTCTTATTGAATTCATGAATTTAATTGTTTATACTGATAAATTTCAAAGACCTTTGGGATTGATTTTTACAAAAATGTAAGAAACTTTAATTTGTTTTTTATTTAAATCCTATAAAGGGACAACATGAATTCTCTCCATCCATCAGAATTTGAGGATGTAATGGAAATTGAGGGTTTGAAAGAAGCCAGAAAGGATTTATTAATACATTATATTTCGTAATTTTGACTTTGAAAAAAAAAATGTTTACAAAATATATTTTTTAGATCTTTAACAGGATTCAATGTGGAAATTTTGTTAGAATGGATTAATAATGTTTTGGGGTTATTTGACAAAAATGTGATAAATCAAAAAAAAGTGCATAAAAACAATTCTTGCTTTCCTCGCCTTTGCTAATAAAGATACAATGAAATTTTTTGTTAAGATTTATTTGAGCTGAATATTTTTTTTGATTTTTAATTTTTCTAAAATTCAACTCAATGAAATTTAAAAAAAATTATTCATCCCATTTTTTTTCGATTTCTTCTTCCTTTTCTTCGAGAAGCACTTGACTTTCTTTGGTAATTTGAAGCCAATTTTTAAATCTTAACAAATAACAAGGAAAATCCTAATTAATTTTAATTAAGAATTTTACACTTCATTTTTTTCTTGTTCAAAAATCGCAGAATAAATAACATTTTTTTCAAATTTATCTTTTTCTACATTCTCTTCGGCAGTGAAATCTAAAGAATTTGGGATATCTTTTTTGTCATTATAATGTCCAAAACCCACCTTAATATGTAATTATAAATTAAAATTCTAATTAAAAACAGAAATCACCTCTTTTAAAAAAAGTCCTGCTCCTGGAGCCAACCATATATTAATTTTTTGTTCTTGAAAAACATTATTAAACTCTTGCTCATTTAAGTGTTGATTGATCACTTGAATGATCAATCCTACCATTTTTCTAATCTGATGATACATAAAACCATGCCCCTCAATCAATGGTAAATAAAACATATGGAATATTATTAAAATCATTTATTGTTGTGTTGAAAAGTTCGACATTCATTCTGCTGATTTGCCTTTTTGCAGAAGCATCCGAAAATTTTGTTTTTATTGTAAAATTATGATAATTTCGAGTTCCAAGAAAATTATTGGCCAAATCCTGAATTTTGTTTAACAAGAGCTCATCAGAGATTTGATCATCTTGAGTTTTAAATAAATAAAGAGGACAGATATAATTATAAATTCTTTTAGAAGCTCTTCTTTGACAATTAAAGCTCTTTGTTGTTTTTCTGATTGCTTTAATCCTTGTTAAAAAATTTTTAATTTTTATAATATACCGAAGATTTTGACTCCATCTAATTCTCCATTTAATATAGTAATAATCTTTTTAAAATCCACTATTTTTTCTTTCTGTTTTTCTGCTTTAAATGTGTCACTATTCAAATCCTTCTGTTCAAGTAAATAGTCCTGAATTATGTTTAACTTGCAATTTGTGCAATTGCAAGCTGCATGAACGCCTTTATCTGTTCTTGAAGCACTTTGCCATGCAATTTTGTTTAAAAATCCTTTTTAAAATATAAAAAAAAATTTCTCTCCCTTAAAAACAACCATAATTTTGATCAGAAATCAATTTATTTTTATGTAGAATCTTTTCAAGATATCCTTCAATTGTTTCAACATTTTTATTTCTATATGTTTTTTTAATAATTTTGAGTTTCTATTAGTACTTTTGCGATCCAGAGAAACGAATGCCATTGTAACCAAAAAAAATAATGACTTTTATTTTAAAAAAATCTTTTATTTTTTGACTCATTAGATAATAAATTATTATTTAAATTCTTTTAATTAAAAGCATTTTTTTTAATTTTATTTTTTTTAAAAATTAATTTTAATAAATTAATTTTTTTATTCACATAAAATATAACTCAACAATAAGCACATTTTATTGAAAATGTTTTTTCCATAAACTAATAATAAAGAAAACAGATTATGAAATAATTTTATTATCCATAATAATAAATTTTATTATAATTCATTAAAAATTCTTGTCACCATTTGATTTAAGGTTTGAGTTGATTGCAAATTTTGAAGATTCTTTTTCAATTTTTTTGTCTCTTCAACTTCTAATAATTTTTTTTTTTTTTCTTCTCCAGGATCGATTTTTTTTTTTTTGCAAACTTCATCTAAAAAAAAAAATTTAAACTAGAAAAATATTTTTAAATAAAATTACTTTTAATACACTGCCAACAATTTTCATCAATTATTCCATTATTTAAAAGTCCACATTTTTCCTGAAAGCTTTTAACTAATTTTTCTGTATATGCTCCATAATTTCCACTCTCATTAACTTCATCAGTTATGATTAAATCTAAAGCTGTTTGTATTGTTTTAATATCTTCAGATTTATTTGTCGATGCGTTTTTATAAATTGGATTTGTGAATTTTAAGCCCTAATTAATTTATTAATAAGATTAAAATATTAAAAAATAATTAAAAACTTCAATTTTTTTGTAAATAATTTCTAGCTCTTCTGAGTTTTTTTCTTTCTTACTCTTTAAACTTTGAAAGGATTTCTCAATTTTGTCATCTTTGTTATTCATTGGAAGTGATGTAATTTTTACTTTCTTTTTAATATTATTAACATTTCCTTCTGTTCTTTTCTCTTTTGTCTCGTTTGAAAAACTTTCATTAATTGCTTCATTTGATTTGATTTCATGTTGCAAGGACAAACATGCAAAATCTTTTGAAGATTTGCAAGAAGGGATATTCACAATCTCATTCTTTAGATTCGTTATTTCCAAATCTTGTGTTGAATCAACTTCCTTTAAGATTTGGGAGTTATCTAATTCTAGTTTCTGGCGTTTCGGGCTATTTCCTTTTGTATACACTGAATTTAAGAAGAATTCAGGGGTTTTTATCTCTTGAATGGTTTGTTTTTCTTTTATTTTCATATTTTCAATATCTTTAAAAATATTTTCCTTAAAATTATTCTCAGATTGAATTATCATTGAATTTTTGTCTTTTATTGATTTATCATCTTTGAGAAAAGGAATGATTATTGGACAAATGTTCAGGTTTGCAAAATTCCCATTAGAATTTTGAAAAATGCTTGGAGACGCATCTGAGCTACTTAAATGAGTTTTCTCTGAGTTGTTGGCTCTCATTCGTTCATCCATTGAATTTGGAGGCTTTGTGATTTCTGCTTTGGTGTTTATGCTCATTTTTTTCTCAATAAACATTTTTTTGCTAAATGTTAGGGATAAATCGTCATAATTGCTAGGATTTTCTGGAACACCAGTTATCGAAAAATCCTTATTATCAATTGATATGTGGTTATTTTCGCAATTATTGGAATCAAAATGGGAAGTTGTTGCATAAGAAAAGAGTTTAGAAAATGGTTCAGTTTGCTGTTGATGAATTCTTTGTAACTCTTCCATCTCTGCTTTTTGTCGAAGTTTCATTTGAAGTTCATTCTCATGGTTGAGAAAATCCTCATTATAGGATTTCTAATAAAATTATTTAAAAATTAATAAAGATTTTTTTTATTTTACAAGATAGAAAGAATTATAAAATTGTTGAAATTGTTCAATATGAAAATTGGTCCCAACCAATAAATGATGTCCGTTTGTGTTCAAATCTAAACCTTTATAAAAAAATAGTTTTAGAAAAGTTATTAAATGAATTTAAACCACTCATATCGCTGTTTATGGTGGATTGTTTATCAACTTTGAAATTCACGTTGAGTTCATTGATGTTAGGAGAAAGAAGAGGAGTGAAAGATTTGAAATAAGACTCATTTTGTTGATTTGGAACTAAACAGAAATAAACTTTTTTTTTTTTTTTTAATTCAAATACGAAGAATTTTTTTGAAATTTTTATCCAATAGATTGTAATCGGCATCTTCCAAAAATATCATTTGGAATTTATTTTGAGTAGATTGGGAAAGATCTTCGTTTTTGTTATTTTTATTTAAGAATTCCATACTTGCTAATGTGAGAATTTTAAATTTTAAAATAAATAAAGAAAAAAAATATTATGAACTCTTATTCAGTCTTAAAAAGTTTTGAATAAGTGAATCTTCTCTGAGATCTGCTTCATTTTTTATTTTAGTTTTTTCATCACTTTCATTTTGATTTGAATTTTCTGATTCGCATTCATTCTTTTCATTATAATTTTCGTTAACAGGGTTTTTCACAGTACAATTGCTTTGTTTAGACTTTGAAATTTGTGATTCGCATTCATTTTTTTCATTATAATTTTCATTTGTAGGGTTTTTCATCGCATCATTGCCATTGTTTTCATTAAAATTTTCGTTTATCAAATTTTTGAGATTTTCATTACTTTGTTTCTGTTTTGATATTTGTGATTCGCATTCATTCTTTTCATTCATTATAAGTTTTTTCACCTTTTCGTTGCTTTGTTTTTGTTTTGAACTTCTTGATTGACAATCATTCTTTTCACTCATATTTTCAGTTAATAGCTCATTCACATTTTCATTGCTTTTTTTTGGCTTAGAAATATCAGTTTCATTTTTAGGTATAAGTTTTTTCAAATTCTCACTGCATTGTTTTGGCTTTGAAATTCCTGATTCACATTCATTCTTTTCATTGGAATTTTCAGTTATAAGTTTTTTTACATTTTGTTTGCTTGGTTTTAGTTTTAATATAACTGATTCACCTTCGTTTTTTTCATTTGTATTTGATGATTTGATTTTTTTCAAATCTTTTGAGCTCAACTCGTCATTGTTTGTTATTTTGCTTTCATTCACTTTTTCTTCGTCAATTTTTTGAAGAAAACTATCATTTTTTTTTCTTTTATCCTAAATATTCACTTGTTTTTTTTACCTATTTTGAAGTAAATCAGTTGCAGTTGGTCTATCATTTTTATCGCCAATACATTTCCAAATGAAGTCTTTTAACTCTCCATCAGGGATACTCTCAAAAGCCTCACATTTAACTCCATTAATTACTTTTTTGTAAATTTGTAAAGGGTTTGCACATTCTTGATAAGGAGTCTTAAGGGTAACCATTTCCAGAACACACATTCCAAATGAATATATATCACACGAAGAACCATAATTTTCTTCATATATCTCAGGAGCCATGAATTCAGGTGTTCCTAAAAAATTTATATAGAAATTCATTATAAGTTTTTTACCGAGAACTGATTTGATGTGTGAAGTTTCTATATGAGTTGCCAAACCTAAATCTCCAATTTTGACCTCCCCTAAATTACTATTGATAAAAATATTCTCGCATTTCAAATCTCGATGTATGATTGATGGCTTTTGAGAATGAAGATATTCGATGCCAGCAAGGATTTCTCGACACCAATTCTTTATGACTTTTAAACGCGGGTGTAGGATTTTTTTCAAATATCTGAATATAAGAGGTTTTTAAGAAAGTTTGAAAAATATGCTCACGTTTTTAAATTTCCACCAGTTAAAATTTCTGTTATAAAAACAAATTCTTTCTTTTCTTCATTGATCCATGCGTTAATATATTTGATAATATTATTGTGGTTTAATTTTTTTAATAATAGCACTTCTTGTGTTATTTTTTTTTTCTCATCTTTGTTTGAAAGTTTAAAAAAACAATCTAAAATTTAATTTTTGAAAACCTTTTTTAATTGAAGACATTTTAATAACATTCCATGCCACTTCGCAGCCTGTGTCATTATCATATGCTTTAAAAACTCTTTTGAAGGAGCCAAAGCCTATTTCTTCATTGAACTAACAAATTATGAAATTTTTGAAAAAAATAATCAATTTTTAATTTTTGAATTTGGAGGAGATAAATGAATTTTTTTTTCAGTAATTTAAAATGGAAAAAAATTAAAGATGAACCCTAAAATAAAAAAATTGAAAAACAAGGAAAAAAAAGTTTATTACTCTAATGAATCGCTTTTTTGGTGAATATTCTACTATTTTAGATTGTATTTCTTTGTTTAAGTCGTATTCTTCCAGATTTTCAGAGCTGGATGCATATCCATCGTCTAAATTTCTCTATAATAGATGGTTGAATTTTTATTAATACACAAAAAATTTAATTGATGAAAAAAAGTTAAAAAATATTTGACTTCCTCGAAGGCTGATCGCTTTTGAGAGGTAGTTTGCATGTTTGTTACAATGAAAATAAAAAAAATGAGAAGAAGAATGAGAATGAGAATAAAATAAGAAATTTTTTTTGAAAAAAAACAAATTTTTAAGATTTATAAATTTTTTCTTTTAATTTCAAAACATTAATTAAAAAAGCAATATAAAACTTTTGTC
>JFJP01005349.1_pt1 | contig 31833 bp, 29 predicted proteins | sample 431651 | NCBI WGS metagenome assembly JFJP01 (sample SAMN02602958, study PRJNA72255) | Microbial mat metagenome, whole genome shotgun sequencing project. | biome: fresh water; feature: sink hole; material: water; isolation source: purple microbial (photo- and chemosynthetic) mats found in... | reverse complement strand
CAGTCGGTGATCCTGATGTTCGTGGTGATTGCCATGACGGTGTTCCAGTTCCGGTACATCGAGAAGAAGGTTCAGTACTGATGAGACTCGTACTTCATGGTTGAACGCCGCCCGTTACTGGACTTGCTGGCCCACGCCATCATGGTGTTGGGCATGCTGATTGTGGCGTTTCCGCTCTACTTGGCCTTTGTCGCATCCACCCACACCGCACAAGACATCCTGCAAGCACCCATGCCGCTGTTGCCCGGCGGCCACTTGTGGGAAAACTACGTGGCCGCTCTCACCGGCCAAGGCGGCGGTGCGGGCTCGAACGCGCCGGTGGCGCGCATGATGTGGATCAGCCTGATGACGGCGCTCATCATCACCTTCGGCAAGATCACCATCTCTCTTCTGTCTGCATTTGCGCTGGTCTACTTCCGTTTTCCCTTTCGCTCGCTGTTTTTCTGGGCGATTTTCATCACTCTGATGCTGCCGGTGGAGGTGCGCATTGGCCCGACCTACAAGGTGGTGTCCGATCTGGGCATGCTCAATAGCTATGCCGGCCTGACAGTACCCTTGATTGCCTCGGCCACCGCGACTTTTTTGTTTCGCCAGTTTTTCATGACGGTGCCCGACGAGTTGCTCGAAGCAGCCCGCATGGATGGTGCCGGGCCAATGCGGTTCTTCAAGGACATTTTGCTACCCCTGTCGCGCACGTCGATCGCGGCACTTTTTGTCATCCAGTTCATCTACGGCTGGAACCAGTACCTTTGGCCGCTGCTGGCTACCACCAGCGAAGACATGTACCCGGTGGTGGTGGGTATCAAACGCATGATTGCCGGTGGTGACTCGGGCAACGAGTGGAACATCGTGATGGCCACCGCCATCCTTGCCATGCTGCCGCCGGCGGTAGTAGTCATCCTCATGCAGCGGTGGTTCATCAAGGGCCTTGTGGACACCGAAAAATGATGCGCCAGACATGTTTTTCTTCGGCATCGCGGACCAACCAACAGGCTGCTGGAAGCCAGGGACGGCCGGCCGATTTGTGCGCATTTGGCACCATGAGGCCGGCTGTTCCTGGCTTTCAGCTGCCCGAATACCAATATGACTTTGTCAGCGCTCCGGATACACCGCTGGAATGGGCCTTGGGGCCTGGGCCTCATGGTGCCAAATGCGCACAAATCGGCCCAAACCCCAAGGCCCATTCCAGCTCGACACTATTTCGATAAGAAAACCCATTCATGGCATCTATTTCTCTTCGCAACGTCGTCAAACGCTATGGCATCGGCGCCAAGGCAGTGCCGGTCATTCATGGGGTCAATGCCGAAATTGCACATGGCGAGTTCATCGTTATCGTGGGACCATCCGGTTGCGGCAAGTCAACGCTCCTGCGCATGGTGGCGGGCCTGGAAGAAATCACCGGCGGCGAGATCGCTATCAACGACAAGGTCGTCAACAACATCGAGCCGAGCGACCGCGACATCGCCATGGTGTTCCAGAACTACGCCCTCTATCCACACATGAGCGTGTTTGACAACATGGCCTACGGTCTGAAGATTGCCAAGGTGCCGCTGGAGGAAATCAAGGCACGGGTGGACAAGGCAGCTCGCATACTGGAAATTGGCCCCTTCATGCAGCGCAAACCGCGCGAGCTCTCGGGTGGCCAGCGCCAGCGGGTGGCGATGGGGCGCGCCATCGTGCGCCAGCCACAGGTCTTTCTGTTTGATGAGCCCCTGTCCAACCTGGACGCCAAATTGCGGGCCCAGACCCGGCTGGAGATTCAAAAGCTGCACCGGGAGCTCGGCATCACGTCGCTGTTTGTCACCCACGATCAGGTCGAGGCCATGACACTGGCTCAGCGCATGATTGTGATGAACGCCGGGGTGATGGAACAGTTTGGCACGCCCGAGGAGGTGTACACCCGGCCCGCCACCACCTTTGTAGCGAGCTTTATCGGATCGCCCCCCATGAACCTGCTCAAGAACGCGCCCGATGCCACGCCCGGCACCATTACGGGTGTGCGCCCCGAGCACCTGGATATTACTGACACCGGCTGGGCGCTGACGGTGGATGCGGTGGAAATGCTGGGCGCCGAGCGGCTCGTCTACGGACGCTGGGCGCATGGCGCGGCCGATGAACTGGTGATCATCCGCACCGAAGAGTCGCAAGCCGTGCCCCGCCTCGGTGCCACGCTGCATGTGACGCCGCGCGCCAACCGCGTGCACCACTTTGACGCCGCCAACGGCAAGAGAGTTGACCTATGACCACCACCCTGCCCCACTGGCCCTACCCGCGCTGGATTGCACACCGTGGGGCCGGCAAACTGGCGCCGGAGAACACACTGGCGGCGTTTCGTGTGGGGGCAAGCTACGGCTACCGCATGTTTGAGTGCGATGTCAAACTCAGCGCCGACGGCATTCCGTTCCTGCTGCACGATGCCTCGCTCAAACGCACCACCAACGCCCGCGCCAAGATTGGCCCGGGCAACAGCGCGACCGCTGGCAAATACCCGTGGGAGACGCTCTCGCAGCTCGATGCCGGCAGCTGGCATTCACGCGCCTACGCGGGCGAGCCATTGCCCACGCTCGAAGCCATTGCTGCGTTTTGTCTGCGCAATGGCTACTTTCTAAACATCGAGATCAAGCCCACACCCGGGCAAGAGAGGCGTACCGGCGAAGTGGTAGCCCAGTACGCTGCGCGCCTTTGGCAGGGCCAGGCCGTGCCGCCGCTACTGACATCGTTTGAGCCTGAAGCGCTACGCGGCGCGATGGAGACGCAGCCCGAACTACCGCGTGGCCTGTTGCTTGACAGCTTGTCCATGGGCTGGCTGGAAACCGCGCTCACCCTGGAGTGTGTGGCGGTCGTTTGCAACTACGCACTGTGGGACACCAGCAGTGTCACCCAGGCCCACAGCGCCGAGTTGCGCGCGCTGAGTTATACGGTGAACGATGAGTGGGCGGTGGAGCATCTCATGGCGTTGGACACCGACGGCATCATCACCGACCGGGTGGACCTGTTTGGTCCATCCGTGGCTTGAAACCTGACCTGTTTTACATGCCGCGTACTGCATCCGCCCGCGCTACCCCACCAGAAAAAGCGGAACCAGCCGCAGCGAGGCTCACCCGCGACGACTGGCTTGATGCAGCTTTTCAGGCGGCGGTCGACGGTGGGCTGGGAGCGGTGCGCGTGCTGGTGCTTGCCCAGACCCTGGGTGTGACACGAGGCAGTTTCTATTGGCACTTCACAGACCATGCAGAGCTGATTGCGGCACTCATTGACCGCTGGCATCGCCACGAGATTGCCACGCTCTCTGCATCGAAAGCGCCCAATGGGGTCGAACCGGTGGCACGGATTCTTCAGGTGCTCGACCAGAGCATCACCTTGACCGAACATGACCAGCACAACGACCGCTTCGAGCAAGCCTTGCGCAGCCAGGCTGGCAAAGATGCTGCGATTGCACAGATGCTGGAAGAAGTCGACCGCTCCCGGCTACAGATGCTCCAGGCCCACTATGCACGCCTCACCGGCAATGAGGACGCCGCACAGGAACTCTCGGGGCTGCTGTACCTGGCCATCGTCGGCAGTCACCAGGCATTGAACCGCCCTGCGGCTGACGCCAAGATGGCCCAGTACCTGAAGTCCATCATCGCCAAACACCTGGTTCACGCCGTCGAAAAGCGTCCAGAAGGCTCGGATATTCTTTAAGAAATAATGGCTATCACGCCCGCTGAATTTGCGTGAGCAGCTACTTATTTCATAGCATTCTTGCTGTGCAACGGTATGCGGTCCAGTGCAGGAGATGATCCCATCCAAGCTCAAGGTGCCACCAGTTTGCCAGAGCTGTCACGCATCTCCAGCGGCATACGGCCCAAAGCCTCCAACTGCGGCAGCAACTTTGCCTTGTCTCCGACGGCCACCACAATCAGTGCTTTCGGGTCCACGAATGTCTTCGCCGCTTCAAATGCACTCCTGGCGGTTACCGCGGCATATTTGCCAGGCAGTTTGACGATACTGTCAGGTGATAGTCCGCGTGACCACTCGCTGGCGTAGCTGTCGGCTACTGCAAAGTTCGTGTCAAATAGCCCTGGCAACGCGAGTAATTGTGCGTTGCGCACACGGCTGAGTTCTTCTTCACCCAGCGGTTCTGCACGCATTCCATCTATCTCTTTGAATAGGTCGACCAGTGCGGCGCCAGTGATGTCCGTTCGCACACTACCCCGGATTCCAAATTGACCGGTCTCGCGCCCCATGGAATAGCCGGAATAGACACCGTAGGTGTAGCCCTTGACTTCCCGCAACTGGGTGTTGATGCGCGAGGTAAAGAGCCCCCCCAGAGCATTGTTCATTACCTTCAACGATGCCGATTCAGGATGGTTGGCAAGGGGTCCCATACTGACAACCGAGAGCGCAGTTTGAGGTGAGCCGGGCTTGTCGACCACAACAACCTTGGCCGTCGTTGTCTTTGCAGCCCTCGCTTGAGTAAGCTTCAAATCCATGACAGGCTTCTTCCAACCCCCAAACAAGCTCTGAACCAACGGGCGAAGCTCCTTCTCATCAATATCACCGGCAACCACCAGTGCCGTCTGATCTGGACGATAGTGGTTCAGCCAGAACTGCTTGAGTGCTGCGCTGTCGGTAGCCTTGATGCTCTCTTCATTGCCCAATGCGCTGTAGCCCAAGGGGTGCTCATCACCGAACAGGGCCAAGTTACTGACGACCCCAGCTACCGATGCCGGGGATGAACGCTGCTGCGCCAGCGCGCCGCGGCGTGAACCCTTGAGTCGCTCTACCTCTGCCTGATCAAATGCCGGATGGAGCGCCATGTCGGCTACCAGCGTCAGGCCTTGTTTGAATTTGGCCTTCAAGCCGCTCACATGGATGCGCGTCTCTTCGCTCCCCGCACTGGCTCTTAGCTGCAAACCCAGACTGGCGATCTCGTCGGCAAGTTGCTGTGAAGTTCGATTGGTGGTGCCCTCCTGGAGCATTGCTGCGGTAAAGCTTGCCAGTCCTGGCGTACCCGAGGGATTTGCGGATTGGCCAGCACGCACGATCAGGGTTGCACTGACCAGTGGCAGGCCTTTCTTCGGTACATGCAGCACGGTGAGCCCATTGGCCAACGCGAATCGTTTCGCGGCTGGAAGCGTCAAGGGGCTGGCCTTTGTCGACCCAGGTCGGCTGGCACGCCACGCTTCATCATCGTTCAGTGCCTCCCCCTTGACGATTTCTGTCGGCACAGGAGGTGTAGCCACCTCGGCAGGCAACTTCTTCTCGCCAGGGGTAGTTTCGACCACGACCCGTGCACTTTTGCGCAAATAGGTGGCGACCACTGTGCTGACTGACTCGGGTGTTACTGCCCTGTAGCGCGCCAAATCCTTGCCCACAAAGTTGGGGTCGCCAGTGCCTTGGCTGTAGGAGTTCAGGGTGTCGGCCAAGGTGCCCACCTTTTCCAGTTGCGACACCATGTTCATCTCAATTGCTGAAAGCGCGCGCTGCACTTCCTCTGTGGACGGTGGAGTCTTTGCCAGCGCTGCAATTTCCGAATCCACCAGCGCTTCGATATCAGCCAGCGACTGGTTTGGGCGCGCCACAGCGTTTACCCCGAACACCGACCCCAGCTTGGCTGAACTTTGATGTACCGAAACCGACTGGGCAATTTGCCGTTCGTAAACCAGCTTCTTGTACAAGCGACTGGCCTTCCCACTGCCAAGAATGCTCGCTGCAATGTCCAATTCAGCATCCCCTGGCTGAAACCAGGCGGGTGTATTCCATGCGATGTTCAGTGCGGAGAGTTCCACACGATCGTTGAGCTGGACCCTTTTTTCTTCAGCAAGAACGGGTTGCCTGACTTGAACCATTGGCACCGGCTCCCCAGCCTTGAGAGCGCCAAAGTACTTTTGAACCAGCTTCTTGGCCTGTGCAGGTTTGAAGTCACCTGCCAGCACCAGAGTGGCGTTGTTGGGTCGATAGTAGGTTCGCGCAAATGACTTTACGTCTTCGAGCTTGATGGACTGAATGTCGGTATGGGATCCAACTATCAACGAGTGGTAAGGGTGACCTTTGGGAAACAGGTTTTCAAAGAGCACCTCATAGGTCAACCCGTAGGGCTGGTTCTCCACAGACTCCCGGCGTTCATTGCGCACCACGTCCTGCTGATTGGCCAGGGCAATCGTGTCTACCTGATCGGTCATGTAGCCCAGCATGTCGGACTTGATCCAAAGGCCAAGTTCCAATTCGCTGGAAGGCAAGGTGAAGTAGTAGTTGGTCCTATCCAAATTGGTGGAGCCATTGGAGTCGGTACCACCCACCGAATCGACCAGCTTGTCGGCTTGCCCCCGGGCAATGTGTTTGGACCCGGCAAACAACAGGTGTTCAAACAGATGGGCAAAGCCAGTTTGTCCAGCCGCTTCGTTGCGTGATCCCACATGCACCCATAGATTGAAGGCGACCAGCGGCAGTTTGTGATCTTCCACCAGGATGACCTCCAGGCCGTTGCCGAGCTTGTATTTCTCATAGCGGACGTTGATGGTGCCGTTTGCGGACTGAACTGCCGCAACCGTTGGGGCGGCACCAGGTGCACTGTACGCAGAAGTGCCTATTAAACCGGCACTGATACCAGCGCAGGCCAGGGCTATAAAGCGGTGAGCAAAGTGCATGAAATTCCTCGTGTCATGGGCTGGAAAAACTTGACTTCAATGGGTTCGGAGTGAAGCCGATGCGACGGTCACGGGTTGGTCTGATGGCGACGCACGCCATCGCAAAGCGCCCCGAAGGTTCGGATATTACCTTAAGCAAAAAGTGGCTTTTACGCACACAGGCTGTGCGTAAGGAGCTACTAATTCAGTAGCAATTCAGCTCCCTCTGGGGGTGTACCAGATCGGTGACGTCCAGGCCCGCTCCTGAATGGTCTTGGGCACATTGGTCGGGTGTTCGGCACCGAGCTTCAAGGCATCGCGCTGACTGTAACGGCAGACCGGGTTTTCCAGCACACGCACGTAGTAGAAAGCAGCCACCGCCGGGTTGAAATCGGGATCGCGCCATGTGGTGGACAGGGACGACGCGCCCTTGTCCGTGGAGATACTGCAATCGCTCAGGTTGACTTTCGCGCCGTTGTCGCGACAGCGGTGCGTGGTGGGGTCGGGCGCTATGCCGTCTGAGCAGGCAACATCAAACACCTGCTCTCTGGTGTCGCTGCCACTGACCCACCCTTTGACGACCTGGATACGCTGCAAGGGTGCTGAATTGGCGTCGCGCAAAGCCATCACCAGCAGCGACGGTGCGCCACTCGCCGCGATGGGCGCCAGGTCGCCTCCCATGGGCACGCCCTTCCGATAGGCAAAAGCGACAGCGTCCGAGCGGGTATGCAGATCAGCAGGAAAATCAAACCCGGCAAACAGCCTCACCCGCACCCGGGTGCCGCTGGTGCCAAACGCCTCCTTGCGTGCCAGTGCATCCCAGATCGCCTCACGGGTGTTCTGTTCGGCCCATACGCCCACCAAGCCACCAGGATTGATGATGCCCGGAGAGAGCCCCACGACCTTGGCCACCAGCCCGCGCTTGATACCCAGGCGCTGCTCGGGTTTGGCATCGTTGACACCACCATGGCCATTCCAGGTACTTTCCTGCGTGTCACCGGGTGCGCCGTTGTGGTTGTCGGTCGAGCCGATGATGCCCAGTTTGTAGGGGTTGAATCCCCACTTGTTTGCATCGACCAGTCCCCGCTTGAGCACATTGCGCACCATGTCGTTGCTCGCCACGCAGCGACTGGTGTGCTGGCCCGTCAGCGCGTCGACAGTGCTCTCCTGTGCGGTACACGCCGGGAAAATATTCTCGAAGGCACATTGCTCGTCGGTGCTGCCGGCACCCGGTGTGCACTCCGAGCTGCCCTTGGCCTGGAACACCTCGATCAGCGCATCGTACTTGGCGCGCAACGCCAGATTGGCGGCAGTAAGGGGCGTGCCATCGCTGTTGGTGTCGCCAAACATCAGGCCCCAGGAGAAGTTGGGGTTGTGGGGAATGGTGAGCACTTTGCAATCACCCTTGCATTGCACATCGAGCCAGCGCATCAGGTCTTCCACAAACCCGTCCATCGCCGAGAACACATTCAACGGCACGGTGTCGCCCCGGAAAATCACATTGCGGTGCAGCATGCCTCCGCGTACCAGTGTGGGACTGTACTCAAAACCGTTGAAGGTGGTGAAGGTGCCGGGCTCGTAGTGTTCCCGGGCTGCCGCCTGCATTTCCAGCCACACGCTCTTGCCACCGTCCAGGCAGGCCTTGCCAGTGGTTCCGCACATGCGCGGATTGTTTTGCGCCAGACTTGCACCCGACTGTTGCACATTGGCAAACAGGCGCGGAAAGATCAGCAGCACCTGGTGGCGAATGCCAATGCAGTCCAGCGTCCAGTAGGCAGCGCCTGCGCGGTCGAAACAGCTGTGCAGGGCCCCCATGCCCTCTGCATGGTCTGTCACCGCAGCAAAGTCAAGCGGTGCCAATAATCTTTGGCGGATGCCGGTACCTGGCAATTCGATCTCGCGGCCCTTGGCAAATTCGTAGGCCATGCGCGGGCCGCTGCGGGTATCGAAAATGTTGGCGTCGAGCGACATCGCCGTGTGCACATGGAGGTCGCCAAAATAGGCGTTACGCAGCGCATTGGCAGGTGGCAGCGCGCGTGCAGCCGCTGATTTGGAAGACGGCGACTCATAGGGGCTGCGCAACTGAAGCTCCAGATAGGCCAGCGCAGCCAACGCTGCAACGACAAGCACGGCGACCAACGCCAGCACTCCCAGAGCGGTGTTTTTGGCGATGAGTCTGTAGTTCAAAACCATTACAACTTCACTCATTCAAACGCAAAATCACAATAGTCATGATCGGGCTGCTCCTGCCACCTTGCTTGCCTTGATGAAAGCAGCAATGGCCTGCGCAACCTCCTCCCCCTTGTCTTCCTGCAAAAAGTGTCCAGCACCCCGCGTGGTTGCATGGGGCTGGTTGGCCGCACCCGGAACCAGTTTCTGGAAGATTCTTGCGCCACCGCGTGTCACCGGGTCGCGGTTGCTGAACAGTGTGAGAAAGGGCTTGTCCCAGCGCTTGAACACTTCCCAGGCTGCCTCGTTATTCTGACGTTCCGGGTCGTTGGGTGTGGTCGGCACGAAGCCCGGAAAGAGCCGCGCGCCCATGCGGTGCGCCCGGGTCGGAAACGGCGCGTCGTAGGCTGCCACCTCGTGCGGTTGCAGTCCCAAGGCACAACCCGACTTGACGATGCGCCCGATCGGAAACCAGGGGCTGTAGCGGGCAAAGGCTCGCCAGTACTTGAACGCCTTAGGGACTTCGCCCACCCCGGTGGGCAAGCCTCCATTGGCCACCACCACCCGATCAAACCGATGCGGTGACTCGGCCGCCATGCGCAGACCAATGAGCGAGCCCCAGTCCTGGCAGAACAGCGTAATGTTGTGCAAATCGAGTGCGTCCATCCAGGCGCTCATCCACTGCACGTGGTTGAAATAGGAATAGTCGTGCTTGGCGACGGGTTTGTCGGAGCGTCCAAACCCCACCAGGTCGGGTGCAATGACACGGTGACCCTCCGCCAGCAAAACCGGAATCATCTTGCGGTACAGGTACGACCAGGTAGGCTCCCCATGCATTAGCAGCACTGGCGCGCCATCGCGCGGCCCTTCGTCGATGAAAGCGACGCGCAGACCGCCCACCTCCAGGTACTTTGGCACATAGGGAAACTCCGTAAGCCCTGCAAAACACGCATCGGGCGTGCGCAGAAACTTGGCCACGTTGGGGAGGGTTCGCATACTGTCTTCCAGTCAAAACCGGCGCGTGTGATTGATCTCTTTGGAACCCACTGGCAGGCTCACAAAGTCGCCGTCTGCGCCGACGCGTACCGGTCCGCTGAAGATGGACGGCGCATCACCAAGAAAGGCCTTTTCGAGCCCGGGTAGCGCCGGCAGTGTGGGCACGATGTGGTTGAGCAGCAGATAGCCGACCTTGGCATCACGCGCAGTTTCTGCTGCCTGCTCTGGCGTGGCATGGTAGTTCATGATGTCGTTGAAAATGGTACGCAGGTTGGTACGCCCCACCTCACCCGCCACCTTCTTCAAGCCTTCTACCAGTGGCACGGAGAGCGCCTCGTGCACCAGCAGATCGACGCCCTGCGCTTCCCGTTGCACCGCTGCCGACTTGACGGTATCGCCACTGAGCACCACGGTACGCCCCTTGTAACTGATGCGGTAACCCACGGCAGGGTGGATCGGCGCGTGGGCTACTTCGAAAGCAATGATCTCCAGCACATCGTCCTTGAACACCACCGTGTGCTGCGCTGGATCGAGTGCGAAGGGCATGGGTCGCGCACCAAAACCGCTGGCGGGAACCGTCGCGTCTCCATGGTGCGCCACGCGGTAGTGCTGGTCCTGCACGTAGGCCATCCTCAAGCCCATCAGCACCATCTCTACCCCTTTGGGACCGTAGACAGGCACCGGTTCCGTATTGGAATTGCTGACCCAGCGTTGCAGCATCAGTTCCCCCAGACCATCGATGTGGTCAGAGTGAAAGTGGGAGAGGAAAACAGCCGCAATATCGCCCTGGTTGAACCCCATCTTGCCGATGGTACGTGAGGCACCACTGCCCGCGTCAAAGACAAATTGGCGCTTGCCGGCAATCACCAGGGTGCACGGGCCACCGCGCTTGTCATCGGGAAAGGGCGACCCCGCGCCGCACAAGCCCACGTGCAGACCGTCGGGCAGGCTTGTGATGCCATCGGCAGCAAGCTTGCTGGCAGCGACCTTCATGGCAACCGCCATGGCAATCTGGCCACGAAAGACGTAGCCCACGAGCAGCACTGCCGCCAAGACTGCGATGACGGTAATTCTGCGGACTTTCATCGCTGCTCCAAATGACGTTATTGAACAAAAACCCGGGCTATCCGGCCCATGGAGGACCAGTAAAAATCGCGCGCCCAGCCCACACTCGGAAAGACCACGCCCTGCGTCAGTCCGCCAATGCGAACCCGACCCAATTCGACGCCAGTCTCTATCTGCAAGACAACCACTTCCTCACCCAAACGACGGTAATCATTGACCACCAATTCACCCGTGTCGGCGTACAAAATCATGTGGCTCGCTGCGCCAAAGTGGGTCTTGGTCCAGAGCGGCTCCATCGCACGTGTAGCGCGGTCAAACCGCCACGCATTGAGAACGGCGTTGGCGGAGTCGTACCCCACCACAATCTGACGGCGGGCATCGAACACCGGTGGGTTGGTGATGCTTCCTCCAGCCAATCCGCTCACAGCTAATGCTGCGTGGTCCCGTGCATCGGACAAGGACACACGAATCAACCGGTTGGCGGTGCGCCGCACGCCGGCCCCGCGCATCGTATACAGGTAGCGGTGTTTGCCGTTGTCCATGAACCAGGCGTTCTCACCGTCAAGCACCACGTCCCAGCCAAAGCTGTTGCCGCTGTCGCCAAGATACGAAAAGTGCCAGTCCGTGTCGTACACCAGGCGGCGCAATGCGTCACTCCAGTGGTAGCGAAAGATGGAGCGCACCCCCACCACATAGACGGTATTGCCCAGCGCACTGAGCCGCGCAATGGAAGGCTCGGGACATTCCGTATCGACACACTTGAGTTCCAAAGACTCCGGATCGATCACGCTGAGCCGGGCAGGTGTGGACTCCGACAGATTCTTGGTGATGATCAAGCCATTGGCAAGCACCACAAAGGAGTTGTAGGCCTCGTGGATGGGCAACTTCAAACTGGTGATCAGTTCACAGTCGCTATTGAGTCGGTGCGCAAAACATCCATACACCACGTACAGGTCGCCATTGCGATGCACCGCCATGCCGCCTGGCCACATCGGACCGCCGGGCAGCCGCGGGGATGAGGCCATGGTACTTAGCGTCAAGGGATCGATACGCTCCACGCAGGCGGTTGTGGGCAGGCCCACATGGGAGCGCAAGGCCGAGTGCGTGAGCAAAAAGACATCGCCCGGATGGCCCAGCACGGTCATGGTCGATAACAGTGTATTGCGGGTGACGCAACGCAACTGCTCCCCTGGCTGCAGGTGCAACCCAGAACCTTGACGCGGTGCTTGCAGGCGTGCTGCACCACCGTCTTCAGCCGGCCAGGGGCTGTTGAAGTAGCCGTCAACCTTCATGGATTGACACGCGACTTACGGCGTCGGACCACCCACCACGCCACCAGCGCCACGACAAACAGCAGCAATGGCAGGCGCAGCATGGGCCAGTACACATTGACGAGCGAATTGATGGTCACCTGTTTGCGTGGCTCGTAGTCCTCGGGCATTGGCAGCACACCATTGGCCTTGGCATAGGCATCGTAATCCGCCTGCATGCTCGCAAACTCCTTTGGCAGCAAGTGTTGCAAGTCGTGCGTCTCACCGGGATCCTTGACGATGTCGTACAGGTGCCACTGCCCATCACCAATGGGTGGAATGTTCTTCACCAGCTTCAGGTCGCCTTTGAAAATGGCCATGTTGCCCGACAACTCATAGCCGATGGCATCTGCAGGGGCATGGGTGTGGGGAACCGTGCCGCGCAACACTGGCACCAGGCTGCGGCCGGTGATGGGTTCCACCGGTTGCCCCTTGAAGGTTCCAGCGGGCTGTGCCACCTGCGCCAGTTCCAGCAGGGTCGGTGCAATGTCTTTCACATGCGCAAACCGCGAATGGATCGCACCGTCCTGTTCCCCCGGCACGCCGGAGATGATTAGTGGCGTTCGCACGCCACCCTCGCCCGAATAAAACTTGTACGTTGCCAACGGGGACGCTACGGCGCTGGCCCAACTCGGACCAATGGTCGCGTACCCGCCCTTGGCACCGAGCTCTTCAAAGTCGCGCGAGTAATCCATGGCCAGCCACAACTTGGCACTGAGGATGGCATACGGGTCGGACGCCTCAGCCCCGTTATCCGACAGAAAAACAAACACAGTGTTCTCAAACTGACCGGACTCCTTGAGGTAGGCAATGAGCCGCCCCACGTGGAAGTCCATGGCCTCGGCCATCGCGGCGTAGACCTCCATGCGCCGGGCCTCGTAGCGCTGTTGCTCTGGCGTCATGGCAGACCAGTCGGTGGTGGTGGCCATGGTCACCATGGGAGTATCTTTTGGCACCAATCCCAGCGCCGCAGCGCGATCGCGCCGCGCCGCGCGCAATGCGGTCCAGCCATCCTTGTAAACGCCCTTGTACTTGTCGATGAAAGCGCGCGGCGCCTGCAGCGGAATGTGGTTGGCCTGAAATGCCAGGTAGGTATAAAAAGGTTTATCCGACTTGGCATCCATCCGCAAATAGTCAATCGTCTTGTTGACGTAAAACTCGGACGAATAGAACTCCTTGGGCATGACGGCTTCCTTGCCGTCCTCAAACCAGTACACCTTGTCGGTGAGCGCCATGTAGCGCTGGGCCGTTTCCCAGTTGTCGGAGCCACTGTCACCCTGCACCAGCGACCGGTCGAACCCGCGCGCTGGCGGCAGGTTGTAGGGCTCCTTGCCCACGTGCCACTTGCCCACCGCGTAGGTGCGGTAGCCGTTGTCCTGCAACAGTGAGCTGATGGTCACCACGTTCTGATTGAGCACGGTCAGGTAGCCCGGACGACCGTAGTGCTCGAGCGGCACACTTTCGCGCATGGCGCCCACCCCTGTACGGTGGCTATCCACCCCCGTCATCAGCATGGCGCGCGTGGGAGAGCACTCCGCCGATACATGGAAATTGGAGAAACGCATTCCCTGCTGCGCCAGCGAATCGAGGTTGGGCGTGGCGATCTCGCTGCCGAAAGAACCCACATCGGTAAAGCCCCAGTCATCGGCCACCATCACGATGATGTTGGGCCGTGTCTTGCCTGGCGGTGCGGCACTGACCTGCACCCACGTAAGGCCCAGCAAAAGCAACAAGACACAAGCGCGCAGGGACATCACGGTTGTCCTTTCGCAGGCGCTGCAATGCGCATCAACGCGTCCTGGACCGCCCACAACCGATCTTGGCCCCACACCGCCGTGTCACCAACCCGAAACGATGGAACGCCCCAGAGCCCCAGCGCAAACATTTCCGCGCGGTTGGCTTCAGCCTCCATGCGCCAAGCTTCATCATTGAGTGCATTGCGGGCGGCATCCCACGACAGACCAGCGCGCTCGACGATTTTTCGCAAACCGCGGTCGCTACCCGCATCCAGTCCTTCGGCCCATACGCCCTGCATGAAGGACAGCACGTACTCTTGCCCCCGCCCCTCACGTTGCGCCAACGGCATCATCGCAAGGCCTCGCTCGGTGGGTCTGCCCACCGGATCGTTCATACGCCCAAACGGCATGTGGCGCACGAAGGCTTCACGCGCCGTGTCATGGACAATGTACTGGCGCTTGGCTTTGGGAACGGGCAGGCCCCGCATGACCATCGGCAGCAAATAGCGCAACCGCACGGTCGCACCTGTCATGCGGCCCAGGTCGAAGACGCGGCGGGCGACGATGGCCGAATACGGACTGCGCAATGAAAAGAAGAAGTCGATCGTGCAAGGATGGGCCAGTTCCACCGGCGCATTCAGATCCACACTGGGAGGAAACATGGCACCCACGACGCCGGCCCGCTGCGCTCCCAACGCTTGAAGTCGCTGCTCCAGGTGGTAGAGACGGTCAATGCCCCAGTACCACTCACCTCCGTAATACAGGGTGGCACCCAGATAGTGCCCCCAGTCTTGGCGCAAACTATCCGACCCGTGCAGGTGGGCTGCAGCGGCCTCGACAGTGGCCTGGCGCAATCCGGTGCCACCCATGCCATCGCTGCCGGGGCTCCACAACGCATGGCTGACCGCCTGGACGTGCTCGACAAATTGACCATCCTCAATTGCAGCCACCAGGGTGCGCGTCGCCTGATCACAGTCAGCACCGTCGGGCTGGCACCCGGCGTCATCGTAGCTCAGACCCCAGTGCTGGGCCAGGCGCTGCGCGTCAGCGCGGCTGTAGGCGACCAGTTTGTCACGCTCCGGCGATGCGGCTGCAATGGGAGCGCTGACAATATGCGGACACAGTTCCACCGAATACCGTTGCAACAATGCTGGAAGGATCTGGGCCACCAGTGCGCTGTAGGGGTCGTCCACTTGGTGAAAGTAATGCACCTGGTGCGGCAAGGCCGCCGCGGCTCGCCGGGATTCGAACTTGGCACGCTGCGCCAGCAACCGTTCCCGTGAGAACAGGCGCTGGGAAATGGCCGGCATTAAAAGGGACTGGAGGGACATGCGCTTTTCCAGGTGTTGTGGCGCCAGAGGCACGCTCAATACACCAGTGTATGTGCAGCAGTCTAGCGCCGGGACAGCATGCTCCAAAGAGGGTTTTTACTGAGTCTGGGTGAAATGGTCGCTGCCAGAGTGGTCAACTCTGCAAAAAGGCAAACTCGATAGTGGCACAAACCACCAGCATCACGCCGTAGGTGGCCATCTTTCCATCATTGCCGAAATACCACAGCCCAAGGAACAATACGACCGAACACGCTACAACATTGATAGCTGCTTGCGCATACAATACCGGCGCTTTTGGCCTTTTCTTATAGAACAATGGAGCAACCAGCGCCAACAGCACCCCCACTGCGAGGGCAGGAGCCAGGAAATTCAACAGATGGTTAAGCTGGTCCAGAACGGCCATGGCAAGGGCCGCGAGTGACCCAAGGTGGTTAAAGTGGAGACAATTTTATAATCGGATGAATATGGCAGTCTGGGCTCTTGGCATTAACCACCACACCGCACCGCTGGACATGCGCGGGCGGTTTGCGTTCGCCATGGACCAGATCGAGCCGCATCTGCAGGGTTTGCGTAGCGCTTTGCACCGCATGCCGGAGGCCGCCATTGTTTCCACCTGCAACCGCACCGAGATTTACTGCGCCGGCGAACACCCCGAACTGGAACCCACGCTGGGCTGGCTGGCCCACTCGGCTGGCATTGCACCCGGCGACCTGCGGCACCACACCTACAGCCTGGAAAATGGCCAGGCGGCGCGCCACGCATTTCGGGTCGCAAGTGGGCTCGATTCCATGGTGCTGGGCGAGCCACAGATTCTGGGCCAGCTCAAGGACGCGGTACGTGCGGCCGAAGCGGCCGGTGCACTGGGCACCACCCTGAGCCAGTTGTTCCAGCGGTCCTTCGCTGTGGCCAAGGAAGTGCGCACTTCCACCGAAATTGGCGCGCACTCCATCAGCATGGCCGCAGCCGCAGTGCGCCTGGCGGGGCAACTGTTTGAGGACCTGGGGCAGGTCAAAGTACTGTTTGTGGGTGCGGGCGAGATGATCGAGTTGTGCGCGACCCACTTCGCGGCCAAGAATCCCAAAGCCATTGCCATTGCCAACCGAACGCTGGAACGCGGTGAAAAACTTGCCACGCACTTTGGCGGCGAAGTGATGCGTCTGGGCGACTTGCCGGACCGGCTGCACGAGTTTGACGCCGTCGTCAGTTGCACCGCCAGTACCTTGCCTATCATCGGATTGGGCGCGGTGGAGCGGGCGCTCAAGCGCCGCAGACACCGCCCCATGTTCATGGTCGATCTGGCTGTGCCACGCGACATCGAGATTGAGGTCAAGGCCCTTGAAGACGTTTACCTCTACACCGTGGACGATCTGGCCAGCGTGGTGCAGACCGCCCAGGCCAACCGCCAGGCCGCGGTGGCGCAGGCCGAAGCCATTGTGGATGCCGGCGTGCAGAGCTTCATGCACTGGATTGACCAGCGCAACTCGGTTCCGCTGATCCAGCAATTGAACGCACAGGCCGACGAATGGCGGGCGCTGGAACTGGCGCGGGCGCGCAAGCTGCTGGCAAAAGGCGAATCGGTGGATGCCGTCATGGAAGCACTCTCCAAGGGGCTGACCCAGAAAATGCTGCACGGTGCACTGGCCGAATTGCGCGCCGGAGACTCCCAGGCCCGGGAACGGGCCGAAGCGGCCATCTCGCATTTCTTCTTACGCAATAGCCGATAAAACAGGCTCTTAGGCTGATCCATGAAACCTTATCTGCGCGCCCAGATGGAGCGCTTCACGCTGCGCTTGGCCGAGCTCGAATTCCTGTTGTCCCGCGAGGACATCATGAAGGACATGGCCCAGTTCCTGGTGCTCTCCCGGGAGCACACCGATGTCGCCGCGGTCGCCAGCCGGTGGGTACGTTACCAGCAGCGCGAATCCGATCTGGCCGGGGCGCAGGAGATGCTGTCGGACCCCGACATGGCTGAAATGGCCAATGAGGAAATTGCCAGCGCTACAGTCGAACTGACCGAACTGGAGAATGAACTGCAACGCATGCTCCTGCCCAAGGATCCCGACGATGTGCGCAATGCCTTTGTGGAAATTCGGGCTGGCACTGGCGGTGATGAGTCCACTCTGTTTGCCGGGGACCTGCTGCGCATGTACACGCGCTACTGCGACCGCAAAGGCTGGAAAGTGGAGGTGGTGAGCGAATCCCCCAGCGAACTCGGTGGCTACAAGGAGGTAGTGGTGCGGATCGAGGGCAACCAGGTCTACGGGGCGCTCAAGTTCGAGTCGGGTGGGCACCGGGTGCAGCGTGTGCCGGTCACCGAAACCCAGGGCCGCATCCACACCAGTGCCTGCACCGTGGCGGTGCTCTCCGAACCGGATGAGCAGGAGGCGATAAAGATCAACCCCTCGGATCTGCGGATTGACACCTACCGCGCCAGTGGCGCGGGCGGGCAGCACATCAACAAGACCGATTCGGCCGTTCGCATCACCCACATTCCGACCGGGATCGTGGCGGAATGCCAGGATGGACGTAGTCAGCACAGCAACAAGGCACAAGCGTTGAAAGTGCTGACTGCGCGGATCCACGAAAAAGACCGCAGTGAACGTGCCGCCAAGGATGCGGCCGAGCGCAAGAGCCTGATTGGCAGCGGCGACCGCAGTGACCGCATCCGCACATACAACTTTCCGCAGGGACGCCTGACGGACCACCGCATCAACCTGACGCTCTACAAACTGCTGACCATCATGGAGGGCGATCTGGACGACGTGGTGGAAGCGCTGCAAGCCTACGAAGCTGCCGAACAGCTTGCTGCGCTCGAGCTCAGCCTGAACCGGTGATGGCAGAGGGCGCCGAACGCACCATTGCACAGACGCTGGCGCAGTCGCAAAGTGCGGGTCTGGAGCGTCTCGATGCGCAACTCTTGCTGCTGCATGCACTGGGTCGCCAGCCCCATGACCGGGCCTGGCTGATTGCGCATGATGGCGACAAAGTGTCGTTATCAGTCTCCAAAAGTATTGAAATGCTCTCAAAACGGAGAATTCAAGGCGAACCCTTGGCCTACCTCACCGGCCACAAGGAGTTCTTTGGCATGGATCTGGAGGTTGATGCGCGCGTGTTGGTGCCACGCCCGGACACCGAATCCCTGGTGGAATGGGCTCTGGATGTTCTGTCTGGAATGGCCTGGGCGAATGTCATTGATCTGGGTACCGGTAGCGGCGCCATTGCCCTGGCAATCAAGAAGCACCATCCCGAATTTCGGGTTCAGGGGGTGGACCGCAGCGCGGACGCGCTGGCTGTGGCAGCCGCCAATGCAGAGCGCCTGCAATTGGATATCCTGTTTCGGGAGAGCTTTTGGCTGTCCGGATTGACGGAGAAATTTGACCTTGTCGCGTCCAACCCGCCCTACATTGCCGACAACGATTCCCACCTCGCTGCGCTGGCGCACGAGCCAAAGCAGGCGCTTACCAGCGGGGTTGACGGACTCGACGACATCCGGGCCATCGTGGCCCAGTCCCCTGACTATCTACAGCCGGGCGGCTGGCTACTGCTCGAGCATGGCTATGACCAGGCTGCAGCAGTGCGGCAACTGCTGGCGCAGTCGTCGTTTCTTCAGGTGCAGTCCCGCAAGGACCTTGCCGGTGTGGAACGCTGCAGCGGCGGACAGTGGATCCCAACGCCCCAGTGCGTGTAGGGGCACCGCAGCGTAATGGCTCAGACAGTGGAATAATCGACCTATCTTCTGAACCTCTGGGAATTTGAAAATGAGCGACACACAGCAACGTATCGATGAACTTGTGAAATCCAATGAAGTCCTGCTCTTTATGAAAGGCACGGCCAGCTTTCCGCAGTGCGGCTTTTCCGGGCGCGCGATCCAGATTCTCAAGGCCTGCGGTGTCGACCCCAAGGAGGTCAAGGCGGTTAACGTGCTGGAAGATGACGCCATCCGTCAGGGCATCAAGGAATACAGCCACTGGCCCACCATTCCGCAGCTCTATATCAAGGGTGAATTCATCGGCGGCTCGGACATCATGATGGAGATGTATGAGTCCGGTGAACTGGCAAAAACACTGGGCCGTACACCCGCCTGAGCAATTACCCGGAAAATTCCCAGAGCCGCCGGGCACCCAGTACGGCGTCGGGGTATGGCGCCTTGCCGCGCGAACCGTTGTAACGGCCTAGCGCCAGGAACAAATCGCCCTGCTCGCGGTCCAGGTAGTGGCGCAGGATCACGCAGCCAAAACGCAGATTGGTCTGCATGTGAAATAGCTTAGCTGCGTCGCCATCAGCCAACACGCGCGTCCAGAACGGCATGACCTGCATGTAGCCGCGCGCGCCCACGCTGCTGATGGCGTGCTTGCGGAAGTTGCTCTCCACCTGGATCAGACCCAACACCAGGGCCGTATCCAGCCCGGCGCGCTTGCTCTCGTACCAGACAGTTTGCAGGAATTCCTTGCGAGTTTCCCAGTCCGGTTTCCTCCTTCTCAGTTTCTCACTCGTTGCCCCCAACCAACGCAGGTATTTCAGGCGGCCCTCGGTATCGGTGAATTCTGGAATCGGCGGGGCAGAGTTGAGTACCGCCGAACTCAGTGCTGTGCGCACCGAGTCAATCAGCGGTTCTTCAATCTGCCCACCCGCGATCGCACGCTCTTGAAATAGTAGCAGCCCACACAACCCTAGTAAGGGCTTGAGGCATGAACGACGGGTAAAAATTGGAGCTGATCCTGGCATTCAGGATTGCAGCTTGGCCAGCAGCATCGCCTCGATTTCAGCCACAGCAACTTTGCTGGCGGCACTGTCACGGCGGTGCTGGTACTCGACCACACCTTCTTTGAGGCCACGGTCTCCGATATTCACGCGGTGCGGAACCCCAATGAGTTCCCAATCTGCAAACATGGCACCAGGGCGCTCACAGCGGTCGTCCAGAATCACATCCACCCCTGCTGCCAGCAAGCCTGCATACAGTGTTTCCGCAGCGGCTTTCACATCCGGGAAACGGTCCGGACTGATGGGGCACAACACCACGGTGAAAGGGGCCAGCGCGTCGGGCCAGATGATGCCCTTGTCATCGTGGTTCTGCTCAATGGCCGCAGCAGGCAGACGCGTGATACCAATGCCGTAACAACCCATTTCCATGAACTGCGGCTTGCCGTTCACATCCAGAAACGTCGCGTTCATGGCCTTGCTGTATTTGGTGCCCAGGTAAAACACGTGACCGACTTCAATGCCGCGTTCGATCGCAAGAACGCCTTTGCCATCCGGTGAAGCGTCGCCGGCCACGACATTGCGCAGGTCGGCCACCAGATCCGGTTCGGGCAGGTCGCGACCCCAGTTGACTCCGCGAATATGGAAGTCTTCGGCATTGGCACCGCAAATCCAGTCGGCCATCACGGCCACGTCGCGATCGGCGACGATTTTGAGTGGCTTCTTCAGCGCAATCGGCCCGAGGTAACCGGGTTTGCAGCCGAAGTGGTCTTCAATTTCGGTCACCGTGGCAAAGCGAAAGTCAGTCAAGCCAGGCAGTTTGCCCACTTTGACTTCGTTCATATCATGGTCTCCGCGCAGCAACAATAGCCAGACCTGCGTTTTCACGACAAGGCCCTGATCATCTCTCATATCGGTGGCCAGAACCAACGACTTCACCGTGGTGGACAGCGGAACCACCAGCAGTTCAGCCACATCTTCGCAGGTACTTTTACCCGGCGTCGCTATCTTTTCCATAGCTGCTTGCGCTTGCCCCCTGGGCGCCGCAGGCGCTAAAGCCTCTGCCTTTTCAATGTTTGCCGCGTAGTCACTGGTCGGACAATAAATGATCGCATCCTCACCCGTTGCAGCAATGACCTGAAACTCCTCGCTCAGATCACCGCCGATGGCGCCGCTGTCCGCAGCAACGGCACGGTACCGCAACCCAAAGCGATCAAAGATCTTTCGATAGGCTGCAGCCATCACCTGGTAGCTGGCCTTGGCAGATTCTTGATCGCGGTCAAAACTGTAGGCGTCCTTCATGATGAACTCGCGCCCCCGCATCAGGCCAAAGCGGGGCCTGCGTTCGTCACGAAATTTGGTCTGAATCTGGTACAGGTTCTTGGGCAACTGCTTGTAGCTCTTGATTTCCTGGCGCGCGATGTCAGTGACCACTTCTTCACTGGTGGGCTGGACCACGTAGTCCCGGTCGTGCCGATCCTTGATGCGCAGCAACTCCGGGCCCATTTTTTCAAAACGTCCCGTCTCCTGCCACAACTCGGCGGGCTGAATCACTGGCATGGTCAGCTCCACAGCGCCAGCGCGGTTCATTTCCTCCCGCACGATGGCTTCCACCTTGCGAATGACCCGCAAGCCCATAGGCATATAGGTATAGATGCCAGCGCCCAGCTTCTTGATCATGCCGGCGCGCATCATCAGCTTGTGACTGGCAACTTCCGCATCGGCGGGTGCCTCCTTGAGGGTGGAAATGAAAAATTGGGATGCTTTCATGGGCTGACTCGTGGGCTGGCAATGGTTTCGCCTCTTGATGCACATCAGTTGCTGTGCATAATGGGACAAGTTTAAAAATTGGGGTTTGATTATGCTTGACCGCGACGGCTTTCGGCCGAACGTGGGCATCGTCCTGCTCAACCAGAAGAATCAGGTATTTTGGGGCAAACGCATACGTACCCACTCGTGGCAGTTTCCGCAGGGTGGCATTGATCGGGGAGAAACCCCCGAGCAGGCCATGTTTCGTGAATTGCACGAAGAGGTTGGGCTCCATCCGGAGCATGTCAGTATCGTTGCCCGTACCCGAGACTGGTTGCGCTACGAGGTGCCAGACAGGTACATACGCCGCGACGCGCGTGGCCATTACAAAGGCCAAAAGCAGATTTGGTTCTTGCTGCAGTTGATCGGTTACGACTGGGATTTGAACCTGCGCGCCACCGACCATCCGGAATTCGATGCCTGGCGCTGGAACGATTACTGGGTTCCGCTGGATGCCGTGGTCGAGTTCAAACGCGGGGTGTACGAGATGGCGTTGACCGAATTGGCGCGCTACCTGCCGCGGCAGGAACCGCGCAACCGCTATCTGCGTTATGGTCATCGCCCACGCGACACCGACGAAATGGCTGCAATGCCCGATAAGGCGTCCATGGAACTACCGCCGGACGCTGCTTTTGATCCGGACCATACCAGTCAGCCCGGTTAGCGGGTCAACACCAGATTGTCTCGGTGCAGCATTTCGGGCTCTGCGGCATAGCCGAGCAGTTTCTCGAACTCACTGGAGGGTTTGCGGCACAGTAGCCGTGCCTCGGTGCTTGCATAGTTCGCAAGTCCACGCGCGATTTCTCGGCCTTCGCTGTCCAGAACCCCAATGACATCCCCGCGCGAAAAATCGCCATCGACCCGGACCATGCCGATAGGTAGCAAACTCTTGCCCTCTTCGCGCAACTTGCTGGCCGCGCCATCGTCGATCACCACAGACCCACGCATCTGCAAATGATCGGCCATCCACTGTTTACGTGCCTGCGTCTTTTGCGTTTGTGCTACCAACAGTGTCCCAATGGACTCACCTTGCGCCAGTCGAACCAATGCGTCAGGCTCCCGACCCCAGGCAATCACTGTGGATGCCCCCGAGCCGGCTGCCCGCTTGGCCGCCAGTATTTTGGTAATCATCCCACCGCGCCCGATGCTCGAGCCCGCACCCCCCGCCATCACTTCCAGTGCGGGGTCGCCCGCCTTGGCTTCGTGAACAAACGCAGCTTGGGCGTCTTTACGGGGATCTGCAGTAAACAAGCCCTTCTGATCTGTCAGGATGACCAACGCATCCGCCTCGACCAGATTGGCCACCAGTGCGCCCAGGGTATCGTTGTCGCCAAACTTGATCTCGTCGTTGACCACCGTGTCGTTTTCATTGATGACAGGCACCACCCCCAGCTTTAGAAGAGTCAGCAACGTGGAGCGCGCATTGAGATAGCGTTCGCGGTCCGCCAGGTCGGCATGGGTTAGCAACACCTGCGCGCTGCCCAGGTTGTTCAACCGCAACTTGGTTTCGTACATCTGCGCCAGACCCATTTGCCCGACAGCGGCTGCGGCCTGCAACTCCTGAATGGCATGGGGCCGCACCGACCAGCCCAGGCGCTTCATCCCCTCGGCAATGGCGCCGCTGGAGACCATGATGACTTCGCGCCCATCGCGTATCAGGCACGCCATTTGACGGCACCACTCACCGATGGCCTGCTCGTCAAGCCCACGGCCTTCATTCGTCACCAGACTGGACCCGACCTTGATAACAATGCGCTTGGCATCACGCAAAATGACGGATTGAGATATTTGAACCATAATTGGCATTCAGGCGCACCAACAGTGCGTAGACAGCTATTCTTTTGGTAGCGATTACGAGGCGCCTGGCGTGTTTGTAAATCTCGGGTCGACCTCAACGTGCGGCAGTTCCGCCAGTTGTTGCGCCTTGACATGTCGATAAATCTCTTTGATCAGCGGCTCACATCCCTCGCGGGTCAGGGCAGATATTTCGAACACAGGCCCCTTGAATTTGAAGCGCTTGACAAAGTCCTTGATCAAGGCGGCGCGGTCGTCTGAGGCCACCATATCGAGCTTGTTGAGCACTAGCCACCGCGGCTTCTTGAACAACGCTTCATCATACTTTTTCAGTTCATTGACAATGGCTTTCGCCTGCGCCACGGTATCGACGTTGTCGTCAAACGGAGCAATGTCCACAATGTGCAGCAGCAACCGGGTGCGCTGCAGGTGGCGCAAAAACAGGTGCCCCAAGCCTGCGCCCTCGGAGGCGCCTTCAATCAGTCCTGGCAAGTCGGCCACGACAAAGCTCTGCTCCGGCCCCACCCGAACAACCCCCAGATTGGGATGCAAGGTGGTAAACGGATAGTCGGCAATGCGCGGGCGAGCGTTGGACACCGCGGTGATGAAGGTGGATTTCCCGGCATTGGGCATGCCCAGCAAACCCACATCCGCGAGCACTTTCAATTCGAGCTTGAGGTTCTTCTTTTCCCCAGGCCAGCCCGGTGTCTTTTGGCGGGGGGCGCGGTTGATCGCACTCTTGAATCGCAAATTGCCAAATCCCCCATCACCACCTTTGGCGATGGTGATCACTTCACCCGGAGTGAGCAATTCGTACAGCACCTCACCCGTTTCGGCATCGGTAATGATGGTTCCCACCGGCATCTTGAGGGTGATGTCATCGCCAGCCGCCCCAAACATGTCGGAGCCCATCCCGTGCTCCCCGCGCTTGGCATCGTGCCGGCGGGAGAATCGGTAATCCACCAAGGTGTTGAGATTGGGGTCTGCCACCGCCAATACGTGCCCGCCACGACCTCCGTCACCTCCGTTGGGGCCACCAAATTCCTTGTACTTTTCATGCCGGAACGAGACGCAGCCAGCCCCGCCGTCTCCAGCGGAGATATCGATAAAGGCTTCGTCTACGAACTTCATGATCCTATTTTCCCAAATGACAACCCACTTGAGGGTTGCGTTGCAGGCTAGCTTCGCGCAGCGAAGTTAAACGCAGTGGGCCGAAAACAAAAACCCCGCGCAGGGCGCAGGGTTTCTCTGGGGGAGCGCGTGCTGCAAATCAAGCTGCAGTAACACTCACCGTCTGCTTGTTCAACGCACCCTTGGTTGCAAAAGACACATGTCCGTCTGCCAATGCAAACAGAGTGTGGTCCTTGCCGATGCCAACGTTGGTGCCAGGATGGAACTTGGTGCCGCGTTGACGCACGATGATCGCGCCTGCGCTGATCAGTTCGCCGCCAAAAGCCTTCACACCGAGCATTTTGGGCTTGGAATCGCGCCCGTTTCGCGTAGAGCCGCCGCCTTTTTTCTGTGCCATGACCTATGCCCCTTATGCAGCAATAGCGCCGATTTGCAGTTCAGTAAACTGCTGGCGGTGCCCTTGACGTTTCTGATAGTGCTTGCGACGACGCATTTTGAAGATGCGCACTTTGTCGTGCTTGCCGTGAGAAATTACTGTGACCGTAACGGTCGCGCCGGACACCAAGGGTGTGCCAACCTTGAGTTCAGCGCCGTTTCCGACAGCCAGAACCTGGTCGATCACAATCTCTTGGCCTACGTCCGCAGCAATCTGTTCTACTTTAATTTTTTCGCCAGCAGCAACGCGATATTGCTTGCCACCGGTTTTTATGACCGCGTACATGATGACCTCTTTAACTTGACTCCACGAACGAATTTTCGAAGAGCCTGAGATTATAGCAAATATTCGCAAGACTATTGACATGGGTCGGAGGACTCGAACCTCCTGAACGTGGCGTAACGCGAGCGCATGGGCAATGAAATCAGGTCGTGTCCCTTGCGTGGTGTAAGTTCTAAGCTCGCACGGGCTGAGATACACATTGCTCAGAATCTGGTCCCATGCGGTGCAGGCGGTGGGCAACAAGGCCAGATTTCATGCAATGTCCTCTGAGTGAAACAATGGATCTTCGGCTGGCAAAATTGTTACCAGGTCGTCAAACGGAACTCGTTGCTGTCCATCGATACCAGCCTTACCTGTTTTCCAGCTATCTTTCCAATCGAGTTTCACAGAGAACTTTGTCAATGGACTACCTATATCGAACCAAGCGAACTTCAAACGGAGTCGACTTCACCAAGAAAGAAAGGCTCCTTGCCAAAGATGTCCATCGCGGCCGCTCCAACCTTCTTGGTGTCGTAATAGGCATAGCCAGCAACCCCGGCCGCACCGACCAAAGGCAGGAATCGTGCAACAGCTTTTCCGAAGGCTCGCTGTGAGATTTTGACGCCAATGGCAGCCGTCAGTTTCCGTACCGCCAACAAACTCAGGGGTCGAATGAGGTATCTCTCTCCCGCTCGGAAAGCTACGTCCCTGAACGCTTGCGCGGCCGAGTGTTTGAACAGGCACCAGAGCATGTGCTCCTTGCCGAGATTTGCCGTCTTGCCATAGACCGACGCGATGTCAGAGACGAGTTGGCTTTGAATCCGCCACATCGCAATCAAATCCGGAAGCAACGTGAGCAGTCCCAGTGGACCTGGTGCCATGGCTGCCAAACCTGAAATCTTGGCCGTGGTGCGAGCGGCTTCTTCAGTCAACTCTGTGGCTCTGGTATGCGGAGTCAAGGACTGCGGTTCCGCCGATACTGGAATGACCGCAACCAAGCCAAGAATCGCACTACTAACGCGGCTGGCAACACCTTTTTGCCCATTTACTGAACCATCTTCCGGTCTCACAATTTCTTCCATTTGAACCTCAGGCGCTAAACGTCAAATACATGTGGTGTGCCCATGCCAGCGAACATTGTGCAAGAGCGTGCAATGCAAGCTCTTGAGAAGGTTTTTCTTTGCCCCAGATACGCTAATCAGTAACTGCCGGCACGACCAAGACTACTGGTCGCGATATGCCGAACTACTGACACTTGTATGGATTGCCGATCCTCCATGGGATGCGACGTGCATAGTCACCGAACGCGTCCAGCCCTTCTGCCAGTGATCGCTCCACTGTAACGCAAGTATCGCCCCGGCGCATACGGATGTGGTCATCATCCATCCGCTCCTCAACCCATGGCCCTGAATGTGAGAAAACATTGGCAATTTGGGTCTCGACAGTTCTTGGCAATGGCGCACGGAATGGCGACATACCGGCTGCACTTGGTGCCGGCTTGAACTTCAAGTCCCTCTGTGAGAGATGCAGGTCTAATGGTGGCTGCGTGGGGATCGATTCAAGTGTTGGGACGCCAGAGAGATCTCGTGTGACGACTGATTGGGTGGGGTCAGCGACAACTTGCGTAACTTGACTCTTCTTATGGCCGCGTTCTCGATCATCAACAGCACCCGATCGGACGACTGAGGAATCAACCACAAACTCTGCTTTGAGCCAAACGGTCATGGGAATAGCTGGCGATGATTTCGCTGATGGCCGCAGGCGGATTTCCATGGTCCACCATGCCAGCACAAACAAAAAGTGCAATGCAAGTACGGCAAAGACCACTCCAAAACGGCCAGTGAAGTGCATTTGTTGATTATTGACTTCACATAAACGCTGTGAAGTTCCGTTACTCAAGTGATTTCCGATCGTTCCCGCATCGGGTTAGCACCATTGCAATGCTTACGAAGGTATCGAAAACTCTTCCGACATGCTGTTGCACTATGCCATTCAAAAACCGAGGTTGTGCCCAGCGAATGCTTCCAATCGACGCATTTCTTCGGCTTCGGCCGCTCTGTTCTCGATTTGTGTTGTGCCCAACTTCACCTGAACTTTGGCAATGCGTTTCTCTGAACCATTGAGAACTCCAAAAGTGATGGACACAATAGGTTTGCCAGCAGATCCGACATCAGACGAGTGTCAACTAACTCGTTGATTCATATAGAAATCATTGGTCGGGGTGAGAGGATTCGAACCTCCGATCTCTTCGTCCCGAACGAAGCGCCTTACCGGACTAGGCCACACCCCGCGGCATGCATCTTTACTGTCGTGCCAATCAGCTGTTTCTGGTCAGCAACTGAGTCGCCAATTGTATCAAACAGGTCGTGTGCGGGCCAACCGGCAAACGCTCCGCCGCAGCGACTGCGCGCAACGCTTCCTGGTGGGCTGCAGCACGGGCAACGTCCAGCGCACCTGTCTCGTTCACGATACGAATCACCGCGTCAAGGGCGCCAACGTCACCCAGTTCAATGGCACGCGTAATGGTCTCGCGCTGCGAAGGGCTTCCACGTTGCATGGCTGCGATGAGCGGAAGCGTAGATTTTCCTTCGCGCAGGTCATCGCCAAGGCTCTTCCCCATAACTGATGCGTCTCCAGCATAGTCGAGCACGTCATCAATCACCTGAAAAGCCGTTCCCAAAGCCTGACCGTACTCTGCGCACGCCTGTTCCATTTCATCGCTCGCGTCCGAAAGAATGGCGCCCACGCGCGCACTGGCTTCAAACAGTTTGGCCGTCTTGGAGCGGATGACTTGCAGGTATCCTGCTTCATCCAGCGCGGCATTGTGCATATTCATGAGTTGCATCACCTCGCCTTCGGCAATGATATTGGTGGCGTCGGCCAGCACCTGCATGATTCGCATGCTATTGGCTTCGACCATCATCTGGAAGGCACGTGAATAGAGGAAGTCGCCAACCAGCACACTGGCCGGATTACCGAATTTGGCGTTGGCTGTTGCATTTCCGCGGCGCAGGGCCGATTCGTCGACCACATCGTCATGCAGCAGGGTTGCAGTGTGAATAAATTCCACCACCGCAGCCAGATTGAACCTCTGACTACCGGTGTAACCCAAAGCGCCACAACTCAGCAACAGGAGCACCGGGCGCAAACGCTTTCCGCCAGCCGAGATGATGTATTGCGCAACACTTCCGACCAAAGGCACGCCAGAGTTTAGTCTCAGGGCAATGACCTGGTCAACCTGTCGCATGTCCGGTTCGACGATGGACAGCCCCGTCGATGGGTCAGCTAATTTTGCGTGCAAGGCGGTCAGTTGATTTAAAAATGCCACCGCTGTAAAGCAGCAGCATTTTTGGCAACAATAATTGGCGGAGTGGACGGCTACTCGAATTGAGTCTCACGTTGCTCCAGTTGGCATTATTGTATAGCAGCGTCCATTTGGCCTAGCCCAGCGAACGCAGTCAAGAAGTCCCACTTCGTTTCACTACGTCGCAACCTAAGTGATGGGGAAAACGATGGGTGACAGTCAAACGGTCCAACCCTGACCACCCCAAAAAGCTTCTCGCACGAGCCCAAACCAACTTTATTTTGCCCTGCACGACAGTGTGGAGCGCTCGCCACGCGTTACTACATACGGGGTCACCAATTCGGTAGCTTTCCCCCGTAGAAAGAACTGTGAATGCGACAAGCGCAAACTCTGTCCTCTGCGAACAATGGCAAGAATTTTCCGAACCTTCTTGTCCGACAAGACCTCTCGGGCCGTCAACCCGACCGCGAGCGAACCCTACTCCAGCCGTGTATTAATTTTGCTCTGGGACTAGCTCAGGTTGAGGGGGAAATCCATGAGTAACAGAAAGGAACTCGGTGCGCTGGCCGTTGGCAACATCCACCGACGTGGGATCAACTTTGTCGGTGGCGTCACCGGACTGGCTGTCAACGTTATCAAGTCCGGTTCGCGTAGCTGGGTTTTGCGCTACCAAGTCGGCGGAAAGCGCCGTGACATGGGCCTTGGCGGGTACCCAGACGTCACACTTGCACAGGCCAAGGAACGTGCGCGGGTCGCTCGCTCGCTTCTCGCTCAAGGCCTCGATCCCATTGAACACAGTCGCGCAGCTCGCAGCAAGATGATCTCTGACCGTGCGGCGGCACTTACCTTTGGTCAAGCTGCGGATCAATACATTGAAACCCACGAGTCAACGTGGCGTAACGCAAAGCACGCTCAGCAGTGGCGAAACACCATTGCAGCGTACGCAACCCCGGCTATTGGCAAAGTGTTGGTTCGGGACGTTGACTTACCGCAGGTGCTGTCAGTGCTTGAACCCATCTGGAAGACCAAGACTGAAACCGCAAGTCGGTTGCGTGGGCGTCTTGAGTCTGTCCTTGACTGGGCGACCGCCAGAGGCTACCGCTCAGATCCGAACCCGGCACGCTGGAAAGGTTTGCTCGACAAACTTCTACCCGCACCGGGAAAGATTGCAAAGACGGATCACCACCGCGCGCTCCCGTTCGCTGAATTACCCGCGTTCATGAAGCTTCTTGCCGCTCAGGACGGGCTTGGTGCTCGGGCTTTGGAGTTCACCATTTTGACTGCCTGCCGGTCTGGAGAAGTGCGGGGTGCGAAGTGGGACGAGTTCGATCTGGACGCGGGAGTCTGGACCGTACCGGAGAGTCGCATGAAGGCCGGTAAGGAGCACAGGGTGCCACTGTCTGATGCAGTCATGACCATCGTCAAGACGCAGAAGGAGTACGCCTTTTGTGAGTACGTTTTCCCAAGTTCGCACCGAGCCAGGAACTCCGAGTCGGAGGGGGCACCGCTTTCTGACATGACGTTGTCAGCGGTCTTGCGGCGAATGAAGGTTGCTGCTGTCCCGCACGGGTTTCGCTCGACCTTTCGGGACTGGTGCGCGGAAGTTACGGACTACCCCAGAGACGTGGCTGAAATGGCTCTGGCGCACGCCATTGGCAACAAGGTTGAAGCGGCTTACCGGCGGGGCGACCTGTTCGAAAAGCGCAAGCAATTGATGCAGGACTGGGCAAATTTCGCAAACTCTCCAGCGTGATCGGTCTTGGACTTAACTTTGTACCCTATATGGTTCAGAAACTGCGATTTTTCGCCAATGGAATACGGGCTTTTACTAGGTGAGGGAGCACTTTGCAATGTCGCAGTTTTCGCCCCTCGCAGAAAGAAACTAAATGAAATCCACAGACTCACCATCGTTCGCGCAGTGCCAAGGGTACATGCGACTGAAAGAAGTCTTGCAAATAGGCAATTTTTCGCGTGCCACAGCCTACAGGTTAATGCAAAGAGGCAAGTTCATACCTGCAACAAAGATTGGATCGCGCATCACGCTTTACAAGCGTGCTGCAGTCCAAGCTTGGTTTCAAGAGCAGGAGGGCCAGCAATGAGCAGCATGCACGACCAGCTGGTCGCTAAACAAGGTATCCTGAAGGCTGTAGAAGTCCAGTCCGATAGGTTCACAATTCTTTCGGCGACAGACCTTCCGGACGTGCCTGACATCAGGTACTTGGTTGACGACATAGTGCCTGCGACGGGCTTGGGTGTCGTGAATGGTTGCAGTGGAGTTGGAAAGTCGTTCGTCTGCCTCGACTTGGCGGCGGCAGTTGCTAGTGGTGAACCTTGGTTCGGTCACGCAACCGAGTCTTCCAGCAATGTGATTTACGTCGCGCTTGAGGGCCAAGCTGGTTTTCGGGGGCGTGTAAAAGCGTGGGAACTCGACCGAGGTGTACCGTTCCCCCCCCGGGTCAAGTTCGTTTTCGATGCCCTTGACCTCACCAACCTGGAAGAACCAATGTCTCTGGCAGCACTCATTGCAGAGGAATATGGCGCTGACTTGGTCATTATTGACACCCTAAATCGCGCCTCGCCGGGAGCCGACGAGAATTCGTCCAGAGATATGGGGAAAATAATCGAGGGTGCCACGGCAATACGGATCATTACCAAGGGCATGGTGATAATGGTTCATCATCCGGGCAAGGACGTAACCAGAGGACTTCGAGGTCACTCAAGCCTTTTTGCGGCGATGGATACCGTCATTGATGTGTACGAGGACGGGCAGGTCATTCGTTGGAAGTTGCTCAAGTCCAAGGACAGCGAAAACGGCATCAACCACGCGTTCAGACTCAAGGTTGTCAGCCTCGGAAACAACGCCGCTGGTAAACCCAGGAGTTCCTGTGTTGTCGAGGAAATTGAGGGAGCTTCCCTGCCAAACAAGGTGCAGACTGAACCGACTGGCGACAACCAGAGGGCCGTACTGGCGGCGGTGCGAGAGTTGCTGATGGCGCAAAGGCTGCAAAGCTTTCTGGAAGCTCCAGGCTGGCCGGACGGGTATCCAGCAGGCATCCCGTACGACCAAGCAGCATGCAGCGTCAAGGAGACGCTAGGGAAACGCAGATTTATTCGATGATTTTGCCAACCCACCCAGAGGCTCAAGCGTTATAGGTAGGTAGCAGCTACAACACCGAGCCGAC
>JFJP01024471.1_pt1 | contig 31890 bp, 35 predicted proteins | sample 431651 | NCBI WGS metagenome assembly JFJP01 (sample SAMN02602958, study PRJNA72255) | Microbial mat metagenome, whole genome shotgun sequencing project. | biome: fresh water; feature: sink hole; material: water; isolation source: purple microbial (photo- and chemosynthetic) mats found in... | reverse complement strand
ACAAAGAGCTGGCCACCACCTCCACCGCTTACTGAAAACAAAGTTGTTCATCAGCTTGACGATGTAACAAAAGAGTCGGAAGAAAAAGCTACGCAAATGTTTGATATGTTGGAGCAGATATCGAATGAGCAGATGGCTGCCGAGGAGCAGATGGGCGGTATTGCCGATACGCTAAACTCATTACAGGATATGATGAATAAATTATCCGTCAAATTTCCGAATATCGAAGCGTTTAAGAGCGAGAGTGAGAAGATAGACGGCGCGCTTGCGGCACATGAAGCCGTTATCAATAATCTAGCAAATATAGGCATGAACACAATGAGCTCTATGGATATGATGCAATATCAAGATATTCATAGGCAAAAAATCGAGAGAGTTATTAATATTATGAGAGCGCTCTCTAACTATATGAATAAGTTGTTTGAGGGCAAAATCGAAGACGAAAAACGGGTAAGTAGCGCAAAACATATCCACGGCGATCAAAACAACGATGTTGTTGCGGATGATGATATAGAGGCGCTAATAGCCGCTTTCGGGCAAAAATGACCCAAAAAAAAGTTGAGCTTCTCTCTCCTGCGGGAGACCCTGAAAAGTTCAGAGTAGCTTTGGAGTACGGCGCCGATGCTGTATACGGCGGCGTAAGCCACTTTTCGCTTCGTATTAGAAGTGGCAAAGAGTTTGATATGCAAAGTTTCGGTGAGGCGATAGAGTATGCCCACACAAGAGATAAAAAAGTATACGCTACCGTTAACGGCTTTCCTTTTAACTCTCAGTTATCGCTCCTTGAAAAGCATTTAGCCGCCCTTGCAGAGCTAAAGCCCGACGCTTTTATCGTCTCTACCCCCGGCGTCATAAAGCTTGCCAAAAAAGTGGCTCCGCACATCGATATTCATCTCTCCACGCAAGCCAATGTACTAAATTATATGGACGCTGAAGCTTATGCCGATATGGGCGTGACACGGATAATAGCCGCCAGAGAGTGCAGCATGAAAGATCTGGAAGGTATCAAAAAACACCTACCTCATCTTGAAATAGAGATTTTTGTACACGGCTCAATGTGTTTTGCCTACAGCGGTAGATGTCTTGTCTCCTCACTTCAGATGGGTAGAGTGCCAAATCGAGGAAGTTGCGCAAACGACTGCCGTATGCCTTACGAAGTGTTTGTCGAAAATCCTGAGCATAAGACGCTAATGAGACTCGAAGAGATACCCGGCGAGGGGACTTATCTATTTAACGCGAAGGACCTCAATCTATCCAAGCACATCAAAGAGATACTTGATAGCGGCGTGATAGATAGCCTCAAAATAGAAGGTCGCACAAAAAGTCTCTACTATGCGGCAGTTACTGCAAAGACTTATCGTAAGGCGATAGACGACTACTATGAGGGTATGTTTGACGGTGCGTTTTATGAAAATGAGCTAAATACGCTCAAAAATAGAGGATATACCGATGGCTATATCGTTTCTCGTCCTTTTGAAAAAGATGACGGGCAAAATCAAGAGACGGCCATGAGCGACGGCGACTTTCAGGTCAAAGGATTTGTGCCGGAGGATGGCGTATTTTTTTATTGTAAAGACAAGATATATCCAGGGGATGAGATAGAGATACTTCTGCCTGCAGGAGGCGTTGTGAATGAGTGTGATAATGATATTGGTAGGGTGTTTTATAGCGAAACTCAGCCTATCATCGTGTTCAAAAAAATAATTACAGAGAGCGAAAAAGAGCTTGACAGCGTGCATAGCGGCAATACCAACAAAATCTTTTTGCCGACGGCTTTTCCCGGATTTAGTTTTTTAAGAAAGAAGGAGATTTAAAAATGGCGTTTGTTTCTATTATTATGGGCTCAAAGAGTGATTACGATGTTATGAAGTCTTGCGCAGAGACGCTTGAAAAATTTGATGTCGCATATGAAATACTGGTATCTAGCGCTCATAGAAGTCCGGATAGGACTCATGAATATGTAAAAGAGGCGGAAGAAAAAGGGGCAAAGGTATTTGTATGTGCGGCAGGAATGGCGGCGCATCTTGCAGGCGTTGTAGCTAGCCTTACGACAAAACCTGTTATCGGCGTACCGATGAAAGGCGGCTTGATGGACGGTCTTGATAGTCTTCTTTCAACTGTGCAGATGCCGGGCGGTATGCCAGTGGCTACGGTAGCTGTGGGTAAAGCAGGGGCGACAAATGCGGCGTATCTTGCCCTCCAAATACTTGCGCTTAGCGATGAGGCAATCGCAAAAAAGCTACTGAAAGACAAAGAGAAAAAAGCAAAAGCGGTGGAAGAAGATTCTAAAACGATAGAGAAGAGAATTTAAGGAAAAGCAATATGGCGACTTGGATTTCACTAAGCGAGTTTGCATCGATGGCAATGAAAGACGCTAATGAGGTAGCCGCTCTTTGTGAAAATGGTGAGCTGGAGTGTAAAGAGGAAAACGGAGAGACTTTTATAGAGGTCACAAGCGGTACCGGTTTGGTGCTTAAGGGCACATCACCTCTCGCTGCGGGGGATGATGACAATAGGCAGATAAGCCACTCTTTTGCGGAAAAAACAATCGGTACTATTATAGCTTTCCATGAAAAAGTAATCGATGCAAAAGAGGAGACTCTTGAGGTATTGAGACGAGAAAATAAGTTTTTGAAAGAGGGGCTTATCTCTATGCAAGAAATCTATGATGAAGATAGAAAAACGATAGAGACCCTTACAAAACAGCTAGAAACAGCGCAAGAAGAGCTAGAATTTATGAAGAGAAAGTACAAGCTTATGTGGGGTCAGGTGGTAGAAAACCACGCAAAAAATGAGTAGTAGCGAAATAATAATCTTTGACCTCGACGGTACGCTCGTGGATAGCGGCGACAATATAGCCTCGGCCATTAACCACACAAGAGCGTCTTTTGGACTAGTTGCGCTTGAAAAAGAGTTTGTATTGGAGAAAATAAACTGCGACAACATAAATGCTGCAGAGATTTTTTACGGCACAAAAGAGTTTAGCCAAGAGCAAAGAGATATTTTTGAGCCGTACTACTATGAGATATGTGCTAACAATGTGCGACTTTATGAGAAAATAGATTTTTATTTGGAAGAGTTTCGCTCTCATGGTTTTAAAATGGCAGTAGCCACAAACGGCAAAAGCACATTTGCCAGAAAAATACTAGAGAGTGTCGGCATAGATAGCTATTTTGACATGGTGGTAGGTAGCGATAGCGTGGCTATGCCAAAGCCAAATCCACAGATGCTTCTAAAGATTTTGGATAGTTTTGAGACCAATGAAGGCTCAAATGTGCTTATGGTCGGCGACAGTATCAAGGATGTGAAAGCGGCTAGAGCGATCAAGATACCATCCGTTGTGGTGGAGTGGGGATTTGGTAGCGACAAGCCGACGGGCGATAAAAATTTGACACACACCGGCGAATTAAACTGGATAATAGATTTTTTTAAGGACTAATACAATGATTACTTTTAGCGAAATGTTTTTGAAGTTGCAAGAGTTTTGGATGAAAGAGGGGTGTTCTATCGTCCAGCCTTACGACTTGCCTGCCGGTGCGGGGACTTTTCATCCGGCTACACTACTCAGAAGCCTTGATAAAAAACCGTGGAGTGTGGCGTATGTGGCGCCAAGCCGTAGACCGAGTGACGGCAGATACGGCGAAAATCCAAATAGACTTGGAGCGTACTATCAGTTTCAAGTAATTATCAAACCTAGCCCGGAGGGAATACAAGAAAAATATCTCAAAAGCTTGGAGTTTTTGGGGTTAAATCTTGCAGAACACGATATCAGATTTGTTGAGGATAACTGGGAGTCTCCGACGCTTGGTGCATGGGGGCTTGGCTGGGAAGTTTGGCTTGACGGTATGGAGGTGACGCAGTTTACATATTTTCAGCAAGTTGCGGGAATAGCGTGTGAGCCTGTGGCTGTAGAGATAACATACGGTATGGAGAGACTTGCGATGTATCTGCAAGGGGTTGAAAATGTATATGAGCTTGCTTGGAATGACTCTTACAAATACGCAGATATACATTACGAAACTGAGAGAGAGTTTAGCGCCTACAACTTTGAGGTTGCAAATACGCAGATGCTTTTCCGCCATTTTGACGATGCGATAAGTGAGTGCAAAAACTGCCTTGAGCACGGTTTGCCACTCCCTGCATACGACCAGTGCATTATCGCCTCACACTGCTTTAACACGCTGGACGCTAGAAAAGCTATTTCGGTGACGGAGAGAGCCAACTTTATTCTAAAAATCAGAGAGCTTGCCAAATCAAGCGCAACGCTGTATAAAGAACAAGAAGAAGAGAGAGAAGAGAGGCTAAAAAGATTTCAATGAAACTAAGTGAAATCTACTCGTTTTTAAACTCTCTTAGCCCGTTTGAGTTGCAAGAAGCGTGGGATAATAGCGGTCTAATCATTGGAGATATGGGCGCAGAGATAGAAAAAATTTATCTTTCATTGGAGCCGACGATGGAGGTGCTTGCAGGGTTAGACGAGGGCTCTCTTCTTTTGACGCACCATCCGCTGATATTTTCACCACTAAAAAGGCTTGATTTTTCGGATGTGACCGCCAAGGCTCTTCGTCTAGCCGTGCAAAAAAATATCTCCATTATCGCAATGCACACCAACTACGACAAAACACATCTAAATGAGTATTTTGCAACTCAAATTTTGGGGTTTAAAGAGATAAAAAAAGATGGTTTTCTTCTTTATGTCGATGGAGACTTTCAATTTGAAGATTTGATAGAACTCATAAAAAATAGAGTCGGACTTGAATCGCTAAATTGTGTAGAAAAAGATGGAAATATCTCCAGGATAGCAATAGTAACGGGCAGCGGAGCATCTTTTTTGTCAAAAATCGACGCTGATTGTCTTATTACCGGAGATGTCAAATATCATGACGCAATGTATGCAAAAGAGCAAAATATGGCGCTGATAGATGTAACACACTATGCCTCAGAGGCCGTATTTGTCGACTCTATAAACGAAAATTTGAAAATTTTGCCTATTAAGGTTATAATATCAAATTCAAAAAACCCGCTTAAAAACATTTAAGAGACAAAAACTTCAAGGAATACGATTTATGAATCAAGAGCTTAGAAAAATTATAGAGCTTGCAAAGATTGACCTAGAGATAGACTCTTTCGGCCCGAAAGAAGAGTCGCTAAAATCAGAGCTTAATAAGCTTGTAGAAAAATCAAACGGTATAAAAGCTAAAATAGAAGAGCTGGAGGGCGAGGCAAAAGAGTGTAAGTTTAAATCAAACAAACATGACGCACATCTAAAAGAGCTCTCTTCAAAGCTTGCGGATATATCAAAAAAATCTTCAACGCTAAAAACGGAGAGAGAAATAAAAGCTCTTCAGATAGAAGAGGAGATTGCAAGAGAACAGGTCGCTTTTGCTAATGAAGAGATAGCTAGGTTGGATACCGTAGAACACGCAAAAAAAGATGAAGCAAAAAAACTTGAAGAGTCACTGGGCGAGATAGCGGAGCAGATAAAAAGCTTTGAAGTTTCATTGTCGGGAGATCTTAAGATTCTTGAAGAGTCAAAAAAAGATGTTTACTCAAAAAAAGATAAGCTTGTTTTTGAGATCAACCCAAAAGTCTACTCCTTCTATCAAAAAATTAAGAGATGGGCGGGTACATCAACCGTTGTTCCTGTTGTGGGTAAAGCTTGTAGTGGTTGTAATATCCAGATAACCGACAATGATTATAGAAAAGTAATCAGAAGCGATGAAATAATGACATGCTCAAACTGCGGTAGAATTCTATACCTAGATGAGACGGAGATTGAAAACGGTTAACTGTAAAAAACTGGGGATTTTCTCCCTGGTTGCCGTTTATTATATTTTTGCCCTTTTTCTCTATATTGTATCCCTTCCATTTCTGCTCTATCTAGTTTTTAAACCAAAATATAAACAATCAATTCCGTCACGATTTTTTCTCTATCGCAATCCGCCTCTTAAAAAAAGCGACATTTGGTTCCATTCGTGTTCGCTAGGCGAAACGAAAGCCGTAATACCGCTTGCTAAACGCTTCGATAGTTTTGGTTTTAGTGTTATTACAAATACCGGTTTTGAAGAAGCGGGTGCAGCCACCACAAATGCTAGATTTTTGCCATATGAGTTATTTTTACCTTTTTGGGTAAGTTGTACAAAAGTTTTGGTTGTAATGGAGGCCGAGCTTTGGTTATTGCTTTTTGTGTCGGCAAAAATGCGTGGAGCAAAAACGGCTCTCATTAATGCCCGTATTAGCGAGAGGTCATATCCAAAATATAAAAGATTTGCATTTTTTTATAGGGCGCTTTTTTGTTTTGTGGATGCGGTATTTGCGCAGAGTGAGGTGGATAAGGCAAAGCTTGAAGCACTCGGCGCCAAAAATGTAAAAGTGGTCGGCAATATCAAGCAGTTTGTCGGCAATTACGATATAAGCGAAATACAAAGCGACGAGCGTAAAAACTTCGTAGCGGCCAGTACACATGAAGGCGAAGAGGTTGTTGTTTTGGAGTCGTTTAAGGCGGCAGGGTTGCTCGGCAAAGAACGCCTTGTCATTGTGCCTAGACATCCGGAGAGGTTTGATGGCGTGGCGGCTTATCTGCGAGATGTTGCCGTTGAAAATTCGCTTACATTGTCAAGGTTTAGTGAAGATAGAAGTATGCTAGCCGATATAGTGCTAGTGGATAAGATGGGCGAGCTGATAAATGTATATGCAAAAGCGTATTTAGTTGTCCTCGGCGGAGCTTTTGCAAATGTAGGCGGACACAATCCATTGGAGCCTGCTTATTTTGGCGTAAAGCTCATTAGCGGTACGCATATTTTTAATCAGCAAGCTTCTTTCGAAAAGGTAAAAAACGAGTATTTGTGCGTCTCTTCGGAGCTCACAAGTTTGCTTGCTAATCATGAAAAGCTTTTAAAAAGTGAAGTTTTTGGACTTGAAGATGCTATCGGCGAGACCGAAAAGGGGATTCGTGAGCTATTTGAAAGATAAGGGTGATTTTGTAGAGCTGACGCTAAAAATAGTTCCAAATGCCAAAAAGACTGAACTGGTTGGAGTAGAAAACGATGCTATAAAACTTCGTCTTTCGGCATTACCGATAGAGGGCAGGGCAAACGAAGAGCTTGTGGCTTTTTTTTCAAAGAGCTTCAAGATTGCAAAGCGGGATGTGGAGATAATAAGCGGAGAACTTGGGCGCAACAAAAGAGTAAGAGTGCCAAAAAATGAGAAAATATTAGACTTTTTAAGGGTATTAGAAAATGAACAGAGATAAAAAAACAAATCCGAGACCGGCTAAGACGCTAGGAGCTAGGCCAAAAAAAGCGGAAGCAAAAAAGCAGTCCAAACACATCGGCGATAGAAGTGGACAAAGAGTAAAAGTTTCGGCTGCGGCAAGAATTGAAAAAAGAGTAGAAAAGCCGGAAAAGGTTGCCGAGACAAAATATAGCGGCGAGATGGATAAGGCTTCTAATATTCTTGCAAAACAATTAGAAATTTCCGTCGGTAAAGCAAAAGATATGATAGATAGGGGTCTAGTATTCTCTTACGGTAAAAAAATCATGATAGCAAGAGCGATGATGCCGATAAATACAGAGTTTAAGGTTGAAAAACTACTAAAACCGAGAGTAATATTTGAAAATGCCGACTTGATAGTCGTCGACAAGCCTCCATTTATGACGAGCGATGAAGTCGAAGTATCGCTTGGCGCTACGCTTATACATAGACTGGACAAAGATACTAGCGGCGTACTGGCTTTGGCAAAAAACGAAGAGTATCTAGCAAAAGCAATAGAGGCTTTCAAAAAAAAGGAAGTTTATAAAGAGTATATAGCGATAGTGCAAGGCGTAGTTGCCGAGGGTGGCATAATAGACGAGCCGCTTCTTATCAAAAAGGGAAGCAGTGCCAGAGCAATTATTGACAGAAAGTTTGGCAAAAGCGCAAAAACTATATATGAGCCGCTAGAGATGATGAGCAAAAAAACAAAACTAAAAGTAGTTATTGAAACTGGCAGAACACACCAGATAAGAGCGCATATGAAATTTTTGAAACACCCGATACTCGGTGATACGACATACGGTGGAGCAGAGGCAAAAAGGATGATGCTTCACTCAAAAATTTTGAAACTTTTGGGGCAAGAGTTTAAGGCTGAAGAGCCGAAAGATTTTATACTTAGGGAGTGATGAGGCTTTAAGCTACTTTTAACTAAAATTTCACCCTTAAATATTTTGTATAAATTATAATTTGTCATGGAGAATAGATAATTTGTTTGCTAGCCTAACCGATTCTTTTAGAAGCGCTGTTAACAAGATAAGATTTTCAGATGATGAAAAGTCGCTCAAAAAAGCTCTCGAAGAGCTTAAAAAGTCACTTCTAAAATCTGATGTTCATTATAAAGTAACAAAAGATTTATTACATAAAGTAGAAATAGATACAAAATTAGCCGGAATCGGTAAGCAAAACTTTATGACAGCTTTGCAAAAAAACCTCCTAGAGACTCTAAGCGTAGCGGGAAATCAGGGCTTTGTATTTGCACCAAAATCGCCTACGGTCATACTTATGGCTGGTCTTCAAGGCTCAGGCAAGACTACTACTACGGCAAAACTGGCAAACTTTTTAAAACAAAAAAACAAAAAAGTTCTTATGTCGGCGTGCGATTTACAAAGAGCGGCAGCGGTAGAGCAGCTAAAGCAGCTTGGGGCGCAGATAGAGGTCGATGTTTACTTTGAAGAGGGTGAGCAAAATCCTGTCAAAGTAGCAAAAGGCGCACTAGAAAAAGCAAAAAAAGAGTTTTACGATGTGCTTCTCGTGGACTCCGCCGGACGACTCGCGATAGATGAAGCCTTAATGGCGGAGTTAAAAGATGTCAAAAAAGCGATAGAGCCGTTCGAGACATTTTATGTGGCAGACTCTCTTTCGGGTCAAGACGGCGTACGAAGTGCCGAGAGCTTTAACGCTCAAATCGGCATAAACGGCGTTATCCTCTCAAAGTTTGACGGCGATTCAAAAGGCGGTGTAGCTCTAGGTATCGCTAGTCAAATAGGCGTACCGTTAAGATTTATCGGTATGGGCGAAAAACCCGCAGATCTTGAGGCGTTTATTCCCGATAGGATAGTATCCCGTCTTATGGGCGCGGGCGATGTCGAGTCGCTTGCAGAGAAGATGTCCACGGTTATAGATGCCGAAAAAGCAAAAGATATAACCAAGAAGATTAAGAAAGGGCAGTTTAACTTTAACGACTTTTTAGAGCAGATCGAGAGTATGAAGAAGCTCGGAAGTATGAAAAACCTTATCGGTATGATACCGGGTATGGGCGCTATGGCGAACCAACTAAAAGATGTAGACCTTGACAATTCTTCTGAGATAAAAAAGATAAAAGCTTTGGTAAACTCTATGACTCCAAAAGAGAGAGAAAATCCTGATCTTCTAAATAATGCGAGAAAAAGAAGAATTGCGGTTGGTTGCGGACTAAACCAAAACGAAGTTAACAGGCTGTTTAAACAGTTTGAAAACGCGCAAAAAATGGCAAAAAAATTCTCATCCAAAAGCGGAATGAAGGATTTGATGAATCTTATGAGTCAGCAAAAACTGCACGGCATGAGATAAAATGTCTACAAATGGGCTTTTAAACCAAAAGCCTATTTTTTGGCATTTAATAAATTTAACAGGAGAATTTGATGGCAACAGTTATTAGACTTACCAGAATGGGAAGAACAAAAAAACCTTTTTACAGAATCGTAGTAACGGATAGTAGAAAGAAAAGAGACGGTGGTTGGATAGAGTCAATCGGTTATTACAACCCGATGGTTGAGCCTAAAGCGCTTAAATTTGACGCTGAGAGACTTGCTTATTGGACAGGCGTTGGCGCTAAAATGAGCGACAAAGTTTTCCATATAACAAAAGGCTAATTTTTGGTCGAGAAATTTGTAGAGCAGTTTGCGGCTCTGCTTTCGTCATACCCTGAAGAGATAAGAGTCGAGAAAGTCACTCTTGATGATGGGCTATGCGAGATAATAATCTATGCGAATCAAACCGATGCCGGAAAGATAATAGGCAAAGAGGGCAAGATGATAAATGCCCTCAAAACCGTAATATCGGGCTGCAAGGCAAAAGATAATATATCGTATAAGATTTCGGTAAAACCAAACAAATAATGAAACGAAGTTTTGAAATTGACCCTGCGCAACTAACCGTTGCAAAGATAGGAAAAACGGTCGGGCTGGACGGCAAGTTAAAGCTTCATCTATCTACCGATTTTCCGGAACAGTTTAAAAAAGGCGCTTTGTTTTACTCTCTTGGCGAGACGCTAGAGATTGAAAGTTATGAGGTTGCTTCCTCGACGGTAAAATTTAAAAATTTTACCAATGTGGACGATGCGGCAAAACTGACGAATCGCACTATTTCAGCTACCCTTGACAGCACAAGGCAGGATTGTAAGCTTGGCAAAGACGAGTTTTTCTGGTTTGATATTGTTGGGCTAGAGGTAGTGGAAGAGGGCGAGACGCTGGGTGCTGTGGAAAGCATAGAGAGATACGGCGTTACGGACTATCTTAGTGTTAAAACCGATGCAAAGCTTGTAGATAAGGGATTACCAAAAAGTTTTTTAATTCCTTATCAAGATAGGTTTGTATTGTCCGTATCTCTTGAAGACGGCAAGATATATGCTACGTATGCAAAAGATATTTTGATTGAAAGCTGATGAAATTCAGTTTTGTTACCGTTTTTAGCGAATTAGTCTCTCCGTATTTTGAAGCCTCTATCATAAAAAGAGCCAAAGATGCAAACTTATTAGAGTTTGAGTTTTTATCTCCAAGGGATTACAGCGAAGATAGGTTTAACCGAACCGACGACTATGCCGTTGGCGGCGGAGCAGGGCTTGTCTTTACTCCGGCTCCGATGTTTTCACTTCTTGGCGAGCTAAGGCAAAAAGACAAAGATGCGCATATAGTATTTTTGTCTCCTGCCGCAAAGCTGTTTAATTATGGCGATGCGAAGCGGCTAAGCAAAAAAGAACATATTGTTTTTGTCTGTGGACGCTACGAGGGGATTGACGAGAGAGTTGTCGAAGAGTTTGCCGATGAAGTATTCAGTATAGGCGACTTTGTATTAACAGGCGGAGAGCTGGCCTCTCTTGTTATGTGTGACGCAATATCAAGATTTGTACCGGGAGTACTCGGCAACGAAGAGTCGCTGAGTGTGGAAAGCTATGAAGGCAATCTTTTGGAAGCGCCTTCGTTTGCCAAACCTGCTGTTTTTGAAGGACTAGCATCTCCTTCAATTCTCTTAAAGGGAAATCACAGTAAAATTTCGGATTTTAAAAAATCCGTGTCGAAAATTAGAACCAAATACTTTAGACCCGATTTATATGAAAAGTTTTTGAAAGGAACCAGATATGAAAAATAAATACTTAGAAAGCTTCGAGCAAGCTCAAATAGCAAGCAAAACAATACCTGCGTTTAGAGCTGGAGACAGTCTAAAAGTTGCCGTTAAAATTAAAGAGGGCGACAAGAGCAGAATCCAAAATTTTGAAGGTGTCTGTATAGCCACAAGAGGCGAAGGCGCTGGTAAAACTTTTACAGTTAGAAAAGTAGGCGCTAATAACATAGGTGTTGAAAGAATATTCCCATATTACACTGACATCATCGAAAGCATCGCCGTGACTAGAAGAGGTAAAGTAAGAAGAGCAAAACTTTATTTCCTAAGAACTAGAAGCGGTAAATCTGCGAGAATCGAAGAGTTAAGAACAAGATAACTCTTCTCCTCTCCGCCTTTCGGCGGAGAAGTTTTTTAATAATTCTTCATTGCTCTGGCAATCTCTAACTTCGCATCTTTCTCTTTTAAACTCTCTCTTTTATCGTGCTGTTGCTTACCTTTTGCAAGTCCGATTTCCAATTTTATTTTATTTCTATCATTTGCGTATACGCTTAACGGTATGATAGTGAGTCCGTCTTCTTTGACCTTCTGACTAAATTTCAAAAGCTGTTTTTTGTGCAGAAGCAACCTTCTGTCTCTCGTTTCGCTTGGCTTATATGCCGCAACGGCCGTCGATAGATGTGATATGTGCATATTAAAGACAAAAGCTTCGCCGTTTATTATTCGAACAAAACTATCTTTAAGATTTACCCTTGCACTTCTAATAGCCTTTGCTTCGCTTCCGACAAGCGAAAGACCAGCTTCCAGTTTTTCTAATATGTGGTATTCGTGATATGCTTTTTTGTTGCTTGCGTATGTTTTGCTCATTATTTTACCTTAAAAAGAGTGCTGCCGCTACCGCTAAGAAACCAGCCGTCCATTTTATGCTCATAAAACTCAGGATATTTCTTTAGTACGGCGTGAAAGAGGTCGTTTAGTTTTAGCGGCGGGTACTCACCTAGTATCTCTTTGCTTGTTTTGCTTTTTAGCTCTTCTGCAAGTTCAGGCTCCAAATCGTTAATAAAAAACTTTCTAAATGTTTTAAACACCTCTTTTGTGTCGCACTTTATATCCTCGGGCGTAAAGAGTTTTATTTTGGGTATCTCCTCTGCAAACTCTTCGACTATTTCCCCAATACCTGAGACATTTGCGGACTTAAAGCCATAAATAAAAAACGGCACATCAGCGCCCACTTTTACCCCTATCTGCGCCAAATCATCAGTTGTTAGTCCAAGAGCAAGAGCCTCGTTTATCATTTTTAGAAAAGTCGCCGCATTGGAGCTTCCGCCGCCTAGTCCGGCGAATTTCGGTATGTTTTTGTAGACCATTACCTTGTGTTTTTTACAAAACTCCACTATCGCCTTTTGCGGTTTATAATCAAGCAACGCCTCGTAGGCTTTGTATATCGTATTGTTTTTTTTGTCGCACTCGAAGTCGCCGACTATGTCAAAACTAATGCCGTGATTTGGTTCAAACCACATCGTATCATATAGTTCATCGATGAGGATAAAACGAGAGAGCAGTTCGTGGTAATTCTCTCTTGTTCCGACTATCTTTAAAAATATATTGACTTTTGCGTGCGAACGGTAGACTTTTTTCAAAAGAAAACCTCTTATTTTTTTATAATTTTTAGCTCATTCATATCAAACTCTTTGAAGCTAGAGCTCGCTTCAATGTTTTGGTTTTTGACTTTAGTGATTAGCTCATCCCTGAAAATGGGTACATCAATAGGTGCGTCAAAGCCCAGTTTTACTTGATTTTGGTCTATAGAGACTATTTTTATGTTTATATCTTGACCTATCGTTATCGATTCGCCCACTTTTCTTGTAAGTATAAGCACCTGCCGCCTTTATATCTCTATATTATTAAGCTTGTAAATTATCTTCTGTTCTTTTATTTCTATAATAGAGATTGCATCACCTCTGTCGAGATAGTAGACGCCATCGTCTTGCAACTCAAAATCGCAAATACTCACCTTTTTACCGTGGATTATATCGGTTTTATCTTTTTTGTAACTGTTTTTCGTAAGATTTAACGCCGCTCTTATATCTAGCGGTCTACCATCTTCATAGCGAAACTCTCCCTCGCTAAGCCTCTCAAGGTAGCTGAGCGAGCCGTCGACGCCGAGCGTCTGCGCTACGATGTTTCCGAGTGTTCTTACATAAGTTCCCTTTGACACGCCAACTTCAAATGTTATAAAAGGATGTGAATACAAAACTAGCTTGGAGTCAAATACCGTTATGTCGCACTCTTTTAACTCCACCTCTTTGTTTGCCCTTGCTAGCTCATACGCCCTTTTGCCGTTTATCCTTTTTGCGCTGTATTTTGGAGGTGTTATTTTTGTGACTGTTTTTAGATTTTCTATTGCCGCATTTATCGTACTTGGTTCAAAAAGCGGCAACTCTGCCATCTCGCTAACACCTTCAATATCGAGCGTTTCGCTTTTTGCTCCTAGCCACAGCACGGCCCTGTATACTTTTGGCTCAAGCTTGATGTAGTTAAAAAGTCTGGATGCGCCGTCCGTGCCTATAAGTAGCGTACCGGCCGCAAAAGGGTCTAGCGTGCCGCTGTATCCGGCTGTTTTGGTTTTTAGCTTTCTTTTTACTCTTGATAGATAGTTGTTTGAAGAGACAAAAAGCGGCTTGTATCCGACAAAAAGTTGCCCTTTCATATCGCTTTTTCCACAAAAGAGGCGAGAATATCTCTCTGCGAGCCGCCGAAATTTATCTTTAGCTTCAAATCTTTTCCTGATTTTGATACCTCTAGCACTCTACCGAACCCAAATATTTTATGCTTTACAAGGTCGTTTTTGGCATACGCCGCACCCTCATTTCCTATAGCTATCGGAGCGTCGGTTAGTCCAGCCTCTTTCAAAAAGCGGCTCGGCGGGGAATAATCCCTTTTGCCGTATACGAATCTGCTTTTTGAGCTTGTGATATAGAGTTTGTCTTTTGCTCTGGTAAACGCAACATAGCAAAGCCTTCGCTCCTCTTCCATGTCGGTTCGTTCGTTTGAAACAGGAAAAAATCCCTCCTCCATTGCCACGACAAAAACTATTTTGTATTCAAGCCCTTTTGAGGCGTGCACCGTCATGATAGGAACTTCTCGCCCAAAATCCGCCGTATCCACATCGCTTTGGATGCTGATGTCGTTGAGGTACTCCTCGATGTCCTGCTGCGGGTTTGTCTTGAAATACTCTTTTAGCGAACCGTAGAACTCATCTAAGTTTGCGGCTCTCTCCTCTTCGTTTGGGATGGACAAAAAGAATTTTTTGAGTCCTACTATATTCTCAAATTCAACTAGCAGTTCAAAAGTAGAAGCCTCTTTTTTGGCTCTTAGCTCATCTATTATCTGTATAAAGTTTTTTAGCTCTCCGAATGTCTTTTTGCCCACACTTTGAAGCAGGGTTTCGTTGTAAAAATCGTTTGAAAGCAGTTCATAGGTCTTTATATTTAGCTTATCACATAGCGCTTCGAGCTTCTCTATGCTTGTTTTGCCGATGCTTCGTTTTGGTTTGTTGATAACTCTTTTTAGCGAAAAGTCGTCGTTTGGATTGACCGCTAAACGAAGGTATGCGATGGCGTCTCGTATCTCTACTCTCTCATAAAATTTCATACCGCCGATAAACACATATCCTAGATTTTGCGCCCGAAATCCCTCTTCAATAGCTCTTGAGACGGCATTGACGCGGAAAAGCACCGCTATGTTTGAGGGTTTTTCGCCTTTTTTGATTAGCTCCTTTATCGTTTTGGCTATCCATGTCGCCTCGTCTTTTTCGTCGTTAAAGCCCTTGTGCTCGACATCCTCCATCTCTTCTCTGGTGGCTTTGAGCTTTTTTTCGTATCTTTTTTTGTTGTTTGATATAACAAGGTTTGCAATATTTAATATTTTTGAGCTTGAGCGGTAGTTTTCTTCCAGTTTTACGACTTTTGCCTCGCCGAAAGAGGATTCAAAAGAGAGGATATTTTCGACTTTTGCGCCACGAAAACTATATATACTTTGGTCGTCATCGCCGACTACGCATATATTGTTGTGTGTGTGGCAGAGTCTTTTTAGTAGCTCAAACTGCAAAGAGTTTGTGTCTTGATATTCATCTACCATTATGTATTGGTATTTTTCGCTTGTTTCTTTTGCCACGCTCTCAAAGCGGCTCAAGATAAGGTGTGGCAACAACAAAAGGTCGTCGAAATCTACAAGATTATTGGCAGCGATGTACTCTTCGTATTTTGCGTACACCGTCGCCACTTCGTTTTCTGTTTCGGTTTTTGCGATTTTTCTGACATCCTCCGGTGTCAAAAGCTCGTTTTTGTAGCTAGATATTAGATGTGACGCAGAGGAGGCGGGAACCTCTTTGCAAAAAGGCTTTAGGACTCTTTTTTTGTCGTCTGTATCGATGACGCTAAAAGAGTTTTCTCTTCCTAGTTTGTGGATATGAAATCTCAAAAAGATGAGACCGAATTTGTGGAATGTGCAAAGAAGCGGAGGATATGAGGCTATCTCTATCATGGAGAGCGCACGGCTTCTCATCTCTTCCGCCGCTTTGTTCGTAAAAGTCAGCGTAAGTGTATTTGCAGGGTCTATACCGAGGCTTAGCAGATACGCCAGCCTCGTCGTGATGGTTTTGGTCTTGCCGCTTCCTGCTCCCGCAAGGATAAGCAGAGGGCCGTCCACTGTAGTGGCCGCATCTTTTTGGGATTGATTTAGTTCGTTTAGTTTTTTTTCTATCATTGTTTAAAGTATTTTTAATCTTAGGTTTAGTATAAAATTTATTAATATAATAAGTGCAATTATATATAAACCCCATTTAATTTTCAAAAAGTTATATTTATAGCTTGAAATTAAAGATAAAAATTAGTTATACTGCTATAACTTTTTCAAACAATATGAGCGGGAGATTAGCAAAAGATGTTAAAAGATTTTTCCAAAGTACTTACTTTTTTAACGGTTGTAAGAGAGCGGAGCTTTTCGCGGGCGAGCGCCAAAATGGGCATATCGCAGCCAGCCGTTACGCAGCAGATAAAATTTATTGAAGAGTATATGCAGACAAAGCTTCTTGATAGAAAGAAAAATGGCATAGTGCTAACGAAAGAGGGTGAAGAGCTCTATAGGATTGCGCAAAAGCTAGAAAAATGCGTCCAAAATACTGAAAAAGAGATAGTAAAAATAATAAATAAAGAGTTAAATTTTATTATCTCCGCCTCTTATACGATAGGCAACTATATACTGCCTAGCTATGTTAATGACATTAAAGAGTCTATTGCTAACGAAGTATTTATAAATATTAAAAAATCAAACGAGGCGATTGACGACCTTGTAAGCGAAAGAGCCGATATTGCACTTATCGAGAGCCCGAATTTTAAAGAGGGGATTATATATAGAGAGTGGATGGAAGATGAGCTTGTCTTTTTTAGTAATACTCCGCTTCCAAAGTATATAAAGCCTTCAGATTTGAAAAGGTATGCATGGGTATGTAGAGAAGAGAATTCGCACACGAGAAGAGTGATGGCCGAGGTGTTTGGGGAGCTTGCGCTCTCTTGCTCGGACGATTTTGAGATGCGTTCGGTTCTTAGCGACTCTACGGCTGTCAAGCAGACGATACTAAAATATCCGATTGACGCCAAAAAACAGGTTATTGCGGTAATGTCAAGATTTGTTATTGCCGATGAGATAGAAAGAGGCGTGCTGTTTGAGTCTAGGTTAAAAACAAAGAAAATCAAAAGAAAATTATATATAGCCTATCTAAAACAAGACAAACACAACGCATTTGTCGATAATGTTGTTAAATACCTTCAAAACATAAAGATAGCGCATATTTAGTTCATTGAGACCTCCGTGCTCAAAAAGAGCAACTAGTTGCGAGAGCTGTCTGCTGAAGACCTAATTTTGAGCTCGGCTCAAAATTTGAGAATTAATCAAATGGTTCTATTTTAAGAATTTCTTATTTTCGGCTCTGCTAAGAAGCTTTTCCATCGATCTCTCTGCGCCTATCTCTTTGGTTGGCGCCTCCTCTTTACTCTGTTTTTGCGGCTTGTGTCTTCCGGCACATACATTTATGTACACCGGAGTATCTTCTACTACTATCTGTATGACATTGCAAAGTTCTATTCCGACAAGCGAGGCGTAGTTATCAGCTCCAAAACCGGCTTCAAAATAAAGGGTATTCCCTGGGTCATCTAGATATGCACTTTCAAAAGAGTAGTTTGAGAGTACAAACAGTGCTATCGGCTTTATGTTTTTGAGTATTTCCGAAGGTAGCGGCGGCTCAAATACTACTTCATCGGTACTGCAAATCACCCCAAACTCTATACCGCCTTCAAGCATGAAAGAGATAATTTCTTTTGTATTTTCATGCATGCTCTCACAAAATTTATCGCTATTTATTAATTTTTCTAGCATTTTATACTCGTTATTAAGTGATTTTATTAATTTTAACAGAAAAATTTAAAAACCGAGAAGCATTACGGAGTATAGCGCTTCTATCTCGCCATCTTCCATAGCCATTGTATTGCCGTTATCGAAAAAATCTTTTAGTTTATTTGCGTCAAATCCTGGCTGAAAGATGCACTTTTCATGGGCGGGTAAAAACCCTCTTGCAAGAGCAATCTTCTCTTTTTCACCGATTTCTCCGCCGCAAAAAAAACACTCATCTGGAGCATGGAAACGCCCTTCTGTTTTTAGCGTGTCAAGATAGCTCTCCAGAAGAACTCTTTTTGCGGACGCCTTTTCCATTTTTTCGGCAGCGCACTCCAGCATCTCAAAATAAAAACCGCCGTGTTCATTTACCTCTTTTAGGTGCTCATATAGCAGCAGACAAAAAGATTGCCATGCAAGAAGCTTATTTCTATCTCTGAGCCATCCGTATCCAAGGTGGGTGACATCTCGAAGGCGCAAAAGAGAGCGGTTTTGTATCGGCTCCGAGGCGAAGTCTATCTTGTAGCCGAGGTTGATAGAAGAGTGTCTGGCTCCGTAAAAGCGGTACATTGTTTTGACTTTGCTCTCCGTGATAACGGTTACAAGAATGTCCTCTTCTTTTACTTTTCTTATGCCTAGCACAAACCCTTGCAAAATACCCCCGCTTAAAGTCGTTAGCCTAATTTATTAGTATTTTACTCGTTTTTTTGTAATATTCCGCATTTGATTTTTCCAAAAAAATAATTAATTGGAACAAGGTCTAAGGAACATAGTATGGATTTGCTCTCTTCTTTTAAAGATAACTGCGGCTTTGGGGTGCTAGCCAGCATCAAAAATATACCTGACCATAAAATAGTTGAAGACTCTATTTGGGCGTTAGAGAGAATGATGCACAGAGGCGCTATAGCGGCTGACGGCAAGAGCGGCGATGGAAGCGGACTTTTGTTTGCGATGCCTAGAGAGTTTATGAGCTATGCGGCAAAAAATGCAGGTTATGATCTGCCTGAACAGTTTGCCGTGGCTATGGTATTTTTCACAGATGAGAAACAAAAAGAGATATTTAAAACCAAATGCGAAGCAAACGATTTAAGCGTACTATTTTATAGAAAAGTGCCGGTAAATACCGATGCATTAGGCAAGCAAGCGTTAGAAGCATTGCCAAATATCGAGCAAGTCTTTGTGGTGTCAAACTCGCTTATGTCGGCAAAAAGATTTGATGCGCTTTTGTATCTAACAAGAAAAGAGATTGAGCACACTATCGATGACGGCAATTTTTATATCTGTTCATTTTCAAGCAAGGTCATAAGCTATAAAGGGCTTGTGATGCCTACGCACATCAGAGAGTTTTTTAAAGACCTGACAAGTAAGAAGTTTAAAGCATCTTTTGCGCTTTTCCATCAAAGATTTTCTACGAATACACTGCCGAAATGGAGACTCGCACAACCATTCCGCACCCTTGCGCACAACGGCGAGATAAACTCCGTAGAGGCAAATAGATACAACGCCGTAGCAAAAAGCGAATCGCTAAAAAGCGAAGTGTTTACCGATGAAGAGATAAAAAGAATACTTCCAATCCTTCAAGAGGGAAGCTCCGACTCTGCCAGCCTCGACAACTTTTTTGAGTTTTTGACGATAAACGGCTACGACTTCTTCAAAGCCGCAAGAGCCTTGATACCTGCGCCGTGGCAAAATGCTCCACACCTTGATGCGGGGCTTAGAAGCTTTTACGAATATAGCTCTACTTGTTTTGAGGCGTGGGACGGTCCTGCTGCGGTTACTTTGACGGACGGCAGATATATAGGATGCGTACTAGATAGAAACGGTCTTAGACCGGCTAAATATATCATCACAAAAGATGCAAAAATCATCATAGCTAGTGAATACGGCGTACTTGACATAGACGAGAGCCAAATAGTAGAGAGAGGCAGACTGCAAAGCGGTCAGATGATAGGTATAGACCTAAAATTCGGCAAAGTACTCAAAAACGATGACATTAACGAATACCTCAAAAACTCCAAACCGTATGCAAAATGGCTCAATAGACATATGATACATATGCAGGAGTTTTTGGACTCTTCAAACGAGAGTATCGACTACGGTTGCGACAAACTTGTAGAAAAACAGCTCTATTTTGGATACAACTACGAGCTTATTGATATGGTTGTAAGGCCGATGATGGAAGAGGGCAAGGAAAATACCGGCTCAATGGGCGATGACACTCCGCTTGCGGCGTTTAGCAAAGAGTTTAGACCGTTTGGGGATTATTTCAAACAAAAATTTGCGCAAGTAACCAACCCTCCAATCGACCCGATAAGAGAAAGAGTTGTTATGAGCCTTAATACTGGTTTTGGCGAGATACACAATATCCTTAGCGAAACGGAAGAGAACGCAAAAAGAATCAAGACATTCTCCCCGCTTCTAAGCCGTGACAAACTCGATGTTCTTCTAAGCTTCGGCGATGAGAAAAACCCTAGATATGAAGCTTGCTACAAAAACCAAACATTCCATACCGTATTTGCAAATGACCTAGAGGCGGAGCTAGACGCACTATCCAAAGAGGTGGCAAGAGCGGTCAAGGAAGATAAGGTAAGAATAGTCGTGCTTGACGATAGAGCCGTGAATGAAAACAACAAGTTTATCCCTATGGCAATGGCTGTCGGACGACTAAACTCCGTTCTTTTGGAAGAGGGCGTAAGACATCTCGTGTCTGTAGTTTGTATAACAAGCGAAGTTTTTGACTCACATACCGCCGCCGTCCTCGTGGCATACGGCGCAAGCGCAATTTATCCGCATCTTTTGTATGCGACGGTGTATGATATCTGCAAAACCAAAGAGCTTAGCCCGTACAGAACAAGAAAGTCGCTCAAAAATGCGCATCATGCGATAGACCTTGGTTTTCAAAAAATACTTTCAAAAATGGGTATCGCAACTATCGCATCATATAGGAACTCTGGACTTTTCGACTGTCTGGGGCTATCTAAAAATGTTGTGAGTAAATGTTTTGAGGTATCGCACTCTCCTATCGGCGGTCTTGATTTTTCGGACATAGCCGCAAAAATAGAGGCAAAACACAACAGCGTGTACAAAAAACACGATGCCAAAAAGATATTTCCGCTGGAGATAGGCGGCTTTTATAAGTTTAGCCTAGGAAGCGAATATCACGACTACTCCCCATCCGTAGTGTATGCTATGCAAAAGATGGTAGAGACGGGCGACAAACGAGATTTTGAGCACTATAAGGCGCTTATAAACAATAGAAATCAGAAGATGATAAGGGACTTTTTCGCCCTTACTTCAGATAAGCAGCCTATTGATATTAGCAAGGTAGAGCCAAAAGAGGCGATATTCAAAAGATTTGCGACTGCCGCTATGAGTCTTGGCTCAATAAGCCCCGAAGCGCATGAGGCGATGGCTGAGGCGATGAATAGAATCGGCGGCATGAGCAACTCTGGAGAGGGTGGTGAGAGCCCAGAGAGACTCAAATCTTCTAAAAACTCTCGTATAAAGCAAGTCGCATCGGGAAGATTTGGCGTTACTCCTGCGTATCTACGAAGTGCGACGGAGATACAAATCAAGCTAGCCCAAGGCGCAAAACCGGGCGAGGGCGGACAGCTTCCTGGGCACAAGGTCACATCTCTTATTGCAAAACTAAGGTTTACGGTTCCGGGCGTGACGCTCATATCTCCTCCTCCGCACCATGATATTTACTCGATAGAGGATTTGGCGCAACTAATATTTGACCTAAAACAGGTAAATCCTAAAGCAAGAATTTCCGTCAAGCTTGTATCTACCGTAGGCGTAGGTACTATCGCAGCAGGTGTAGCAAAAGCGTACGCAGATAAGATAATCATCTCGGGTGGCGACGGCGGTACTGGCGCAGCTCCTTTGACATCTATCAAATTTGCCGGGAATCCATGGGAGATAGGTCTTGCGGAAGCCCATAACGCACTTAAAGTAAACCACCTAAGAGAGTTTGTAACGCTAGAAACGGACGGCGGGCTAAAAACCGGTCTTGATGTCGTCAAAGCCACAATGATGGGTGCCGAGTCTTATGCGTTTGGTACCTCTTCGCTTGCAATACTTGGGTGTAAAATACTTAGAGTTTGTCATCTCAATAGATGTACTGAGGGTATAGCGACGCAAGAACAAGAACTAAGAGATAACTTCAGGGGCACGGCGGACAAAGTGGTACAGTTCTTTGAGTTTTTAGCCGAAGATGTTAGAGAGATACTTGCAAGCCTCGGTTATACGAGCCTTGATGAGATAGTCGGCAGAAGTGACCTACTCAAGGTAATTGACGGTGAGTTTGCCGCTAAATTTGATTTCAGCAGAATACTCCAAAAAGTAGACGGCTTTGATAAATGCCAAAGAGCCTCAAACGCTCCGTTTGACGACAACGAATTTGAAAAAGAGATACTTGAAGAGATAAGACCGGCAATCAAAAATCCGGATAACAAAATCATAGTCGAAAAAGAGATAACAAACCTCAATAGAAGCTTCGGCGCACTTCTAAGCGGTGAAATAGCGCAGTTCTACGGAGATGCGGGACTAGCGGATGGGACGGTATCGCTCAAGCTTCACGGTATAGCGGGACAGTCTCTTGGCGCATTTTTGAACAACGGTATATCTATTTATCTCGACGGTTATGCAAACGATTATGTGTGCAAAGGTATGCACGGCGGTAAAGTCGTAGTTACTCCAAAACTTAGCGGTGAAGAGTTTGCGGCGGCCGGAAATACTTGCCTTTACGGTGCGACTGGCGGCGAGCTGTTTGTGGCGGGTTCTGTGGGCGAAAGATTTGGCGTTAGAAACTCTGGCGCACTTGCCGTAATAGAGGGAAGCGGCGATCACGCTTGCGAATATATGACAAGAGGCGTAGTCACGATACTAGGCAAGACCGGAATCAACTTCGGTGCAGGTATGACGGGCGGTATCGCATTCGTATACGATAAAGAAAAAGAGTTTATCGACAAGCTAAACGGCGAACTAGTCTTTGCGCAGAGAATAGACACGGATGATAGCGACGAGGTAAGACAGTACCTAAAGCGAATACTAAAAAAACATTACGCAGAGACGAAAAGCGAAAAAGCGCTCAATATACTTAACGGTTTTAGACAGGAGGTAAGATATTTTTGGCTTGTTATGCCAAAAGATATGAAGTCCCCTCTAAATCCTGAGGAAGGTAACTAATATGCAAAGCTTTTTGAAAAACAAAAGAGTAGAACCGGCTAAAAAGAATGTGCTGGAAAGACTAAAAAACTTTAACGAAATTTACGAAAGATACGATGTGGGCTCTGCAAAAACGCAGTCCGATAGATGTGTGCAGTGCGGTATCCCATATTGCCACAACGGTTGCCCGCTTGACAACTACATTCCGCAATGGCTAAAGCTAGTTGCCGGAAGCGACCTTAAACTTGCATTTAAGATGAGCAACGAATCTTCTCCTTTTCCTGAAATCATGGGTAGAGTTTGCCCGCAAGATAGGCTTTGCGAGGGTTCTTGTACGCTAAATAAAGACTTTGGAGCTATTACTATAGGCTCCATCGAGACTTTTATTACGGAAGAGGGGTTTAAAAACGGTTTTAGCCTTGAGTTTCCCGGAATTACGGAAGATAAAAGAGTGGCGATTGTGGGCGCAGGTCCTGCCGGACTCTCTGCCGCTACATTCTTACTTAGACGCGGCATAGCTGTTGATTTGTACGAAAAAGAGGCGTTTGCGGGCGGGCTTTTGGTTTGGGGAATCCCCAGTTTTAAGCTGGATAAATCAAGCGTGTTTAGAAGAGTTGAGATACTTAAAAGTGCAGGAATGAGCCTACACACAAACAGCGAAATCGGTAGAGATTTGAGCTTTGACGAGCTTAAAGGTAAGTATGATGCTTTGTTTTTGGGCATAGGAGCAAAAAGAGGAAACAAGGCGGGCATAGGCGGCGAAGAGCTTGCAAGCGTATATCAGGCGATGGATTTTCTGGGAAGCGCACAAAAAAAAGTTATTGAACTGCCGCACATCAAAGATATAAGCGTCAAAGACAAAAAAGTAGTAGTAATAGGCGGCGGCGATACCGCTATGGACTGTGTGAGAACAGCCATCAGAGAGGGCGCCAAATCCGTGCTTTGCGTCTATAGAAGAGGCGAAGACGGTATGCCTGGAAGCAAAAAAGAGTACAAAAACGCTATAGAAGAAGGGGCAGAGTTCAAATTTTTTGCGGCTCCAAAAGAGATAACGGGTGATGCCTCCGGCGTAAAGGCGATTAAAGTCGTAAAAATGGAAGTTCAAAAAGACGGCGGCAGAGGCAAGCTTGTAGAGGTCGCAAATTCTGAAGAGAGTATAGATGCCGACATCGTTGTTATGGCGCTTGGTTTTTCTATGGATGTTCCGGCTTTCATTCCGTCGGCAGGTATAAAAACAAACGAGTGGGGTCAAATTCTCGTAAACGATAGATACGAGACAAGCCTTGAAGGCGTCTATGCGGGCGGAGACTGCTATCGTGGCGCAAACCTTGTCGTAAATGCAGCGCTTGACGGCAGAGAGGCCGCAAGAGCGATAGCGGATAAACTGCTTGGGTAACGATTAGTTGGAGTTTTTCAAAGCTTGCCTTGACTCTTCGAGAGAGTTTCTCGAATCGATACAACAAGAGAGCTTTGATGTTTTAACTAAGCGTTTTGAGATAGGAGAGGGCGGCGATCGTAGCATGCGGGCAGACCTCCTCTCTGAGGAGATATTTGCTAGGCATCTTGCCTCATTTGGACGGATTTATTCCGAGGAGAGCGGCTATATCGGCGAGGGCAACACTACTATATATTTAGACCCTGTGGACGGTAGTGATAATTTTGCAGCGGGTATTCCGTATTATGGCGTTAGCGTCTGTCTTGCCGAAGGCGAAGAACCAAAAAAATCTTTTATTATGAATTTCGCAAACGGCGATATTTTTTACAAAGAAAATGAGTTACTTTGCGCAAATATACATGATGGTGTAGAGCTAAGACCTTATACAAAAAAGACACGCTCTGGTCTCGGTATTTTTGAAAAAGCGTATGCAAACCCAAGAATGGTGAATGCGTTTTTCCAAAAAAATATAAAATTCCGCTCTCCTGGCGCCTTGGCTTTGTCATTGGCGTATTCGAAGAGCTGCTCATTTGTTTTATTCATCGGTACGCTAAGAGTTTTTGATATAATTGCGGCGCTTCATTTTTTGGATGACGCCCATATTTATAATCAAAACGGTGTGCTTTTGGTTTCATATAATAGAGATATTTTTGAAGAAATTTTAGAATTAGTGACAACAATACAAGGCGGGCAAGATGTTCTTTAGCGACATAGTAAGCAAAATCAGAAAAGAGAGACCGACAAAAAGCGAAGCTCCTTCGCACTGGATAAAGTGCGAGAGCTGCCAAGCTTTGATGTACTTCAAAGAGATTGCGGCAAAGAGATATGTCTGCCCAAAATGTGGTTACCATATGCGTCTCTCCGTAGAGGATAGAATAGAGATACTTTGCGATGAAAACAGCTTTGTCGAGATGGATCAAGGGCTTATTCCGGTAGATCCGCTAAACTTTGTGGATAAAAAATCGTATAAAAAAAGAGTAGAAGAGGGCGTCAAAAAAACAGGTAGGTCAAGCTCTGTTGTTAGCGGTGAGTGCACGATAAACGGCGTTGCGGTCGAGGTTGTGATATTTGACTTTGGCTTTATGGGTGGCAGTCTTGGCTCGGTTGAGGGCGAAAAGATAGTAAGAGCGATTGACAGGGCGATAGCAAAAAAATGTGGCGTCGTTATTGTGTCAGCATCAGGCGGCGCTAGGATGCAGGAGAGTACATTTAGCCTTATGCAGATGGCAAAGACCTCGGCGGCACTTGCGAAGCTCTCCAAAGAGGGATTGCCCTTTATCTCGATACTAACAGACCCTACAATGGGCGGCGTAAGTGCATCTTTTGCGATGTTAGGAGACATCATTATCGCAGAACCGGGCGCTCTTATCGGCTTTGCTGGACAGAGAGTCATTAAACAGACGATAAACGCAGAGCTTCCTGAAGGGTTTCAACGATCAGAGTTTCTCTTGGAAAAAGGGCTTATAGATATGGTTGTCAAAAGAGACGACCTGAAAAAAACCGTATCAGACCTTCTTTTTTATTTTGGAAAATGAGAGTTAGGATTTTTACGATTGAAAAAAGCGAAGATAGCGATATAGAAGCGATGCTTATGGATTATAAAAAAATGTCTCAAAAGTTTTGTTCATTGGAGTTTGTCAAGCTATTTGACAAATCCCTTGCCGCCTCGCAAAAGCAGAGTGCCGACATAGCCAAAGAATCTTATGAGAAAGCGTATCTGCCGTATTTTGAAAATTCATACAATGTCGCTCTTGACGAAGATGGCAGAATGATGAATAGCCACTCCTTTAGCAAATTTTTTGACAACCGTTCGCAAGTAAATTTTTTTATTGGAGGCGCATACGGTTTTAGCGACTCTTTTTTGAAAAAAGCGGACGCCGTCGTAAGTCTAAGCCCCCTTACTTTTGCACACAAACTTGCGAAGCTTGTTTTGGCGGAGCAGGTATTTCGGGGTCTTGCCATTAAAAATAACCATCCATACCATAAATAAGGAAACGCCATTTGAAAGCTAAAGATTTACAGTTTTTTGAAGAGATACTAAACGAGAGAAAAGTTCAGCTACAAAAAAACATAGCATCGTGCGCTGAAGAGCAGGCAGGAGCGCAAAAAGACGACCTTAAAGATGAGGGCGATTTGGCTTCCGCTAGCGGTGGAGCGGTTATTAGTGATGCCATAATGACACAGCAGAAAAAAGAGCTTGAAGAGATAGAGTACGCTTTTAAAAAGATAAAAGACGGAAGTTATGGAACTTGCGAGATGTGCGAAGACCCGATAGGCATGCCGCGCCTTAAAGCAAAACCTTTTGCAAGATACTGTATAGTGTGCAGAGAGATTGTGGAAAAAGAAAATAAAGCCAAAGGAAAATAGATGAGCCTAAAGAATTACACGCTTTTTTCTTTTATATTTGTCTGTCTAGTCGGACTTATAGCGATGTTCAATGTAACCGGCGAATATAGCTTTTCATTTTTGGGTTGGGTTTATACGCTTCCATCTGCGGTGTGGGTAGTCGTGCCGCTTATTGTCTTTTTTCTTGCGACGATGGCACATATGAGCTATTACGGGCTTGTTAATTACCTAAAAATAAATTCGTACAAGCATGATTTTGAGACTTTGACGGAGCAGATAAGTGCAAAGTTTTTGGGGCATGAAGAGGAGAGGGAGTATAAAAATGCGGAGTTTAAGACTCTTGCGGATTTTATCATCCAATCTGATATTAAGCCTAAAAGCAGATTTAAGCTCAATATCCCAAAAATAGATAAAGTAGCGGAGACTATACACAAGATAGAAGACCTTGGCGAGTTTGTGGATATATCCAAATACAGGCTTTCAAAAGAAAACCCTCTAATGCAAAAAAATATGGAAAATAGAGTGGTATTGGAGCCAAAATACGCAGAAGAGGTACTTAAATCTTGCGATAAGTTAACCGGTCTTTGCCAAAAAGCGTTTGATACATTCGTAGAGTTTGGCGATCTTAAGCAGATAAGAAAGCTCGACATCACGCCGACAAAAGCGATAGCGATCAAACTAATCGGCAGATTTAGCGGCTCGGATGAAGAGTATGAACTTGACAAAGAGTATGTAAAAGAGCTTTGCGCAATTACGAAATTTGCAAAAGAAGACTATATAGGGTTGGCAAAAGTACTACTTAAAAAGCTAAATCCAGACGAGACTTTGGAGCTTTTCTTTATTCTCTCAAGAGATAATATCGAGGCGACTGGCGCATATATCTATGTAAACCTTGAGCTTGAAGTAATTGACAGAGCAAAAGAGCTACTGGCTCAAAGCGGCGATGACGAGTTCCTCGAATTTAAAGCATTTCTATGTCTCAAAGAAAAAGGCAGAAACCTTAGACTCTCAAGCTTCCTAGAAGCCCTGCAAAAATAATTATATGCTTCCTTTTGGTCCCGACTTTACCGTTTTAGCCCCCCTTGCGGGCTATACAGACTTGCCGTTTCGCTCCGTCGTCAAGAAGTTTGGCGTAGATCTTACGGTGAGTGAGATGATAAGCTCCAACGCTCTTGCTCACGCTCCCGAAAAAGGCAAAAAACTAGCCCTTAAAAGTGAAAGAGAGACGCCGTACTCCGTCCAGCTTGCAGGATATGATGCGGATATTATAAGACGAGCCGTAGAGATACTAAACGATATGGACGGCATAGATGTAATAGACCTAAACTGCGGTTGTCCCGCTCCAAAAATAGTGGGCAATAACAGCGGAAGCGGACTTCTAAAAGACCTGCCCCAAATGGCTAGACTAATCGAAACAATCAAAAAAACTTCCAATAAGCAGTATACATCTTGCAAAATTCGTCTCGGTTTTGAGGGCAAACACGGCGTAGAGATAGCAAAACTATGCGAGGCTAGTGGAGCCGACTTTATTGCTGTACACGGGCGTACAAGGGCGATGAAATTCGGCGGCGAAGTAGACTATGAGGCAATAGGCGAGATAAAGGCGGCGGTAAATATTCCGGTTATTGCCAACGGCGACATTACAAGCTTTGAAAAAGCAAAAGAGGTCATATCTATCACTAAGTGCGACGGGATAATGATAGGTCGTGCAGCCGTCGGCAATCCCTGGATTTTCTATCAGATAAAACACAATACGACCGAAGTGCCGAAAGAGCTAAAAAGAGAGGTTGTGCTGGAGCATTTTGACGAGATGGTAAAGTTTCACGGAGATTATGGACTTATTTTGTTTCGTAAGCACCTACACACTTATTCAAAAGGTATAGAAGGAGCCGCAGCTTTTAGAGTTCTTGTCAATAAAATAGCCGATGTAAGATTGATGAGAGAGTATATAGAAGAGTTTTTTTAGAGGTTACCTTCCGCTTTTATACGGTATTCGTCAAAGTTTGAGAGCTGTCTATCCGGCTTTAGAAATTCACTTAATTTTCGTTCATTTTCTATCATTACTTGCTTAAAGTCATCCGGCTGCATATTGGCATCTTCGGCATAGTATCTATCTATTACAAGATTTGTATTTCCGACCAGCAACAGATATTTAACGCCGCCGTATTCGACTAGCATAAGCTTGTTGTTTGGGTCCAGAAAGCTTTGCGTGATTACCTGTACCTCTTCTTGCTTTGCCTCAGGCTTAAACGATTTTGGTAGCAACCATCCGCCTTTTGCATTGCTGCCGGCAACTCTTTTTTTAATATAAAACATTACCGCTACTAAAAATGCCAGAAATGATACGACAACAACATATCTCCAGCTTATTTCATCTTCAGTTTGCGGCGTTACAGCCTCTGTCGCTTGGGCTTTTGGCATTGGAGTTGCGTTCGCTTCACTTTTTTGTGTCACGGCGGCTATTTGCGGTGTGATTTTTAGTTGTAGTTTGTAGCCATCGTTGTTTTTTAGGGCCTCAAACGATATATCTTTTTTTGTGTCAAATACAAGCTGTGCTGCCGAGACCCCGTCTTTTAGCATTGTTATTTTAGAGATGAGAGAGTTTTGAGAGAGTGCAACATCTTTTTTTGAGTCTATCGCTATGCCCGAAATTTTAAGAACGACTGTTTTTCCCGAAGAGTTTTGTTCTATGTAGCCGTCGAATTGAGAGTCGAAAGAGAGGTTTATCTCTACGGCGTCACTGTTTTCATTGACGCTCATTGAAAGAAGGCTTGCTGCAAAAATATTGGAGACCAAAACAAAAAATAGGATTAAAACTCTCATTTACTTCTCTTTTGAAAAATACTCGATAACCGTTTTGGAGTCTAGTATTTCGTTAACCCTGATTGCAAGGTTTTTTTCGTATACCATTATCTCTCCTTTGCCGATTATGCGTTGGTTGATAAATATCTCTACCGACTCTCCAGCAGGTTTGCGCAGGTCTATGATAGAGCCTTTTTGGAGCTTTAGTATCTCCGCCAAATTTAGGTCTACGGTTCCAAGATATGATGAAAACTCGGCTTGCATATCAAGCAGCCCTGAGTAGTCTATAAGTAGCTCTTCGGCAGTATAAACTCTCTCCTCCTTCAGGCTCTCAAAACTTCTTCTCAGGTCTTCTTCGTTTACCTCAGGCAGACTCTCTAGCGCGTCTTCTTGCATCTAACCTCTTTAGCACATTTTCTATACTTGCTTAGATTGTACTTCAATTTAACATAATTTTTGTGCCGAAAGAGTATAATTGACCCCTTTTTTAGAGGTGTTGATGGATATTTTTTTGGTGACTACCGGATTTTTAGCAGGCGTGCTTAGCGGTTTTTTTGGTGTCGGCGGCGGCACCATAACCGTTCCTATGCTTATATTTTTAGGGGTGCATATCAAAGAAGCCATTGCTATATCGGCGTTTCAGATGAGCTTTAGTTCGGTTTTTGGCTCCTATCTAAACTATAAAAACTCTGTTTTTGATGTAAAAGCGGCAATGCCTTTTTTATTCGGCGGAGCTTTTGGGGGTATCGTAGGGGCGTATTTTACGCACATGGCGAACGACAAAACGCTTGTTTTGATACTCTTTGTTTTTATGGTTTTTACGGCTACAAATCTTTTTTTATCCCCTGCCACTAGGGAGCTATCGGAAGAAAAAAACAATCCGTTGCTTTTTTTTGCAATCGGGCTTTTTATCGGGACTCTCGGCTCATCCGTAGGCATAGGCGGCGCACTTTTGTTAACCCCTGTGCTTGTAGGATTTTTGGGTTTTGGGCTCAAAAAAGCCATTGGAATTACGCTTTTTTATGTTATTTCGACAAGTATTTTTGCGGCGGCAAGCTTTTATATTTCAGGCATACTGGATGTCGCAAAAGGGCTACAAGTCGCCATTCCAGCACTCGCAGGCGTCTATCTTGGCATCTATATGGCGTCAAATACAGATGCAAAAAAGCACAAAGGGTTAATGCTCGCCCTTTACCTGTTTATCGCCGCTTCCTTGATTTTTGAGTTTTTTTGGGAGAGATGATGGACAAAATACGAGTATACGGCGCAAGAGAAAATAATCTAAAAAATATAAATATTGAAATTCCGAAAAACAAATTAGTCGTATTTACGGGTCTCAGCGGTAGTGGCAAATCCACGCTCGCATTCGACACACTCTATGCCGAAGGGCAAAGAAGATACATCGAGAGCCTTAGTAGCTATGCTAGGCAGTTTCTTGACAGAGTCGGCAAGCCCGATGTGGACAAAATAGAGGGGCTTACTCCGGCGATTGCGATAGACCAGAAAACTACGAGTAAAAATCCCCGTTCTACGGTCGGCACAATTACGGAGATATATGATTATCTAAGGCTTTTGTATGCTAGAGTCGGTGTTCAGCACTGCCACCTGTGCGGTAAGCCTATTAGCTCCATGAGCGCTCAGGACATTATCGGCGAAGTGCTCAAACTGCCGGCAGAGGCGAAGATAATGATACTCTCCCCAATCGTAAACGATAAAAAGGGAACATTTGCCGAAGAGCTTGAGAGGCTCAGGCAAAAAGGGTTTGTGAGGGTGCAGATAAACGGCGTATTAACAAGACTTGACGAAGAGGTGACACTAGTCAAAACCAAAAAACATACGATAAAACTCGTCATAGACAGGGTCGGTGCAAGCGAGGAGAACAAAGCCCGTATAGCCGACGCCGTAGAAAAAGCGCTCAAAAAGAGTTTTGGAGTCGTGGAGATAGAGATAACAAACGCAAAAGAGTTGGAGATAGAAAATCACCACCTGCTTTTTAGCGAACACTCCGCATGTTTTGATTGTAAAGTCTCTTTTGAACCGCTTGAGCCGCTCTCTTTTTCATTCAACTCCATCAAAGGCGCTTGTCAGCACTGCGACGGTCTTGGCATGAGACACACGATAGACATGGAAAAGATTCTCGACACAGAGCTAAGCATCGACGAAGGAGCCGTCAAGATAATGTACGGCTTTAACAAAGGGTATTACTCAAGCCTTCTCAAAGCGCTTTGTGAGGCTGAGAAGATACCGACGAATAAGCCGTTTCATGAGCTAGAGGAGTACCAAAAAAGAGCAATCTTAAGCGGAAGCGGCACGGAGATAGCCGTAAAATTCAAAAACTA